>Ga0210409_10000929_pt1 | contig 41519 bp, 30 predicted proteins | sample IncBWH17MmetaG_FD_161649 | JGI IMG/M metagenome (GOLD analysis project Ga0210409, IMG submission 161649) | Forest soil microbial communities from Barre Woods Harvard Forest LTER site, Petersham, Massachusetts, United States - Inc-BW-H-17-M | ecosystem: Environmental > Terrestrial > Soil >... | reverse complement strand
GCCGCCAGCGGACGCACGCCCTTTACGATCGCCGCCGTCGAATACGCACGCAGACACGGTGCCCAGACCATCGCCGTTACGTGCAACCGTGACTCCCCGCTGGAGCGCGCGGCCCACTTTGCCATTATGACCGACGTCGGACCAGAGGTCCTCACCGGTTCTAGCCGCATGAAAGCGGGAACTGCGCAGAAGATGGTGCTGAACACGATCACCACCGGCGCCATGACCCGTTTGGGATACGTCTACGGGAATCTCATGGTGAATCTGCGCCTCAAGAACAAGAAACTTTCCGAGCGCGGGGTAACCATCCTGCAATGGGCAGCCGATCTTGACCGCGAAGCGGCTCGTCACGCTTTGCAGGTTGCAGGCAACGATGTGCCGGTTGCCCTGGTAATGCAGAAGTCGGGCGTCACTCGCGCCGCGGCCGCGAAGGCATTGAAGACGACGGCAGGACATGTACGGAAGGCGATCGCCCTGGCCCAAAGGAATCGGCGAATATAGTTCCTCCTCCTGTAAATTGATAGTGGCGCCGGCACTCCACGCGAGTCCGGTTGAGGTAGAAACCGCTCAAGGATTTTCGAAACATTAAAGTGATATGGACAAGCTTGTAATCCGCGGTGGCAACCCGCTGCTCGGTACAGTTCGCATCAGCGGAGCCAAAAACGCGGCTCTACCCTGTATGGCAGCGGCGCTGCTCACCGAGGAAGAGGTCACCCTCGAAAACATTCCCCAGGTTCGTGACATCGAAACCACCCGCCGTTTGCTTGCCGCAATGGGAGCGGAGGTCGAACTGGGATACGGTCGCGCGCATCATCGTACGACCATCCAGGCGCGCAATCTAACGGCGCCAGAGGCGTCGTACGAACTCGTTAAAACCATGCGCGCCTCCACTCTGGTGTTGGGACCGCTGGTAGCCCGCTGTGGCCGGGCTCACGTTTCCCTCCCCGGGGGTTGCGCCATCGGCGCCCGTCCCATCGATCTGCATATCAAAGGGTTGGAGCGACTCGGCGCAAAGATCACCACCGAGCACGGATACGTCGAAGCAGCCGCCGATCGCCTCAAAGGCGCCGAAATTGTCTTCGACAAGATCACCGTCACCGGCACCGAAGATGTGCTGATGGCGGCTACGCTGGCCGACGGCGAAACCGTCATGCAGAACTGCGCCTGCGAGCCCGAGGTGGCCGATCTAGCCGATCTCCTCAACAAGATGGGAGCCAGGATTGAAGGAGCCGGGACCTCGACCATTCGTGTGCAGGGCGTTCCCCGGCTTCATGGTGCCCGGCACCGGATCATTCCGGATCGAATCGAAGCAGCGACGTTCATTATCGCCGGCGCACTCACTGGCGGCGATATAAACGTCTCCGGATGTGATCCCGCGCACCTGACCTCCCTGCTCCAGAAATTGGAAGAAGTCGGTGTGAAGACGAGGCATACCCCGGAATCAATCCGCGTCATGGGCGATACACCCCACAAAGCCGCTGACGTCAACACCGAGGAGTATCCCGGGTTCCCCACCGACATGCAGGCGCAATATATGGCTCTGGCAACACAAGCCGAGGGCACATCCATCATCAGCGAGAACATCTTCGAAAACCGCTTCATGCACGCGCAGGAATTAGTTCGCATGGGCGCAAACATCAAGATTGAAGGTCGTCGTGCCGTGGTCCGCGGAAAAACGCCCCTGAGCGCCGCTGCCGTGCTTGCGTCTGACCTGCGAGCCTCAGCCTCTCTTGTACTAGCCGCTCTGATTGCGGATGGTGAGACCATCATTGATCGCGTCTATCACATCGATCGGGGCTATGAGCACATCGAGGAAAAATTGAAGGCCGTGGGGGCTGAAATTCGCCGCATCGGAGAGATCTTCCCCAAGCGCCGCGGCGCCAATGGCTAGGCCGGGGCAGACACGTCCGCGTGGGAACCGTCCCGCGGGGAACGGTCACTGTACTTCCGTAATGTAAGCGTTTCGCCCGATTTGGCATCAAATTCAAATATGGCAAACGAAACGCAGGCCCTCCCCCTCGTTTACCAATGCGTTTTTTGCGATTGGCGATGGGACGAGGAAAATCCGGCAACTTACAATACAGAGTATGACGCTGCAATTGTCTTTGTCGGCGCAGGCGCTTGTCCCGCCTGTGTTGGACCGATGGCAATCCAGTTGAAGAAGGCTAGCTAGGGCTATCTCCGTAGGTGTGTGGAGCAGGCTCGACCGGCAACTTGAGATTCTGCCGGCGAATCCTTTTGCTGCTGTTCCGCAGCCGGTTGTCTCCCGCCGCTCACATCTCGTGGTACACTCTGCCCCGTACCTCGCGGGTCCCGCCCGCTTCTATGCTGTTTGACCAGGGACCCTACCTGCGTTCCTCCTCGCAAGGAGCGTGGATGGAGGAGTTGCGAGCACACTTGAGGTGTGCCAACTCCACTCCGTGCACGCCTCGATTCCTAAGGAGATCACAAATGAAATATACGAAGCTCACTCCCAACCTCGTCGTGCGCGACGTACAGGCTGCCGTCAACTTTTATGAGTCGGTGCTCGGCTTTGAGCGGGGCATGTCGGTGCCTGATAGCCCACCCTTCGTTTTTGCGTCGGTCACGAACGGCGCTGGCGTGGAGATTTTCTTCAATGACCAGAAAATGGTTGGCGAAGACTATCCGCCTCTTGCCAAAGACCCCTTGGGCGGCACGCTGACCCTTTTCCTCGAATGTGAAGGCGTCGAGCAGGTTCTCTCCGCGGTTGAGAAAGCCGGGGCGAAAATCATCATGCCTCTGAAGACACAGTTCTATGGAATGCGGGAGTTCGCATTCCAGGACCCTCAGGGGTGGATTGTGACCGTGGCGGAACGGATAAAGTAGATGTTCAAGTGATACTTTAAATCTACCCGGCGCTTGACGATGCCCGGTATTTGCCTGACAAACGTGCGGGCCGCACCTCAAGGCGCGGCCCTTTTTCCTTTGGAACCTGCCCGCGAAGCCGCTTTGACGACTACTGGGTGAGTCGAATCGCCAGCTGACGCTCGGAGGGCGTCATTTGTCCCCAAACCATCTCGGTATTTTGCTTCAAGGCGCTGTTACTCGGATCCTGACGAAGTGCCAATGCGAAGTATCGGTATGCCGTGGGCAAGTCCCGGGACAGGCAGTGCCCGGTGGCATAGAGAGCTCCCATGGTGATCATGGCTTTCGGATTCGACTGTTCCGCCGCCGGCTTCACGTAGCGCAAGCCTTTCTCGCAACTCTGTGGCATGCCACGACCATAAAGATATTTCTCTCCCAACGCCACGGTATCGTCGGTTCTCGCGGGAGCCGGCTTCGGCTTTTTCGGCTTGGGCGCAGCCGGAACATCCGGTGCCTCGGCGGCTGGAGGCGTTGTCGTAGCTGCAGTTGTCGCTGCCGCCGGGGGCGTGGAGTCGGCAGGCGCTTGGCTGGACTTCGGCGCGTCCGGATTTGGATTCGGAGTAGCTGCCTGCGATGCACCCCCACCTGCTGGACTCTCACTCCCACTCGGAGTCGCAGGATTTGACGACTGCGATGTCGACGCTGCCGGCGGAGTAGTCGACGTTGGCTTCTCCTGCGAAGAACTGCCAGCGGGCGGCTCCGCCTGAGGCGCACTGCTTGCAGCTGGAGATGACGGTTGAGGGTCAGGCGACGCTTGGGGCGCACCTGAGCTTTGCGGCTGCTCTGATCCAGCGGGAGCCGTTGCAGGCTGTCCCGACGAACCATCTCCTGCAGCCGGGCTCTGGGCGGGGGTCGGATTGTTTGACGGAGCAGGCGCTGACGAACCAATCAAGCTCTTTAATCCAGGGATGCCAGTTTGGCGAAACCGCATCCACCCCAGACCCACCACGAGGACCAGCGCCAGAACGCCGAAAAGGAGTAACCCTCCATGGGACTTGGGCTCGTCGTCTTCGAGCAGATAGTCGACGTTCCGCGAAGAGGTATCGCTGGGGGCGCCAAGGTTGAAGATGCCCCCGGTATATGCAGGCGCTGGGACAGGACGTTCAACCGGCGGTTGAGCCGCTTCCGTGGCTCCAACGCTACTTGGATTCAAGTCCTTCGTGGGGCCGCCATACTCTGCGGCTGGTTCTTCGTCTAACGGTTTTCCGCACATCCCGCAAAATCGATGTATGCCGGGATTGTCGGTACCGCAATATGGGCAAAGCACTCGGTTCTCCCCCTCTTATAACCATACCGCTGCATTCCCCGCTCCGGCCAGTGGTTTCCCAAATCCCAGCCTGCAAGGCCTGAGTGGACTAGGATCGAACGTGATGGTTCGCGCCACTTTTGCTACCATGCCGCGCATGTTCCGTACACGATTCAAGCGAGAAATCGTTGCCGAGTTTCTTCCCCCCGCGCGACGTTCCTCCAGGAAACGGGTGATCGTTCTCTGCGATGGCATGCCTTCGATGCCTCGCAAGCAGCCTCTTGCTGATTTTATCGCCCATCAAGGTTACTGGGTTTTCTACCCACGGTACCGCGGAGCATGGGAAAGCGACGGGGAGTTTCTTCAAAAATCTCCGCATCTCGACATTCTCGAGATTATCGATTCATTGCCGAGAGGATTCCGCGACGCCGCTTTCGGCAAGACGTTTGCGCTCTCCCCGGACGAGGTGTTCGTGATCGGCGGCAGCTTTGGCGGACCCGCGGCCATTCTCTGCTCGCTCGATCCCCGCGTAAAGCGAGTGGTCGCAAACTGTCCGGTGGTGGATTGGTCAATTTTGCGAGCAAGCGAGAAAACCGAAACCTCGAATCCCAGCTATGCCGCCTACATCCGCGAAGCTTTCGGGCACGGCTACCGGCTTTCCGCGAAGAACTGGAACAAACTCTATACGGGTAAGTTTTACAACCCGATTCAACATGTCGGTGAAGTGAATCCCGACAAAGTCATGATGTTCCATGCTAGAGATGATCCGCACGTACCTTGGCGAACGGTTGCTCGATTTGCGAGGCTGACCGGCGCGCCCCTCAAACTTCTGGCACGCGGGGGACATCTGAAGACCGAGTACGTGGTGCAGCACTACTGGCCCCGAATCCACAAGTTCTTCGCGGCGCCGTAATGGGTTTCAACCAACCTGGCGCCGCGCACTCCCATCAGCTTTTCGGTCTACCGCTCGAAGTGAAAGATGTCCAGCACCACATACGAGCTGCGGTTGACCAGAACCACGTGGCCGCCGATCACGACGTGAGCGCAACCGACCGGTGGAGGTGGCAACTGGCGTTCCATCTCTTCCGGACATGGCATCATCCGTTTGCGCAGTCCGGGCGGAAGTGTTCCGCGCACGCGTAGTTGGCGTTCAAGTCCGGGCGGAAGCTGGTCGCGCTTGGCCAACCCGGGTGGCAGACCCTCGCGATCGTGGTCGTGGTACCAACCGCGCATATAGTCCCGGTCATGATCGCTATAGTAGTGCCGTCCATGATCGTCGTCGTCGTCCCGGTCGTGCCTTCCATGCCCATCGGCTCGTGCGACCCCCGACAAAGAAATCGCCAGCGCAAGAATCAACCCGCCGCTTCGACGTATTGTTTGCAAATTCATTGAGATCACGCCCCCTCTTCAAGATTCTTTGAGGCTAAAGAGTTCTTGAGGAGGCCTCAAATTACCAACGCACCTGACCGCACGTTCTTTGGTGTGTGCACAACTCTCACTGAATGAGTTTGGTTGGAAGTGCTGACGCCGCGCGAACATGCCTTCTGTTCTTTACACGTATTTCGCTAACGTGTTACTCTTGAGAACGTTACAAGGGAAAAAAGAAACTCAGAGACAGGAGTGCATCAGGTTAGTGCTAGCCAGAGAGCAAAAAAAGTCCCTCATTGACACCTATGCGACGCATGCTACCGACACAGGTAGCCCAGAGGTCCAGATCGCGCTGTTAAGCGAGCGCATTGGTCAACTGACGGAGCACTTCAAGACGCACAAGAAAGACCACGGGTCGCGGCGCGGCCTGCTCATGCTGGTCAGCAAGCGGCGACGCCTGCTTGACTATCTAAAGCAGTACGATTCCGAGCGTTACAAGGGCGTCATCCAGAAACTCGGCATCCGCAAGTAATTTTGCATGCTGAAGACCTCGGTGCCGTAGTGTATCCGAGGTCCCCTCGCCTTCGTCCCTGCGGCGCGTGCCGCTGGACGATCTCAAGGAATCTTTGGAACTTGCGATTCCCGGCCATTGCGGCAATTCAATCGGCATTCACTGCCCCGACGTGCGATCTCCCATCGCACGCAGTGCCCTCCTGCGCACAAAGAAGGATGAATCATGAAACCAGAACCGACAGAAATTAGCGTAGAACTCTCCGGTGGTAAAAACCTCAAATTTGAAACCGGCAAGATCGCCAAACAAGCCCACGGATCCAGCGTCGTACGAATCGGCGACAACGTCGTGCTGGCTACCGCCGTCGCAAATCCTGATCCCCGGGAAGGCATCGACTTCTTCCCGCTTACGGTCGACTATCGTGAATACACGTATGCCGGCGGACGCATCCCCGGCGGCTTCATCAAGCGCGAGGGCCGTCCCAGCGAGCGCGAAATCCTGACCAGTCGCATGATCGATCGGCCGATCCGGCCACTGTTCGCCGAAGGATTCAAGTGCGAGACCCAGGTCATCGCCTTCGTTCTGTCCGCAGACACCGAAAACGATCCTGACGTTGCCGCCATCAACGCTGCCAGCGCCGCTCTCACACTCTCCGATATACCGTTCCTCGGTCCTATAGGTGCGGTACGGGTGGGTCATGTGGACGGAAAGTTCATCACCAACCCGACCTACTCCGAGATGCGCGACAGCCAACTCAACATCATGGTCGTCGGCAGTGCCGAAGCGATCGTAATGATCGAGTCAGGCGCCAAGGAAGTGCCGGAAGAGACGGTGGTCGATGCCATCGAATATGCGCACGGCGAGATCAAAAAGATCTGCGCCGCCATCAACGACCTTCGCAGCAAAGTCGGCAAGCCCAAGCGCGAAGTCGTTCCTCCAGCCTTCGATCAGAAGTACTTCGATGATCTCCAGGCGAAAGTTGGCCCGAAACTCACCGATGCTCTGGATACGAAGAAGCATCCGAAGTCCGAGAGCTACGCGCTCGTAAAAGACATCCGCAAGGGGCTCGAAGCCGAAATTCCTGAGGACGACAACCAGGAAGAAGCCGTCAAGAAGCTTAAGAGCTATTACGAAGTCCTGCGTGAGAGGATCTTCCGCGAGCAGGTCATCGAAGACAAGCGTCGTCCGGATGCCCGCTCCTTTGACGAGGTTCGTGATATCTGGATTGAAGTTGGCGTTCTGCCCAGGACTCACGGCTCCGCGATCTTTACGCGCGGAGAAACCCAGGCCTTAGTCACAACCACGCTGGGCACCAGCGATGACATGCAGCGCCTGGAAGCCTTCGAAGGCGAAGCCAAGAAGCGCTTCATGCTGCATTACAACTTCCCGCCATTCTCGGTCGGCGAAGTGCAGTTTTTGCGAGGCGCAGGCCGTAGAGAAGTGGGCCACGGCGCTCTTGCCGAGCGCGCTCTCTCCGCCGTTCTTCCAACCGAAGAAGCGTGGCCCTATGCCATGCGCGTCGTCTCCGACATTCTTGAGTCGAACGGCTCGTCCTCGATGGCCACTGTTTGTGGCGCCGCGCTCTCGTTGATGGACGCTGGCGTTCCGCTGAAGGCTCCCGTGGCCGGCGTTGCCATGGGCTTGGTGAAGGAGGGCGAGAAATACGCCATCCTGACCGACATTGCCGGCGCCGAGGATCACTACGGTGACATGGACTTCAAAGTCGCCGGCACCAAGGACGGAATCACAGCTCTGCAGATGGACATCAAGGTCGCCGGCATCACTCCCGCGATCATGCGTGAGGCTCTTGCGCAAGCAAAGGCTGGCAGGATGCACATCCTTGGCAAGATGGAGGAGATTCTCGGATCGCATCGCGAGAAGGTCTCCCCATTTGCTCCGCGCATCTACACGTTGCAGATCCCGGTCGACAAGATTCGCGACCTGATCGGCCCGGGCGGCAAGATGATCCGCAGCATCATCGATCAGACCGGCGTCAAGATCGATGTCGAGGATTCCGGAAAGGTCAACGTAGCTTCTAACGACGAGGCTTCGGCTGCCAAGGCTCTGCAAATCATCGGAGACTTGACCGCCACCGCCGAAGTCGGCAAGACCTATCTCGGGACGGTTTCGCGTCTAGCCGATTTCGGAGCGTTCGTCGAGATCATTCCCGGAACCGACGGTTTGCTCCACATCAGCGAGGTCGCAGAGCACCGGATTAAAGACATTCGGGACGAACTGAAGGAAGGCGATCAGGTTCTCGTCAAAGTGCTTGCGGTGGAAGGCAACCGCATCCGGCTATCGCGCAAAGCCATCCTGAAAGAGCAGCGCGCGAAAATGGGCGGTGGCGAGCTTCCGCCCGAGGCAGCGCCAGTTGCTTCCATGACCATCGAAGGCGGAGGCGACTTCGCAGAGGAATCGGACGAGCCAAACTTCAATCGGGATGATGCTCCTCAAGGTGTCGCGGCCGGCGCCGGCGAAGTGCGAGAGCGCGATCGGGATCGCGGACCTCGCGGCGGGGGTGGCGGAGGCGGAGGAGGGCGTCGTCGTGGCGGCCGGGGAGGTCGCGGACACAGCGGCGGCGGTGGTGGTGGCAGACATGGCGGACACGGCGGCGGAGGCGGAGGCAGACGCTAAGAATCCGTTCCTGGCTGGGTGTTAAGACCGTGTATTTGGTCTGCCATCCCGGCACGCGTACGTCATTGATGGGCCCCAAGTTCGCGTCCGTTCGTTGGACGGCAACCTCGGATCAGTCCACCAAAAATAAGGCCGCGATCTCACGACCGCGGCTTTCCATTTTTCCGGTCAAGGTCAAGCTCTACTTCGGTTGCTTGGTAGTCCGCAGATACGGCTTAATCGTTTTATAGCCGGGGAATTTCTGTTGCGCTTCCTCGTTGGAAACCGCAGCGGTGATGATCACGTCATCCCCAGGTTTCCAATTCACCGGCGTTGCCACCTTGTGCTTTGCCGTCAGCTGAATTGAATCGAGTACCCGCAGCACTTCGTCGAAGTTCCGGCCCGTGGACATCGGATAGCTCAGCGTCAGCTTGATCTTCTTGTCCGGACCAACTACGAAGACCGTGCGCACCGTAGCGTTGTCGGCAGGGGTGCGTCCTTCGCAACTATCCCCAGCCCCGCCCGGCAGCATGTCATACAACTTGGCGACTTCGAGCTTCGGATCGCCGATCATCGGATAGGTCACTTTGTGACCCTGAGTCTCTTCGATGTCGGCAGCCCATTTCCCGTGGTTCGTTACCGGGTCGACGCTGAGCCCCAGAATTTTGCAATTTCTTTTCGCAAACTCCGGCTGCAACCCCGCCATATAGCCTAACTCGGTTGTACAAACAGGGGTGAAGTCCTTTGGATGCGAGAACAGGATGGCCCATCCATCTCCGATCCAGTCGTGGAAGTGAAGTGTGCCTTGAGTGGTGTCTGCCGTGAAATCCGGCGCCGTGTCGTTGATTCGTAGTGACACTTCGATTCTCCTCTAGTTTTGAATGTAAAAAAATTCTCGCCGTCAATGGTCGCGTTTGTCAAATGATGTGCAGTCTGAGCGCGCGCCCCAGAAGTTTGACTGCCGCGACCGGGAATCTCCCAGTGTTGCTGCTCCAGGAAAAATACCCTTTGAAAAGCCGCCACAGATGCGGGTTTCAGCACATCGCAGCGCCGCGATTCATCAAATGTTAACCATCTTGTAATTGATTCGTAACAAGCCTCGACTAGGTTTGCTGGGCGTCGAACCTTGGTGCCCGGCAGTAACGAGGCGGGTCGACAATCTTCCACTCAAGGTGACTCACATGACAAAAAAGACCGCAGTCCTGGGTCTGGCAGTAACTGCGCTGATGGGCACGCTATTCGCCGCTGAGGGTCCGGTTCCCAAGGGCGTTCCGCGCCTGGATCATGTATTTGTGATCATGATGGAGAACCATGGGTACAGCCAGATCATCAACAATCCGAACGCGCCGTTCATCAACCAGTATGCTAAATCGGCAAATCTGGCGAAAAACTATTTCGCAGTGGCGCATCCCAGCCTGACCAACTATCTCGAGGTAGTCGGCGCCTCGAACTTCGGGGTTCACAGCGACAACAATCCTGATTGGCACAATGCCAATTGCACAACCAACCTGGCTTCTGGTGTACCGAACACCGATACGCCTGCAAGTGGCCTGGTTTGTCCGATCTGGGAACGGGGAGCGACGCGGCGACCCCTGCAATCGACACAACGAACGAAACACAAGGCCCTCCCGGAGACATCAACGTCGACGGTACAGTTTCGTTTGCGGCCGTCGCCACAACGAGCGGAAAGACCATCGCGGATCAGTTAGCCGCCGCCGGACGGAGTTGGAAAAGCTACCAGGAGAGCCTATCGCCTGCCGGTGCGGATGCCGTCAATTTTGCCGACGGCTTCTTTACCAATACCTCCAACATCCCTGGAGCGATTCCCGGCGAAACCCAGACTCTGATCGATCTCTACGCCGCGAAGCACAATCCCTTCGTTTATTTTCGCAGCATCCAGGAGGGGGAGGATCCTCGCAGCAGCCTAAAGAATGCCGTCGGCTTCGAAGGCGCGCATGGTCTGTTTGAAGACTTGAGCTCTGGCCACGTTCCGGCGTTTTCGTTCATCGCGCCTAACCAGTGCAATGATCAACACGGGCGCGGAAATGCAGGACCCCAATGCGATTTCGACCCGAGCGACAATGGCAGACAAACCGGACTTAATCCGGCACTGATCTATCTGGGCGATCTCGCCTTGCGCAACCTGGTTAATGCGATCCACGCCTCGCCGGTCTGGCAGAACAGCCGCAGCGCGATCGTGGTCGTTTATGACGAGAACGACTACAGCGTTGCCCCCTCAACCAACCAGGTTGTCACGATCGTGGATACGAACTACGGCCGTCATCGTGTAACGAGCAACACGTTCTATACCCACTTCTCCCTCACCAAGTCGCTGGAGGCTGGTTTCCGGCTGCCCTGTTTGAATCACGCCTGCGACGCCAATGTGACCGTCATGTCCGATCTGTTCGGCGGCGAAGACGACCGCTAATCCGCTTGTTCCTTTTCTCTCCTTCCGGGATGTGCGAGGACCGCGCATCCCGGTTGTCTTGCAGCGAAGCTCACAAGCCGACTTGTGCCCCTCGTTAGCGTACTGGTATCGTGGCGGGTCGTTTTTTCAGATTTTTCGATTGGCGAATGCCCGTACTAGTGTCGACTGTGTGGTTACGATCGGGGCTTTGTCGCGAGAATCCAATCACTTAGCCAGAACGTACTCTAGAAAGGATGAGTAACGCGTTTGTCCAACGCTGATCCAAAAGGGATTCCGCCAGATTCAAATCTGGTGGCGGCGATCCGCTCAGGCGACCAGACCGCCATGGCTGCGTTGTACGACCGTTATTCGTCTATCGTGTACTCCGTGGCATTGCGTGTCTTGGGAGACACGGGCGCCGCCGAAGACATTCTCCAGGACGTTTTTATGCAGCTTTGGCGGAACCCAAATGCATTCGACTCGAACCGCGGCAGCCTCGGGGCCTGGTTGGCGGTGATCACTCGTAATCGGGCGATTGACGCGCTGCGGAAGCGGCGTCCGGAGAATGACATCGAAGATGTTGTGATCAGTGTGGAAACCGATCTGGCCAGCGAAGCGGATCGATCGCGGGCCGCCGAGAAGGTGCGAGGCCTGCTCGGCTCGATGCCTGCTGCGCAACGTTCCGCGCTCGAAATGGCGTACTTTGAAGGTCTAACTCACACTGAGATTGCTGCCAAGACCGGCGAACCGCTGGGCACTATTAAAACAAGGATTCGCGCGGGACTGACAACTCTCCGCAAGGCGTTTCAAGAATGAGCGGTCACGAACAATACGCTGAGGATCTGGCGCTATACGCTCTTGGGAGCCTGCAGGGCGAAGATCGCGCCAACCTGGAGAAGCACCTCGACAGTTGCTCGGGCTGCCGTCAGGAGTTAGAGGCGCTTCGTGGCGACGGTGCTTTGCTGGCAGTTTCGGCGACAGGCCCAAAACCACCGCAGAGATCCCGGCAACGGTTGTTGGATGCCGTCGCAAGCGACCCCCGCGATTCTTCTTCCCCTGCTCCTGCGCGCAGGTTCAACGTATGGGCCTTCTTTGGTTGGGCCGCGGCGGTCGGCATGTTTCTGGTGGTGATCCAACTGCGGCGACAAAATGTCTCCCTCCAGGAAGCGGTAAGTTCCCTCGGTGCGGTCGTCGGATCACAGACGATTGAAATGGAAAATGCGCGTCGAGTCGTAGACACCCTGACCGCGCCCGACGCGCAGGCCGTGACCTTGGTGGCCGGCAAGAACCCGCCACAGCCCCAGGGCAAGGCGTTCTACCTCAGAAATCGCAGCGGATTGGTATTCGTGGCCAACAATCTTGCGCCACTACCGCCTGACAAGATCTACGAACTCTGGTTGATTCCACCGGATGGAAAGCCGATCGCCGCCGGTCTGTTTAAGCCTGACGCGAAGGGAAACGCGAGCGTGATCAATCCGCCCGGGATTCCCGCTGGCGTGGAAGCCAAGACTTTCGCCGTGACCCTGGAATCAGCGACGGGTCCGCACGACGCTCCCCGAGGGACAGGCGTGATGGCGGGCGGCGCCTAGGTTTTCCGATCCTCCACAGACCGCGTGAGGACAGCCGCCCTTGGCTGTCCGATGTCAACCCGACGCCGAGCCTTCCATGGTTGAAACATCCCCTGCTTCCTTGCCCGTCTCTTTCGCTTTGAGGAACCGGCGCAGGATTTTCCCGCTGCGTGTCTTCGGCAGCGACGCAACGAACTCCAATGCGGACGGTGTGGCGATGGGGCCGAGTTCCCTTCTGACGTGCTCGATCAAGGCCGCTGAAAGTGCCTCGGACGGAATATGGTCCGCTCGGGTTTGAACGAAAACCTTTATCGTCTCCCCTTTTAGAGGATCAGGAATACCAATAGCCGCCGCCTCCGCGACGGCTGGATGCGAAACGAGTGCGCTCTCGACCTCCGCGGTACCAATACGATGACCCGCGACGTTGAGCACATCGTCAGCGCGGCCAAGCACGGTGATGTAACCGTCTTTATCTCGTACCGCTACGTCGCCCGTGACGTAGCAGCCCGGTATTTGTTGCCAGTCCCGTTCATAGCGTGCTGGATCACCCCAAACCGTCCGAAGCATATGGGGAAACGGACGCTTCAATACGAGCCGCCCGCCGACTCCGGCTGACACAGATTTTCCATCTTCATTAACAACATCCGCCTCGCATCCCGGAACAGCTACGCCGGCCTTACCCGGTCGCATCGCCATACTCGGAGCCGTTCCGATTGCAGGTCCCCCTAGCTCCGTCTGCCACCAGTTGTCGATTACATATCCCCACTTGCCGTCGCCCGCAAGATGCGACTGTGCCCAGCGCCACGCTTCCGGATTGAGTGGTTCCCCCGCGCATGCAATCACCCTTAGGCTCGTCAGATCGTACTTCGCCGGATACTGCTCGCCGTAACGCATGAACATACGCAGTGCCGTGGGCGCGGTAAACATCTTCGTGACGCCATATCGCTCGACGATCTCCCATGCAGTTCCAGGATTGGGATAGTCGATCGCTCCTTCGCGGAACAGGGTCGTAACTCCTGCGCACAGCGGCGCATAAACAATGTAGGAGTGCCCAACCACCCATCCGATGTCCGAGGTACACCAGAAAATATCTTGCTCTCCGACGTCGTAGAAGTTGTCCAGGTGATAGGTCGTCCCCACCATGTACCCACCATGGACGTGCAGCACGCCCTTCGGCTTGCCCGTCGAGCCCGAGGTATAGAGGAGGAAAAGCGGATCCTCGGCATCCATTTCTTCGGCAGGACATTCAGGCGGAAATTTCAACAGATCGGCGTAGTCGATTTCCCGGGCGCTGGCTGCCTCGGCTGCGCGACGAGAGTAAACAACGACTTTCTCTACGAAATCCAACCTGTCGATTGCCTCGTCGACGATTGGCTTGAGCGCGACCGTTTTGCCGCGGCGAAAGCCAATGTCGCCAGCGATCACAACCTTTGCCTGGGCATCCACAATGCGATCGTGTAGAGCGGTGTGTCCCAGTCCCGCGTAGACAACCGAATGAATCGCTCCAATGCGCGCACAAGCCAGCATTGCGACCACACCTTCGATCGTCAGGGGCATGTAGATGACGACTCGATCCCCCTTCCGCACCTTTAGCGATTTCAGTCCACTGGCAAACCGGCAGACCTGGCGATAAAGCTGCCCGTAGGTAACGATGCGCTCGCTTCCGTCCTCGCCGAGCCAGATGTAGGCGGCGCGGTTCCGGCGATCCGAGTTTGCGTGACGATCCAGCGCGTTGATCGTGATGTTGGTCTTCGCGCCTGAAAACCATTGATGATGAACTCCGTCCCATTCAAGCACCTTCGTCCATGGCTTGCTCCAAAGGAAACGGAGAGCGTAGTCACCCCAGAAGTCCTCGGGATCCTGCATCGATCGGATGCACTCTCCCGCCCAATCTTGCTGAAGGCACTTTTCGGCGACGCACTTTGGGGCTGAATATTCTTCATCGATTGCGAGCAGATTGGAGATGCCGGACTGGTTAAGCTCTTTCACAGTGCTCATGGCGGGCCTCCCGGACGTGAGATGGACGCCCCGGGCGAACAGGGGATGGGTGATTCTGGGTCACGGCGCACATGGGTGCAGTGACCACCATCACATGCGCATGTTAGTACAACTCTCGCTTCTTATCGAACAGAGAACACATTCTTTAGCGCGACGACTGATCCAGCAACTCTTTCAGATACGACTGCCACACGGCGGCATGGGTGTGAGTACCATGCCCGTACGTTTGCGCGGACGTTGGCAGCAGAACGAATTTTCCGGATTTCACCTTTTTGATTTCGCGCTCCGCAATCCCCAATTCCGGCGGGTTGATGAAATCATCGGCAGAGTTGATGAACATCACGGGTGCTTTGATTTTGTCGAGCGCACCGGACGGGTCGTAGTTCCGCGACGCGTTAACTGCATACAGCAAGTCATTTGCGTCCAGACTCCCGGTCGTCCGCTTCACGAAGCTATCCAGAAAAGTATCCGCAGCATCTCGTGTCGGCAGATCTTCCTGCTGGTGAAGCGGAGCACTGCCTGCAATCAGCAAGAAGTCTGCCGCAATCTGCAGTCCGGCTCGAGGTTCCGTGGTGTAATCGCCGTTTTTCCATTCCGGATCCTGCCGGATGCCCTCCATCACCATCTTGCGCCACACGCGGTTTCTGCCGGCGATCTGCACTGGCAGGCATGCTAGAGGCATCAGCGCGTCCATCATGTCAGGATAGGTCTCACCCCACACCCACGAGTGCATGCAGCCCATCGAGGTGCCGAGCACGAGTCGCAAGTGATTAACACCCAGGCCATGCTCCAGCAATTCATGTTGCAGGGCCACCATGTCGTCATAGTCATACTGCGGAAAATGCGCATGCATTCCGTCGCTGGGCTTGCTGGATTTCCCGTGACCGATGTTGTCGGGCAGGATGATGAAATAACGACTCGCGTCCAGCAGTTGACCCGGCCCGAATAGAACTCCGGCGAAGATCGGCCGAAGAAACTGCCCTCCGGTTCCTCCCGTGCCGTGCAGGATAAGCACCGCATTCGTGGTTCGTCCGGCAACGTCCTTCGCGGGCTTGCCCAGCGTCACGTAGTGGATATGCACCTCCGGCACAGTTTCGCCGGACTTGAACGCAAAGTTGTGGACCGTGAAATCACCTTCCTGAGGCGTCGGCCATGTTGTGGTGGAGGTTTGCTCCTGGGCGCCTACAAGTCCAACGGTGAGCATCGCAACCACAACCACAGAGCATAGGAATAAGGTCTTCATCAACGAATCCTCTGGTCAGTTCCTTCATTTGGAATACGGACGAGATTCCGGCGCGCCGGGAAGTGTACACCAGCGGCATAGTCGAGTCGTTCTTCGCAAAGGGGGCCTCGCAAAAAACAAAAAGGCGGGCCGCTAAGCCCGCCTTTATCAAACAGAAACTGCAGATCGATCTAAGCTTCTTCGCTCTCTTTGAGTTTTGCGATGACGCCGAAGTCTTCCAGCGTGGTGGTATCGCCTTTTACGTCGCCGCTCGTAGCCAACTCTCGCAATAGGCGGCGCATGATCTTGCCGCTGCGCGTTTTTGGCAACATGTCCGTGAAACGGATATCGTCAGGCTTGGCCAGCGACCCGATCTCCTTCGCCACCCATTTCTTCAACTCTTCTTTCAAGGCGGGCGTCGGTTCTCTTCCCTTCTCCAGGGTTACGAAGGCCGAAATCGCCTGCCCCTTGATGTCATCGGGTCGGCCGACGACTGCCGCTTCCGCTACCGCCTCGTGCGCGACCAGCGCGCTCTCGACTTCCATCGTGCTCAGGCGGTGGCCGCTTACATTCAACACGTCGTCCACGCGCCCCATGATCCAGAAGTAGCCGTCTTTGTCTTTACGTGCGCCATCGCCCGTAAAATAAACGCCCGGAATCTGGCTCCAGTACTGCCGAACGTAGCGATCCGGGTCTCCGTAGATCGTTCGCAGCATGCCCGGCCATGGCTTGCTGATAACCAAAAATCCGCCGGAGCCGTCCGGAACGGGTTTCCCCTCCATCGTCACGATCTCCGGCACCACGCCCGGAATCGGGCGGGTCGCAGAACCGGGCTTGGTCGCGATCGCACCCGGAATCGGCGCAATCATGATGTGACCGGTTTCCGTTTGCCACCAGGTGTCGACGATCGGACAACGATTATGGCCGATGACCTCGCGGTACCACATCCACGCCTCCGGATTAATCGGCTCTCCAACCGTCCCCAGGAGACGCAAGCTCTCCATCTTGTGTTTGTTCGGCCACTCGTCGCCCCACTTGATAAAGGTGCGGATCGCCGTCGGTGCCGTGTAAAAAACATTAACCTGATGACGATCAACAATCGACCAGAAACGATCCGGCTCTGGATAATTCGGTGCGCCCTCATACATAAGGCTGGTCGCGCCGTTTTGCAGCGGACCATACACGATGTAGCTGTGCCCTGTAACCCAGCCGATGTCGGCCGTGCACCAGTACGTGTCTTCTTCCTTGAGATCAAAAACCAGCTTCGTGGTCAGATAAGTTCCTACCGAATACCCGCCAGTTGTATGGACAACGCCCTTCGGTTTCCCGGTCGTACCGGACGTGTACAAAATGTAGAGCGGATGTTCCGCATCGAGCGGTTCGGCCGGGCACTCATCCGAGGCCTTGGCCATCAGTTCGTGCCACCAGTGATCGCGCCCGGCTTGCATATTGATCGGCGTTCCGGTCCTCTTATAGACGACGACATGCTTGACGCTCGGACACGATTTGAGCGCTTCTTCCACGGCCGGGAACAATCTCACTTCTGCTCCTCGCCGGTAAGAGCCGTCCTGCGTGACAACCGCGACCGCCTGAGAATCGTGGATGCGATCCACGAGCGCGTTTGAAGAGAATCCGCCAAACACGATGGAATGCGGTGCCCCAATGCGCGCGCAGGCCAGCATGGCGATGGGCAACTCCGGCGTCATTCCCATATAAATAGCGACCCGGTCCCCTTTCTTCACACCGAGCGACTTCAGGACGTTCGCGAACTTCTGCACCTCTTTCCAAAGCTGTTGATATGTATAGGTCCGCACTTCCCCTGGCTCGCTCTCCCACACGATGGCCGCCTTGTTCTTGCGCCACGTTTTCACATGCCGGTCCAGGCAGTTGTACGAAAGATTGATTTGACCGCCAGAGAACCACTTCGCCCACGGCGAATTCCACTCCAGCACCCGATCCCACTTCTTGAACCAGTGCAGCTCGTCCGCGATCCGCGCCCAAAACTTTTCCGGCTGCTCAACCGATTCTCGATAAAGGTGTTCGTATTCCTCGAGCGTCTTCACATGCGCTTTTTCGGCGAAATGCGCCGGACACTCGAACTTTCGGGATTCCTGCAGGATGGAATCTATGTTGGTCTCAGTCGGAAGAATTGCCTTGTCTGCCATGGAAACCTCACGGGTGGGCTGGTTGGAGCTGATTTACCTGATCGAAATTTTACTGCGCGGGGGAGAGACTTGTCTCCCCGGCGCTCCGCCAAAGACCTAATGGGATCCTGCCCTTTCCGCTCCGAGTCCCGTGTTCGACCGCACCAGCAACTCATTAAACTTATGCTCCGAGCTGGGTTCGTGACTTAGAAATGTTCCCAGAATTGCACCGATAAAGCCCAGCGGAATACTCAGAACTCCGGGGTTTTCGAGCGGGAAAACTGCTTTCGCCTGGATTAGGTGACGCGCCGCTCCCGTTACCGTCGGCGGATCGATTGCCATAATGCTTGGACTGATCAGGATCAGCCCGATGGATGTCAGCAATCCAATCGCTAAGCCAGCAACCGCACCGGTCGTATTGAACCGCTTCCAGAAGATCGACAAAACGATGACCGGCAAATTCGCGGATGCGGCAACGGCAAACGCAAGACCCACGAGAAATGCCACATTCGCCGTCGGCCCCAGCAAGATCGCAATCGTGATTGCAACCGCACCCACCACAAATGCCGAAATACGAGCAACCAGTACCTCTTCACCAGGTTTGCGTTCCACCCCTCGATGAATCACGTTGGTCCAGACATCGTGCGCGAACGAAGTCGAAGCGCTGATCGTCAGACCCGCAACCACCGCCAGAATGGTTGCAAACGCGATTGACGATATAAAGGCGAAGAAGATGTTGCCCGCGAGCGCCTGCGCCAACAAAGGTGCGCTCATGTTCGTGCCACCGTGAGTGGCAATAAAGTCACGGCCCACGATGGTCGCAGCGCCAAACCCCAGGAACGTCGTCATGATGTAGAAACTGCCGATCAGCACCATCGCCCACACCACGCTGGCGCGGGCTGTTTTGGCGTCCGGAACAGTGTAGAAACGAACCAGAATATGCGGCAAGCCGGCCGTCCCGAAGATTAAGGCCAGCCCGAGCGAAATCAGGTCGAGCGCTCCATACGGAGGTTTGAATCGCAGCCCAGGCTGCAGAAAGTCTTTGACGACCTCCTGTCCTTTTTCGTGATACGTAACATGGCCGATCGCATTGAAGAAACTGCCAAACGAAAAATGGAAATGGGCTAACACAAGGATACTGAGCAGAACGGTCCCCGCCATCAACAAGATCGCCTTGATGATCTGTACCCATGTCGTTGCCAGCATCCCGCCGAATACGACATACACAATCATAAGGATGCCAACACCTACGACCGCTGTCTTGTAGCTGATGCCCGAGTCTTTTAGCAGAAGCGCTACCAGCGCGCCGGCGCCCACCATCTGGGCGATCATGTAAAACGTACTGACCGTCAGCGTGCTGATGGAAGCCATGGCCCGCACCGGACGGGGCTTCAATCGGTACGCGAGGACATCCGCCATTGTGTAACGGCCGGCATTCCGCAGCGGCTCCGCTACTACCAGCAGCACCGTAAGGTATGCCACCAGCCATCCGACCGAGTACATAAAGCCGTCATATCCCTGGAATGCGATGATTCCCGCAATGCCAAGGAACGAGGCCGCGCTCATGTAGTCGCCGGCCACGGCGATGCCGTTTTGCCATCCCGTAACGCGCCGGCTCGCAGCGAAATACGCGCTGCTCCCGGCTGAACGTTTCGACGCCCAATACGTAATCCCCAGCGTGATTGCAATAAACACCAGAAACATGATCAGCGGTGTGCTCATCGCGCAACCTCCGTACCCTTATCGCTACGATTCTCCGCCTTGTCGATAATGTCTTTGGCGAGCCGGTCAAAATCACCCGCGGCTTTAACGTAAAGCCACGCAATCGTCCAGGCCATGAAAAACTGTGACAGTGCAAACAGGTAGGCGAGGTTAACTTCGCCCCACACCTTTGTAGCCATGAACTGGGGCGCGTACCCTACCAGCACAGGTAAGAGGAAGTAATAGACAAGAAAGAAAATAAACGCCGGGATGATGAACACCTTCTTGGTAGACATCAAGTCCTTGAATTCCTGGGTGGCCGCGATTCGGTCCCACTCCGACTTCTGCGCTTCGAAGCGGCCGAGTTCTGCAGGTTGCGTGGAACTCATAAGCACCCCCTTTGTTGGACGCGCAGTTATACCTCGACTTGCCTCAAATTTCCATCCCTTCTCGCGGCTCAATCCGAAACAAGATGAATGCCTGTCCACGACGCTAACTGTGACAACCTGCTTCGATGAACCAATACGTTTCCGGGGAATAGCACTATGAAATTCCCGAAAAATCGACTCGATTCCTTCCTGACCTGAGGAAAGGGGCTGCGTATTGTTCTGAGATAAGTACTATGCGGCAGTGACGGGGACCACTGCCGGAGTGCTAAGAATCCCCGTACATGACAGAAAATTAAACACTCGACCTAGCCGATTACGTTTGACATAGATTATTGCCCGGTATACTCTCCCGCGCATTCCTTGAACCGGTGAGAGAACCCCCGTCTCTCTCGCATGGGTTCTTAACGGTTCAAGCGTTCAGGACCGAGGACTTTCCGCGTGCTTGACCACGTCTGCCTGCGCCGGGGTCTCACTCTTTCTAGTGCCTCCCTGCCCACATATCCCGGCAAGATTCACGAGTGCTCACCCGGGCACGATGCCACAGGTACTGGTGACAACAATCACAGCATCCGTATGCGCACTCGGCCTAACGTGCTGAGCTCTTTCGTGGCAGGCATGCGTCCTGAGTTACTTGATGAAGCCACACTCCCTCTATTCAGGGAGATGAACTATGTTCGATCGGCGGTGGCTGTGGCTGTTCGATTTATCGGGTAGTTTGTGGAGGACGGTTCGCCAAGTTCTTGGCCGCGCCACAGGAGCGTATCTCTCCACCTCCTGCCAGGACTTCAACCATACGCTTTGCTCAGACCAGGAGCGTCGACCTCCGGTCCTTGAGCCGTTGAATCAAATTGGTTCTCTCCGCAGTACTTCAGTCCAGGAATCTAAGTCGCCGGCTACCGATTCGCTCCCGAACACCAACCATTCGTCATTTCAATTTTCACGTTCTCTCAAAAGCTAATTGGAGGCTCCCCTCGATGAAGCAGATCGCAGCAATCGTCCTTTTCGTTGTTGCTCTCGCTCTAGCCTTCCCGGTTATCGCCCAGCAACAGAACCAACCGATCACCCCAAACCCGCTTGCAAAATTACTGCAGTCAAAAGGTATTCTCACTGCCGAAGAAGTCACGTCCCTCAATCAGGCCTCGTCGCCAGAGGAGGCCAACGCGCGTCTGGCAAAACTGCTCTTGAGCAAAGGCCTGATCAGTGATCAAGAGTACAAATCAACGTTCTCGGCATCCGCAGCTCCGGCTCCAGCCGAGAGTCACTTCGTGGAAGCGGTCTATCATCCGACCGTCGCCACCACGGCCCCGGCCCAGTACCCCACATCCGGTCCCGCGCCATCCGGTTCTTCTCTCCCGCCGGGAATCGCCCCCTTGCGTGTGCTGCCCATCGACATTCCGAAGCAGGGCGGACTGATTCCCGACATTCACCTGGGGAGTGGCGCGAACATGAAGATCTACGGCTTCTTCAAAGCAACCGCGGTCGAAGACACGGCCTCGAGCGGAGGACCTACATTCGGCAGCAACGACTTTCCCCTGCCGCTGCTGCTCGCCGACACCGGTCCTACCTCCGACGCGCAGTTCCACATCAAAGATCGTAGCTTTCGCATCGGCAGCCAGTTCGAGTGGGTTCCCCAAAGTAAGAACCTCACTCTGACGGGCAAGATCGAAGCTGACCTCGAAGGCGATTACACCAACGTCAACAACCGAAACATCAGCGGAATGCGTTCGAGTCAGTTCTCGGTGCGCATTGCGTATATGAGGCTTGACACGAAACTCGGCGGAACGCTGCCGTGGTTCGCCCAATTTGGACAGGACTGGGCTCTGATTTCAAGTTCGTTGCCGACCTTGTTTGAGACGACCGGACTTGGCATCGGCATGGGTACCCTTTGGGAACGTCAACCCATGTTCAAGACGGGTGTTCAATTCAAAACAGGAAAACTTCAAGTCCAACCGGAGTTTGCTATCACATTGCCGATCGCGGGCTCCGCTGGACTGACGGATGAGGAACGGGCCCGTTTCGGCGATCGCTCAGGGGCCGAGTCCAATCAGCCCGGAGTCCAGGGCCGGGTCGTGTTTCAATTCCCTCTTCATCACTGGGAGGGCGTAGTCCCGGCTCAGATCATCTTCAGCGGGAACCATGCGAAGATAAACGAGATCATTCCTTCCGCGGCGCTGACAGCAACCACTGCAGCAGGCACTCCCGGACTTCCCAATGCTCTCGTCCCCGGAGCTGCAGGCTGTTCCGAGCAACTGGCTGCAGGAGGATGCTCAATTCTCGGCTTCTTCCCGCGCGGCGTCCAAAACCTCTATCCGCAGAACGTCTGGACCTCCGAGGTCCAGCTGCCAACTCCGTGGGTCACATTCGTCGCCAAGTACTATAGCGGTGATGATCTCCGGTTCTTCTTCGGCAGCCAACTCAACGATGTATTCAGCAACCTGAGGGGCGCAACGGAAGTCGGTGCTGGAACCAGTTTTGCCGGCCGCAGCATCCTTTTTGGTTGTCCCGGCGGAACAGGATCTGCTGCCCTAGGGACCCTCAACTGCAACGGCAACCCGATTGTCATTGCCAACCTCCAACCGATCGCGGGGCAGGGCGGCTTCGCGGAAATGAGCTTCCCCCTCTCCCGGATCTTTAATGCCAGCACCGAAGGCTATAACTCGGGCTGGGTTCTGCACTTCACCTACTCCACCGACCGCGCCAAGGCCAGAGACGTCCGCCATGGCAACGGGTTGGCACGCACGGACCTCGACACCGGGTCCATCACCTACAAGCTCAATAAATGGGTAACCTTCGTTAACGAATTGAGCTACATCAACACCCGGGCTGCGACCGCGAATTCCAAGCTTTTCGAAGGAAGACACGTAACGCAGGCCCACAACTGGCGCAACGAATTCGGCCCAGTCTTTGTGTTTTAGCGTTCCGCGGCACGAAGAAGTCGTCCGCACAGAACACACCACCTGCGGAGTTACGCTCTCTCCGCAGGTGGACTTTTTTATCTGAGAGCCCGCGCAAGCAGATCTCGCGCTAGCAGCATCCCATTCGGATCTCGCCCGTCGCGGATACGGGCGGACCGAACGCTTCCTGAGGTGCAGGAGCGCCGTTGAGCACGAGGTACCAGCGTCGAACCGAATCGAGCAGAACCAGCACAACGCCCGTAACAAAAATCACCATCAGGGTCGAATCCAAATAACCGGTGAATACCTGGCCCGGATTGGAGGTGAGAGGCCAGAAGATGTTCTTGATCGACAGCACTCCCGCCGTAATGGTCGTTACCCCTACGAAGCACATGGGCACAGCCGTAATCCACGCGTACTTCGCTTTGCCCATATTGATCAGAAACGTGGTAGTGACGGCGAGCGCGATCGTCGCCAGCAGCTGATTGCCTGTGCCAAACAGCGGCCAGATCGTCGAGATGGTGCCCGTATAAATCATGTAGCCCCACGCCAGCACCACCACAAAACTCGTGGCTAGGTTTCCCGGCAACCAGGCACTGTTCCCGAATGGCTTGTGGATCTTGCCCATCAACTCCTGCAGAACATAGCGGGCCACGCGCGTCCCGGTATCCACGGTGGTTAAAATGAACAACGCTTCGAACATGATCGCGTAGTGATACCAGTACCCCATCAAGCGGTCCATTCCGGGTAGCCCGCGAAAAATCTGTGCCATTCCCACTGCTAATGAGACCGCCCCGCCCGTCCGCCCGGCCAGCTTCTCGCCTACTTCGTGGGAGAAGATATCCAGATTCACCGTGCTTAAGCCCAGCTTGCTGAACACCTCCGGCGTTGTGTTGATGGCGAAATAATCGCCGGGATGCATCGAGCAAGCGGCGATCAGGGCTAACACTCCCACGAGCGATTCGGCCACCATCGCTCCATAGCCAATGAAGCGCGCATCCGTCTCCTTATCGAGCATCTTGGGCGTGGTACCGGAAGAGACCAGCGAATGGAAACCCGAGATCGCTCCGCACGCAATGGTCACGAAAAGAAACGGAAACAGTTTGCCCTTGATGATCGGTCCGCCACCGTGCGTGAACTGCGTGAAGTTCGGAAATTGAATGTTGGGATGGACGATGAAAACGCCTATCACCAACACCGCGATTGTGCCCAGCTTCACGTAAGTCGAGAGGTAGTCTCGCGGTTCGAGCAAGAGCCACACCGGAAGCACGGAAGCCACCAGCCCATAGATCGCCATCAGAATTGTGATCTCGTGCGGAGTGAATGTAAGCGACCCAGCGGCGCCGCTGGCAGCCACCCACCGTCCCCCGATCAGCGCCGCCAGCAGGCACGCGACACCAAAGATGCTCGGACCAGTGACGGTGATTTTCCCCACGTGGCTTTCGAACATCCACACGCCCATGATGAGCGCGATCGGGATCGTCATCCCGATCGTAAACACCCCCCAAGGACTATTGGACAGCGCATTGACTACAACAATGCCCAGACCGGCCAGCGTGACCAGCAGGATGAAGAGAACCGCCACCATGGCCACCAGCCCGGCGAAAGGACTGATCTCCGTCCGGGCAATATCGGCAAGCGAACGGCCCCGGTGACGAACCGATGCCACCAGCACCATGAAATCCTGCACGCATCCCGCTAGGACGGCCCCAACCAGCAGCCACAGAAAGCCAGGAGCAAAGCCAAATTGCGCCGCCAGTGTTGGACCCACAAGCGGGCCGGCGCCCGCGATCGCCGCAAAGTGATGCCCGAACAAAACCCAGCGCGGCGAAGCCACATAGTTATGCCCATCTGCAAACAGATGGGCGGGCGTGGTTCGCCGATCGTCTAGGGCCAGGGCTTTGGCTGCAATAAATGCGCTGTAAAACCGATACGCGATCGCGTACACGCACAATGCACCAAGGAGAACCGGGAATGTGTTCATAGTTCACCCCGAGTCGGTTTTTCCGGGCCTGAAATACAAAATGCCCACACAAGGGCAAGCATGGTACACCCGTTCCGCAAGTCCACACACGAACGCAGGAACTTTATTCAGATTTCCCGAGTGGGATGATTGAAGGGTGTTCGAGCAACGTCCGCCTCGACGTCCAAGAACCTTTCTCTTTCGGATTGACCGGGAATGGGACATGCCGGGAGCTTGCCAAACCATTGGTAGCGATTCGCCGCAAGCAGGTTGTAAATGGCGTCGCGCAACCGTCGAGGGAAAATCTTCCAGGTCAATGCAAGCGTGCGCCAGATTCCGCCGAGTTCCGTGAGAACGAACGCCATCGCATCCGAGCGGTCCAGCAGGCGTTCTGAAGGCCTGTTTGGATCTACGACAACGTAAAAAGTATCCAGTTCGTTCGCGTGCCGCCCATTCCGTTCAAGAATTTGGCCCGCGAAGGAGCTCTGCAATGCAGCGAATCGAAAAAATCCGTGACGGTCGTGCCGAAGCACAAATTGCACCAGGCGGTTGCAGAGACCGCAAACACCGTCATACAGCAAAATCGGATTGGAACCGTTTTCCAAGATGCACTGTCGCAATCGTACCGCACGGAACTTCAGGACACCGACGTTATCTGCCTGCGGCGTCTCGCCGAACTTGCGGCGGTATCTGGAACGATACGGCTCAGTTTTCGCCGACTACCGACAAATTGGTTTTTTTCGAGCCTTTTTGCAGACACACATGCCCGTGTGATTTCCATCACAGGCTTATGTGACCCATGTACCGGACGCCGCTGTTCGCAACCGTCATTCTGTAGGTAACGGCTGGCTTTGGCTGGCTGCACCGGGGTTAGTTCCTCTTACCAACTGGCCCGGCAAGACTCTGTAAAAGGATGCTCATGAAGCGCAAATTCAAGACCATGGACGCGAATGAGGCCGTTGCCCACGTCGCGTATCGCCTGAATGAGGTCATTGCCATTTATCCCATTACTCCATCTTCCCCGATGGGCGAATGGGCCGATCAATGGGCGTCCGAGAGTGTCCCGAACATCTGGGGCACGATCCCGCACGTGGCCGAAATGCAGAGCGAAGGCGGAGCCGCCGGCGCGGTTCACGGCGCCTTGCAGACCGGTGCGTTGGCCACGACGTTTACGGCATCCCAGGGCTTGCTGCTCATGATCCCCAATATGAACAAGATTGCCGGCGAATTGACCCCGGCGACCTTCCACGTTACCGCCAGAACCCTGGCCACGCACGCGCTGTCCATCTTCGGCGACCACAGCGATGTCATGTTTTGCCGCGCGACCGGCTGGGCAATGCTTTGTTCGAACTCCGTCCAGGAAGCGATGGACCTGGCTCTGGTCGGTCACGCCGCTTCGCTCGAAGCCCGGATCCCTTTCCTGCATTTCTTCGACGGATTCCGCACTTCTCACGAAGTCAACAAAATTGAAATGCTCAACGAAGACGATATGCGGGCGCTGATCAATATGGATCGCGTCTTCGAGCATCGCGGGCGTGCCTTGTCTCCGGATCGCCCCGTGCTTCGCGGAACAGCGCAAAACCCGGACGTCTTCTTTCAGATTCGCGAGACCGCGAACGCCTTTTACGACACGTGCCCAGAAAAAGTACAGGCGGTCATGAACAAGTTCGCGGAAGTGGTTGGGCGGCAGTACAACCTGTTCGACTACGTTGGCGCGCCCGACGCCGAGCGTGTCGTTGTGATGATGGGGTCGGGTGCGGAAGCGGCCGAAGAAGCCGTTCACGCGCTGAATGCCCGTGGAGAAAAAGTCGGCCTGATCAAAGTTCGCCTCTATCGTCCATTCTCGGTGAAGCACCTTTATGAAGCGTTGCCGGCCACCGTCCGTTCGATCGCGGTACTGGACCGCACCAAGGAAGCCGGAGCCGCCGGCGAGCCTTTGTACCTCGACATTGTGAACGCGATCCAGGAAGGACAGCGCAAGAAGGGTTCGATGAAGGTCGCTCCGCTCGTAATCGGCGGTCGCTACGGACTCTCCTCGAAGGAGTTCACGCCGGCCATGGTGAAAGCTGTTTACGACAACTTGGCCCAGGCCAATCCCAAAGAACATTTCACCGTCGGAATTCAGGATGATCTGAACCACACCAGCCTCGACTACGATTCCGAATTCTCCACTGAGCCGGACAGCGTCGTCCGCGCTCTGTTCTACGGCCTTGGCGCCGACGGTACCGTGGGGGCCAACAAGAATTCCATCAAGATCATCGGCGAAAACACCGACGACTACGCCCAAGGCTACTTTGTCTACGACTCGAAGAAATCGGGCGCAATGACGGTCTCGCACTTGCGTTTCGGGCCGAAGCCTATCCATTCGACCTACCTGGTCTCAAAGGCGAATTTCGTAGCCTGCCACCAATGGATTTTCCTCGAACGCTACGACATGCTGAGCTCACTAGTCCCTGGCGGCACCTTCCTCTTGAACAGCCCTTACGGCAAAGACGAAGTTTGGGATCACCTGCCCCGAGCGGTCCAACAGCAACTGGTCGCCAAAAAAGCCAAGCTGTTCGTAATCGACGCGTACCAGGTAGCCCGCGACACCGGCATGGGCAGCCGCATGAACACCATCCTGCAGGTCTGCTTCTTTGCCATCTCCAAGGTCCTGCCGCGTGAAGAGGCGATCGAAGCCATTCGCAAATCGATCCGCGATACCTACGGCCGCAAGGGTGAGGAAATCGTCCAGAAGAACATGAAAGCCGTGGACGAAACTCTCTCCCATTTGTTCGAAGTGAAGATACCCGATGCCATCACCAGCACCCTCGAGATGCCGCCCGCATTCTCTAACGACGCTCCGGCATTTGAACGTGACGTGCTTGCGGTGATCTACGAAGGCCGCGGCGACGAACTTCCAGTCAGCGCCTTTCCCTGTGACGGAACCTTCCCCACCGGCACAGCGAAATGGGAAAAGCGCAATCTCGCCCTTGAAATTCCGGTGTGGGACACCAAAACCTGTATCCAGTGCGGCAAATGCGCCATGGTTTGTCCGCATGCGGTAATCCGAATCAAGGTCTACGATTCCCGCGAGCTCGAGCGGGCGCCAGCCACTTTTAAGTCGACAGAAGTGCGTGACAAGGAATGGGCAGGCTTGAAGTACAGCATCCAGGTGGCGCCGGAAGACTGCACCGGGTGCGGCATCTGCGTCGAGATCTGTCCCGCCAAGAACAAAACAGAGACGCGCCTGAAAGCGCTGAACATGGAACCGCAGCCTCCACTACGCGTTCCTGAACGCGACAACTGGAATTTCTTCCTGAACATTCCTGAACTTGATCGTCGCAAGATCAAGCCCACGACGATCCGCCAGCAGCAAGTACAGGAACCGCTGTTCGAATTCTCCGGTGCTTGCTCCGGTTGTGGCGAGACCCCTTATCTGAAGCTTCTGTCCCAACTGTTTGGGGACCGGGCTCTGATTGCTAACGCGACCGGTTGTTCGTCGATTTATGGCGGCAACCTGCCCACCACCCCGTGGTCGAAGAATGTCGACGGCCGCGGACCTGCCTGGTCCAATTCTCTCTTCGAAGATAACGCAGAGTTCGGCCTTGGCTTCCGCCTCTCGATCGACAAGCAAACGGAATTTGCTCGCGAACTTGTCCTCCAACTCGGCAGCCAGATCGGAGACGAGCTCGCCTCAGCCATTCTCTCCGCCAGTCAGAAAGATGAAGCCGACATCTACGAGCAACGCCAGCGCGTCAGCCTTCTGAAAGAAAAGTTGCAGGGCGTGAACTCGATTCAGGCCAAGCAGTTGCTCTCCATCGCGGACCTGCTGGTCAAGAAAAGCGTATGGATCGTCGGCGGCGACGGGTGGGCCTATGACATCGGCTACGGCGGACTCGATCACGTGATCGCCAGCGGCAAGAACGTGAACTTGCTCGTCCTCGACACCGAGGTTTACTCGAATACTGGCGGCCAGGCATCGAAATCTACTCCCAGAGCCGCAGTAGCCAAATTTGCCGCAGGTGGAAAGCCAGGGCCCAAGAAAGATCTCGGGCTCATCGCCATGAGTTACGGGACAGTTTACGTCGCCAGCGTCGCAATGGGAGCCAAAGACGAACACACGTTGAAGGCCTTCCTGGAAGCCGAGGCTTATGACGGCCCTAGCATCATCATCGCCTACGCGCATTGCATCGCCCATGGCATCAACATGACCACCGGAATGGCAGACCAGAAAGCCGCCGTCGATAGCGGCCAATGGCTGCTCTACCGCTACAACCCGGAACGTGCCAGGGCCGGAGAGAACCCGCTGATTCTGGATTCGCGAACTCCGACGCGCCGGGTGCAGGACTTCATGCTGATGGAAACGCGTTTCAAGATGCTCACTAAGAGCAAGTCGGAAGACGCGAAGAAACTCTGGCAGGAGGCGCAGCACGACGTAGAGACTCGTTTCCGCCTGTACGAGTACCTTGCACAACGGAAGCTGGCACCCGAACCCACTGCTGCGGACTGAGCGGCGCAACCGGACCGCCGGAAGTGAACGAACCCGAAGCAATCGGCAAACGTTGAAACAATTCAGGGGAACACGATGGTTGACTTAACGACGTACTACATGGGACTCAAGTTGCGGACGCCGCTGGTGGTCTCCGCCTCACCGCTGTCGCAAGAAATCAACAGTATCCGTCGGATGGAAGAGGTGGGAGCTTCGGCGGTCGTGCTCTATTCCCTATTCGAAGAGCAACTGCGGCAGGAGTCTCTTGAGCTCGACCACCATCTATCGGCTGGCACCGACAGCTTTGCGGAGTCGCTCAGCTTCTTCCCTCAGGCAAGTGAATACCGCCTCGGCCCCGAAGGGTATCTCGAACACATCCGCAAAGCTCGGCAAGCGGTCGGGATTCCCATCATTGCCAGCCTCAACGGTGCGAGCGCCGGTGGCTGGGCGGAGTACGCCAAAGAAATCCAACAGGCGGGTGCGGACGCCCTGGAATGCAACATCTATTCGATCCCTACCGATGCCGACGTCACAGGCGCCGAGGTCGAGCAGTCGTACATCGATATCGTGAAGTCGGTGAAGAAAGCCGTCTCGATTCCCGTGGCGGTCAAGATCAGCCCATTCTTCAGCAACCTGGCCAACATGGCGAAGCGGTTGGATCAGGCTGGCGCCAACGGCCTGGTTCTGTTCAACCGTTTTTACCAGCCAGATATCGACCTTGAAGAACTGGAAATCCGGCCCAACGTCCCGCTCAGCACACCGCAGGCTCTGCGTCTCCCGCTGACCTGGATTGGCATCCTTTACGGACGGGTGCAGGCGAGTTTGGCGGGTACGAGCGGCGTCCATGGTGCGCCAGATGTGATCAAGCTGCTGATGGCAGGCGCTAACGTGACCATGATGTGTTCGGCTCTGCTGCGGAATGGCATCAAACACCTGCAATCCGTAGAGAAGGGCGTCGTCCAATGGATGCAGAGTCACGACTACGAATCCGTTCAGCAGATGCAAGGCAGCATGAGCCAGCTTCGCTGCCCGGACCCGGAGGCCTTTGAGCGCGCGCAATACATGCGTGCCGTCAAAAGCCTGCAGCATGTAATGGCTCGGTCGTAGCGCGCCAAAACCTCGACCGCGTCATTCGCTAACCAATATCTTTAAGGACGTCGGGTATTGGCCGGTTCTTCCAGAACTGCGAAAAGTTGTCGAGCGAGCTGAACGTCCGCGTTTGCATCCGGTCGATATAAAGCTGCCCCTGCAGGTGATCGATTTCATGCTGCAGGATTCGGGCGTACCAGCCCTTGGCCTCGATAGAGCACGGATTCCCTCGCTCGTCCAGGTATTCGACCTTCACTGCGCGCGCTCGCCGCACGACGCCCGTATATCCCGGCAAGCTTAAACAGCCTTCAAAGAAATCCCGTGTTTCTTCCGATTGCCATACGACTTTTGGATTTATCAATACGTGGAACGAAACCGGCACTCGCTCTCTGGCCGCGAGCTGCTCCGTTGGAACATCCTTGTGGTACTGCTCTCGATCCTCGATCACCGCGAGCTGAATCGAGCATCCGATCTGGGGCGCGGCCAGTCCGACACCGGGCGCCGCATGCATTGTTTCGCGCATCTCCTCGATCACCCGCTGGATTTCCGGGCTGCGGATCTCCTCGAGCGACAATGCTCGTGCAGATTGACGCAGCATCGGGTCACCGACATTCACAAGAGAGAGCGGCATAGGTTTTGATTGAGTTTCAAATTTGGGAGCTAGTCGGCACTTTGAGCGGACGTTTTGGCGACCTTGGCGCGGCGTTCGATCTCTTCTTCTCCGTACATCGTGCCGCGACAGTTCTTCGCTCCGCACTGGCAGAGGGCCTCGTCATCATCGTCACCGTCATAGAGGTTGTAATCGTAAGTAAGCTCTTCGCCCGGCGCGATGTCGCGCAAGGCAATGATCCAGATGTGTTCGCCGAATTCATCCGTTTCGCAGTTCGGATCGCAGCAATGATTGATAAAGGCGGCCACACTGTCTCCGTCCACTACGTAATCACCTTCGCCAATACAGAACAGATAGGTATCCGGGCGTTCACAGTACAGGTCATCCGCCTGCTCCTTCGACAACTTCGTCCCGGTGTACTCGACGATGTGCATGCCTTCCTTGATCGCTGCGGTCGTATAGCAGCCGCAGCCGTGGATGCCGGATCTCCTGATCAGTAATTGCGCGGGATCGATCGAACTCATGGATTGTTCCTGGGGGAAATTAGATTAGCACGAGCCGCCTCGCGTTTGACGCTTGTGGATTTCTCGACGTCATCCCCGACAAATCGACCCCGACTGTGGACTCCGAAACCAAAGAAGTTGCGGCGCAGATGAAGTAACATAAAACACCTTCGGCCACAACGAGGACCACTATGCGACCCGCGAAACGTGATTCCGCATTCACCCGCAGGTTTTTCCTGGAAGGATCAGCCGCCGCTTCTGCGGCCCTGACATTTGCCTTCGTCACCGAGCCGATGCTGGCTTGGGCAGCAAGACCGAAGGCGCGCCCTGGATCGATTCTCCTGAACGCCAACGAAAATCCACTGGGGCCATGTGACGCCGCCCGGCAGGCGGTCGCAGCGATCGTCCCTCAGGGCGGGCGCTACCAGACCGAGCTCACCGAAACGCTTGACCAGACGTTCGCGCGATCCATGAGCCTCAAACCGGACTACGTGCGGTCCTTCACCGGATCAAGTGTGCCGTTGCAAGCATCGGTCCGGGCATTTACGTCGCCCAAGCGCAGCTATGTAGCCGCAGATCCGGGATATGAAGCGGGGATGTTCTCAGCCGAAAAGGTCGGCGCGCGCGTTGTGAATGTGAAGCTCACAGAGTCCCATGCACACGACGTGAAGGCCATGCTGGCCGCGGCTCCAGACGCCGGGATGTTTTATGTTTGCGTGCCCAACAACCCCACCGGGACGATAACCTCTCACTCCGATATCGAATACTTGGTGGAGAAAAAACCGAAAGACTCCGTCGTCGTCGTGGACGAAGCCTACATTCATTTTTCCGATGCGGCCTCTGCCATCGATCTGGTGAAAGCCGACGAAGACGTTTTGGTTCTAAGAACGTTCTCAAAGATTTACGGAATGGCGGGTCTGCGTTGCGGATTCGCGATCGGACGACCAGACTTGCTCGAGAGACTGGACGGGTCCTCTGGCTGGAACTTCATGCCTGTAACCGCCGTTGTCGCGGCGACGGCGAGCCTGAACGACGCCACCCTGGTGCCGCAGCGGAAGAAGATCAATGCGGAGATTCGCGGGAAGACCTTCGAGTGGCTGGACCGAAACAGCTATGCCTACATCCCGTCAGAGGCGAACTGCTTCCTTCTTGATGCGAAGAGGCCTGGGAAAGAGATGATCGATGCGATGTCACGCGAAAACGTGACCATTGGCAGAGTATGGCCGGTCATGCCGAACTGGGTGAGAATAACGGTCGGCACGCAGCCCGAGATGGAACAATTTCAAGCGGCGTTCCAGAAAATCATGAGCGGCACAACGGTTGGAAAGTATCTTGGCCCGAACGTTACAGCGTGGCGACAGCGTTTCTTGAGTTAAAAGCGATGCCCGCAAGATCGAGCCGTTCGCGAACAAAAGTTGTGTTCCAGACTTCTGTTCCGGGCATTTCTACCGGCTCGAAAACTTGAAGATCGTCGTCGTGTGATATTTCTGTCCCGGCTTTAACTCCGTCGACGGAAAGTTCGGATGATTCGGGGAATCGGGGAAATGCTGGGTTTCCAGGCATAGTGCATACCGCTGGTTGTAAACCTTGCCGCCTTTTCCGGTGATCGAACCGTCCAGAAAATTGCCCGAATAGAATTGAAGTCCCGGCTCGGTCGTCAGAACCTGCAGCACCCTTCCTGATTTAGACTCGTACGCCTCCGCGGCAAGCGCCGGAGTGGTCTTGATTCCGCCGTTCAGCACCCAGTTGTGGTCATAGCCTTTGCCAAACTTGAGCTGCTGGTCATCCTGATTGATGCGGGCTTCGATGGCAGTTGCCTTCGTGAAATCGAAGGGAGTGTTTTTCACGGCCTTCAGCTCACCGGTTGGAATGAGCGTCTGATCCACGGGAGTGAACCGGTCCGCGTGGATCGTCAGTTGATGTTCGAGGATGTCGCCGTTTCCCTGCCCGCCAAGATTGAAGTACGAATGATTGGTGAGATTGACCACCGTGTCCTTGTCGGTCGTGGCGGAGTAATCGATGTGCAGTTCATTCTGATCCGTGAGCGTGTAAACAACTCTTGCAGACAGGTTGCCGGGGAAACCCTCTTCTCCATCTTTGCTCAGGTAAGTGAGTTCCAGCGCTTGCCCCTTGCTGCCGGAAACGTTCTTCGCCGTCCATAAACGCTTGTTGAATCCCGTGGTGCCGCCATGCAGCGTATTGTCGCCGTCGTTCTTGGGCAGGGTGTAGGCCTTTCCTTCCAGCTTGAATTGGCCATGGGCGATGCGGTTGCCGTAGCGGCCGATAATCGCCCCAAAATACGCCTTGTTCGTTAGGTATCCATCCAGCTGATCGTAGCCGAGTACGACATCGTCGAATTTTCCATTGCGGTCCGGGGCCTTCAGCGACACGATGATTCCGCCGAAATTCGTGATCGCGACCTCCATCCCTTTCTTGTTCGTGAGGGTGTACAGGTCGACTGCCTGCCCGTCTTCCGTCTTTCCGAATGGCTGTTTCTTCATGGACGATTTCGCCTCAGATCTTCCGTTGATGGCGCAGATACCGATCATCCAGAATATTAGCAGTACGTTTGCGATCGACCGAAATCTCACAGTGCCTCCCTCGCTCCACGAAAATTTCAATTGGTCGCGGTCTCGCTGACTGTGACGTTGCGCGGCCGAACCAACTGATCGGCGCTTCACGCTGGGGTCAGCGCCCGCTCTTTTTGAGACTCTGCCGCGACTTGAATTAAGGTTGGCAGTGCCCTGGCCAACGGATTCTTTCCCGGTTCGCCTAACGCAAAATAGAGATCCCTATACAGCGGATAGAGTTCGTCGTACACCCGCTTCGACTTTGGGTCGGGATCATAAATCTTGTGCGGCGGACAAATCTTATCCTGTGCCTCGTCGACGGTTTTGAAAGTTCCCGCGGCTAGAAAAGCAAAGATGGCGGAGCCCAGGCTGGTGACGCTCTTCGCGGGCACCAGCACGGGGCGGCCCAAAACATTGGCATAGACTCGATTCAGGACCTCGTTCTTCTGCGGAATACCCCCAGCGTTAATTACGCGCTTGATGTGGACGCCGTTTCCTTCCATCCGGTCAAGAATCACGCGGGTGTGAAAAGCTGTGCCTTCAAGGGCGGCAAAAAGCTCATCCTGAGCGGTGCTTTGCAGATTCCATCCCAGCGTAACCCCGCGCAGGTTCGGATTGACGAGAACCGTGCGATCTCCATTGTCCCAGCTGAGCCGAAGCAAACCGGTCTGCCCCGCCGCATAGTTCTCAAGCCCGCGGCTCAAACTTGGAACATCCGTTCCTGCGCGCTGGGCGATCGCGCTAAAAATGTCCCCCACCGCGGAGAGCCCCGCTTCGATACCGGTGCGGCCTGGATGAACGCTTCCCTGCACCACACCGCACACGCCGGGAACGAGATTGATCGAAGGTGTGATGCCGATGATGCACGTCGAAGTGCCCACGACGTTCACCATGTCGTCGGTCCGACACCCGGCGCCAATAGCATCCCAATGGGCGTCGAAAGCGCCCACCGGAATCGGAATGCCAGCCTTCAGTCCCAACTGCTCGGCCCAATACGGCGAGAGCGTTCCCGCAATCTTATCGGAGGCGGCATATTTCCCATTCAACTTGTCGCGCACGCCCGCCAGCAGCGGATCAACTTTCACAAGAAATGACTCGGGCGGGAGGCCCCCGAGTCCGGCGTTCCAGAGCCACTTGTGGCCCATCGCACAAATGCTGCGTTTTACCTTGCGCGGATCGGTGATGCCACACAGAGTAGCAGCCACCATGTCGCAATGTTCGAAGGCTGAGGCGAATTGCGGCCGCGCCGAAGGATTGTGTCGAAGCCAATGCAGAAGCTTCGAGAATCCCCACTCCGACGAATACACTCCGCCGCACCATTGGATCGCTTCCAGTCTTTCCCGATGCGCGGCCTCGGTAATTTCCGCAGCTTCGCCTTTCGCCCGGTGGTCACACCACAAATAGTATTCGCCCAGGGGCGCAAGATTTTTGTCGACGGGAATTACCGACGAACCGGTAGTGTCGAGGGCGATTGCTTCTACTTGATCCCCCAAGATGCGCGCGTTTTTGACGGCTTCGCGGGTCGCTCTTGCCAGAGCGCGCATGTGATCCGGATGCGATTGGGTCGCATATTCAGGATCTTCTTTTTTCCGATGCAGAGGATATTCCGCGATCGCCGAGCCGATCAGGCCACGCTCGCTATCCACGATGGAAACGCGAACGCTCAGTGTGCCGAAATCGACGCCGGCCACGATTGCCATCAGCAGGCTCCGTTTGGCCCTTGGTGCCAGTACATATCCCAGCCCAGATACCGAGTCGCAGCTTCGTGCACCGCGCCGGCCACCGACGAAAGATTCGCCGCCACGTGATGTTCGAAACCCTTTTCGCAGATGAAATGCAGAAGCCTCTGCATTTCAGGAATCTCGACGACTCCCGCGCCACCAAAAGTGTTCAGCGGATCGTCCGTGAATCGGCCCTGGCCTACGTAGCCCCGCACTCTTCCCGCGGTATCGTCAGTGGAGAAGCGCGCAAAGCTCATCTTTTCCGGTTTGATCAGGCCGACGCAGGTTCCGAAGGTATTCTCTTTCCCCACCGTACCAGCAATGATTTCCTGGAAATCCATCTTCACCGAGCGGAAGAAATGCTTGGGAAGATTCGAGCAATGGAAACACACAGCTTTGTTCGGATCCGAACCATAATTGTTGTTCCAGTCAAGCAGCGCCGAGGGCGTACCGGAGGCGAGCCGCAAAGCGTGCATACCGAGCACGCCACAGATATCAACCTCGCATGCGCTCGAGAGCAGCGAGTCGCTCATCATGCTCATGACCGTGCAAGGTACGACGCCGAGATTCTCTTCAATCGATGTCCAGCACTGCACGGCGCTGATCGCAACTTCGGTGTCGGCCATCCATTGATCGACGACCGCTCCAAGCTTGGCCATCTTCATCAGCGCGGGTTCCGGAACCGAACTGGAATCCACGTATTTCTTGATGGATGCCAACTTTGCCAGCGCCTTGTCATCGTTGTCTTTCATTCTCGAAATGCGCCCGAGCACTTCGGAAAGATCTAGGGTCTCGATCGAGATGCGTTGCGATTCGAGAATCTTCTCGCTATAGCGAACCGTATTGAAGGCCGTCGGGCGCGCGCCAATGCTGCCCACGCGCAGGTTGCGGAAACCATTCACCACGCGGCAGACGCCGGCAAACCACTCGAGATCCTTCGCGAACTTCGCGGAGTCCGGGCTTTCGGTGTGCAGCGTCGTGATCGAATACGGAATGCCGTACTGGCGCAGGTTGTTGCAGGCAGACATCTTTCCGCAGAAGCTATCCCGGCGGAAAGCAATCGTCATCTTCTTGGGATCGTCGGGCGTGGCTTGAATCAGCACGGGCACGTGCAGGTCCGCTAAACGCAAAGTATCGGCAATCGCCCGTTCTTCTCCGAAATTGGGTAGCGTTACGATTACTCCATCGATACGGTCACGATTCTGCTTAAACAGATCGGCACAACGATGCGACTCTTGTCGGGTCTCTACCGCTCCGTATTTGCTTTGCTCCGGCGTCAGCGCGACGACATCCATGCCCGCAGCGTCAAGAACACGCAGCATGTCTTCGCGGCCGCTCTTGGCGAGGTGATCGGGGAAGAAACCCCGATTCCCCACGATCAGCCCCATGGTCATTTTCTTGGTCGGCATAACTACTCCCTTAACTGGCCCGAACACCAAACTAGGCGCGGCGGCTGGGTGCGAAGCGGATGCAATAGGCGAGTCCTATCACCAGCAGCAAAGCGCCCCACCACACATTGGCGTGAAGTTGATACAAAACAATTCCTGGATTCGCCGGAGGAACCACCAGCTGGTAAATTCCGGCCCCAAGAATTAGAGCTCCGTTCACGGCAAGCGAGATGCCGATGAAGTACCAGATCGAAATCATGCTCGAGCCTCCGCTTACCAGAAGATGATGTTCAAAACGACGAATACCGTTACCACCACGCTCGCCCAGAACAGCGGCTTTTGATAGAAAGGTACGTCGCCCACCGACGGGACTTCCGTCAGGCCGTAAACCAGACCCTTCAGCTCCGCATCAGATTTCGGCTTGGTCATAAGGCTCACAGCAACGGTTACCACAACGCACACTATGAATGACCAGAGCGCTTGATACATATCCTGCGCCATCGTCTTCGCATGCGGCGAGAGCGCAACGTACCGAAGGGCGCTTGGGTCAGCCTTCACCCACGCCCACATTCCGATGGAGCTGAGTGTTCCGCACAGTAATCCCCAAAAACCGCCCGCTCCGCTGGCGCGCTTCCAGAGCATGCCGAGGATGACCGTTCCAAACAATGGAGCAATGAAGAAACTGAACAGCGCCTGGACGTAGTCCATGATGCTGGCCGCGCGCATCACCAGGTATGCCGTGCCAACGCTGACCAGAACACCGATGACCGTCGTCCAGCGGCCCATGCTTACATAATGCGAATCAGCAGCATCCTTGCGGATCAGCGCCCTATAAATGTCATAGGTCCACACTGTCGTGAAGGCACTCACATTACCGGCCATGCCCGACATGAAGCCGGCGATCAGCGCCGTGATTCCCAGACCAAGCAATCCCGGCCCGCAATAACGAGCCAGCATGAGCGGAAGCACGTCGTTATAGCTGTGTTGGCCGGTGACAGCCGCCACCGATTCCGGTACCAGCTTGTCAGGGAGCAAAGCCAGTCCGAGCAGGCCCGGCAGGATCACGATGAGCGGCACCATCATTTTGAATCCGGCGCCGATGATCGGCGCCATCTCGGCGCTGCGAATATCCTTCGCCGCTAAAATGCGCTGCACTACCAGAAAGTCGGTTGTCCAGTATCCGAAGGAAATAATGGCGCCCAGGCCGAACACGATGCCCGTCCAGTGAATGCCCATCGGATTGTTGTACGACCCTAATGTTGACCAAAGATGAACGTACTCGTTGGACGCATTGTGGGTGATCTGTGCTTTGAGGTTGGTCCAGCCGCCGGCTTCATACAAACCAAGAATCGGAATCAGCAGCGCTCCCGCCCAGATCAGAAAGAACTGCAATACTTCGTTGAAGATCGCCGATTTCAGTCCGCCCAACGCCACGTAGATCGCGACCGTAACGGACGACACCCAGATGCTGAAGTTGATGTCCCAGCCCAGCACAATTTGCATGACCTTGGCCATAGCAAACATGTTGACGCCGCTCATGAGTACCGTCATGAAGGCGAAGGAAACCGCCGAAAGCGCGCGGCTGGACTCTCCAAAACGCAGCTTGAGATAACCGGGAACCGAATGTGTCTTGGAGATGTAATAGAACGGCATCATGACGAGCGCGAGGAACAGCATGGCGGGAATCGCACCAATCCAGTACCAATGCGTCGCCAGAATTCCGTATTGGTAAGCCGATCCGGCCCAACCCATCAGCTCAAGAGCGCCGAGGTTCGCGGACAGGAAGCTGAGACCCGCCACCCAGGCGGTCATCTCGCGACCAGCCATGAAAAAGTCTTCGCTGGTGTTCGCTTGTCCCTTTAGGTAAAACCCGATGGCCAGGACCAGGCCGAAATAGAAAATAACAATGACTGCATCGATCGTCGACAAACGTACGAGCCGCTCGACCAGAAGCATCGCCAACGCTGGCATCATTTAGACCCCTTCGGCTGCCCGTAGTACGCCGTGGCTCCGTGTTTTCGCAGGTAATGCTTGTCGTGCAGGTCCCGCCCGATCGGTTTCGCATCTACGTTGATGCCTCGCGTGAAGTAAGCCATGCGAGCGATCGATTCGAGAATCACCGCATTGTGCGCGGCTGCCGCCGCGTCGGATCCCCAGCAAAACGGGCCGTGATTCGCTACCAAGACCGCAGGAATCCTAGCATAATCGTTTTTTTGGAAGGTCCTCGCGATCGCGTGTCCGGTATTCAACTCGTAGTCGCCGGAAATGTCGTCACTCGACAAGACGTCGGTAACCGGAACGGATCCATGAAAGTAATCCGCATGGGTCGTTCCAAAACACGGGATCGGTTCGCGGGCTTGCGCCCACGCTGTCGCGTATTCCGAATGGGTGTGGGCTACACCGCCGATCGTCGGAAAGGCCTTATAGAGTGCAACGTGAGTGGGCAGATCGGAAGACGCTCGCAGGTCCCCCTCAACGATCTTGCCCTCCAGGTCTGTAACCACCAGGTGCGATGGTTTCATCACCTCGTACGGGACGCCGCTCGGCTTGATGACCACCAGGCCATCGCCACGGGAGATCCCGCTGGCATTTCCGAAGGTGTAAAGTACTAAGCCGCGACGCACCAACTCGAGGTTGGCTTCGAGGACTTGTTCGCGCAAGCTGGGCAGCAGCATCTCAGTCGCGTTCCGTGCTACGGCAGAACTACAAGTAATCGTTTACAGTGCTCCGTGAAAGTAGAGCACCGAGGCGGCTTTGTCAATTCCTTTTCATAGCCTGCCACTTGGATTGCCCGCCGGAACAGACAGAGGTCCCACGAGAACTTCCCTCCTCAACAACCTGTTTCAGGAAACGTTTACCATGCTAAAATCCGCACGGTTCCCCTCATGGATATTCGGGAGATCGCCAAGCAAGCCCGCGTTTCCACTGCGACCGTTTCGCGTGTTATCAATCGTGTGCCCACCGTGAACGCGCAACTGGCGAAGCGTGTTTGGAGTGTCATCGAAGAACTTGGATATTACCCCAATACCCAAGCTCGCGCACTCGTGTCGGGTCGCAGCAGGATTTTCGGCCTCGTCATCTCCGACTTTACCAATCCATTTTTCCCGGAGATCGTCCAGGTTTTCGAAACCATCGCCGTTCAACAACACTACGAAATTCTCCTCACGTCCACCGAGAACGATCCCAAGCGCATGAAGAGCGCTGTTCGACGCATGATCGAGCGGCGCGTGGAAGGCGTCGCGATTCTAACCTTCGGCATGGAGGAGCCGCTGCTCGAAGGCCTGACCGTGCGCAACGTCCCCCTCGTCTTCGTCGACGTCGGTCCCGCGCGGCCTCGCATCAGCAATATTCGCATTGACTATCTCCACGGCATCCGGCAAGCCGTCCAGCACCTCGCTGCCTTGCGCCACGAGAAGATCGCTTTCATCACTGGCCCGCTGCGGCTCAAGTCGGCCGAGGCACGAAGAAAGGCTTTTCTGCAATCCATGCAGGAGATCGGTCTCGAACCAGAACTGGATTTGGTCGTCGAGGGCAATCACACCATGGAAGGCGGGATGGAAGTGTTCTCGAGCTTGCTGAAACTGCCCGTTCGTCCGACTGCGGTGATGTGCTCCAACGATATGACCGCGATCGGCGTGATGCGGCGGAGCCATGAGGCCGGAATCTCGATCCCGAAAGACCTATCAGTAATTGGATTCGACGACATCCGCCTGGCGCAGTTCGTCATTCCCGCACTAACCACCGTGCAGATGTCGCAAGCGGAACTGGCCCGGCTTGCCTTCAACGCATTGATGGCCGATGTTGAGCGCGAAGCGCCTGTTCCAAATGGCAGTGAGTACGCCCTGAAAACCAACCTGGTGCTGCGCGAATCCACGGCGCTCATTGCATCCTCTTCGACTCAGGGCGTTCGCACCCGATCCACGCGCAGCTAGCGGGCCCTGGTAGCACCGGCATCCTGCTGGCTGCCTCGAGAGCCTGCCCCGGATTGTCGAAGGGGCATCTTCCTCGGCCTGTTTCCGGCAGGCACCAGCCTGGTTACTTCCGCCGGACATGCTTCTACTTTGAGACCACGAACATCAGTTGCAGTCCTTTTTCCAGTTTCAATTTATGGTCTTTGTCGGCCTGAATGGTGGCTCCAGCTTTGGGATCGGGACTCGTCGTTAACTGAACACCAGGCATCCCAATCACGCCACCATTGCTGGTTTCGACCGCGCGCGGGCCCTGAAACACAGTTACCGCGGAATCCTCCACCGCGGC
>Ga0210409_10000928_pt1 | contig 41521 bp, 36 predicted proteins | sample IncBWH17MmetaG_FD_161649 | JGI IMG/M metagenome (GOLD analysis project Ga0210409, IMG submission 161649) | Forest soil microbial communities from Barre Woods Harvard Forest LTER site, Petersham, Massachusetts, United States - Inc-BW-H-17-M | ecosystem: Environmental > Terrestrial > Soil >... | reverse complement strand
TAGGTGAGGGCTTCGCAGGCTCTCATGGGTGTATCGCCTTTCGTTAAGGTTTGGGTTTTCATTTGTCTCTAAACCCCGATACACCCGCTCTCTACGCTTTTACACAACCACTCTTACGCCACCCCGAGTACGGCGCGCAGCAGATTCGGATTGAAAAACCGCCCGGTGTATGCTAAAAAGAACAGGATTCTAGAAAACCTTATGAGCGCTTCACGATTCAACCGCCGGGAGTTCTTGCAAACCTCATTGACCGCCACCAGTGCGCTCGTGCTCGGCACAGGCGCGCTCATGACCGCACGCGGCCAGACTGCCGCCAAGCGGACCGCGGTGGATCAAGTGACGCTCGGCAATACCGGGATCAAGCTGAGCCGCCTGGGCATGGGCACCGGCAGCAACAGCGGGCAGATACAACACGACCTCGGCCGCGAAGGGTTCAACAGCCTCGTGAAGTATGCCTACGACCAGGGGATCACCTACTTCGATTGTTCGCAAACCTACCGGACTTTCGATTGGCTCGGCGGGGCCATAAAAGGATTGCCGCGCGAGAAGCTGTTCATTCAGTCGAAAATTCCGAGCCAACCCGAACAGATCCTCGATGTGATCGATCACCACCGAAAAGTGTTCGATACCGATTATGTCGATACCATGTTAATCCATTGCATGATCAAGGAGGGCTGGACCGATCAATGGAAACGCATCATGGACGGTTTCAACGAGGCGAAGGAAAAGGGCTGGATCCGCAGCAAGGGCGTTTCGTGCCATAGCTTGCCGGCTTTGCGGGGCGCTACCGCCACGCCTTGGGCGCAGGTTCACCTGGTGCGCGTCAACCCCCAGGGACACCGCATCGATGGGCCGGAGGAGTCGATCTGGAACGACAAGATACACGACGTTTCGCCCGTGGTAACAGAGATCAAAGCCATGAAGGCGAAGGGTCGCGGCATCATCGGTATGAAAATCATCGGCAACGGCGAATTCGTTGACGCCGAGGACCGCGAGAAGTCCATCCGTTTCGCGATGTCTATGCCCGAACTGGACGCTGTGGTGATCGGGTTCAAGAACCGGGGCGAGGTCGACGAAGCCATCAAGCGCATCAATAGCGCGCTGGCCGAGGGCTGATCTGGCACGCGAGGTTGACGCAGGGTTTGGGCCGCGCCGTGGGTGCGATCCGAGGCTGGGCCGGGACCAAAAGGCCAAAGCGGCAGAGGACAGCCGCACTCCAAAACCTTCGGGCGTGGTTGCGCCTGCGACGACGCTTGCGTTTTAGAGTGCGGCTGTCCTCTGCCGCTTTCCTCCCCCGACAGGAAACCGACGCCAACCTCAGGCGCGTCCTGCAAACAGAAAACGCCACTAACCACCGGACGCATTACCGGGGCAAGGATCAACCCCGGTTTGAACCGTACTCGTTACGCCTTACTGCCCCACCCGCTTAAGCTCAAAATGCCTCGACTTCGGTTTGCGAGCTGAATCGATCTGCGCCTCCAGCTCCGCGATTTCCCCATCCAGCCTCGCCAACTCCGCAGACCGTTTGCTCTCGACCTCCGGGATTTGCGCCCAGGCGGGAAGCGCGAACAATTGAACCTCACGCCAGCGATGGAAGAAAATGTTGTTTTTCTCGAAAACCAATCTTAGCACCTCCTGGGCCTGTTTGGAGATTGGCCCGGCCCTCAGCGTGAGATTGCAGCCCTTTCCGAGTTCTTCGCCCGCGAACTTGCCGGCAGCGTCACCATCGACCGTTAGTTCATAGTCACCAGTCGGCATTCCAGTCAGGCGAAGTTCGTAGCGGCTCAACTCGTCCAGCACCGGCGCGAGTTTCAGCGCCGGCTCGGCCTTCGAATCAATTGGCATGGGCAGCGCTTCGTCTGTGCGGTCGAAACTGACCACGCCATCGGCGACCTTCAGATGCCCAACCTGGCAACCTTCAGTAGTGGTCACCGTCTGCGCGCCGGCGTCGATATCCGCCCGCGACACCATGGCGGGCGCGCCCAACCCCTTCAGCACCGCCCAAGCCATGAGCGTATGGCCAGGCGGCCCCGGATGAACAGCGTCTCCCCCGCCGATGATCGCCGTCGGGTTGCCTTGCCTCTCGCGCAACATAATCGCCAAGTAGGGATCGAACTGGTCCACAAACGTCGAACCGGTCTTCTCGGCCACCTCCTTCAAGCCGTCAGAGAATTTGCGAAGGGATTCATTCTTCACGTCTTTGTCGGGGTCGGCCCGCTTCTCCTCGATCGGCTGGGGCGTCAGCAAAGCCACCCGCGCCCCTTTGCCCTCCAGCACTTTCGCAATCTGTGTCTGGCTTCGGGCATACGCCTTAAAAATGTCCTCCCGGAACGCCTGGTAAGCGTGGTCGTTCATTCCGAAGTCAACCGTCACGACGGTCGGCTTGAGCGGCAGCACATCTCGTTCGAGACCCCGCCCCACCGCATTCCCGACCATCTTTTGTTGAAGCGATTCATCCGCCGCAAAAAGCTGCCCCTCATTCGGGTGCGCCCGCTGCCGCAGCCACGCGGTGTCGCCGCCCCAGCCCACGTTGCGGAACCAGAGCCTCCAGTTCGGATATCGGGTCAGGGTATAGGCCTCGATATAGGTGGTGTAAAGCCGCTGCTCAGTAATGCTGTCCCCGAGGAACACCACCCGGTCGCCGTCGTGGATGAAAAACTCTCCCGCCAGGCTGCTGGCGCAGAGAACGAGAAGGGTGAGCAAGCCAAGAAGTAGTCTTTTTGGAAGGAATTTCATGCGGGCATTTTAAACCGCCATTTCCCGAAACCGCAAGTCTTTGGCTGGGCGGCTACTTCTGCAGATACCTAATCACGGCCTCGGTGCGGGTGTGGACCTTGAGCTTCTCGAATATGCTCTTCACGTGCCCGTGAACTGTCCAATTGCTGATGCCGAGGGCGTCTGCGATTTCCTTGACGAGGTCGCCTTTGCTCAGGAACACCAGGATCTCGTGCTCGCGCGGCGTAAGTTTGGCCAACTTCCAGAACGGAGGGCCGGAAGGCAGCAACGCGGAAAGCTCCCGGAAGTACTCCCGCACGCGAGAGGCGATCTGCTCGCGAGTCGCTGGCCTTGCCAATCCCGCAATCGGCTCCAGGATCCGTCCAGGCGAGGTGCGCTTCAACATGTAAACCGCGGCGCCACCCGGCGTCGATTTAAACAGTTGATCGGAGTCTTCGAATACGGAATAGGATAGCACGCTGAAGCCGGGCCGGGCGCGCTGTAACTCCTCGGCGCGAACCGCGCTCGGCTCGTCCGGGAGATCGTGGTTCGCCAGGGCAAGATCGACCCGCCGGCGGGAGATTTCGTGAAGGGCTTCCGCGGCGCTGGCAAAGCTGGCGTCGCACCGAAAACCCTCCTGGCTGTTGATACAGGCCTCCAGCGCGAAACGGATCGGCGCATCAGGCTCGATGATCACCACGCTCAGGTCCGCTTCCGGGACAGCGCGGCCGGAACCCGGTTTGAGCGGGCCGCTGCCCAGGCGCGTATGGACCGTGGTGTAGGTCCAGGCGAGCGGGTTGTCCCGCCAGCGCAGCGCCAAGGTCAACTCGCGAGGAAAACGCGCGTTCGCACTGGCCCAGCCTTTGGTAATGACCGCCCGATAGATGCGCATTGCTCGGGCAGCCGCCTCGTTTTCATCGCTTGTTCCCAAAGGAAAATACTGGCTCGTGCGGGCATGCTCGATCCAGATGGAGAATTCACGGTCCCCGTGCGACTCGTCTGGCTCGGGATACTTCCGATGGATGAGCCGCCCTTTCCAATACTCAGCGTCGTCCCGAAGGGAGGGCGACGAAATCGGCGACCCGGACAAGATACGGCCTCGCAACCCGGCACCGGCACGGCTGCGGGAGACCGCCCCCCATCCTTGCTCGATGATGGCCCGGTAAAGCTGACATGCCTCCTCCGCGGCCTTGGCGCGTTCGTGGGAACCCAGCGTAAACGACTTCCGTTTGCCGAACAATTGGAGCTTCACCGACCAGGAGCGGACCTTGGCCCGTTCGCCCTTGTAGGCGTATTCATTTTTGAACAGCCGTTCGCGCCAGTAGGACGGGTCCTGTTTGGACCACCGCCGCGTAATTCTCGGACGTTTCTCGGACACTTCACTTACTTAACGCAAGACCGGCCTCCTGGCAACCTCGCGCTTGCCATACTCTTCTGACCTCTTCTGACTGGCCAGTGGGTAGCGCGGATTTTTCAATCTGCTGTATCGCAGAATTCCAATCTGCAGGGGCTCGAACTTGGCGAGCGCTCCGACCGTTTGCGGCGCCGCAGACTACACACCTGCGCCGCTTCCACAGGTGGACCGACGGCCCTGCGACATGGTGAAACGCGCGCTTGGCAACCCCCTTTGCCAAAGACCACTTGCATTCCGGATGACCGTCTCGCATGTTCGCCCGCGTGACCATGAAACGGCAGCGGCTCGTGTCCCAGCGCTCCCTGTCCCGCCTGTTCCAGGAAGCCGCGGAGTCCTGGAAACGCTTGGATTATCAACAATCTATCGAGACCTTGGAACGCGCCGCCAAGCTGGATCCCGCCAACGCCAATATTCAACTGGATCTGGGACGCGCCTATGGGATGCGCTATGACTATCCCGCAGCGGAACGATGCCTGGAGAAGGCGGTGCGCGTCGCGTCCCGAAAGGTGGACACCCTGGCCGAGGCCGGGCGGCGCTGCCAGGAGTTCGGAAGTTCTGAAATGGCGAAGGGCTACTTTGACCGTGCGGCGCAGGAAAACGGCGCCACGGCCGACGTCTTCGTCACGCTGGCGGAAATCAGCGAACGCCACGCCAATCTGGAGGAAGCGGCCCAGCTCGCGGAGCGCGCGTTGAAACTGGACGCAGCCTTTCCTCCAGCGCGGCTTGTGCGTGCGCGGTTGGCTCGGCTGTCCGGCCGCTTGGTTGAAGCCGAAAGCGGCGTGCGCGCGTTGGTGATCGGCGCCTCTGCCGATCCCTGGTGGGGCCGCTGTTGGTATGAACTAGGGGAAATTCTCGATCGGCTCGCTCGTTACGATGAGGCGATGGAGGCGTTCCTCGAAGCCAAAGCGCTCATCCGTCCGGCCGTGGTAAATCACATCGCCACTCTGCAACGGATTCAAGGCCGGGTGCGCGAGATGGAGGAGACCATCTCCCCAAGTGCGCTTGACCGTTGGGCGGGCGCTGCGGAGGCGCTGCAGCCTCTGCAGCGGTTTGCCATTTTGTGCGGCCATCCCCGCTCCGGCACCACGCTGCTGGAACAGGTGCTGGATTCGCATCCCGGTGTGCTCACGGCCGAGGAAACGCACATTCTCCACGACGAGGCCTACCTCCCCTTGAGCCGCGGATTCCCGCCCGAAGCATCGGTGTTTGAAGTATTGGAGTCAGCGCCGGCCAGCCGGCTCCGGCAATCGCGCGAGAATTATTTTCGGTTCACCGAATTGTTTCTTGGCAAACCGCGCGGCGACAAAATGCTCGTGGACAAGAATCCGGCTTTGAATACGTTGATTCCCGCGGCAGTCCGCATCTTTCCCGAAGCCAAGTTTCTGATCGCGCTGCGCGATCCGCGCGATGTGTGCCTCAGTTGTTTCATGCAGTCCCTCTCCCCCAACCCGGTCAGCTCCGCTTATCTGAGTCTGGAAGGAACAGTGACCCAATACCTTTCGGTGATGGGTTTCTGGCGGACGCTCCTGCCCCGGCTGCGAAATCCGTTCCTCGAAGTGCGTTACGAGGAGCTCGTGGATGACCTGGAAGGCACGTCGCGCAAAGTGTTGGGATTCCTTGCAGTTCCGTGGGATGAGCGGGTCCTGCGCTTCGATGAACATGCACGGAGCAAATCGCTCCGTTCGCCAAGTTACGCGGAAGTGACCAAGCCGGTCAGCAAACGCGCCATCGGTCGCTGGCAACACTACCGCCGCCATCTCGAACCCTACTTGGCCAGGCTCGAACCGATGATGAAAGCCCTCAGCTACGCCTGATGTTGCGTCGCCGTTGGCCACCACCGGCGCGTTCCCGGGCAGGGGAGCATCATTTTGGAGGGGATGCTGCACCGCTTCGCAGGCGGCCGGCCCCGGGAGGAATTCCCTAACCCACTCCCCAGGAAAACGAAAAAGCATCGCGCGACTTAAAGCTGGGTGCTGCCGCGTGCGTTTTTCCGGCTGGTTGCCGGCGGACCTCCCTCTCCCTTTGGGAGAGGGCCGGGGTGAGGGGCATTTTTGATAACACCGCGCCCGGAAATTGTTTGCACGTTCCTGACGCCTCCCCCCTAAACAGGGTATTGAACCGCCCGGCTTCGGGTGTAGGTTTTTTGTTGAAGCCTGTGTCGTCGGCCCTTAACCGGCGACTCATGGGCCGTTCCGCGTGAGACAACCGAAGCATGAAAGTGACTGTTCCTCCTGTCCGGCCTTCCGGTCCATTGCTGTCTCAGCACTCTCACTGACCACTATTCCACGTACACCAGGATGTCGCTAAACCCAAACGCAAAAACGAGCTAGAAACAAACCCATGAAAAGAAAAACACTTGGAGTCTGTCGCACCGGGGCACTGATTGCGATCGGCGTCTTCCTTGGACGCGGCGCACACGCAGACACGACTTTGACTTTTGATAGCGATGCGGCTTCATGCACTCCCCCTCAAATGGAAAACCCAAATGCCCCCCCCGGAATCACTAACTTCGGGAACTATGCCGCGATCTCAAGCGGTGGCGTAACCGTCTCAGGATTCGGCACGCCGAACATCGGCCTGAGGTGGAGCGGGAGCCCATGGCCAGACACGAGATGGGAATATTACAACGCTCCTGGAACGCCCTGGGCGGGGGCAGTCCAGCTCCAAGACAGCTTCGTAGGCAGCACTGAGGAGCTCACCTTTATTCCCAATAACCCGTCCGCACGTGTGACGGTCGAATCATTCAGCTTTGACGCCTATTACAATGACAAAGAGAGATTCACTTATCAAGTCAGCGTCGTGTCCGGGACCAACGTTCTGAGCGGCCCCACCACCGTTTCATACTTGTCGGATGCCACCAAGAACCACCCGGTCAACATCAACTACACCGGCCTGCCGGGGCAGTCCTTGAAGTTGCAGCTCCTCCGGGTGCCTTCCACCCTGGGCGCGGGTGAAAGCGAAGGCAACGCGTACAATAATGCCGTGGATGACATCGCATTTGCCCAAACGCCGGCCACGACATTCCCTGCCGGGCCGCAGGTCGTGTCGGTGACGCCTCCGGATGGCACCAGCGGCCTCCCGGCGACCTCCGTTCCTCCCTACGCGGCAATTATCACCAACGGCCCCACCCTCACGGTGGCCAACCCAATCCAATTAAAACTTGATTACAGCCTGGTGTCGCCTCCACCGACTGTTACCTCGTTGGGCGGCGGCCTGACGAGCGTTACTTATCCCGGTGCAACCTCCGTGGGGTTGACCAGTGGTCCCCATGTGTACACGCTCACCTATGCCGATAACCTCGGGGGATTTTACACCAACGAAGTAGAGTTCATCACGAGTTTCACCACATTGCCCGCAGCTTATGCGCTCCCGCCAGGCTCGGGCGTCACACGAGGCTTCAACTTCCGCCTGGTTTCGGCCTACTCCCAGGCATTCGCCTTCGTCCTGGATAGTTCGATTGCTCGTGCCGTGGCGCAGTTGAATGGCACATTGATCAACACGAACACCGGGCAGCCCTATACCAACGATGCCGTGCTCGGACCCAATCCCGACGGTTCTTACAATGTCGATACCGTAATCAACTTCAATGGCGATGGGTTCGACGAAGGCGACTTTACAAACGACGTGCTATTCCCCGGGCTTCCCACGGGTGGTGCGAGTTGGTACTCAACTGAGGCATTACTTTTCCTAGATTTGCCCGCCGGCTACTACCGGTTCGGCGTGAATAGTGATGACGGTTTCGAGGTCAATGCCTTGCCCCCGCAGGGCGTGTCCGGTTCGCCCATGGTGTTGGGCTTATTCGACGGTGGTCGCGGGGCGGCCGACACTCTGTTCGACTTTCAGGTGACGACCAGTGGGGTTTACCCGTTCCAGGTGATTTACTTCCAGAGCACGGGGCGCGCCACCGAAGAGTTCTTTTCGGTGACAAATCTCGTAACGGGGGACAAGATCCTTATTAACGATCCCAACTACTCAAATGCTATTAAATCCTATCGCGCGCTCAAGCCACGCCTCACCCATATCGCCCGGAACGGGCCTAACGCAGTCGTCGATTGGGCCTACGGCACGCCTCCGTTCCAATTGCAGTTCAAGAGCAGCCTGACGGCTCCCGTGTGGAGCAACATCGGGGCGCCCACGACAAACCAGACCGCCACCGTTCCGATCCAGCCCGGCGCCGGCTTCTTTCGCGTCTCTGGACAGTGACCGTCGCAAACTGCGTTAGGCCGCAGGCCCGGGAAACGAGTCCAAACAATTCTCCCCAGGCCTGCAGGGGCGGGACAAAACCAACATGGCCGCCGGCGTGAACCGCCGGGGGCCAGTGACCTTTCAAAAACCAGTGCAAAGTAGTGCAAAGCACTGCAACGTGGTGCAATCCGGTGCAAAGAACGGCCGCACTCCAATACGCCAGCGCGCACAGTGGACGCACCGTACGCCCGACAGGTTTTGGAGTGCAGCATTCCCCTGCCGCTTTAACCCGAGGCTCGAGAGCACGCCCGGCAATTTCAATAGGCCCCGCCGCACAAGGCAGTTGATGCCCAAAATCAATCATGGGGAAACTTTAGCACGGCGAAAGGGACGAGGTCTTCTTAGTGGAAGAGGGTTTGTATTAATAAAGCCAGAGCAGGCCAGCCAGGGCCGAGGGCCCGCAATGTGATAAGCCCGGGCTAGAGCGCAGCGAAGGCTTGGGAATGGGCCAAGTGGGCCAGGCTTGAACATGGTTCTTATGCTTCTCGTGTTTTCCCGCATGTCAAGGGTTTCAAACCGCGGAGGCGGCCATTGCGAAAGTGAGACAGTTGAGCGACGGTGAATCAGCAAAGAAAAACATATGGAAGCACCAAATCGTATCGATACCGAGAAGGGTGAAATCAAGGCAAAACTGGAAAACGTAATCGAGAAGGCCAAAGAGGTTTGCGAACGCCTGCAAGACCAGACCACTGCCGCCGCTAAAGCGACCGACAAGACTATCCGCGAGCATCCGTATCATGCCCTCGGAATCGCGTTCGGCCTGGGCGTGCTCATCGGCGTGTTGACTGCGCGGAGTCGAGGCGACTGAGGGCAGGTCGTCATCGGTCGTTGGGTGCAACCCGAACAGCGTGCATCTTAAGACCTGGTGAGGTCGGGTTGCGAGCGAGCGGCGGCAAACCGCAACCGCGGCCGGCGGACTTCTATGTGCCGCCGGGTTTATATCCCGGACGTTTCCTTGCCCAGGTATTTCTTTCCGGCGGTGTCGACGCGGATGATGTCGCCGTTGGTGATGAACAGCGGAACCATGATTTGAAGGCCAGTTTCGAGCTTCGCCTCCTTCCATGACGTGTTCAAGCCTGTACGGGCGGGCGGAGCGGTGTCCACGACCTTGAGCGATATTTGCGGCGGCAAGACGATGTCGAGGAGCCTGCCGTCGAGCCGAAGGGCTTTGTATTCCTCGTTCTCCTTCAGAAACCAGCGGCGCTCGCCGATTTGTTCGTCGCTGAACTCCAACTCGTCGAAAGTCTCTGCGTCACTGAAGAAGTACGTTTCCCCTTGGCCGTAGCTGTAGGTCACGCGGCGGGTTTCGAGTGGTGCCACAGGCACGCGCTCATTTTCGGCGAAGACGCGCTCAATGACGCGGCCGGTCGTGAGGTGGCGCAGGCGGGTGTGGAGCCTGTGCCTGGTCTGGGCGGTGCCGCTGGTGTGCATATCCTCGACCACGTGGGGCGAGCCGTCCAGCATCAGAACCATTTGACGTTTGAACTCGGAGGGAAGAATCGTTTGCACACTGGCTTTCTCCGGCAAATGCCGGGATATGACGTTGCTCCAATTGGTGCTTCTGAACCCAAGCTTGTAGCCCGGACCCCGCGCGGCGTCAACCCTGACAAAGCCACCCTGACAAAGCCAAATCTGTCCGCCGGTTGAAATTGAAAACACGCCGGAGCCTGGCGCCACCGGTAACTGGCTGCACGGGTGGGGGAGTATAGAGTTGCGGTCCGTTCGTCGGCGACGCGGTGATTGAGACCATCTTGCCCTATCTGACCTGAACCCGGTAGAACCTCGCGGCGTCGGTCAGCCCAATGTCAGTTACCGTGATGGGCAACCCGGTCCCAGCAACCCTCGTCAGTTCTCGCCATACCGCCTCACCCAGGCTCAGTTTGTACTCCACGACGTAGGTGGGTCCCTGCTCAGTCGGGAAACCAAGCGTAGCCGTATCAAGGTTGAGGCCGAATGAAGAAATTGCTGGCGACGCAGCCGGCGTGAGTGCTGCCACGGCGCTCAGAACGGAGCCATCAGCGTCGCTCACCAGCACAGTGTAATCCGTGAAATCAGAGGATCGGACGGGCGCGATCGTCAGGCTGGCGTTGGTTTGGCCTGACAGATCTGCGCCGCTGGCCCGCCACTGATAACTCAGCGGGGGCTGTCCTGCCGCGGCCACCAGGAAAGTGACGCTGCCACCGACCACTGCTGCCTGGCTCGTGGGTTGGCTCGTGATGTTCGGCGGTGGGAGCGTCAGCATCGCTGCGATGCTGGTGAACGATCCGAGGGCATTCTCGACCACGACCGAATAGCCGCCGGCATCGCCGGGTTGAACATTGCTAAGTGTGAGGGTGGCATTGGTCGCGTTCAACAGGTTGGTTCCGTTAAACTGCCACTGGTAGCTGGCCGCCGCGCTCGCAGAGACGCTGAACGCGACGTTTTGGCCGGCCGTCACATTCCGGCTTTGCGGTTGGGCAGTGAGCTCAGGCGGGCAGAGCTGGGCTGTTCTCAAACTCTCATCGAAATGGAAGTTGTAATTACCCGTCATGGTGACTGCGTTTGCGACGAGGCAGCCGGTGAAGCTCCCGCCATTCCCGCCGTCATTCAGGGCGATATTCGCGCTGGGGGCGACGAGGACTCCGATAAACCCCCCGTTGCTGTTGAAGCTGAGGCTGGTCACGGTCGGTGCGGCGTACAGGACGAAATCGGCGGCGTAACCGGCCAGGTTGATAACGCCAATGCCGCCCACCACGCAGGAGGTGCCGCCGGAGTAGACGATCACGTTTGCGTTTCTGCCTACAGTAAAGCCGTCGTTCCCGCTCATGTTGAGCCCGCCGGATATCGCCAGAACGACGTTGCTGCCGATGACTATGGTGTCGCCGAAGAGGCTGCTTGTGACAAAATAATTTGTCTGACCGGTCACACCGGAAGTGAGCACATAGGGATTGCTAGTGCTGTTGGGATTGCTGGGGTTGACGCAGGCCAGGGAGGAAGCGCCGTTACCGTAGAGGATGCTGTCGTACTGATTGGTATAGTAACTCGTGTACGATTGCGTGAAGGTATACGAATAGCCAGTGATGGCCCGGTAAAAGTAAGACTTCACGCCGTTGTTGTTGTTCGTGACAACCAGGCAGCACGAGACGAGCGGAGGATTAGTGGAGAATGTCAAGGCGCCGCACACGACGGTCACTCCACCCGGGGGTGCCGGGTCGGGATAGGTGGATACGTTTGTGGTATAGGAAACACTCCAATTGGAGGTGATCATGAGGTAGCCTGAAGGGATGGTGCTCTGGTAACCCGTTGTGTTGGGGAAGGAGTTTGTCCGGAACTCGAAATTCGAATCGGGCACCCACCAACCGGGATCGACGTTGCCTGTCCCAACCGCCAATTCGTCTGCATGGGCACCACAATAACCCTGCGGTCCGATTTGGAGGACCGCGGCCTGGCTTCCCGGCCCCGTGTGAGCGTGGCCGTAAATTTTAGCGCTTCCCCCGGATGCGCTGAGCGAGTTGATGATCCCGCCAGGGGCTCCCATCGGACCCACCATCACGTCGCCTTTATCGCCTTTGTACCTGGCCGGGTCGTACTGGCCGTTGGTGCTTTTCGAAGGATCGGAAGAATCATAACTGTCAGTGATGAGGTTGTGGTCGCTCAGGTCGATGGTGCCTCGCGCTGCCAGCGCCTGCGGTCGGGCAGTATCGGGGAGACCCACTATGCCCAAACAGATCGCGAGGAGAGCCAATACGCGCCTCTTTGAATCAGCGCGAACGCCATTTTCAGCTTCCTGTGCCCCTTTCATGGCTTGCAAGCCGACGAATGCTCTGAGCAAGAATTTTGCCTTCAAACGAAGCCCCGGAGTTTCCAAGCGGGCATTTCCATAGGTTTTCCTCATGCGCGTTTGTGACAGCATGAGCAGTACCAGACCACAACGCCAAAGAGGGCTATGACCGGTGCCTGGATAAAGCGGGCACGCGCAACGGAGGTCTTCTTCCCGGTGCCGTTCGTAACTTAACTGTGCCCTGTTTCAGGACACCCGCACCTTGCCAGGAGCGTACGAAAAGCATTTCGGCGTTTTTCAACCTGTGCTGGCCACGAACTGTCCCTTCTGACCTTGCCATCATTGAGGCACCATGAAACGTCAGAAGGTGCCGAGGTCGGAGTGAGCCAGAATCGTGACTGGCGGCACCTGGCGGTGTTTCAATCGTGGATAATGCTTCCAAGGGGTGAAAAGGCGCTCGGTGAACCAGTCGGTCTGACGGAGGCGGCTGACCGCCTTGTTGTCCGGCAGGACGAGCGTGAATAGTTCCTCGCCGGGGACGTATGGAAGATAATATTCCGGAACGCCGGGGCCTTGAACGAAGGCCTTGCTGCCGGCGTGATAGACCACCCGCCATTCTCGTTCGTGAACATAGTCGAGCTCGAGGCCGAACTTGCGCTTGAAGGTTTGTGCGTCAACCGCAGCTTTCGTTCGCTCCTTCTGGGGCTTCGCAACGGGCGCGGTTTGAGTTGCGGCGGGAATCAAGGCGGCTGCTTTCCTCCGCGGTGAGGGATGCCGCTTCTTCTCTCTGATCATTTTGGCGAAATGAAGCACATAGCGCCTTGTGGCCTTTGTTAGCCTTGTCCAACTCGCGGCCGATCCAGTGAAAGAGCTGCTGGCGGTGGATGCTGTTGGTGGTTGTCGTTTTCATTGGGTTAAGCCGCGATCGAGTATTCTAGAAATGCCCCCGCAGCCGACTGGCGCCTACCACCCCGCTCAATTGCCAGCACCTTGAATGGCATTAAAGACAAGCTCCTTTTCCAGCAGCGAGAGAGCATGAGCCATCGTTTCGCGGAACGCCGTGTAATCGGAAGACTTGAATTCTCCCTCGGGCTGACGGCACTCGAACCGGGCTTTCAAGCTCCCGCCTTCGAGCCACCAACTATTGGTGCAGGCCGCAAAACGCGAATCCAATTGCGGCGTCAGGTCCGCGGGCAGCTCGGCCGCGAAACCCTGCGGAATTTCGACCGAAACGGTGCTCTTTAATCTTAGCGGGATACGGATCTCGAAAGGGGTCAGCCGGTTGTCAACCGGCCCGGGCGCCAGGTAAGTCCGCTCCAGCGCCGCCCGGACCACCCCGGAGAGGTGGCCCTTCGAGCGATGGAACTGCTTCTTGAGAGTGTAGGCGTACTGAATGACCAGCGGCTCTCGCGGCGTGGCCAGCGGCTCGGCCTTGAAATCCGTCAGTTCAACATCCGCCAAACCCGTCTGCTGCTGGAAGACCATTCTTCGCGAGGGCGGCGGAATTTGCCGCAGAAAATTTCGCAGGTAAGCCGCGTGAATCCCTCGCGCCGTGACCGTTTCCTCGCCGACGACGCTTTCCTGGTCCACTACCCGGAGGCGGCGTTCCAGTTCAATGCCGCAAACATCCTCAGTCGGGCCGGGGATGGTGGCAAATCGCGGATTGTCGCGATCCAGGATGAGCGCGTCGCGCCCAGCCAACCCGACCGGACTCCCGCAGACTGGATCGGACCCTTTGTCCGTTACATCGATAAACAAGCCTCGGTCGATCGGCACGAAGACAATCATGTGATCGAACTGGTCGAGCGAAGGTAGGTCCTGCTGGACCGGTGAGTTGTGGCTCACGAGCGCCAGCCGGGCGGGTACACCCGCGGCAGTGAGCATCTGTTGCAGCAGGACGGCGTGGTCCTTGCAATCGCCGTACTTGTTGCCCATCACTTCAGCCGCTTTGTTGGGGATGCGGGCGCGGCGGCCAAACTCAATTGCTTTATACGTGTAATTGGTCTGCACATAATCACCCAGCGCCGCGATTTTCCCCGCCATCTTGTCGGCTCCGGCGACCACCTTCCGGCTTTGCTCGGCCACTGCGGTATCAGGCTCGAGCCGGTCGGCAATCGAGGCGAGGTAGTTCGTCACCAGGGCGGTCCAGCGGGCAGAACCGTCGGCGATCCAGAGCATCGGCGCGAAAGTCGCCAGCGGCGGCTCCAGCGGTTCATAGCGCACGACCAGCGGTTCGGCGCAGCGCCAGCAAAGGCCTTCGCGTAGTTTCTCCGGTTCCCCTGGAGGCGCGCTCCGGTACTTGAGCCCCGTCGCATCGCCCGTCAGCAGCACCAGGCTCTCCCGAATGGGAAACCCTCCCGAGAAGGGATTCTCGAAAAACGCGAACTCTTCCAGCTTCCCAAGTTCGCGCCGGGTTATCGTCGCGAGCAATTGGCAGCCGGGTTGAAGCCCCGGCACAGGAATGTTGAGCACCTTTCTATGGGTGGCGATGTCCTGCGGATGCTCGTCGAGCACATAGTCATCCGCCAGCTTCCCGGTGGAGATGGTGTTGCCCGCGCGGTCCAGAACACGGACCTCGTTGACAAACAGTTGCTCGCTCAAGGGGTCGAAGGGCCGTTGCAGCGTGCTGAAAGCTGACACGCCGGAAGAATCCAAGAGCTGAACCTGCAAATATTCGGTCGTTTTATGTTCTTTCCCCGGCTGCCAGGACACGGCGACAATCCGCCGCAAGTAATAGGCCCCGTAGCCCCTGGCATAGCCTTCCGGCACCGCCTTGCCGGGGGCGTTGGTCCAGGCCAACGGGATGGCGACCGGTTCGATGGGTTCCTTGACCGCGCTGTTGTTCCCCTCGCCAAGCACGCCGCCGACGAGCTCAAGGTACGAACTGATCGTTTTGTCAGCCGGCGCGTGTTTGGCGGCCGCTTCAAACGACGTCTTGGCCTCACGGTACCACTTGAGCCCAAACTCGCTCCTGCCCCTGAGATAAAGCGCGTACGCCGAGTCACGATTTCGCTTGGCCATCTCGCGAGTGATTTCCAGGGCGTCGTTATACAGCCCCGCAGCCAGGCTGGTTTCGGCTAAAGCGCCCGCGACCTGGAAGTTAAAGGGCGCCTTCTCACGTTGTTGCTTCAGCAGGCTGATCGCTTTGGGCAAGTCCCCTCGCAGCCGGTAAGTCTGCGCCTCCAAGAGGCGCACCGGGATGGAATCCTCTTTCTTCAGATAGGTTTCGATGGCTGCCAGGGCCTCGGGAAAACGCCGCTGCGCGTTGAGCAGGTTCACATATTGAGAAAAGTGGGTGTCCTCGTGATAGCCGTCGGTGAAAAGATTGGCGTAGTTGGTCAGCGCCTCGTCCGTTAGGGAAGCTTCCGCCTGGAAATACGCTTGCCAGGCCCGCACGTCCGGGTTCTGAAGGATGGCCGCAGGCTGGGAACGCAGGAATTCCAACGTCTCGCGCGGGCGCTCGAGATGTCGCCAGGTTTGCAGCGCGTTAATCACATAAATCCTTTCGAAGCCGTTTATCCGAGCGGCGGCGCGGAACAGCGGCAGCGCTTGTTCGTAATCCCCGTCGTTATAATGGAACAGCCCGGCGTGATTCAGCACGAACGCCTGGGTTTTTCGTTCCTGGGGTGTATAGGGTCTGGCCGCGGATAGCAACGGCATCACTCCCGAGTCAAACTGAACCCGCGCAAAAGCATCGGCCAGGATCGATTCGGCGTCCGCCGCCCGCCGTTGTGTCCAGGCCGCCACCAGGTATGCTGTATCTGTGCCGCGCAGAATCCCGAGACGGTAATGATAGCGCGTTTTCTCCACGTCACGCTCGTAATCATACCGGACTCCTTCAAACTGATTCGGCGCGTACTCGCTTCGATTTTGCAGCTCCTCGGCGGGATATTTGATGCCCATCACCGCCAGCAGTCCCGCCGTCAGGCTTTCCAGGCCGGGGCTTTCTCCGGCCAGCCAAACCGGGACCACGACCAGGCAACTGTCTCCCCGTGAGGCGCCAAACTCGGCCTCGGGAAGATCCTTCTGCAGAGAATGGTAGGCGTGCCAGACCGAATTGGTCACCGCGACTGAGTAATGGTATTGCGACGAAGCAAAATTGGTTCGAAAGCCTGGCCCCCCGACGAAGGCAACCCGCGTGGGATCACCCAGCTCGAACCGGCTGAATAGTCTCCCTAACTCCGCCACGATGCGGGAGCGCTCCCGCAAGAGCCCGTAGCCGATGAGCTGGTAAGCAAAGCCGTTGGTCGCAATGTACCAGTGTTGATAAAACAGCGCCTCCCCGTGGAGGGAGACCTCGGTGTCGACGAGCAAACCGTCCAGGCCGTTCAGGTGATACGGCGTCTCTTTGACCACGCGGCTGGACTCCGCCGCGGATTCGAGGTGCGCTTTGCCAATTTCCGCCAACCGCTCGCAGGTGAAATCCTGCGCGCTGCCCGCCCGTTCCGCTATGATCGTGAAATACACTTCCGGTGCCCGCCGCATGAAACTGAGCTTGGCGTCCTTGTTGAGCTTTGCCGCGTTCAGGGCCACCCAGGGCCGGTCTGGCGCTCGGAAGCGGAAGTTTAGCTCATCAAAATTCACAAACTGCCCGGCCGCGGCGCCGCGCCCGGAACCGGCGATTTGACCCGCTCGCTGTATTCCCGCCACCGCGCCGAATATGAAAATCACTCCGAACACCCCGGTCAGCACGAGCGTCCAGATCGCCTGCGCGCGGCCCTGCACGAACACTCCGGGCTGCCTCGATAACTCCGTGAGGCCGATGATCGCGAGCACCAGGCCGGTAATGAGGCAACCCAGAAAACAAGTTCCCAATAGCCCGGCGACGAGCGTTCGCGCGGGTGTGAAGGCCATCATTTGGGAAAGAATCGCCAGCGCGGAGGAAACCAGTAATCCCAACAGGACGAACATCAGGCCGAGCGCGCACTTGGTGTTGGTCGTGGGACGCCGCGAAATCGACCAGCACTTGAGCGCGCCTGCCAGAAACCCAATCAATACCAACCCTTGACCGGTGGCACGGCCTGCGGAGTTCGGGTCGAGCTCCGCCAGAACCGCAAGGAGGATACCGCCGGCCATCAGGTGCATTGGATTGCCCTGCCCCTCTTTCTCAACAAGTGCCCGATTCTCACAGTAGAAGCTATCCTTACCAGAACTGCCCGCCTAAACAAGAATTTTAGATTCGCAGCGTTTTCGCAGAGCGCAGCCCGGTGGCTGAGCGCGGTGTCCCCGTAATTCCAACCCCGTGCCCCACCACCCTCCGCAGGCAATTCCTGCCGCTCGTTACCACGGTAACAGGTTTTTGTGGCCTCATATATAGTGAGAGTAACCATCTCAAAATTCCGGGGTTGAAGCTCCTCGATTGCGGCTTTGCCGCTGCGCGCGCATCGCGCCACACCGGTTCCGAGGCTCTCGCCCTTCACCTCTCCGCGCCCGGTGCCCACGCGCCGCGCAGGTAGGGCGCGTTGTCTCAACTCGCCGCGCCGAACACCAATCACCTTAGAACTCAGACACTACCTCAATTACCTTCAACGGCTTGCCGGAACGATCGCGCCATTGGGAATCGGGACCTCTGCTGGCCCAACACCTATAACCTTCACACTGTACTATTGCCGTTTGCGGTTTAGCTTTCGGACGCTCTTGCTCCCCCACATCAAACCCCAGCGTCGCTTGTCTGTCGTTGTCCATAAAAGGGTATAATACGGACACCTCCTGCCCCGACTCTAAACCGGAATTGCCTTTCCCTAACCTCCAATTGCACGTTCGCTCGCCACCCTTCATTTCTGCTTGCCGTCCACCACACTTTTGGCTTATGCTCTATACAGCTTTAGATATACATACTAATACTGTTAAATAACTACGGTTAACGTCCCCGCTCGACCATGAAAACAATCACTTTTGACACTGCTGTCGACCCTTGCCCGCACTGCGCCGGCACCGGCCTCTGCCTCCACGGCACCATCACCTCCAACCACTCCCACCAATGGCTCGATTGTGACGACTGCGGCAAAGGCATTCCGGCCGTCGTCGCGGCCGACTTCGACGATGCCACCCATCGTCCCGTTTGCTCGCATTGCAATGGCACTGGCGTTGCCCGCTCCGCGCGCCGCGCCGCCGCCTGCGCCCGCTAGCCCGGATATTTCACATCGTTGCCGGTAGCGCAGCTTTCCGAACCTGCCGGTAGCGCAGGTTTCCAAACCTGCCGTATCGCAGGTTTCCAAACCTGCTGTATCGCGGTTTCCGAACCTGCGGGTACCAATGCAATCACGACACTGTGCCGACTTGGAAGTCGGCGATACGGCAGGTTTGGAAACCTGCGCTACGACCGCTGCTGCCGCGGCACAGAGGTCAACGGAACGGTAGGGACGCGTTCCACCGCGTCCCCGATCCCTGCCGGAAATAACGCGGACGTGACAGAACGCGTCCCTACCGTTCATTGGCAGTCTCTGATCTGCCGCCAAATCGCGCCTCTGCACCTTTGCGTCTTTGCGTTAAAGTCCGTTTTTATCCTTCAGCCCTTCTCCACTTCCGGGTATTCCGCGTATTCCGCGTATTCCGCGGTTCCATTCCCTCTTCGCGTTTTTTTGGCGCCTTTTCGCGGCAACCTGTCCCTCCTCCTCATCCTCGTTCTCTTCCTCATCCTGGTCCTCGTAATCGAAAACCATCCCCGCCCCGATCCGCGTCCATCCGCGGTCACAATCGGGTTCTGCGTCGGGCCCTCTTTTTCGTGGCTTCTGGTGCCTTTTTGTGGCAATTCACTTCCTCCGCGTATTCCGCGTATTCCGCGTATTCCGCGTATTCCGCGTATTTCGCGGTTCCATTCCCTCTCCGCGTTTTTTTGGCACCTTTTCGCGGCAAAAACCCTCTGCTAACCAACTATCAACCATCAACTAACAACCCTCGACCATTTCCTGTTCATTTCCTCTTGAACATTCTAAACCCTTTGCTCACTATCACTCTCGCAGGTGTTGTACACCTCTCAGAACGAACCGCCTGAAGACCGCCAGAGCGCCCGCCCACGCCCGCGCCCCGCCACCCAATTTTCTGGCCGAAGTCCGACAGAGGCGAACCGGCCATGACCTCTCACTCCCCTTCGAAGTCCCTCGTCGAGCCGGAATCCGATGGCGCCAAACCACCTATCAACTACCCGGCCGCCATAGCTTCAACGAAGGAAGCTCAACCACCGACTATCAACCACCCCCCGACCCTCTCCGCCCTCGAAACCGAAGTCATCGACCTTTTTGTGCAAATCTCGCGCCTGCTCGGCCAGGCCCGTTCCCTGGGCGAAACCTACGGCCTCCTGTTCATCTCCGCCGCGCCGCTGACCATGGACGACCTGATCGCGCGCCTGGGCCTGAGCAAAGGTTCGGCCAGCCAGGGCCTGAAATTCCTCCGCACCAATGGCGCCATCTCGGCCGTTTATGTCCCAACCTTCAACCTTCAACTTTCAACTTTGAACTTTCACCCCCTTCCTGCGCGACCGGACCGTGCCCCACCTGGACAGCGGCCTGGACCGGCTCGACCGCATCGCCGCGATGGTCCACCGGCTGCCGGCGCCCGAACGCGCCCGGCTGAGCCCCCGGGTGACGATGCTCCAGAGCTGGGAAAGAAAGAGCCGCAGAATTTTGCCGATCATCGTGAAAATCCTGGGCGGCTAGTATGTGCTCCGGCAGTCCAATAGTCCGTAGTTCGGTGGTCCAGTGGTCCCGTAGTCCGTGGTCCCGTAGTCCTGTGGTCCGGTAGTCCTGTGGTCCGGTAGTCCGCCAACTCGCTTTGCGCCTTGCGCGTGGCGAATACATCTGAAAACGCGAGCAGTGGTTTTGCGAAAATCCCTGCAATCAACCACGTGCGGCAGCTTGTATCGGCCGCTGGACTGTGTTTTTTAGCAATTTCTGGTTTCTGCACTCCCAATCTCAGCTTTTCTTAAATCAGGTGCATGAATTAATCATCGAACCCGGCCGCGCCGAGAAGAATTATTGGCGCGACCTTTGGCGTTATCGCGAGCTCTTTTACTTCCTTGCCTGGCGCGACATTCTGGTACGCTACAAGCAAACTGTCATCGGCATCGCCTGGGCTGTGATCCGGCCTTTTCTGGCGATGATCGTTTTCACGGTGGTGTTCAGCCGGATCGCCAAGCTCCCCGCGCCCGGCGCTGTGCCTTATGCCTTGCTGGTCATGGCCGCGATGCTGCCCTGGCAGTTCTTTTCCACCTCCCTGAGCGAGTCCAGCAACAGCCTGATCGGCAACGCCAACCTGATTTCCAAAATCTATTTTCCGCGCCTCATCGTACCCGCCGGGTCAATTATCACCAGCTTCGTGGATTTTCTGACTACCCTCGCCCTCATGGCCAGCCTGATGCTCTGGTACGGTTTCCTGCCCGACTGGCGGATTCTCGCCTGTCCGCTGTTCATGCTTTTAGCTCTTGGGGCCTCCTTTGGGGCCGGCCTATGGCTCTGTGCACTTAACGTCGAATACCGCGACTTTCGCTACATCGTCCCCTTCATCGTCCAGCTCGGCCTGTACATTTCGCCTGTAGGTTTCAGCAGCGCCATCGTGCCCGAGAAATGGCGCCTTCTCTACTCGCTCAACCCCATGGTCGGCATCATTGACGGCTTCCGCTGGGCCCTCCTGCGCGGGGAAACTCCGCTTGAGTGGACCTCCGTCCTGATGTCCTGTTGCCTCGTAGTCCTGTTGTCCGCCAGCGGCATCTGGTACTTCCGCAAGATGGAAAGGACATTTGCCGACGTCATTTGAGGAACAACAAAACACCGAGAAAGCCAGAAGCAGAAATGAAGAGTCGAGGTCACCCACCTGTGGATGTTCGCGATGGGACGAAGCAGCTTGCTTCAACACCAATCCGGGTATCTGCGGCTCTGCCGAAGAACCGGTATGAAGCGCGGATGCCCGGGAAACAGTTGCTGCGCTCCGGCACAATGGTTTCTGCTCTCTGCTATCTGCTATCTGTTTTTAGAGGATGAGCTCTGACACAGTCATCCAGGTTGGATCCCTCGGCAAACGCTACCGCATCCGCCACCGCCAAGAAGGCGGCATGCGCTACAAAGCCTTGCGCGACGTTTTGGCGGATGCCGGGAAGTCCGTGCTCAGTCGTCCGTGGTCTCTTGCTCGCCGCCTCTGGTCCGCAGTTCGCGGTCCTGTGGTTAGTGGTCCTGTAGTCGGCGGTCCGTCCTGCGAGGACTTTTGGGCACTGAAAGATGTCTCCTTCGAAGTCAACCAGGGCGACGTCGTCGGCATCATCGGCAGAAACGGTGCCGGCAAGAGCACGTTGCTCAAGATCCTCAGCCGGATCACCGAACCCACCGAAGGCCGCGTTCGCATCAAAGGCCGCGTCGCCAGCCTGCTGGAAGTGGGCACCGGGTTCCACCCCGAACTCACCGGCCGCGAAAACATCTTCCTGAACGGAGCCATCCTCGGCATGCACCGGACGGAGATCAGGCAGAAGTTTGATGAGATCGTCGCGTTTGCCGAGGTGGAGAAGTTTCTGGACACCCCCGTGAAGCGTTACAGCAGCGGCATGTATATCCGCCTCGCATTCGCCGTTGCGGCGCACCTGGAACCGGAAATTTTGATCGTGGATGAGGTGCTCGCGGTCGGCGACGCCGAGTTTCAGAAGAAGTGCCTTGGCAAGATGCAGGAGGTTAGTACAGGCGGACGAACCGTGCTCTTCGTAAGCCACAACATGGCGGCAATTGAAACCTTGTGCAGCAGTGCCTTTGTCTTGAACAGGGGCAACCTTCTTTTTCAAGGAGAGGTTAGAAAATCTCTCGCGTTTTATCAGTCACTACAAACAGACGCTTTCACGGTTGTCAGCGAACGTACCGACCGAACGGGCTCTGGAGCCGCAAGGTGCGTAGACGTGCTTCTTCTTGATGCCAATGGCCAAAGCCAAAATATCATAAAATCTGGTGATGCATTTGCAGTTGTTTTTGAAGTAAAAAGTAAAGGCACTATAAATCGCGTTTTGCCTGGGCTAAATATAACCAATGCGTTGGGACAGCGAGTCGCTACGTTTTGGGGTGGTTTTACCGACAGTGAAGTAACCCTCGAACCTGGTCGTAATCGTCTATTACTTCGAGTTAACCGGCTGGATTTGCTACCGGGAGATTACACATTGTCTGCACTCCTCGGACTGGATGGTGAGACTATTGATGTTGTGGAGGACGTTCTCCAAATGAGCGTCGTTGCACCCGCGAAATGGTCGCCAGCGCGCTTCCCTACACTTGATCATGGCCCGTTATTTACGGAATTTGAGTGGAGCAAATATGATTAGGTGGAAATCTTTCTCGTTCCACATGCCAAACGCGGCTCCGGAAATTGTGCTCCTGCAGAAGAAGGTATTTGATTCGCTGGATGAACCGCTTGAACAAATACAAGATAGTTGTTCACATGGCGAATTCCTGACCCAGACACTACGAGAAAACGCCCACAATCTCGATGTCGTTGTGTTTTTTGACTTGGACTGCATACCCTTGAAGACTGGTGTCGTGCAACGCGCGATCCGCGCAGCAATGGACCACGAGATGATTATAGGTTGTGCGTACCAAGCAAACCACATCGAAGAACAGAAAATGTTCGATAAGCGCAGGAATTGGCCGATTGTATTGCGAAAGCTAGACAGCCTTAGAATCTGTTTTTGTAAGCTCGCCGGAATTGACCCTTTCCACTTCAAAAACCCGCTTATTATTGCTGGACCTTGCTTTCTCGTGGTTCCAACCGAAATCTACAGGTTTGTAGGAAGCCCGACCCTTGTCGTAACTTCCCGTGCCGATGCCGCAGGTGAGTTGACAATCGCATGTCGCGAGCGGGGGGTCAAAGTCATCTGCCTCCAACCGACCTACTGCCATGTTCCAAAGTACAAACTGGGGAATCAAAGACGTTTGGGCTTGGGGACAATCTTTGGTCGTTGCATCTTTCATGCATTTGAAACAACCTACTTACACAACTCGCAATCAGCATCGTTGTTTCAGCGATACTGTAAAGATGTGATCTCAGGGACGCAACAGCGACCAAGTCGGTGAATGAAAGCACCTCTAAAGATGAGCGTCGATTACAATCACGCCAAAAATCTTCACTCACTCGGCGGGCCGCAGGCGGCATTGCCCGTCTTGTTCGCAAACTCCAGGCCCGCAAGCCTGCTGGACGTGGGCTGCGGAACGGGCACGTGGTTAAGAGCAGCACTTGATTTTGGCATCGCGGATGTTTTCGGCGTCGACGGAGTCGAAATACCCCGGGACAAGTTGCAGGTTTCAACGGAAAAGGTCCGCCACCAAGATTTAGCCGAGCCTTGGAATCTCGGTAAACAATTCGACATCGTCATTTGTTTTGAAGTGGCGGAACATCTGGATAAGGCTTTTGCGCCGATACTAGTTGATGCCTTAGTGAGGCATGGTGACGTGATTTATTTCTCCGCTGCGTGTCCGGGCCAGGGGGGACAGCATCATGTTAACTGCCAATGGCCAACTTACTGGCAGAAGCTATTCAACGATCGCGGATATGCTTGCTGCGATGCTCTCCGCTGGCAACTGTGGGAGCTGGAAGCTGTCGAGCCGTGGTATAGGCAGAATCTGTTTGCAGCGCGCCACGCTCCCCAAGAAGCGGGAAAAGAGCCTCGTATTCCATCCGTGATTCACCCCGAAATGATGCCCTGGTTTGAATCCGGAATGGCAGCTGAGGCCTTTAGCGCACATGTTAACCAAATCCAAAAAGGGCGCATGACGTTGGGGTGGTATCTGAGCATTCCCTTTCGAGCCTTGAGCACTAAGTTGAAAAGGCGTCTGCACTAACCATGCTCCCAATTTCCGTCATCATTTGCACTCACAATCCGCGCGCTGATTATTTACGCCGGACGCTGGAGGCACTTAAGACACAGACGTTGCCCAAGGACAAATGGGAACTGCTGCTCATTGACAACGCCTCAAAAGACCGGCTTGCAAGCGGATGGGATCTGTCTTGGCATCCACACGCTCGCCATATTAGGGAAGATGAACTTGGGTTAACCGCGGCACGTTTGCGAGGAATACGCGAAGCAGAGACAGGCCTTCTCGTCTTTTTGGATGATGATAACGTCGCACACCAGGAATACCTTTCCAATGCGTGTGCTATCGCGTGCGAGCATACTAATCTGGGATGCTATGGAGCGGGTATTTTGAAACCTGAATTCGAGCACGCGCCCTCTCCCGAACATCTGCCTTACGTGTGTTATCTCGCAGTCAGAACCATTTCGCGCAGCACCTGGGGCAACCTGCTACCAGCAGTGCCTGTGCCCTGGGGAGCTGGCCTCGTGGTTCGGCGGGCCGTTGCGCAACATTATGAGAGGGCTGCAGAGACCTCTCCTCTCCGAGCCCAGTTAGACCGTAAAGGGGAGTCGCTAATGTCTGGCGGAGATGACGAGTTTTCCTATGCCGCAAATGACCTAAACCTCGGGGTCGGCGTGTTTGTGGAATTGGAAATTACACACCTTATTGACAAGAGGCGGGTAAGCGGAGCGTACCTCGAGCGCATCCTGTTTGGGAATGGGCGGTCTGCTGCTATCCTGGCACACTTGCACAGGCTATCGCTCGACAACCCATTTAAAGTGCCCCGTTTTGGCGCCGTCTTGAACGCCGTCTTAAAGGGACATCCTGCCCGCGCGCTTGCTGCCTTGGCGATTTGGGCTGGTTTTCGTCGCAAGCCTCCAGTGGAAAGAACGTTCCTCCAAGCCCAGTCCACAGGTTGGGAAATGGGGGTTGCGGACATTTCCTCTTTCCAGCACTTCTACGCAGATCACGTCGCAACAAGTCCTGAGATTTCAGACAGGACCTGATTATTCCCAAACGCATTTGCTATATCCTGCCTTGTTGTACTTGCTTTGGCGGAGTCATGGTCGTGTTGGAGCATGCGAATCGCCTCATCGAGCGGGACTTTGACGTTTCGCTCCTGAACATCGGCGGCGAGGGCACGCTCGAATGGTTTCCCAACAACCGGGCCCAGCTATACTCACTCAGAACCAATTACCCGAAAGCGTTTGATCTCGTGGTCGCGACCGGGTGGACGACGGCTTATAAGGCCTCGCTGCTCGGTCTCCAGGCGAAGCGGTGGATTTACCTCGTCCAAAGCGACGAGTCCCGATTCGTTTCGAAAGACAATTTAGAAGCGGATCTGGCACGCATAACGTACCATGCCCCCTACGAGTACGTGGTCGTGGCCAAATGGATGCAGGAATGGCTGCACCGGGATTTCGGGAAGAATGCTCTATATGTTCCCAACGCGCTGAACGAAACCCACATGTTTCGAACCGCGCCAATTGCTCCCCGCACTGGCCAGTTGAGAGTGCTGCTGGAGGGACCGATTCATTGGGGAATCAAAGGGATGGATGATGCCTTCGCGGCGATCAAAGACCTGGACGTGGAGGTCTGGTGCATCAGTAACGGCAAACCCAAGAGGGGACAGCGTTATGACCGCCTGTTTCAGTCGGTTCCCTACGACCAAATGCGGGCAGTGTACTCCTCTTGCGACGTGTTGTTGAAAATGAGCAAGGTTGAGAGCTTTAGCTATCCGCCTCTGGAGATGATGGCCTGTGGTGGCACCGCTGTCATAACGCGATTCACCGGCCATGAAGAGTACGCTTCTGATGAGGAGAACTGTTTCGTGGTCGATATCGGGGACATCCCGGCGGCGGCAAAGCGGCTCCGGCAGCTCTCTCAGGACCGAGTACTTCTAGCACACCTGCAGAAAAACGCATTACACACCGCCGCCCAGAAGACGGGTTGGGGAAAGTCCATCGATCTGCTTCAAAACCTTTTTGAGTCGGACCCACCCCCAGCGGTTACACCCGCCACTGCCTTTGAGCAAGAGGCGTTTCGCACGCTGGCTCTGCTGGTGGATAGGCTGGTCATCGATTTCCAAAACAATAGAGTAGGCTCCTCTCTCGGCTGTTTGCAGCGGTTGGAACATTTGGAGAAGCGCCTCCAGCACTTCAAAACGCTCTCAGGGTACGAGCTCCTTCGGCGCTTTCGGCCAGCACCGCGTTCATAGGGCTCCGTGACCGCGCCGAAGATCTTCCGACGCCCTCCGCCAAGATGACATTCTCCATTGTAATTCCGGTCCGCAACGGCTCCACGTACCTGGCGGAATCCCTGCGCTGCGCCTTGGGCCAAACGCGCCCGGCTGACGAGGTGGTGGTCGTTGACGACCACTCGGAGGACGATAGCGCGTCCATTGCCAAATCAAGCGAATGGGGGAAGCGGGTAGAGTATTATTCCAATCCTATACCAACTGGGTTTGCCGATGCATGGAACCGGGCAGCGACCAAGGCCACCGGTGAATTCGTTTCGATCCTGCATCAGGATGATCTCCTTGACCCAGAATATCTGGAGGCAATGGAGTGCGCCTTGGATAAATTCCCCAGGGCCCGCCACTTATACTCAGGCTGTCGATACATGGATGGTTCTGGTAAGGTTATCAGGACCAGCCCGTTGCCTCATCGGGGCGAACCGATCCTATACACTGGTTGTGAGTATGCGAGCCGCTATTTGAAAGGCGTGTGGAACGGGAAGCACATTCACCGTTGCCCCGGGGTCCTGACAGCACGTAGTCTTCTTGTAAAGGAATGTGCCTACCGCAAGGAAGCAGGCCATATCGCTGATGACGATTTCTTCTACCGGGTGGGCGCTTTGACAGACGTCGTTGGGATTTCCAAACCAATGGCCAGCTACCGCGAACATGCCGCCTCAGCTACGGGGCAGGCAAGGCTACTCCCGCTGCAGTTGGCTCAGGACTACCTGTTCCAGATTCGCCACCGTCAAGACCGCGCCGAGGTCATGGCGGTTGCAGAAGAGGTGATTCTTGAGAAGCTGGCGGTACGAGCGATGAATGAAGCATTGTACTACGTTTTGGTTGCAGGCCTTCCCGGACATAGCGAGGTTCTCAAATCGGCGGATGAGCTGGACGCCGTGGCACCGCGGATTTTCGCGCGGTACCTTCCGGTTTGGGGCCGCCCGATCTGGTCAGCGGTCAGAAGCGGCCGCATCCGGGACGCCTGCCTGTGGGTTCTTGCCGTACGGGCTTGCCGCGGGTTCAAAAGGAGGCTCCGCCGCAAAAGCCGGGCTGAGAGACGGTGAAGCGCATTCTGAACATAGTAAACAGCCTGGACACAGGCGCGGTTGAAAACTGGCTTGTGCGCGCATGTGAGGCGGTCGCCGCCAAGAATCCGGACTGGAAGTGGACGTTCTATTGCACCTACGGCCAACGAGGGCGCTTGGATGATCGGGCGAGCCAGTTCGGCGCACAGGTAGTCTATTCGCCGCATCCAGTAGGCAACAAGAGATCCTTTTTCTTGAGCTTGCGGGCGTTCTTACGCTCACACCATCATGATATTCTACACTGTCATCATGATATCATGAGCGCGGCCTACCTCTGGTCCGCTGTGGGTATTCCTTTCCGGAGGCGCATTGTCCATGTACACAATAACCAGGCGGAACTGCCTACCCCGAGCCGTTGGAAACGTCTGTTGCTCCGCGAACCCATGCGCCAAACCTGCCTGCGGTTTGCAGACCGAGTTGTCGGCGTCTCCCAGCATACGCTAGCTGCATTTCTTAAAAACGAGGCTCCACAACCGCCGCGTGACCGCGTTCTGTACTGCGGCATCGATGCGCAGCGGTTCCGGGTCGAAACGGACCCGGCAGCTTTCCGGCGCGAAATGGGCCTCTCTGCTTCTGCCAGGATCCTGCTTTTCGCAGGCCGCATGGTTCCATTGAAAAACCCTCTCTTTGTAGTGAACATGATGAAGACTCTGGCGCACCTCGATGCATCAATCGTAGCATGTTTCGTGGGAACTGGTGAGTTGGAGGAAAAGGTGGCACGTCTTGCTCAGGAAATGTCCATTAGTGGCCGCATTCGGCTGCTGGGGTGGCGCGACGATCTTGCACGCATCATGAAGGCGAGCAATTTGCTCGTTTTTCCTAACATCGAGGAGGTGAAGGAGGGTCTTGGGCTGGTTGTAGTTGAAGCGCAGGCCGCCGGATTACCAATGCTGGTCTCTCAAGGGGTGTCGGAGGAAGCCATCGTCGTACCCGGACTCTCCCAAATCCTGCAGTTGGCAACGGGCCCCCAACACTGGGCTCGGAGGGCAATGAAGACTCTCGCAATGCCAATCCCTGATCGCAGGGCATCGCTGAGCCAGATAGAGAACTCGGCATTCTCGATAGGCAACAGCAGTGCCGGCCTGATGGCACTCTATGAGAATTGAAAAATTTGTAAGCACGGCCGCGCGGCGGAGTGAGAACACGGTGAGCGGAGGTGGGCGGAACACGGCATTATGCTCCAAATCACACACAACGACCTCAAGTTAGTGCGGCCCTGATCCATACCGTAGATGGCGTTGAAAATACTTCACATCCTGTCCGGTCTCGGCCAGGGAGGAATTGAAAAGTGGCTGGTGAATTTGACTGCTGAACTCCACCGGCGGCACGGCACTGAGGTTGAATGTGGATTTTTGACGCTGCTTGAGCCCGACGGGTACTACCGGGCCAAATTGGAATCGATGGACTGCAAGGTCAGCCACTGTCAGCTTGCCTGGAGGCATCTTCCCAGTTTTATCCATCGCCTTTCCACTCGTTTACGTCCGGGCCGTTACGACGTGGTACATTGCCACGCCGACTACCTAAGCGGCCTTGTTTTGCCTGTTGCTCGCGCCGTCGGCGTGCGGACGAGGATTGCTCATGTTCACACTACGCAGTTTGCGTTTCAGGCGCGCAAGCCACTGGCACGATACCTTGTGGGTCGCCTGTTGCGCCGCTTAAGCGCTTCCCAAGCCAGCTCCTGCGTCGGGTGTTCTCAAGCGGCACTGGATTCGTACCTGGGCGAGCTACAACGCAAAGTCCCCCACGTCATTTGTGCTTGCGGTATCCCGTTTGCAGGTTACCGGGAAGCAGTCAGCCTTGGCAGGGGAGAAATCCGACAATCCCTGAACTGGCCAGAGGGGACCGGAGTGGTTCTTCACGTGGGGCGTCACTCGAAAGCAAAAAATCTTTTTTATCTGCTGGGTATCTTTGCGGGGATGGTTCGTCATAACCCTGACCTCCTGTGCGTGCTGGCAGGCGCAGGCCCACTCACAAACGAGCTGCTCGGGAGAGCAAGTGAGCTTGGAATTTCCGAAAAGGTTCGGTTTTTAGGGATCCGAGAAGACGTGCCCCGACTAATGAGGGCGGCTGATCTTCTCTTGTTCCCTTCGCTTTACGAGGGGTTGGGTCTCGTGCTGATAGAGGCGCAAGCCGTCGGGTTACGGTCGCTTGTCTCCAACATTGTCCCATCTGAGGTTCAGCTTGTTGAGGGTCTTGTCCACCGATTGCCCCTGAGTCGGCCACCCGAAGCCTGGACTGAAGCTGCACTGCAACTATTGAAACGACCATTGCCTGACGCAAAAGCCTGTTTGGGCAACGTGGAATCAAGCCCATTCAATATCCGACATTCAGCCGAATCATTAATGGCCCTTTACAGCAGAACCAAGTGACATCCATCACATACCACGATCTTGCCAGTGAGTACTACATGGCCTACGCGGTCGATGGCCTGATGGCGGAGGCTGCCAAGCGGGGATGCAAGTTTTCTGTCAGCAAGGAGCCACCCGTCTTCCTGCGGCAAATCGACCTGGGCGCTCAGGATCGGAACTTGATATATTCGCTCGGGATTTTCCAGGTTAAGGATCGCAGCACTACAACATGGTTTTGTATCGACTCTCATGATGACTCGAGCGCTCAGGGATATTTTCGGTCCGTCTTGCATAAAGTTGATGCTTACTTCAAACTGAACTGCAATCCTTCCGTTTTTTCAAATGACGCTGAGCTCAGCGGCAGCAAAGAGAAGATTCACTCCCTCGGGTGCACGTTCTCGGTCCGGCCTTCTCGGCCGTGGCTGTTTTTCCCGCGGCTCAGGCCCTGCACAGCCTATAGGTGGAACTGGCTGTCGGTGAAGAGACGCCTGCGCTTCTTTCAGAGTGTTCCCAACCTGGAATGGCACCGGCAACTACGGCTGCAAGAGCCAAACCATGACGTGTTTCTCGTCAGGCGATATTATCACGAAACCGGGCACTCACAATCCAACGAGGTGTGCTCTCGGATATTCGAGTCGGTAAAGCAACATACAAAACTCTCGGGACCGATCGGGTTTACCAACACGTCGGCAGCCACCCCCGCAAGGTTCCTAAGACACGCGGTAGGACCGGACCGCACTCACCGTTGCCATCTGACACAAGCCGCGCGTAGCCGCGTCTGCGTATATATCCCCGGGACCTACGATTGTTTGTCCTTCAAATTTGGACAATACCTTGCTTTAGGTAAGCCGGTCATCGGTCTGAGGTTGCCATTTTGGCCCCTTCCCGACATGGACAATGCCAGCAAGGCAGTACTGGAAGAACAGTTCTGTTGCAGCGAACCCGAGCAAATTCCCATGAAGCTCCTTGAACTGCTTCAGGATACGAGACGCATGGCGGCTCTCAGCGCCAGCAATGTCAGCATTTACGAGCGTTACCTGAGCCCCCGCGCTGTGGCGGGACGGATTTTGGATAGGGTGATTTAATGTCAGGAATTGTGAAACAGCGTTTGGTGCCGGTCGCAAATCACAGGTCCAGGTGGCTCCCTTATATTCTTTTTGCTTACGTAATGGGAGTTTCGGGCGTGTGCACTCTGTATTCCCAGAAGGACCTTTCGCGAGTGGAGCTTCTGGGCGCAGTGGGTTACGCCATTCTGTGGGGTTGGTCTTTATTCCAGGGGATCAGGCTGCCCCGTGCAGTGCTCTGGATGGCGGCGGCAGCTGCAGCGCAGGCGCTGGGGTTCCTGGTTACTTCCCAACCGATCGACCTGGTCCAACCGCTCCATTGCGCTTTAAAGTTACTTGCCATCACGGGCGTTCTGTGTCCTGTCATACATTCCGAGAAGCAGTTCCGCTGGCTGCTGTTCATCCTGTTGGCCGGACTGGCGGCTAATTTTGTTCTGTCCCAAAGCCGGCATGAGATAGAGTTGCTCAGTGAAAGTCGCGAAAAAATCAACATGGTCGCGGCTTACGGAATGGTGTACGCCGTCGTGGGGCAGTGGATTGGAGGAGTTGCCGGAGCGGTCGTCTTTTCAATCGGCCTGGCAATCGACCTGATGACAGGCTGCCGCAGTGTGCTGCTCGGCATCGTCCTCGGGGGCTTCACACTAGTTTTTCTAGCGCGAACTCGACCGAAACTGCTGCCACGGAACAACAAGCGCTTCTGGCTGGTAGTAGCCGTTTTGGGCATCGCTGCTGTCGCGTTGTCATACCGACGCGTGGACGAGGATGCCAAGGAAAGTTTTGGCTCTCGCCTTTCGCATTTTCTTCAAGAGGATCCAGCTCGCGCGGAACCTTGGGCGGCAGGCCTGAGCCGTTTTCGGCAGTCACCCCTCCTCGGCAATGGACTGTTCACCGGCGATGCAGGCAACGCGCACAATACCTGGTTATGCGCCGCCGTGGCAGGCGGCGTCCCGGCGCTCCTGCTGCTGATCGCGGCCCAGCTTTCCACGTTCCGGGCGTTAAGGCGCGGACTCGGCGGGTCCAGGGGCAGCCTGGCCGCCCTCAGCCTGGCTTGGTGGGCCGCTCTGATGGGAAGGGACTTTTTCGAGGGCAGTCTTGGCGGTTTCGGCACCAGCGGTATGAATTGGGTGATGGTGGCCCATCTCTTCCTCCTGGGGGTTGGGTTGCGGGACGTGCCTCTCGGGAGGCAACGGCTCTCCAAATTGCAGCGGCTTCGTCAGAAACGTACGCAGGCCAAGCCCGGGCGGGTAACACCCGAACACGCTCGCCCTCACCCATCCTCGGCTTGAGTCGTACGTCCAGGCCTGTTGATTTCGCCATTCTTCACGTTGCTCTCGAACCGAAGAGCGGTGTTTGGAGCGTAATCAGGGATCTTTCTCAGGCCCAGATAACCTCAGGACGCTACCGGGGGGTGGCTATGGGTGTGATCGCCTCGTCAAAATGGCCGTCACGCTACGCTGAGGAGTTAAAGCGCCTTGCTTTACCCGCCTATCGGTCGGGAACACTCAGTACCTTCGGCACCGCCCAATTTCTGTGGCAACGGTTGCAACGCCCGCCCATCGGCGCCTGGGTGGGAGACCTGATGCAGAAGTCGCAAGCCGCTTCGGTGGTAGTGCATTTCCACAACGCCTGGTTATCGGGGGTATTTTTGCCGATTCATACTGACCCTGAAGAGCGGACCAAAACTGTGGTCACGTTTCATGGGGTCTCCACGACCTTGGAGGGACAACCGTTCCGCCGATGGCTGCATCGGGGCATGGCACGGCGCTTGTTGCGATATAACGCGAGCCTTACCTCCGTGGATGCAGGTAGTCTTCCATTGGCTGAGCGGCTATTCGGCCTGCTGCCGCAACGTTTTACCCGGGTCCCCAACGGGGTGACTGCCGACGAGAGCTTGGGAGCCGCCCAATGGAAAGGAGCAGGGGACTTTATCGTCGGCTATGTGGGGCTCCTGGCACAGCACAAGGGGTGGAGAATCGTTGTGGATTCGGTGCTGAGGCTCAGGGCTCGCGGCCGGAAAATTCGTCTTCTCATCGTCGGCGCTGGCGCGGAGGAAGAAGCGGCTCGGGCTGTGGCGCAGACCCATCCGGATTCGGTTGAGTTCCTCGGGCACGTGTCATCGCCGCGGAAGAATCCAATGCCCCGGATGCACGTGCTTGCGCTGATGTCAACTTACGAAGGGCTGCCAATGGTCTTGATCGAAGCAGCATCAATCGGGTTGCCGGTGGTTGCTACAAATGTGGGCGGTGTCACTGAGATCCTCGATGATGGAGTAACGGGCATCGTGGTTTCCAGGTCCAGCCAAAGCCTAGCCGAAGCTCTCGATCGCCTCTACGAAAACCCCGCACTTACGTGCCGGATGAGCGAAGCCTCACGCGCTAGACACAATGATAGGTTCGAAATCAGTAAAGTAGTAGCGATGTACCACTCGGTCTATTTAGGAGGTTCTGATAGTCGCGGAAGTTGTTGTTGATTCGGCCGCCGAGAGATGAAACCTGCTCCAATACCCAGATTTGTAGCCGCTCAGCCCATTCCCCGGTCTGCATTTATTTTCCCCCACGCACTCCAGGCTCAAGGCATGTTGGCTGCATTGGTCACCGGGTATGTTCCACCATTTGGCCAGCGCCTCGCAAAAGTTTTTAAAACCTCCGGAACCGCCGACCTTAGCCGCTTAGCGAACCTCTGTCCCAGGGGGATCCCTCAAGGATCGCTCATTCATGGGGGGCTCTCGAGCCTGCTGCGGCACGTAATTTTTAAGAGGCGTATGCGGAGCGGCGCGGGGGGCGAGTTGATAATGGAATTTGAACGCCAATTCGCTGAGTGGGCCTCTCGGCTCGCTCTACCCGATCATACGTCTTTTATGGGGTTTTCGTATTCCTCGCTGGAGTTGATGGAAAAGGAACGTGAAGCCGGGCGGTTCGTGGTCGTCATTCAAATCGATGCCGCGGAGTTCCATCAGAAACTGGTGCTTGAGGAGGCGAAGCTCTGGCCAAACTACGCTGGCGTGGGTATCGAGTTCCCGAAGGAGTATTTCGAACGGGCTCGCAGGGAGTGGGCATTGGCAGATTTGATTTTGGTGAACTCAACCTGGACCAGGCAGATGCTTGTCGGTGAAGGCGTTCCGGAAAACAAAATAGAAACGATTCCGCTTGCCTACTCACCCCCGGCTGCAGACACCCCCGCCCCCCGTGAGGAAAAGGTAGAGCTTTCCGTGCTTTGGCTTGGCAATGTTGCGCTCGGCAAAGGCATCCAATACCTGGTGGAGGCTGCCCGGCTTCTTGTGGGAGAACCTGTCCGCTTTACCGTTGCCGGACAATTACACGTTTCCAAGCAAGCAGTGAAAGCGGCTCCCGGTAATATGATTTTTGTTGGCCCGATACCCTCGGCGAGCGTCGCCGCGTTCCTGGATCGGGGAGACGTTTTCGTCTTCCCAACACTTTCAGATGGGTTCGGCATTACTCAGATTGAAGCGATGGCTCACGGACTGCCGGTCATAACTACGCCAAATTGCGGCGAAGTCGTGGAGCATGGAGTAACGGGGTACATCATTGAACCTCGAAACCCACACGCATTGGCAAATGCCATTCATCTCTTTTCCCGTAATCGTGATCTCCTGCGGACGATGGCATCGCGTTGCGTTTGCGCCGCAAAGTCGTTCGGCCCGGAGGTTTTTGGAGTGAAACTGCGGGATATCCTCGTGGGGCGTTCCCATGGCACGACTGGGGCAATTGCCTCTCTGCGCCCTGCAACTTAAGCTGGTGCGTCGCTATGAGTAAGGCAGCCATAGCGTACCTGACGCAGTCGCTTTCCAGGCTCGCTGGCGGCCTTTCGGAAAGCGCCCGGTGCCTGGCTCAGAGCGTCCACTCAGGTGGAGTGATGAGCGTTACTGTCATCGGCCTTAAAGACGAAAGAGCCGAGCTTGACAAAGCCCTTTGGACTCCCCTTCCCATCCAAACTTATCCTTTCCTTGGCCCGCGCAGCCTGGGTTACTCACCGCAGTTAGCCGCAGGACTGGCTGCGACGGAATATGACGCGGTTCACTTGCACGGGCTGTGGACTTACACTTCAGTTGCGGCCTGGCAGTGGGCCAGACGCACGAGCAGACCGTACGTTGTGTCGCCACACGGGATGCTTGAGCCGTGGGCGCTCAGCCGCTCGGCGATCAGGAAGCGAATCGCTTCCCATCTCTACCAGGGGCGCTGTTTGCGTGGAGCCGCCTGTGTCCACGCAACTTCCATGATGGAAGCCAGGAACATCCGGCTGGCCGGATATGACAACCTCATCGCGCTCATTCCAAACGGTGTTGAACTTCCCAAAGCGATTTCCCTCCATGAGCCGCGGAAGCAAAACGAACCTCGGCGCGCTCTGTTCCTCTCCCGGATCCATCCGAAGAAAGGCTTGCTGAACCTGGTCGAGGCCTGGCACATCATCAGGCCGGTCGGTTGGGAACTGCTAATTGTGGGGCCGGATGAAGACGGACACTTGGAACGAGTCAAGGCCGCGGTCCGAGCGCGAGCCCTGGAGCAGCAGATCTCTTTCCCGGGAGAGGTCTGGGGCGAAGAAAAAACCAGGTTGTACTGTGGCTCCAACTTGTTTGTCCTGCCCTCCTTCAGTGAAAACTTTGGGCTCGTCATCGCCGAGGCGCTAAGCTGTGGAGTCCCCGTAATAACCACCCGCGCGACGCCTTGGCAGGAGTTGGCCGAACGAGGATGCGGTTGGTGGATTGAAACCGGCGTCGAGCCCCTGGTCGCAGCCTTAGAGGAAGCCTTTGCCCTTCCGGCCGCATCGCTGAGTGCGATGGGTGCACGTGGAAGCACCTTGGTTGAGGACAGGTATTCCTGGGGCCCCATTGGGCAGGCCATGACTCGGGTGTATGAGTGGATCCTGGGCCGGCGCTCAAGGCCCGACTGTGTTATCGACTCAGAGCCTCGCGCACCCAAGTCATCTGGAACTTCCCCATGTCATCCCCAGTAAATCTCTCGCGGTTCTCGACTGGTCAGTTTGAACGTGGCGCCGGGCCCCTGAAGGAAGCGCTCTGGGTGGCGACGAGCCTGCTGCTGTTCCAGCTTTGCCCGTTGAAGTTGTCCGCGCTCAAATGTTGGGTGCTCCGGCGCTTTCGTGCGACCATCGGGAAAGGTGTGGTGATCAAGCCCAGCGTGAAGATTACATTCCCCTGGAAGCTGACGTTGGGCGACCATGTCTGGTTGGGGGAGGAGTGCTGGCTATTGAACCTGGCGCCCATCGTAATCGACAGTAACGTGTGCATTTCGCAGCGGGCGTTTCTTTGCACGGGAAATCATAATTACAAATCTGCACAATTCGACCTGATCACGAAACCCATTCGCATCCGAAGTGGAGCGTGGGTAGGAGCCGGGGCTTTTGTCGGGCCAGGTGTGACGGTCGGAGGTCATGCTGTACTCGCGGCTGGTTCGGTGGCCACTTGCGACCTCGAGGATTATGGAATTTACCAGGGGAACCCAGCGGCGTTCGTAAAAACACGAGTAGTTGGAGAAGGCTAGACTCAGCTCAACCCGTCTTCTGCGTTGGCAATTGGGAACGCAGGTCGAACAAGTCCGTACGAGCAGGGGAGCTGAGACGGCGGATGCGGCGGCGAGCAGCCGTCGTCCGACCTCTGTGGTCGGCGCTCTCCCCTCCGTCCTCCAATCGCCGGCCCCTCGAGTCCCGCTGCGGAGTTGCGCGGTGTGGTAACCTCCATGCGCTGTGAAATTCAAGCGGTGGCACAAGATTGGGTTGGGGTTCGCGGCGGTGGCGTTCGCGCTGGGGATCGCCGCCCTATCGTTCCCACAACGGGTGTTGACGGTGGACAACGGACCCGTCAAGGCGGATGCGCTCGTGGTCCTCGGCGGCGGCCAGGGAGAACGCGCCATCCGCGCAGCCGAACTTTTCAAAGCGGGCGATGCCTCCAAAATCATCGTCAGCGGAGCCGGGGATGGGCTCGAGGTTCAACGCGTCCTGATCAGAAACGGCGTGCCTCCCTCAGCGATCCAGCTTGAGTCCAACTCGCAAAGCACGCGGCAAAACGCGCAGTTCACCGGCCCTTTGCTCCGGGCGATGGGCGCCAAGAGGGTCATCATTGTCACTTCCTGGTACCATTCCCGTCGCGGCATCAAATGCTTTCGACATTATGCGCCGGACATACAGTTCTATTCCCGGCCCGCGTATTCTGACTATTCAAGCTCCGGGTGGGCGCGGCACTGGACCGGGCGGTATGTCCGGTTCGAATACTTGAAGCTGGCGGGGTACTGGGTGTGTTATGGAGTGTGTCCTTTCTGAGGGACTGCGGGACTGAGGGACCACAAGACCACGGGACTACAAGACCACGGGACTGCGGGATTATGAGAGACTACACTAAGATTGATGCTTGGAGGCTGACTGACGATTTGACGGTTGCTATTTACGAACTGACCCGCTCGTTTCCGAGGGAGGAGTTATATGGTTTAACCAGCCAGGTTCGGCGAGCCTCTTATTCCGTGCCGGCCAATATTGCGGAAGGTTCTTCCCGCGAGAGCAAGCGGGATTATTTGCATTTTCTGTATATCGCCAGAGGGTCTCTTTCGGAAACACAATATTTTGTCCATCTCGCGCAAAGGCTGGGCTACTTGACCGCAGCAGAGGCGCAGGAATTCAATAGCCAAACCAAGCGAGCGTTTGGATGCCTGCACGGCTTGATTCGAGCCGTTGAAAAGGAAACGGGCAGGTTCGGCAAAATGATCGCGACGGCAACGAGTTTGCTGGTTATTGGCGTCTCGCGCATCGCTTTCGCTTCGTAGTCGAGCACTCCCGTAGTCCCTCGGTCCTGTGGTCCCGTAGTCCTGTATTCCCGTGGTCTCGTGGTCCTGTGGTCTTTAATCCTTGCCATTACCCACAACTCTTACAGGGTTTTGTAAGCTCTGCTGATGACATAAACTATTCATCTTCAATGATTTGCCGGTTCGCTCAGGCGTCGCTACGCGACGCGTTGTGCAATGGGTTGGCACCCACCGTGGGCCGAGGCCCACGGCTACCATCAAGCTGCCGCTCCGCGGCGCAGAGATGACAGCGAATTCCGGGCATTTTCCAGCGGGTTTGGGCGGCCAAGAAGGCAAACTCATCCCATGCTCAGGAAGATGTGGGTAATGACAAGGTCTTTAATCCCCCTCGCCTTGCTCTGGCTGCCGCTGTTTTATCAGCTTAGCGCCCAGTGGCTGGCATTTGAGCAGTATAATTACGGCTGGGCGGTGCCGTTTCTGGGATGGTACTTGGTCTGGAAAAGGTGGGCGGACCGGCCCGAAATTGAGCCGGGCGCGCGAGCCGTTGTGCATCCGGCTCTGTTGATGGGCATCCTCCTGGTCTCGCTGCTGGCGACCCGCGTCGTTCACGGGGCCAACCCTCTGTGGCGGCTGACCAGCTGGGCCTGGGCGCTTGGCCTTGTGTGTTTGGATCTCGTGCTGCTCTGGTCGGCCGGAGGGTTTCCCTGGGTGCGCCATTTTGGACCGGCGATTGGTTTTCTCCTGGTGGCTGTGCCGTGGCCTGGTGCTGTCGAGGGACCGCTGGTCCAGGGGCTGACCCGCGGGAATACGTGCCTCACCGTCGAGGCTCTGGGCTGGCTGGGCATCCCGGCGTTGCAGAGAGGGAACGTAATCGAGTTGGGGACCGGACTGCTGGGGATTGAGGAGGCTTGCAGCGGGATAAGGTCTTTCCAGGTCACGCTGATGCTGGCCCTGTTCTTCGGCGAGTTGTATCGATTCAGGGCGGTCCGCCGCGCGGTCCTCTGTCTGGCTGGTTTCGCACTGGCCTTCTTGTTCAACGTCACTCGCACAAGCCTCCTGAGCTGGGTCGCCGCGGACAAAGGGACGGTCGCAATCGCCAGGTGGCATGACACCGCGGGCACCATTATTCTGGTCGCATGCTTCATCTGCCTTTGGCTCTTCGCGCTAGCCGCACTACGGGACCACGGGACTGCGGGACTACGGGACCACAGGACTACGGGACTACGGGACCACGGGACTACGGGACCGCGCGACCCGCCGAAGCGTACCATTGAGAGAACACCAGACTACCCACCCCCCGACGCGCCGGAGAGCCGGTCCGCTGCCACACCTCCCCTCGCTGGTTTCCGCCCCCTGCCCTCTGGCGCGGTCGCCTTTCTCATTTTGGCCTACCTGGTTCTCTCCGAGGTGGGGACGGAGCTATGGTACCGTTCCCGTGAATCATCGCAGCGCCCAACAGCTACCTGGAGCGTGGACTTGCCAAGAACCAATCGGAGCATGGCCCAGGCTCCTGTTTCTGAAGCCGCCCAGCGGATCCTTCGTTGCGACACCGCCACTCGCGCCACCTGGATCGATGCGGACCAGAATCGGTGGCTGGCCTATTGCCTGCGGTGGAATCCTGGGCGGATGGCGGCACACCTCGCGAAGTTGCACACACCGGAAGCGTGCCTGCCCGCATCCGGCTGGAAGCTAACGTGCCTGCCCGGCATCCGGCGCATGGGTCCGCTTCAGCCGCCGCTGCCGTTCCGGGCTTTTCGGATCGAAGATGGAGAAGGAGGCTCTGGCTATGTATTTTATTGCCGCTCGGGAGATCGCCGCGACAATGAAACCGAAGAAGATTCCGAATCCACCCGGCTCCAACGGCTAAGGTCGGTTTGGAACGGCAGGGGCAATCAAGGCATGACCGTGCTCGAGATTGCCCTCTGGGGAATTGCCGACGAAGCCCAGACGCAAGCGGCGGTGGAGGCGGAACTCAAGAAAATCGTGAAATCTCAAGAACCCGAGGAGCCGAGGCTTTGAGCCCGGGAATCTGAATGCAGCGGAGGTTTCCGAAACTGCGGGTACCAATGCAATCACGACACTCTGCCGACTTGGAAGTCGGCGATACGGCAGGTTTGGAAACCTGCGCTACGACCGCTCTTTGAGCCCAGAAACCTGAATGCGGACGCCGAAACGCGAACCCGAATAGTTCACAGCCCTGAAGGCAGCGCAGGCTTCCAAGCCTGCTGTATCGCAGGTTTCCGAAACTGCGGGCACCAATGCAATCACGACACTCTGCCGACTTGGAAGTCGGCGATACGGCAGGTTTGGAAACCTGCGCTACGACCGCTCTTTGAGCCCAGAAACCTGAATGCGGACGCCGAAACGCGAACCCCTAACCCGTCGCGTCCCGGAGGCTACGGTAGGCTGCGGTAGGTTTGCCGACCCAGTGTTCCTTTTTGGTTCAACCCGCCCGCTCCCCGGCCCACTCCCGGAACTCGATCTTCTGCTTTCTGCTTTTCGCTTTTAGAGGCGCATGCGGTTCTTGCTGCTCAACCAAACCTTTCACCCGGACGTCATGGCCACGGGCCAGCACCTGGCGGACCTTGCCCTGGGCCTCGTCGCACGAGGACACCAGGTCACCGTCGTGACCAGCCGCCGCGCCTATGACCACCCGGAAACTCTCTTCCCGAAAACCGAAACCTGGCGCGGCGTTCGCATTGTTCGCATCGGCTCGACCGGCTTCGGCAAAGGCGCAAGGTGGCGGCGCGCTGCCGACTTCGCGTCGTTTCTCGCCTCTTGCTCGTTCCGCCTGGCCGTGCTCCCCCGACATGACGCGGTCGTGGCCCTGACGTCCCCGCCGCTCATCTCCTTCCTCGGCGCCTGGCTGACCCGCCTGCGCGGCGGACGCTTCTTTTACTGGGTGATGGATTTCAACCCCGACGAGGCCATCGCCGCCGGCTGGCTCCGCAAAGATTCGCTGGCGGCCCGCTGCCTCGAGCTCCTCTCCCGGTTCAGCCTCGAACACTCCGCCAAAATCGTCGCCCTCGACCGCTTCATGCGCGACCGCATCACGGCCAAAGGTATCGCGACCGAGAAAATCGCCGTGCTGCCGCCGGGGTCCCAGGATGACCAGGTGAGATTTGACCCGGCCGGACGCGAAGCTTTTCGCCGCTCCCACGGATTGGAGGGCAAGTTCGTGATCATGTACTCCGGCAACCACAGCCCCTGCCATCCGCTCGACACGCTCATGGCGGCCGCCGACAAGATGAAAGAGGATGGCTCACTCGCGTTCTGTTTCGTCGGCGGCGGCAGCGAATTCAGCCGCGTGAAGCACTGGGCCGAGCAGGGCGGCTATCGCAATGTTGTTTGCGTGCCTTATCAGCCGCTCAACCAGTTGGCGGCCTCGCTTTCGGCTGCCGATGCTCATCTGGTCGTCATGGGCGACCCCTTCGTAGGCCTGGTCCATCCGTGCAAGATTTACAACATTCTCGCAGTCGGCGCGCCCGTCCTGTATATCGGTCCCCGGCCCAGCCACATTACCGAGATTCTGGGCGCGGAGCCTTCCACCGCCGCCACGGCTCCGGCTCCGTCCGCCGCGACCGGCGCGGGAGGTTTCGTATGGGCCAGCGCCCGCCACGGTGATATCGACTCGGTCGTGGGCGGGATTAAGCTTTTGCGCGAGGCTTCTGCCAGCGCGCCCCGCAAAGCCCCGGAGTTCCTCACCTCAGAATTCTCCCGCGAAGCCCTCCTCCCCCGCCTGATCAGCACGCTCGAAGCTTGAACGACTGAGCGTTTGCTTGGAAATCCCTTTTCTCTGCAGGAGATGACGTATGGAGAATCAGATCCGCATTAAGCAGGGGCATGCGGTTAACGGAACGGTAGGGACGCGTTCCAGCGCGGCCCCATTATTTCCGGCAGGGATCGGGGACGCGGTGGAACGCGTCCCTACCGTTCGTTGGCAGCAAGGATCGGGGACGCGGTGGAGAGACTGTCTCAAAACATGAAGACGGTTTAGAGAGGAGACGTCAAAAGTCCGATGACTCAACCCATTGCTCCTGATTACGGACAGCAGTTTCTGTTTCCTCCCGCGCT
>Ga0210409_10000925_pt1 | contig 41565 bp, 41 predicted proteins | sample IncBWH17MmetaG_FD_161649 | JGI IMG/M metagenome (GOLD analysis project Ga0210409, IMG submission 161649) | Forest soil microbial communities from Barre Woods Harvard Forest LTER site, Petersham, Massachusetts, United States - Inc-BW-H-17-M | ecosystem: Environmental > Terrestrial > Soil >... | reverse complement strand
GCAATAGTAGCAAGGGCAAGCGACAGACGGCGAATCATACGAGGCTCCAGACAAGTGGGTGACGAGAGATCGGGATCTCGATCTCAACTGTGCGACACCGAGCCACCATGGTCGATGTCGTTCCGGGGCGTCGCGACCGCGTGCGCGGGCGTATTATAAATGCCACATGAGACGCGTTTAAGAATCGCCTCGTTTCTGAGAGATTTCTTATCGGCGTCGCTGCGTATCGTGCTCGGTCCGCGTCACGAGCTCCATGTCACTCGCTCGGTGGAGGACCTCGACGACACGCTGCGCGTCGTCGCCGCCGACATCGCGATCGTCGACCCCGAGCTCGCCTCGGGCCAGGCCCTGCTCGACCTGCTCGCGGTTCTCGACAGACACGTATCCGTACAGGTCGTTAGTTACACAACGGTGTCGCCGGCGGCCATGCGCGCCCAGATGCAGTTCGCGCTGCGCGGTCATCGGCATCTGGTGCTCAAAGGATTCGACGATGCGCCGGCGCCGTTCCGCGCGTACCTCGAGGATCTGCGCGGCGACGCGCTCGGCGAGATCCTCCTGGTGCAACTGCGGCCCGCGCTCGACCGCCTGCCGACGCCGATTTCGCGCGCGGTCGAAGAGCTGTTCCGATCGCCGGCGACGGTCGAAAGTGTCCCCGCCCTGGCGCGATTGGCGGGCGCGCGGCACCGGCGACCGCTGCACGAGGCGCTATCGCGCGCGGGCTGGCAGTCCGCGGGCACGCTCATCCGCGCGGCGCGCGTCGTGCGAGCGTATGCCTACCTGACGCAGGGCGACACCCGGGTGCGCGACGTGGCGGTCAAGCTGGGGTACGCGACCGCGCGCGGGTTGGCCAACGAAGTCCGCGCCGTCTCCGGGTTGCTCCCCTCGTTGCTCGGCGCGCTCACGCCCGAGGCCTTTCTGTCCCGGGTGGCCGCGGGCCTGGTGCGCCCGCCCGTTTGGGCGCATCGGACGCCGACCGCCGATCTGCCTCTGGAACGCGTGGCGCCAGAGCGGTTCGCGGACTAGGGCAGTAATTTTCCCACATGACGCTCTACGCCGGCCGCATTGCGGCCCTGGGAACCGAGAACGCTTTTCGGGTGGGCGATGACATTGCCCGCGTGACGCCGCAGCTCGCGGCGCGCGGCATAGATGTGATCCGCCTGAACATCGGCGAGCCGGATTTCGATAGCGCTCCGCACATCAACGACGCCGGGTGTGCCGCGATCTACGCGGGCAAGACTCATTACACGGACCCACAGGGCATTCTGCCGCTGCGCACCGCCATCGCGGCCCACGTCAGGCGCACGCGCGGCATTGCCGTCGACCCAGCGCAGGTCATCGTGACGACCGGCGGCAAGCCGTCGATCGGCTTCACGATGCAGTCATACGTCAACCCGGGCGACGAAGTGATCTACCCGAGCCCGGGTTTTCCCATCTACGAGTCGTGGGTGACGTACGTCGGCGGCCGGCCGGTGCCGCTGCCCCTCCGCGAGGAGCGCAACTTCGTCTTCACGCCGGAAGACCTTGGGGCACGCATCACCAAGAAGACCAAGGTCATCATTTTGTGCTCGCCGTCGAATCCCACTGGCGGCGTCTTCGACAAGCGGGAGCTCGAAGCCCTGGCGCAACTGATTCGGACGCGGTGCGGTCCCGAGGTTCGCGTGTACTCCGACGAGATCTACGAAGACATCCTCTTCGATGGGAGCACGCACCACAGCATCGCGTCAGAGGACGGGATGGCGGAGCGCACCATTATCGCATCGGGTCACTCGAAGGGTTTCGCGATGACCGGTTGGCGGCTCGGCTGGTCCGTGCTGCCGACGGCGGACGAGGCACAGGTTTTTAAGCAGCTGACGATCAATACCGTCTCGTGCGTGCCGCCCTTCATCCAGGAGGCCGGGCGCGTGGCGCTGGAGAGTCCCGCCTCGGCACCCGTCGTAAAGCAGATGGTCGAGGCGTTCCAGCATCGCCGCGACAAGACCGTCGCGGCGCTCAACCGGATCCCTGGCATCTCGTGCCAGACGCCGAAGGGCGCCTTCTATCTCTTCCCGAACATCGGCGGTGTCTGCCGCCACTTCGGGCTCACCGACGCCAAGGGGCGGTCGACGCCGATCGCCGAGCGCTTCGGCACGCCAGCACGTGCGGTCCAGGCGTTCCTACTCGAACGCTATGGCGTCGCGACGATGGATCGCCACTCGTTCGGCCGCATCGGCGCTGACGGCCAGCACTTCCTGCGTCTCTCGATCGCGGCGAGTCTCGAGCGGCTCATGGAAGCGGCGGAGCGGATCTCGCGCGCGGCGACGGACAAGGAGGGGTTCGCGGAGTTCGCGAGCGCCGTCGGTGCCGGCGCCACGTAAGGAGCAATTGCGGGCAGCCTAGCTGCGCAAGCGCGACACCGGTCGAACGGCGAGATCTTTGGGACGCAGCGGCTCGCCCGTGGCGCGTTCGACGATCGCGAAGTCGACGGCCCGCCCGGTCGGCCGGTCGATCAGCTCCACGGTCGGCCCTTCGGGCGACAGCCACTTCGTTCCCCAGCGGATGAGCACGACAAAGAGCGGCCACAAATCTCGCGCTTTCGCGGTGGGCACGTACTCATAACGCGTCGGCCGTTGCTGGTACGGCCGCCGGTCCAGCAACCCGTCCTCCACCAACGCGTTCAATCGCTGCGTGAGAATATTCGATGCGATGCCCAGGTTCGTCTGGAACTCGTCGAACCGGCGCAACCCGTTGAGCGCGTCGCGCAGGATCAAAATGCGCCAACTGTCTCCCACCTCAGCCATACTGCGCGCGATCGGACACTCCATGCATTAGATTACGCATCATGACTTTCAAAATGCAAGCGACTATCATCGATGCCGTGCGAACCCCGCGCGGGAAGGGAAAGCGGGGAAAGGGCTCGCTGACCGAGATCCATCCCCAGGAGCTCTTCGCCCAAACGCTCAATCGCCTGGCTGAGAAGAGCGGCGTAGCGCCAAGTGACGTCGGCGATGTCGTCGTAGGCTGCGTCTCGCAAATCGGCGAGCAGGGCGCGAACATCGCGCGCAACGCGGTGCTCGCCGCCGGCTGGCCGGATGAAGTATCGGCGACGACGATCAACCGGTTCTGCGGCTCGGGTCTTCAGGCGGTGAACTTCGCCGCGATGGCCGTCGCCAGTGGGGTCATGCCGGTGGCCGTTGGCGGTGGTGTCGAGAGCATGTCCCACTACTCGCTCGGCGCCGACGGCGGCGGACAGGACGGCGGCAATCTCCACCTGCGTGAGCGCGTACATCAGGTCCCGCAGGGCATCAGCGCGGACCTCATCGCCAGTTTGTATCATATCTCGCGAGCCGATGTCGATGCCTTCGCGCTCGAGTCGCAGCGCCGCGCGGCGATCGCGCAGCGCGAGTGCCGGTTCTCGACGAGCCTATTCCCGGTGACCGATCCCGCCAGCGGCGGCGTGGCGCTCGCGGTCGATGAATACACCCGGCCGTCGTCGACCATCGAGGGGCTTGCCGCCCTCGCGGCGTCGTTCGCCGATCACCCGGAGCTCGATGCGATCGCGCTGGCCAAGTATCCCGCGGTCGGCACGATCCGGCACGTGCACACGGCCGGCAACTCCAGCGGCATCGTCGACGGCGCCGCCGCGGTCTTGGTGGCGTCACCAGACTATGTCGCCGCCCACGGCCTTCGCGCCCGCGCCCGCATCCGCGCCATGGCGACGATCGGCTCCGAGCCGCTCATCATGCTCACCGCGCCCACGCCCGCCTCGCGGAAGGCGCTGGCGCTCGCCGGCATGTCCGCGCGCGACATCGATCTGTGGGAGATCAACGAGGCGTTCGCGGCCGTCCCGATTCACACGATGCGCGAGTTGGATCTCGACCCCGCGCGCGTGAACGTCAACGGCGGCGCCATCGCCCTTGGGCACCCGCTCGGAGCAACCGGCGCCATGTTGCTCGGCACGGTGCTCGATGAGCTCGAGCGTCGCGACCTATCGACCGGGCTCGTGACCCTCTGCATCGGTGGCGGCCAGGGCGTCGCGACGATCATCGAGCGCGTATGAGTGATCGACCGTGACGCGGTGAGGCGGCGGGTCGTCGATCGACGTGATCACGCGCCCTGCCGTCCGCCGCGCACACGCCGCGCGCCTCGCCGGTTACTCCTTTCTCATTCTCTTCATCGAGCTCACGCTGATCCGCTACATCGCGGCCTACGTCCGCGTGTTCGGATTCTTCGTGAATTTCGTCCTCATCGCCACGTTTCTCGGGATGGGGGTGGGCCTGCTGCGCGCGCGCACGCGGGCCGAGTCGGGTTGGCGCCGTTGGCTGCCGGCGTTGAGCCTCGTCGCGCTGTTCGCGGCGGTCAAGCTCGCCACCCTGATCCGGATCAGCGTCGGCGACGACAAGGGCGAATACCTCTGGGACGTCTTACCGCAGGGCGGATTCGGGGTCGGGCTGGTCCCGGCCGTGCTCGTGCTCTTCGCGCTGACGGCGGCGCTCTTTATCCCGCTCGGCGCCGGTCTGGGTCGCGAGTTCCGCCGGTTCAAGGCGCTGACGGCGTACACGCTCGATGTCGCCGGCAGCCTGACGGGCGTGCTGGCCTTCGGCGCGCTGAGCGCGCTCCGCACACCACCGCTCGTCTGGTTCGCGATCGCGCTCACCATCTGGGTCGCACTGTCGATCGATGTCCGACGCGGGCTTCCGTCCGCGTTGCCGATGCTGGCCGGGGCGGCCGGCGTGCTGGCGCTCGTCGCCTGGACGCGCGCCGCGGGTGAGCGCTGGTCGCCCTACTACCGCATCACCATCGGGGCTGCCAAGAACTTGCCGGGTCCGTGCGTCTATGTGAACGGCATGCTGCATCAGTGCATGGTCGACTTTCGAAAGGAACCCTTTCTCTACGGGGCCTACTCACGCCCGTATATGACGATCCCGCGCGTGGACACGGCGCTCGTGATTGGCGCGGGCACCGGCAATGACGTCGCCATTCTGCTCCACCGAGGTGCCAAGTACATCGATGCGGTGGAGATCGATCCGGTGATCTACTCCATCGGGCAGGCGCAACATCCGCTGAAACCATACGCCGACCCGCGCGTGCACGTCCATATCAACGATGCGCGCGCGTTCCTGCGGACGAGCACGCGCAAGTACGACATCGTCGCGATGGGGACGCTGGATAGCCAGACGCTGCTCGGGGGCATGTCGTCCGTGCGGCTGGACAACTATGTCTACACGGTCGAGTCGTTCCGCGCGGTCCACGATCATCTCAAGCCCGGCGGCAGCCTCATTGCCTATCACATGTCGCCGCGGGCGTACATCGGCGCCAAGGTGTTCCAGCTGGTAGCGGTCGCCTTTTCGCAATTGCCGCTCGCCGATCTGGACAATCGCGAGCTGTTCAACCTGACGGTCGTCGCCGGAGCCGGCGCGAATCTCCGCCCGCTGTCGGTGCCCAGAGTGCTCGTGGCGCCCGTGCAGCTGCCGACGGACAACTGGCCCTACCTGTATCTGAGCGAGCCGACGATTCCGATGCACTACCTCGTCGCCCTGGGGGGCGTGCTGGTCATCGCGGCGGTGTTCATCGGCCTGGCGCTGCCCGGCGCGCCGCGGGCGATCCGGGGACCGCACGACGTGGCGCTCTTCGGCACGGGACTCGGATTCCTGCTGCTGGAGTCCAAGAGCGTGACCGAAATGTCGCTGCTGTTCGGCGCGACGTGGACGGTCAACCTGATGGTATTCGCCGCGATCCTCTTGTGCATCACGATCGCCAACCTGATCGTGTCGCGGATGGAGCGCTCAGCGCTCCCGGTGCTGTTTCTGGCGCTCTTCCTCGCGTTGGGCATCGCCTACGCGGTTCCCGCCGACGCCCTGCTGTTACTCTCTCCGGTGCTTCAGTGGTCGGCCGGCGCTGGACTCGTCGCGCTACCGATCTTCTTCGCCGCGCTGATCTTCGCGCTCCTGTTCCGCGATCATCCGGAGCCTCCGCGCGCGCTCGGAGTCAACCTAATGGGCGCGATCGTCGGTGGCCTGCTCGAGTACAGCGCCATGGCCCTGGGCATCAAGACTCTGTACCCCATCGCCGCGGTCACCTATCTGGTGACGCTGCTCGCGGTCCTTCGCTGGCGCGAACAACACAGCGAACACCAGCAGGATCGCCAAGGCGAACGCGGCCGGAATCAACCAGATCTCTCGCCAGTTGTGGCCATGGGTCGTAGTGAAGGCCTCCACGATATGGCCTGAGAGCCAGCCGCCGATGAACAATCCGGCCCCCTGGGTAATCAGCGCCAGGAACCCTTGCGCCGCCGCTCGTATCGCGACCGGCGCGCGCTGATCGACGTAGATCTGGCCGGTGACGAAGAAGAAATCGTAACACAGCCCGTGCAGGAGGATCCCGGCGTACAGCATCCACGCGAGCGGTCCGGTATTGCCGTACGCGAAGAACGCGTAGCGCAATGCCCACGCGGCCATGCCGATCAACAAGATGCGTTTGACGCCGAGGCGGACGAGCAGCAGCGGCAGGAGCAGCATGAAGCCGAGCTCCGACATCTGCCCGAAGCTCATCTTGCTCGCGGGCTCCGGTAGCCCGATCTCGTTCAGAAAGAGGTTCGTGAAGGCGTAGTAGAACTGCAACGGGATGCAGAGCAAAAACGACCCGACGATGAACGTCGCGAACGACCGGTCGCCCATGAGCTTGAGCGCATCGAGACCGAGGACGTCGCGTAGCCTCAACTCTCGCCCCGCAGCATGCGGTGGCGTGTGGGGCAACACCAGCGAGTACAGTCCGAGCACGACCGATGCCCAGGCCGCGATCTGGAGTGGGACGACCGTCGGCTCTATGTGCAGCCGCCCGACCAACAGTCCTGCCACGATCCAGCCGATCGTGCCGAGCGCCCGCACCGCGGGGAACTCCCGGGCCGGCTCTTTCATATGGTCGAACGACAGCGAGTTCGTGAGCGCGAGCGTCGGCATGTAGCACAGCGCGTAGGCGACGAGCAGCGGGTAGAATGCGCCGAAGGTCACGGCTCGCGAGGCCGCGTACATCAGAAGTCCGCCGGCGAGATGCAGCAGCGCCAGCGCCCGCTCTGTGGCCAGGAAGCGATCGGCGATCATCCCGACGAAGAACGGCGAGATCATCGCCGCGAGGGCAGTGGCGCCATACGCGAACCCGATCTGTGTCCCCGAGAACTTGAGCGTCTGGCCCAGATAGGTGCCCATGGTCACGAACCATGCGCCCCAGACGAAGTACTGCAGGAACATCATGGCCGACAGCTTGATGCGAACGATGGTCATGGCGCAATAATGCGCCCTATCGCGTCAATCGACTAGCTACCGGAGCGGTTCGACTCACCAGATGTGGGGCCTGACGCACGAAAGTCTGTTCGCGAAGCTGCGAAGTCAGAAATGCCGCCGCGTCAGGGCGCGAGATCCGGCTCGCGCGCGCGGGTGCCTCGAGGACTGCGGCATAGGCCCCCGTGTGCGGGCCGGCGGTCAGGCGCGCGGGGCGTACGATCGTCCAGTCGAGCGGGCTCTCGCGCACGGCGGTCTCGCGATCGCGCGAGTCGCGTCGGGCGCCGTGGCGGAGCACGGACCGGAAGAGACCGCCCGGCCCCGTGGACTCGTGCTCATGGAAGGCGGCGTCGCTCACGTAGATGAGCCGCGGTGTACCCGCGTGCGTCATGGCGCGGATCACCACACGCGTGCAATACAGGAGAGGGACCGCCGAGCGATCTGACGTCGGCCGGTTCGCGACGGCCCAGATGACGGCATCCTGGCTGCGCATCGCGCGGTCGACCGCGCGGGCGTCGTGGACGCTCCCGCCAAAGATCCGGATGGCGGGATTGCCGGTGAGCAGTGGGGCGGGGTGGCGCGTGAATGCGGTAACCGTGCAATCGGCCGCGAGCGCCCGGGTCAACAGGGCGCGGCCGAGGCGCCCGGAGGCGCCAAGGACGAGCACTTTCATTAGCTGAACAATGACATGCGCGCGAACGCGCCATCGATCAGCTCGGTATCAAATTCGTTTCAGTCATGGCCGTTGCGGTGGGTCACCGCATGCGCCCGGTCGAGCGCGCCCTCGAGATAGACGTGTGTGAGTCCGCCAGCCCAGTACGACAGATCTGTTCGATTAGGCTGGACCGTTTCGCGGGCCGACCTCAGTACTGGGCCGCCGTTCCGTGGCTCGAACTCCAGCCACGCTTCCCATCGACCGATGTCGTCTTTGCGTCCGCAAACACGTGGGTAATACGCCACGCCTCCGCGCGACACGATCGGCTCGTTGAATCGAACAAATACCTCCGGCATCGGAGGTTTGCGTAGCGAATTGCGTACCGATGGCGCCGCGCGCTATTACAGGGCCTTGACCATGAGAAAGTCGTTTTGCACTTCGGCCCCGAGCCGAAAGGGAACGAGCCCCGCGTCGGCAAATCCGACCTTGCGATAAAACGCGATGGCCCGGGGATTCTGATCCCACACCGAGAGCCAGACCGTAGCGGCGCCACGCTCAGCCGCGGCCTTGAAGGTTGCAGTCATAAGGCGCTGGGCGACGCCAAGCCCGTGCCAGGCGCGGTCGACGTAAAATCGCTTGATCTCGAGCGCGTGCACGTCGCCGACCGCGGGCGGGACGATCTCGTGTGTGACTTGGGAGTAGCCAATCAGGTCGAGCACCTGCGCGACGAGGACAAACCCCCGGGGGTCTTCGATCTCCGCGCGCTGTGACTCGGGCGAGAACGCGGCGGCCACGTGCATCGCCATGTTCTCCGCCGTGTTGAACGCGGCATAGGTATCCTGGAAGGTCTTGGCGCCGAGCGCCGCGAGCGCGGCCGCGTCGTCGGGCACGGCGTACCGGATGGTCTCCTGTTGCATGGCTCGAAACTACGTCCGGTGACCGTTCGTCTGCATGGTATGGAAGTCCTGGAGCAGAGCCCGAAGCTCGTTGTCTGCCATCAGAGCGCGACGTACATGCGTGGATTCGGGCTCCTCTTCACGGGCCTCGGCGCCGGCGCGCTCGTACTGGTGACGCACGTCGATGCCTCGCACGTGCACGGGTCTCCCTGGGTCGCCTACGTCGTCGGCGTCGCATTCGTGATCGTCGGCCTCGTGGTGTTTTGCCTGGCCGAGGATGACCGGATCGTGCTCGATGGCGCGGCGCATGTCGCGCGGATCATTCGGCGAGGGTTGTGGCGGCAGTCGACCACCGAAGTGCCGTTCGCGAAGATCCAGGATGTCGCGCTCGAAGTCACGACCAGCACCATGTCGAACAACGGCGGGAGCCGCATGACTTGGCGTCCCGTGTTCGTCTGCGAGAACAACAGCCGTGTGCCGTGGACCCCGATGTCCACGAGCGATCGTGCCTCGCAAGCGCGCGCGGTTGCCGCGGCGCGGGCCATGGGCGGCTGGAACGCGCTCCCGGTGGAGGGCTCTCCCGCGTTGGCGCGTGCCGCGACGGCGCTCAAAAACATCGGCTGCCTCTACGCGTTTTGCGCCGTGTTCTTCGGGATGTTGCTCCTCATGATGGGCGTTCAGGTGGCGCCGCTCGCCACCTGGGTACCGACGCCGGCGACCGTGGTGTCGACCGGTATCGAGGAGGTGCGCGGCAGCAACAACGGTGCGAGCTACGCGCCGATGGTGACCTATCGGTACACGGTGGGCGGCACGCAGTACGTTTCGGGTCGCGTCTCGGCGCTCAAGGAGTCAGCGAGCAGACAATGGGCGCAGTCGGTCATTGACCGCTACCCAACGGGCGCCTCCGTCACGGCATGGTACGATCCGAAGCACCCGGGGAACGCGATCGTGGATCACCACTTGGCGAGAATCCCCCTCATCATGATGGGCATTGGCCTCGCGGTCGTGTTGTTGATCGTGTGGGCCGCCAAACGCGGCCAGTCCATGACGCAAGCCGCGCTTGCGGGTGCCGATGTTCCCGTGGTCCCCGCGATGGGCCTCAGCGCATAGTACAAACGAGGCCGTTGTGGGCCTTGATGTACCCAGCACGGCGAACGGCGAGCCCATTCTCGTGGGCGTAGAGTCCCAGCTGCTCCACGCGCATTAGCTCGCGGTATCCGTAGTTCATATAGTCGGCCATGATCGTGTAGAACGCGCGGCCGCGGATCTGATCGCGCGGCGTCGTGATGATCGCGACGCCACCGGGCTTGAGAAAGCGCCGGTGGAGCTCGAACGCCTCGTGCTTGTACTCGTCGGGGAAATGCTCAATGAGCCCGACACTCAACACAATATCGAACTCCCGCCCATATGTGAGCGCCCGGATATCGGCGACCTCGAAGTCGATCGCCATGTCCTCGCGGTACGAGATGCGTCCCTGTCCCAGAAACGGATACGCCTCGGGAAATTTCCCGAAGCGGTCCGTGCGACAGAAATCATCGTAGTCCACGAGGACCGCGTGGCCGCCCGAGTACATGGCGAGGAGCTGCATGGCCTCGTAGCCATCGGCGGCGCCGAGATACAGAATCTCAGGGCGTTTGACGTCGAGCCCCTCGAACAGTGCCCGCTTGCCGCGCGGATCCCAGACGGCGTCCTCGACGCGATGGACGTGGTTCCACACCGCGAGTTGGAGCAACTCCCGCGTCGTTTCTTTCACGCCGTGGAGATCGAGATGTGCGGCCGCGTGGACGAGCTGCGCCCGCGTCGAGGTCATGGCCGCGGCGGTATCCGTGGTAAAGAGCTCGTGGAAGTGCCGGTTGAACCGTATCCACGACTCCTTGACCGGCATCGTGCCGCCATGCTCGGCCTCCCACTCCCGCTTCTCGGCCGCCCATCGCTCGACGCGGTACGGCCGGCCTAAGTCGCGCCACGTCAACCGGTTCCAATCCGTGGGCCCGAGGTCCACGAACACGTCTGCCGGCGTGTCCCGTGTGTCCACGCGATAGGTCGGCAGCGCCACATTCTCGCCGATCACGTACGGGCTCGCCGTGGCGGTCATCACGGAACGTAATATGTTTCCCGTATGTCCCGTGCGGGCGCGAACCTGCTGGTGGTCGACGACGAGCCGGCGATTGCCCGCTCGCTGTCGCTCCTCTTCACCCGCCGCGGATACCGCGTGATCGTCGCGCCAGGCGGCAACGCGGCCCTCGAGGTTATGGCGCAGACACACGTCGACTGCGTTGTCCTGGACTATCGACTGCCGGACATCCGTGGCGACGCGCTCTACGCCTACATGGCGGCCCGTCAGCCCGATCTCTCGGGGAAGGCCGTGTTCTTAACCGGCGATATCGTGCCCGATGTCCGGGATGCGCTGGAGCGCACCGGCTGCCATGTGGTGGCTAAGCCATTCGAGCTAGCCCACTTAGTCGCAATCGTCGATCAGGTCTTGGCGACAGGCGCGAGCGATCAAAACTCGGCGTAATTGACTTGGCGCGCTCTGGCGGTTAGTGTGCGACTGAATGGACGTTCAGTCAGTGGTCGACAAACGCGAGGCCATAGAGGACGCTGCTCTCGCGCTGTTCGTCGAACAGGGCTTCCATGGAACCACGGTACCTGAGATCGCGCGCCGGGCCGGGGTGGGTACCGGTACGCTCTATCTCTACCACTCGAGTAAAGACGAGCTGCTGAATGCGCTCCTCCTGCGGTGGTGCCGGACCTTGGCCGTCGGCCTCGCGGCCGCGACCCGCGGGGCCACGGCGCCTCGGGCCGTGTTCGCGGGGTTCTGGCAGGCCGCCGTCGACTTCAGCGAGGAGTACCCAGAGGCCTGGGCGTTCATGATGCAGTTCCACGACTCCCCCTATATCGCCGAGGAGACTAGGCGGGAGATGGCGAGCATCAAAGCCCCAGTGGTGGCGATGTTCTACAACGGGGTCGAGCAGGGCGTGTTCAAGCCTCTACCCCCCGAGCTCCTGCATGCGGTCTGCGTGGGCATCATGTCCGAGGTCCGCGCGCTCGCGGTGCTGGGGCAAACGACTGTTACGGGCGAGTTGTGGCAGGCGGCTGAGGCGATGGCGTGGGAAGCAATCAGTTGTCGAAAATGAGAGACGTGAAACGTCGAGTAATAAGAGATCGTTAAGTCCTCTACACTATCGACCGTCGATGAGCGCTATGTCAGAGCATGAAACTGCCCTCAAGGCCGCGATTCTGAGTGCGGCGGCCGGCCCCTGGGGCAATCTGTCTCGCGTTGAGCGCGCCGTGAGGCGCTTTGCGCGCGCGGGACGGCATCAAGGTCTGCCGCCCGAGCGCCTGCTGATCCGGCTCAAAGAGCTGAGTCGCCCCGCCGTCCAGCCGCTGCTCGCGACCGAGCGTCGCGCGTGGGCGCTCCACGTGCTCTCGGCCGCGGTCAACGCGGCGGTGGCCAGCGTGTTCGTCGAGACGGAGCGGGAGGAGTCACCGCCGGTGGCCGCGCCGTCGTAAGTCGCGGCTCCGTCATGAAGTGAATACGGAAACGCTGCCGCGTACTAGCGCGGCGCGTGACGTGCGAGGGGCATGCTAGTGTCCCGTGGACAGCCGACGCGCCGCTGCCGCGGTGTTCATCGCGTACAATCTGCTCCTCGCGCTCCTGTGGGCGCCGCATAACCTCGCCTTCGCTGGCGCCCACATCGCGGCGGCCGTTCTACCGCCGCTCCTCGCGCCTACGCCGTTCGCCGACTCCTATCCGGCGTTCGCGGTCATCGGCATCTGGACGGAGATGGGAGCGATTCTCCCATTGCTGCACCCCGATGGCGCTGCGGGCGCCGCCGCTCGTGATGCGGCCGCGCTCCGGCTGGATGCTCTGGTATTCGGCACGCACTGGCATACTGAATGGATCGCGCGCATGCCGTGGGGTTGGCTCTCGTCTCTCATGTATGCTGCGTATTGCTCGTACTATGCCTTGCTCCTGGGCCTCCCATTCGTGTTTTGGTTGTTGCGGCACCGCGAAGCGCTAGCCGACTTGGCCTTTCGCATTCTGCTCGTGTATGCGGCATGCGCGGTGTGTTATCTGGTTTTCCCGGTCATCGGCCCGGCGCCACTTCCACCCGTGGCCGATGCCGTGAGGCATGGCGCCTTTTTTGAAATGTCAGCGGCGGTCCAGAGGGCGGGGGATTCCCTGGGCACGTCGTTGCCGAGCACGCACGCGGCTGGATCGATGACGATCGCCTTAGCCGCGTGGCGATGGCTTCCTCGGCCGCTGGCGCTCGGGACGCTCGGCGTGGCCGTAGCGATCGCGCTCGCGACGGTCTACACCCAAAATCACTACGCGATCGACGCAGTCGCCGGCGTCGTCCTAGCGGTGTGCCTCCAGACGATCGTCAGTCGCCTGCCTGCGGCACCGGCGACGGCCCTAGCCCCGCGGCGACGCGCGCTTCCCGCCGGCGCTTAGCGCGCGCATCGAACCACTGTTGGAGCTCGTCGAGATACGTATAGAAGACGGGCGTCACATACAGTGTCACGAGCTGCGAGAACGCGAGCCCGCCGACGACCGCGACACCGAGGGGGCGCCGGACGGTTGCGCCGGCGCCGGTGCCGAGCGCGATCGGCAACGCGCCCATGAGCGCGGCCATCGTCGTCATCATGATCGGCCGAAACCGCACGATGCACGCCTCGACGATCGCCTGCTCCGGCGTCTTGTTCCCGCCGCCGGCATGCTCGGCCTCGATCGCAAAGTCGATCATCATGATGGCGTTCTTCTTCACGATGCCGATGAGCATGATGACGCCGACGATGCCGTACACGTCGAGATCGAGCCCGGACAGGAGCAACGTGAGGAGTGCTCCAAATGCCGCAAAGGGTAACCCTGATAAAATCGTGATCGGGTGGATGAAGCTCTCGTAGAGCACGCCGAGGATGAGATAGATCACGAACACGGCGAGTGCCACGAGCAAGAGCAATCCAGATTGCGTCGACTCGAACGCCGCGGCCGTGCCGGTGAATTGCGACGCAATGTTCGACGGCAGAATCGTCTTCGCTTCCTTCTGGATTCCGGCGAGGGCGGTGCCGAGCGACTTACCGGGCGCGAGGTCGAACGAGATCGTGACCGATGGGAGCTGGCCGGAGTGGTTGACCGTCACCGGGCCGACGTCGTTCCGGAACCTGGCGACCGCGGAGAGTGGCACGAGCGGCGCGCCCGAGCTGGGCGCAATGGCCGCCGCCCCGTAACCACCGTTCGACGTGCCGCCGACGCTGGTTCCCGAGCGCACGTACAGTGTGCCGAGCGACGCGATGTCTTGCTGATACTGCGGCTCGAGCTCGAGGACGACCCAATACTCGTTGGTCGGCGTGTAAATCGTCGAGACCTGCCGCTGACCGAAGGAGTCGTAGAGCGTATTCTCGATCTCGGCCGCCGTCACGCCGAGCTGTCCGGCGTGATCGCGGTCGATGTCGATCGTGACCTGGGGATTCTGGATCAGGAGGTCGCTGGTCACCGCGGAGAGATCCGGCGACCGGCGCAGCCGGGCTTCGAGCGCGCGGGCCGAGTTATCGAGGCCGTTGATGTCGCCGCTCTGCAGCGTGTACTGGTACAGACTCTTCGATTGAAGGCCGCCGATCGAGATCGCCGGTGGGTTCTGCACGTAGGCCTGAATGCCTGCCACACCCTGGACGGCCGCGGCCAGATCCCGCGCGATCTGGTCGGCGCTCCGGCTGCGCCGATTGGCGATCGGCACGAGGTCGATCGTCATCTGCCCCTGATTCGCCGCCGGTGTCGTACCGACCGAAGATGTGACCGCTCGTACCGCAGGGTCCTTCATGACGATCGCCGCGACTTCTTGCTGGTGCTGAATCAGCGCGTCATACGAGACCCCTTGCGCCGCCTCGGTAGTAACCAGCAATTGCCCCGTATCATCGGACGGAAAGAGCCCCTTGGGCATGAAGTAAAACAGAATCGCCGTGAGCACGAGAATGACGCCAGAGAAGACGAGCGTATGCGGCCGATGCCCCATGACCCAGTTCAAGCTTCTCTCGTACGCCCCGAGGACTCTATTGTAGATGCGCTCCGATGCCTCGTACCACTTGCCATGCTTTTGCCCATGGTCCGAGCGCAAGAACCGGCTCGACAGCATGGGTGTCAGTGTCAGTGAGACGAACCCGGAGACGAGAATCGACACACCGATCGTGACCGCGAACTCGTGGAAGAGCTTCCCGATGATCCCGCCCATGAACAGAATCGGGATGAACACGGCCGAGAGCGACAGCGTCATCGACAAGATGGTGAACCCCACTTCCGAGGCGCCGTCGATGGCGGCCTGCATGCGTGGTTTCCCCATCTCGAGATGTCGGACAATGTTCTCGAGCATGACGATCGCGTCGTCGACCACGAACCCGACGGCAAGCGTCAGTGCCATCAGCGACAAGTTGTCGAGGCTGTAATTCAGCAGGTACATCACCGAGAACGTGCCGATGATGGACATCGGCAGCGCGAGGCTCGGAATGATGGTGGCCGAGACGTTCCGTAAGAACACGAAGATGACGAGAACGACCAACACGAGCGTCAGCTCGAGGGTGAACTTGACGTCGTCGACGGATTCCTGAATGGTGACCGACCGGTCGAACAAGACCTGTACGTGAATCGAAGCCGGGATCTCGGCCTGGAGCCTCTGCAGCGCCTGTTTGATCCGGCTCGCGACAGCGACCGTGTTCGTTCCGGGCTGTCGCTGTATCTCGAGCACGATCGACCGTTGCCCGCCGAGCCAGCTGGCGGTCTTGTTATTCTGAACGTCGTCGGCGACGCGACCCAGGTCGCCGAGGAGGACCGGCGCCCCGTTCTTGTAGGCGACGACCATGTTGCGGAAGTCATCGGCGCTGTTGAGCTGACCGGTCGCCTGAATGGTGAGCGCGGTTTTCGAGCCCCATAGGACGCCGGTGGCGATATTGACGTTCTGGCTGGTGATCGCGGCGTTGACGTCTTCGAGGCCGAGGTTGCGGCTCGCCAGCTGGTGCGGGTCCATCTGGATGCGCACCGCATATTTCTGCGTACCCTCGACGAGCACCTGCGCCACTCCGCCAACCATCGACAGTCTCTGCGCCAGCGTAACTTCGCCATACTCGTCTAGCGTAGACAGCGGCACCACGTCCGAGGTCAGCGCGAGCGTGATGATCGGCGCGTCGGCGGGGTTGGTTTTCTGGTACGAGGGCGGGATGATGCCCTGTGGCAGTGTCCGCAGGGTCTGTGTGATCGCGGCCTGAATGTCCTGCGCGGCGGCGTCGATGTTCCGGTCGAGCGCGAACTGCACGACGATCTGCGTCGCGCCGATGCTCGACGTGGACGTCATGTTGTCGATGCCGGCGATCGTCGAGAATTGCTTCTCGAGCGGAGTCGCGACGGTCGACGCCATCGTCTCGGGGCTGGCGCCCGGCAGGGTCGCGCTGACCGTGATCGTCGGGAAGTCGACGTTCGGCAGGTCGCTCACCGGGAGCGACCGGTAGGCGACGATGCCAAAGAACAGGATACCGATCATGACCAAGGTCGTCATGACCGGTCGTTTAATGAACAGAGTCGTCATGCGTTAGTCACCGGCTACCGGCACCGGAGTTGGTGATTCGGCCCACGGCAACCGGGCGAACAGCCGCCCGAGGAAGGCCTGGAAGTCATCGAGGTACGTATAGAATACCGGCGTCACGTACAGGGTCACAACTTGAGAGAACGCCAACCCTCCCACCACAACTATTCCGAGCGGTCGCCGTGACGCGGCGCTGCTTCCGATACCGATAGCAATCGGGAGCGTTCCCATGATGGCGGCGACGGTTGTCATCATGATCGGCCGGAATCGAACCGAGCACGCCTTGATGATCGACTCCTCCGGCAACAGGTGCTCGTTGCGTTCGGCCTCGATCGCGAAGTCGATCATCATGATCGCGTTTTTCTTCACGATGCCGATCAGCATGATGAGGCCGACATAGCCGTAGACGTCGAGCTCGACACCGGTGATGACCAGCGCCAGCAACGCGCCGAACGTCGCGAATGGCAATCCCGTCAGGATCGTGATGGGATGGATGAAGCTCTCGTACAGGATGCCGAGGATGATGTAGATCACGAACACCGTGATGAGGAGCAGGGTGCCGAGGCCGGCCGACGAGCTTTGGAATGCCTGGGCCTGCCCGGAGAATTGACCGGTGACGTTCGCCGGCAGCGTTTGGAACGCTACCTTCTGCACCGCGGCGGTCACTTTGGCCAGGTCGGCGTTTGGCGGCGCGTTGAATGAGATCGTGACCGACGGTAGCTGCCCCGAGTGATTGATCGCCGCCGGTCCGAATGTCGGCTCGAGCTCGGCCACCTGCGCCAATGGGACGACTTCGCCGTGCGTCCCACTGATGTACAACTTGTTGAGGTCGAGTGGCGAGGATTGGAATCGCGGGGCCATCTCCAGTACGACCCAGTACTCGTTGACCGCCGTGTAGATCGTCGAGACTTGCTGGGCGTTGTACCCTTCGGCGAGCGCGTTCTCGATCGATGCGGGCGTGAGGCCGAGCGGCGCGGCTTTCGCGCGATCGATCCGCACGGTGACCTGGGGATTCCGATTCAAGAGATCGCTGGTCACGTCGGTGATCAACGGGAGCTTCTGGAGCTCCGTCATGAGCTTGAGCGCGCTCGAGTACAGGATCTCGATGTCGGGACCCTGCAGCGTGTACTGATAGAGAGCCTTGGACGAGCGGCCGCCGATCTGGATCGACGGTGGGTTCTGGAGATAGAGTCGGAACCCAGGGATGCCCGAGACGCGGCGCGTGATCTCCTGCACGCACGCGTCGGCCGACGGTCGGACCTTCGGATCCTTGAGGGTAATGAAGACGTTGCCATTATTCGTGGCGCCGGCTTGTCCTCCGCCGCCCAGCGCCGAAGTAAACCGGTCGACGCACGGGTCCTTCGTGAGGAGAGCCGCGGCTTTCTGCTGCAACCGCGACATCTCATCGAACGATGTCCCCTGCGCCGCCTCGGTCGTGGCCTGGAGCTGCCCGCTGTCGCTCGCCGGGAAGAGGCCTTTGGAGACGATCCTGAACAGGACCACCGTCAGGACCAGGACCAAGGTCGAGAACACGAGCGTGAGGGGCCGGTGCCGCATCACCCACTCCAGGCTTCGCTCGTAAGCATTCAGGGCCATCGTGAAACCACGTTCGCTCGCGTGGTACCAGCGGCCGTGTTTGGCTTCGTGATGCGGCTTCAAGAACCGGCTGCATAGCATCGGGGTCAGCGTCAGCGAGACGAATCCCGAGACGAGGATCGAGATACTGATCGTGAGCGCGAACTCGTTGAACAGTTTGCCGACGACGCCGCCCATGAAAATGAGCGGGATGAACACCGCCGCGAGCGACAGCGTCATCGACAGGATGGTGAATCCGACCTCGGCCGACCCTCGGAACGCCGCGTCCATCGGCGCATCGCCGGCCTCGATGTGCCGGACGATGTTCTCGAGCATCACAATGGCATCATCGACCACAAAGCCCACCGCCAATGTCAATGCCATCAACGAGAGATTGTCCAGGCTGAAGTTGAGCAAGTACATCATCGAGAACGTGCCGACGATAGCCATGGGCAGCGTCAGACTCGGGATGATCGTCGCGACGACGCTGCGGAGGAACAAAAAGATCACGAGCACGACCAGAATCAGCGCGAGCATCAGCGAGAATTTCACGTCGTGCACGGCGCCTTGGATCGATACCGAGCGGTCGAAGCCCATATTGACCTTGACCGTCGACGGCAGCTCTTTCTCGATCTCCGTCATCTTCGCCTTCACGGCGTTCACCACTTCGACCGTATTCGTCCCGGGCTGTCGCGTGACGGCCAGGAAGATCGTGCGGGACATGTCGTGTCCGTTCCAGTACCAGGCGGCCGACTTGTTGTTCTGTACGTCATCGATGACGTTGGCCACATCGCCCAACCGTACCGGCGCGCCGTTCTTGTACGTCACCATGAGGTGACGGAACTCTTCGGCGCTGTAGAGCTGGCCGGTCGCGTAGACCGTCGTGGTCTGGTTCGGCCCGTAGAGAATGCCCGTCGGGATGTAGACGTTCTCGTTCGAGATCGCCTTGGCGACGGTATTGACGCTGAGGTTGCGCGCGGCGAGTTGGCCGGGGTCGAGCTGCACACGCACCGCGTACTTTTGCGCGCCGAACACGCTGACCTGCGCGACGCCCTGCACCATCGAGACCTGCTGCGCGATGGTCGTCTCGCCATACTCGTCGACGGTCGGCAGGGGCAAGATGGCCGAAGTCAGCGCATAAAACAGAATCGGCGCCGCGGCCGGATTTTGTTTCCGGTACGACGGCGGAATGATGGTACTCGGCAGGTTCGGGAGCGCGGCCGAGATGGCGGCGTTCACGTCCTGGGCGGCCGCGTCGATCTTGCGGTCGAGGGAGAACTGGATCGTAACGGACGTCGAGCCGAGGGCGCTCGTTGACGTGATGTTGTCGATGCCGGCGATCGTCGAGAATTGTTTCTCGAGCGGCGTCGCGACGGTCGCCGCCATGGTCTCCGGGCTCGCGCCTGGTAGCGACGCGTTGACGGAGATGGTGGGGAAGTCGACGGTCGGGAGGTCGCTGACCGGCAGCTGGCGGTAGGCGATGACGCCGAACAACAGAATGCCGGTCATGATCAGCGTGGTCATGACCGGCCGTTTGATGAACAACGCGGTCATCCCACCCGCGCGCGAGCCGTGCGAGAGGTCGATCCCGGTACTTATCTCGTGCTGGCCGGTGGTAAAAACCGCGTGTTCGTCAGTCGCCACACTTGGAAATTACGCGCAACCTACTTCGTCCGTTGGTACAAGCCCGTGTATGTCGCGGTGCCGATCGAGTGGCTTTTCGTCGCGTTCAATAGCCCATCCCGATCGAGCCCAGCTTGCAGCGCACCGGGCGCCAGATCGAGCGCGTAGAGCGTGAAGACGTAGTGATGCGGTGGATCGCCGACTGGCGGACACGGTCCGCCGTAGCCCGGTGTCGGGAAGCCGGTCTTGCCTTGAACTATTCCACTCGCCGTTCCCGATCCGCCGCCCTCGCTCAGTGATCCGCGCGCGGGATCGATCCCGTAGGCGACCCAGTGTGTCCACCCTTGTCCTTTGCGCGCATCGGGATCGAACATGATGAGCGCGAGGCTCTTGGTGCCGGACGGCACGCCCGACCACGCGAGCGCCGGCGACACGTTCTGCCCGCCACATCCGCCTTGGTCGTACGCCTGAGCGGCGGGGATTTTTCCGTTGTTCGGGAACGTAGTCGACGACAGCGTCAGTGCGGTGTGAGTCGTCACGGCGACGGCTCCGGCGAGGATAACGAGGGCGGTCTTCATATTGGGCTGAACTTAGCCAACGTCTTGACAGGTGACCAAATGGTCACATATTGTTGGCGTCGTGGAGGATGCCTTCAAGGCCATAGCTGACCCGATCCGCCGGACGCTTCTGGACCGGCTCTTTCGACGTAACGGCTTAAATCTCAGTGACTTATGCGACGGCCTGGATATGACGCGATTCGGCGTCATGAAGCACCTGCGCATTCTCGAGGCCGCTGGGCTCGTGACGACGCGAAAGGCGGGTCGAGAGAAGCGCCACTATTTGAACCCGGTACCGATTCGCCTCATCCACGATCGGTGGGTGAGCAAATACACGGCGCCAATGGCTGCGGCGCTCGTGGAGCTCAAATCGGCGCTGGAGGCGGATGCTGTGTCCGCTGACAATGTGCAGGTCTACCAGATCGTGATCCGCACGACGCCCGAGCGCCTCTGGCAAGCGCTCACCGACTCGTCATTCAGCCGCCGCTACCCGTTCTATATGAACGTCGAGTCGACGTTCGCGCCCGGCGCCCCAATTCGCTTCGTTGACGACACCGGCCGCGCCGCGGTCGACGGCACCATCCTCGAGAGCGACCCCCCGCGTCGCCTCGTCTACACGTGGGTCATCCACTACGACGCGAAATACACCCACGAGACCTCACGCGTGACGTGGCAGATCGAGCCGCGCGGCGACACGCTCTGCCAGCTCACGCTCACGCACGACGTGACGAACGCGCCGCTCACCGCGCCGCACGTCACCGGCGGTTGGCCATTCATTCTCTCCGGCATCAAGACGTTACTCGAGACCGGCGAACCGCTGGTCATTACCCACTGAGGACTCCATGTCGACCATACTCCTGCGCATCGCGTCCGTCGTCTTCGTGCTGTACACCGCGGGTCACTCGTATGGCGCGATGCTCAAGGATCCGAGCACCGGGGGCCCGGCTAAGCAAGCAGTCCTCGCGGCCATGCGCGCATACCACGAGAATCTCCAGGGTGCGAGTCGCTCCTACTGGGACTTCTATAAGGGGTTCGGCTGGCCCGTGAGCTGCGCCCTCCTCCTCTACGCGATCCTCTGCTGGCAACTCGCGACGCTCGCCCGCACCCAGCCCGCCATCGCGCGCCCGCTGATCCTCACCCTCTTCGTCATCTCAATTCCGATGACCGTCCTCTCCTACACCAACTTCTTCGCCGCCCCTGCGATCTTCTCCACCGTCGCAACCCTCCTCCTCGGCGCCGCGGCCTTCACCCTCCCTTGACGCTCCCAGCCGCGCTATCTTTCCTTGCTCTACGGGAAACGGGGCGTAGCGTAGCCCGGTAGCGCGCCTGCTTCGGGAGCAGGAGGTCGCTGGTTCAAATCCAGTCGCCCCGACTCTATGACGCAACGTCCGATATGCACTTCGCATGTCGGGCGTTTGTGCATCGGAGTGGCTGACGCGCTAACGAGATCTGTGATGTTGGTTCCATTCGTGACACATCCCATTCCATGATCATCCCACTCGCCCTGGCTGTCGCCGCCATCGCGGCCGTGTCACGCGACACCGAGCCCGCTGCCTTCACCACGCTGCTCGAGCCGTTCAAGATCTCGGGCAATCTCTTCTACGTCGGATCGCGTGACCTGGCCGCGTATCTGGTCGTGACCCCCGACGGCAACATCCTGATCAACGCCAATCTCGAATCGTCCCCCGCGCAGATACGTCATGGCGTCGAGCAACTCGGCTTTCGTTGGGCCGATACGAAGATCCTCCTCAACAGCCAAGCGCATTACGATCACACCGCGGGCGCGGCCGAAGTGATGAGAGAGACCCACGCCCGGTACATGGTCATGGACGGCGATGTCGATGTCATCACGACGGGCGGTGCGACCGACTTCAATGCGACGCTCCCGCACTTTCCGCCGGCGCATGTGGATCGCACTCTGCACGATAACGACACGGTGACGCTCGGCGGTACGACGCTCACCGCTCATAAGACTGCCGGACATACCCGCGGCTGCACCTCGTGGACGATGCAGACGCATGACGGTGGCCGCACCTTCAACGTCGTCATCGTCGGCGGCTGGTCAACGAATCCCGGCGTAGCGCTCGTCCCCAGCCATGGCAAACCCGCGGCCTACCCAGCCATCACGACGGACTTCGACCGAGCTTTCGCGACCCTGAAGGCGTTGCCCTGCGACATCTTCCTCGGCGCGCACGGCGTGTACTTCGACCTGCTCGCCAAGCACGACCGCCTGGCTACCGTCGGACCGTCCGTCTGGATCGACCCGGGCGGGTATGCCAAGGCCGTGGCCGAGCACGAAGCCGACTATCGGCAAGAGCTCGCGCGCCAGCAAAGCCCAACTTTTGGTAGCTAGTGGGAGCAGCCCGCGCGCCACAGGCGCACTGCCTCCTGGCCGAGAATGTCGGGAAATTCCTCCGGCCAAAAGAGCTTGGCACCCGGCACTCGGTGCACGCCGCGTGAGCCCGGGAATGTTCTGTCGAGGTAGGCTGCGTCCGCTGGAGAGAAGATAGTGTCGGCCATGCCCCATACGACTCTCAGGGGAACGTCGCTGCGTGGCAACCCGGTCAGAGGGTTGGGCGTCAAGCCCAATGCGTATGCGTGCACGTGTGCTTTCCGCTGGGGAGAGCTGACGAGTGGAAACAGGTAACAGTCGATTGCCTCGTCAGTCGGATGCGTGGGGTCGGAGTAGCACTGGCCGCCGAGACCCTGGGCCGAGCGGGCGAGTTGTTTGTCGGCGAGCCATGGCACGAGCCAACGGTCGGCGAATGTGCCTTCGCGCGCCATTGCGATGACGGGGAGCACCGCGGCTGGAGGGCTGTCGGGTTCTACGTCGCAGTTGGTCAGGAGCAGGGTGCGGACGCGGTCCGGGTAACGGGTCACGAAGAGCTGCGCGATTGCGCCGCCGCTGTCGTTCGCCACGAGGTCGACGCGACGAATGGAAAGGGCATCGAGGAATGCGGCCAGCATCGAGGTCTGGGCAGATGGCGTGACGCTCTGGTCCGGGGCGACGCGCGTGTAGCCGAGGCCCATGAAGTCGGGTGCTACGCATCGGCGATAGGCGGACAGCCGGTCGAGCGAGCCGCGCCACTGAAAGCCGTTGAGTGGGAAGCCGTGCAAGAAGAGCGCGACATCACCGGTTCCGCGTTCGACGTAAGCAATGTCTCCGAACGACGTCTCAGCGAAACGTCGCGATGCGTGGAAGGTCGCGGCGGTCATGGGTCGCGGGAGGCGGGACACACACGCGGCCGCCACGGTCGTGGCCATCGTCTCGAGAAATGTGCGTCGATTCATCGTTGGTATCGGTGGCGAGTGGCGGAGCGGTGCCATAGTAGATCGCCCGCTTGACCGCCCGGATGACGGCGATGAGCGCGATCAGGCCGAGTAGCCCGAGTACGATCAGGGCCGCCCAGATGGACATGCGACGGTCAGTGCACGACGTTCAGTGCGACGACCGGCGTCACGGTGCGCGCCGTGTTGCGTCCGATCTCGATCGCGCGGGCGCCGACAATGATGCCGACGCCCGCGGTCCAGTTGTACTCGACTGCGGGTGTAAAGCCGATGGCTTCGCCGGATCCGGTATGGCGAACGGTGCCGCTGCCGACAACGCGCGTGTCGCCGTTCCGTCCGTAGTTCGCGTCGAGCGCCAGTACCCAGTTGCGCGTGAGGCTGTACTCCCCGGCGAGATCGACGAACGTGGATGAGCCAGGAGCCGCGTGTCCGCGGAATCCCGCTGCCGTGCCGTACACGCTCGCGTCGGCGATCGGCACACGAGTCGAGAGCACCGTCTGCTGGACGTCGAACCGCGCGCGGACGATGCGTCCGTTCGGCATCCAGAAGTACGTTTGTGAGTACAGCGCCAGCGTTGTCGTATACGTGCCGGCGCCGAAGCCGTTGCTCGCGCGATCGCCCAGGCGGTCGTACGTGCCGGTCGGAAACGTCTCCTGCACGAGAAACGAGGTAGTCGGCACCCAGCTTCCGCCGTGAAACTGCGTCAGACGATACTGGGCCTGAGCGGTGAGGTCCTCGAACCCTGGGCGTGAGCTGCTCGGGGCGCCGCTCACGGCGTCGTAGCCGACGATCGGAATCACGCCCACCGATACCCGGTCGACCAAGCCGTAGATCAGGTACGTGCGCGACGTGAACGTCTGTGAGTGATCGGCGATGACGTCGTAGACGTAGGGCTCGAACAGGATGTGGCCGGCCGGTAGCGTCGCTGCGCCGGCGGCCTGTACGGAACCGGTCCACCACGCGTCGCCGAGCGCCTGCTGGGCGCCACACGGCGAAACGGCCAGGACACTGAGGACGAACCAGGACGACCATCCAGGCCGCGTCACGCCGTCGCTGCCCGCGCCGCGAGTTGCAGCGCTTGCATCGCGAGCAGGTACGGCCGCGGGCCGTGGCTCACTCGCGCGACGCCGCGGGCGGCCAATGCTTCGAGGCTCGGGGTGCGATCGCCGACCATGATGTTGACCGGGAGCGGAGAGGCTTCGACGAGGCGGGAGATCAGCTCGATATCCTCGAGTCCCGGCGCGAAAATGCCGTCGGCGCCGGCCGCCGCGTAGGCGCGCGAACGGGCGATCGTTTCGCCAACCCGGTCTTCGCCAGGCTGCAGAAACACGTCCGTGCGCGCGTTGATAAAGAATGGTACGTGCGCCGCATCGGCGGACTGCCGCGCCTCGCGAATGCGCGTGCATTGCTCGGCGATCTCGCGGAGACTGCCGTTCGCGGGAAAACTGTCCTCGAGATTGCAGCCGACCGCGCCGACCTCGATCGCGAGCCCGATCGTCTCGGCAAAATTCCCGTACCCGCCTTCGAGATCAACCGTAACGGGTAGGTCGGTCGCGCACACAATCCGGCGCAGATTGTCGACCGCCAACTCGAATGGAATGCGCTCGCCATCGACAAACCCGTGCGCGGCGGCGACCGACCAACTACTCGTTGCGATAGCCTTCGCGCCGCTCACGGCCACGGCCTTAGCGCTGCCGGCGTCCCAGACATTGAACAGCACGAGCGGTGTGCCGCCCACGTGCAGCGCCTGGAAGGCTTTTGCCTTGCGTTCTTGGTCGCTCATGCCGGTCGCGCTCCCAGCCAGAATGCGCGGAGCTCCGCGTTGAATTCTTCCGGGCGCTCCTCGGGGAAGAAGATCCTCGCGCCCTGGAGCTCGACCCGGCGTCGCGCGCCCGGAATCGCATCCGCCAACCAGTGCGACCATTTGACGTCGAAGTACACGTCGTCCGTGCCCCAAACGATCAACGTCGGCGCCGTGAACGTTTTGAGACAGCGCTCGATGGAGACCGTCTGCGCGTTGTCGAACACGGCCAGAAACCGTGCGAGATCGCGCGTGCGCTGCGCGGTGCGCACGAACGGTCGCAAGTAGCGCTCAATGGTTTCGTCGGTTACTCGATCCGGACGCTCATACGCCGGTCCCAGCGCCTCCGGTGCCCGATATCGACGCTTATCAGCCAGCATCGCCTCGAGCGCGCTTCGGAGTCCGCCCGCGGCGGCCATCGCCAGGAAAGGCTTGAACGCCTCAGGCGGCCAGTTGTCGTGTGTGTCGCAGTTGGTCAGCGTGAGCGTGCGAACGCGCAGCGGGTAGCGAGCGGCGAAGATCTGCGCGATGCCGCCGCCGCTGTCGTTGCCTACGAGGTCGACCTGATCGATCCCCAGCGCATCCAAGAACTCGGCCAGCATGTCGGCGTTCGCCGTGACCGACACGTCTTGGTCCGGCGTGATCTCCGTATCGCCGTGTGCCAAAATGTCGACGGCGATACAGCGCCGGATGTCCAATAGCCGCTCGAGCTGATGGCGCCACACGTAGCCGTTGAGCAGCACCCCGTGCACGAACAGTGCGACCGGTCCTGCGCCCCGTTCGGTGTAGCTGATTCGACCCGACGCGGTCTGAACATGCGCGGTCATCGCTTCGCGCCCCTCGGCGTGATCGCCGACCGGTGCGCTTCCTTCAACTTCACGGCGCACGCGTCGCAGCACACCTCGACCGTCTGACCGCCGATGGTGACCTGGACCGCGCTTCCCTCGAGCGTGCAATCGCACGCAGCACACGTCGTCTCTGACATGCGCAGAGTATGCCGCGCCGGAGAGGCAAGCCGCTATCGAATTATTTAGCGATCGAGCGCTGTTCGCCGAAACCGTGCCGGCGAGCGCCCGTACATCTCGTGGAATGCCGCGGTGAAATGACTGTGGCTTGAAAAGCCGAGCTCGAGGCCGAGCGCCGTGAGGTCGTCGTACTGCTCGATGAGATCGAGCGCTCTGGCGAGTCGAAGCCGCAACTGGTAGCGGTACAATGGCACCCCTTCCACTTGCTGGAACACCTGCGTCAGATAGACGGGTGACCCTCCGCCGACTTCGGACGCGATCTCGGCCAACGTCCAACGCCGCCCGGGCTCACTAGCCAGCACCAGTTTAGCCCGATCCACGAGGCGCTGGCGATGGACGCTGGATCCCGGCGCACGGGTCGTCCGCGGGCCAACAGCCCGCCGCATGAGCGTTAGCGCAAGACTCTCGGCTTCCAACGAATCCGCGATGCCTTCGCGAAGGCCGTGCCGCAGGAGCATGATCAGCGCCTGCGCCCGCGGGTCGATCCGCAACCGATGTGACCGGAAGGCGAGCGCGGCGCCGGTCGCCAGGAAGGTGCGCGGAACCAACTCGCGCAGCGTGGGCTCGTCGACGATCAGCGTCAGACTGGCATCGCCGCCGGGAACCGGGTGGCTGACGCGATATCCTTCGCCGGCGTTGAAAAACAATACCTGGTTGGCGTCGGCCACCGCCTGATCGCGACCGAGATGGCGGACGTAGACGCCGCGATACGGGAACACCAATTGTGTCGCCGTCGCGCACTCTTCGGGCGAGACGTCCCGACAACTCCCGCGGCAATACACGTCGCGGATCGTCACCGTCGGCGTGGTCAGCAGGGATTGGACCGTAAACTCCGACATGCCTGAAATATGCAACGAAATCACACGTCTCTAACAATATGGACTTAGTGCCGAGCCATTACGGTGCTCACCGCATCGCCGGTTGCCGCGCAGGTGAACGAGGCCGCGCTTCTCGATACCGTGCGCGCGGATATCTACACGCACACGGTTCCGCCGCAGCAGCGGCGGACGGCCGAGCGCATCATCGCGACGTTGGATTCGGTACCAGGCGTGCGCGCCGCGTCCCGGATCGAAGCGCACGCGATGATCGGCGAGTACCTTCGGGCCGCCATCGACGATGAAGACGGGATCACGCTCCACGCCAAGGCCATTATGGCGCTCGCTGGCCAGCTCGATTCGGCCGACCGCGTCCGCCTGGCGCCCCAACCGATTCATGCCTACCGAGATCTGGCCGAGGTCATCGCCGGCCACGGCGATATCCCGGCGGCGCTCGAGCTCCTCGCGAACGCGCCGGCCACGCTTCGCGGTGCGCCCGGCGTGGGGTAGACAACGCCGTAAGAGCTACGATATGGCGATCGGCAGGCGCGCGGTGAAGGTGCTGCCTCGCCCGGGATTACTGCTCACGGCAACTTGCCATCCGAGCAACTGTGTGAAGCGTTGCACGATCGTGAGGCCGAGTCCCGCGCCAAGGGTCGCACGGGCCCACGCCGCCCAGCCCCCAGCCAAGTCGTCGATGCCGAGCGGATGCCCCGACGTTTACACTGCGAACATAGCGCGTCCTTTCGGCCTGATCTATACTGGGGTTCATGCCCCGCACCCTCTTGATCCTCGCGATCGTGATGTCCCCGACGGCCATAGTGGCTCAACCGACCACGCTCTCATCCGAAGTGCGTCGTTATGTCGCGGTGGACGCGCCGGTGATCGTGTTGCAGCACGCGCGCATCATTGACGGAACAGGTGCGCCAGAACGAGCGAATCAGACCCTGGTAATCACCGATGGTCGCATCACCCAAGTCGGCGATGCCGCCACCGTGACAGCGCCCGCCGGCGCCAAGATACTCGACATGACCGACGAGACGGTGATGCCCGGCCTCGTCATGGTCCACGAGCACATGTTCTACCCCACCGGTGGTGGTGTCGCGATCTACAATGAACATGGCTACAGCTTTCCACGTTTGTATCTCGCCGGCGGCGCCACGACGATTCGGACGGCCGGCAGCATGGAGCCGTACACGGATCTCAACATCAAGCGCATGATCGACTCGGGCGCCGTGCCCGGGCCAGCGATCGACGTCACCGGTCCTTACCTCGAGGGGCCGGGTTTGCCGTTGTACCAGGTGCACCCGTTGACGTCGGCCGACGACGCGACCGAGATGGTGCGGTTCTGGGCGGACCGCGGGGCCACGTCGTTCAAGATGTACATGAACATCACGCGCGCCGAGATGGCCGCCGTTCTCGCCGAGGCCCACAAGCGCGGGTTGTTGGCGACTGGACACCTGTGCTCCGTCACATTTCGCGAGGCGGCGACGCTCGGCATCGACGACCTCGAACACGGGCTCGTCGTCTCGACCGATTTCGTGCCCGACAAGAAACCCGACGTGTGCCCCAAGCCCCAAGCGGTCCAGGCGTCGATCGCCGCGCTCGACGTCGCCGGCGATTCGGCGACATCGCTCATTCGGTTCCTCGTCTCGCGGCACGTGGCCCTGACCTCGACGCTGGCGATCTTCGAGACATTCGTGCGCCACAGAGCTCCGATCTGGCCGCGGGTGCTCGACGCGATGACTCCCGAGGCACGATCCAGCTATCTCCAAGGGCGGTTGCGCGTCGCCGAGGATACGGGTTCGCCTTGGCCCGTGCTGTTCAGCAAGGAAATGCAATTCGAGCGGGCCTTCGCCGCCGCGGGTGGACTCTTGCTCGCCGGCTCCGATCCGACGGGATACGGCGGCGTCGTGCCCGGGTATTCGAATCAACGTGAGATCGAGCTCCTGGTCGAGAGTGGCTTCACGCCAGTCGAAGCCATCCGGATCGCAACGTTGAATGGGGCGCAATACCTCAAGCAAGCCGATCGCGTTGGTTCGATCGCCAAAGGCAAACGTGCCGATCTCCTTGTCGTTCGTGGCGACCCGGGGGCGCACATCGCGGACATCGAGAACGCGCACCTCGTGTTCAAAGACGGTGTGGCGTACGACGCCCAACGTCTCTTCGACTCGGCGCGGGGCACCGTCGGACTACACTAGGACCCGAGGGGGCCTTGGCGAAGGTTCCACGATTTTGTGGACGATTATCGTGGGTGCTCGGCCAATACCCACGGAAGCGTGACCCGCACCTCGATTCGGCCGACGGTTCGACCATCAAAGAGCGCCGATTTTGGCGCGTAGTGGTCGTTATCGTTGTAAGCCGTGATCTGCACTGGAGGCATCGCGAACGGGTCTCCGTTCTCGACGACTCCAATAAAGTTGACCCATACGTCGTATATGTTCCCGCCGTTGGGCTCTTGGTAGTAGTGGACCGCCTCAGACTCCTTTCGCCAGTCGATGCCGGCCGACTCCAACGCGCTTCTGAGCGGTTGCGGGAACGCGAGCTCCCGCGCCAGAGCGAAATTGCGGCAGTAACTGCAACCGCACTTCTCGGCGCCACCGGTCGGCAGCTGCGAGAAAATCCGGCGCGTCGCCTCGACGTCGACAACACATCTGATCGTGCCAATCTCCAATCGCACTTGACGAACCCTACCGAGGGATCACCGGCAAAACGACGTGCGACGGATGCGCCGGGTCGTGCACCAGCCGCTGGTGCGCCACCACGAAGGTGCTGTCACGCTCATTGTTGCCACCGGTACCCAGGTTGCGATCGTACTTCGGGAACAACGCCGACGACACGCTCACGCGGAGTCTGTGGCCGGGCTCGAAGACGCGCGAGGTGAACCACAGATCGATGTCGTACCGCTCGACGCGTCCGGGAGTGAGCAGCACTTCCTTGTCGTACCCCTGCCGGAATCGCGCACGCGCGAGCCCATCCTGGACCCGCTCGGCGCGCCCATCGGGAAACACGTCGATGAGCATCACGTTCCAGTCGGCGTCCTTGGCGTCGCTCGCCGCCCAGATCGTGGCCGACATCGGGCCCGTCACCTCTATGGACTTCGTGAGGGGTTTTGACGTGAACACCAGCTCGTCGTGTCGCGAGGCGTTGAGCGCAGCGTAATCCTCGTTGAGCGATGTCTCGAGCTCTCGCGAGTCAATGAGAAAAGGCGTTGGATTCGCCGGGTCGTACGTGAACGTATCGACCGCGACCCCACTCGGCGGCAGGGTATCCAGCGCGCCGCCTGACGCCATGTACCAGTTGGTGGGAACCGCACGGGCGATGGGCCAGGCCGCTTCCGTTCGCCAGGTGTTGTCACCGAACACGAACGCGTCGACCGGTGGCTCCCGATCCACACCGTTGTCCTTCCCGAGCAGGTAGTGATCGAACCAGCGGAGCTGCAGCCGCCGCGTTTCGACCCGCGACTGTGGCCCAAAGTACCCGGCCACGTAGTCGACGCCCTTGTGTGCTCCCGGCCCCATGACCAGCCGAATGAACGGATGCCCGGGCACCTTGCCCAGCGCGTTCGTGTAGTCGATCGGCCCACGCGAATCATCGTACCACCCGGAGATCTGGAGCACCGGAGCGCGCACGAGCGCGATGTTCGTCGTGACGGCGTGAGCGCGCCAGTAGGCATCGACCGTTGGGTGCGCGATCCATCGATCCCACATCGCCACGTCGCCGCAGCCGAGCTGCTGTGGCAAGTCGCTCAGTGGGAGGTGCATGAGCGCCGGGCCGATGTCGAGGTCGTTGATATCCTGCAACGTGCGCGCGCGCATGAGACAGACCCACGCCACGTTGATCGGCGAAAACACCCCGTCCTCGTACGGCACGATCCGCCACGGGTCACCCGTGGCCGCCGACGGCGCGATCGCCGCCAGGTGCGGCGGGGCGCTCACCGCGGCGTACCACGCGAGCCGACCCTCATCGGAGTGTCCGATGAGTCCCACTCGCCCGTTGGCGCCAGGTAACCTCGCGGCCCATTCGACCGCGTCATACCCGTCGCGCACGTCCGTGTCGTGTCGCCGAAATTGTTTCCGTCCGAGACATCCCGGCCGCGCACGTGCTGCGCCACGAAGATGTATCCGCGGGACGCCCAGTAGCGGCCGGCACGAGGGAGAATGCGGGTGTACGGCGTGCGCTGAAGGACCACGCCGAACGGCCCCGAGCCAACGGGACGCGCGATGTAGCTGGCGAGCCGCGCGCCATCCCTGGTCTTCATGAACACCAGGGTGTCTTCAGTGACGGCGTACTGCGAATCGGATACCGCGCCGGGCCACAGCGCGTAGAATTGCTCCACAACGAACGGCGTGGTACGACGCACGAGACGAATCCGCCGGCCAGCAGGTTTGCCGCCAGTGAACATCACGCCGGTCAGCGTGTCCCCGTGCCAGGCGGCGTTGATCGACTGATCGCGGCCGCTCAGAATGAGCGAGTCGCCTCGTGTGGCGACCTGTGTGACCGTGAGGATCGTGTCTCCGGTGCGACGGCGGATCGAGCCCGAATCGCTCGTGGCGAAGTGCGCGAACCCCATCCGTCGCCAACCCTCGAATCCCGGGTGCGCGGCCGAGCCGTCCGCCAGATAGGCGTCCCAGTCGCCCGCGATAGAGGGGGAGTTGGCGCGAGGCATGCAGGCCGCGACGAGAGCGGCGAGGATGTAGTATGTTGGTGCGACAATGCGCATAGGCGACATGAATTGGATGCAGGTAGAAGAATACCTGCGACACGACGACCGCGCCGTGCTGCCGCTCGGGAGCACCGAGCAGCACAGCTACTTGCGGCTCACGGTCGACTGTCTCCTTCCGGAGCGCGTCGCGGCGGAGGCCGCCGAGCCACTCGGCGTCCCGGTGTTTCCCGTCGTGCCCTATGGTGTGACGCCCTACTTCCGCGAATTCCCGGGGTCCATCTCGCTCCGCGTCGAGACGCACTTGCGCGTCATCAGCGACATCCTCGATGGTCTGGCGCACAGCGGCTTTCGTCGCATCCTGATCGTCAACGGCCACGGTGGCAACAGCGCCGCGCAGCCGTTCGCACAGGAGTGGGCCGCCGATCACCCCGATTGCCGCGTGCTCTTCCACAACTGGTGGAACGCGCCGCTCACCTGGGCGAAGGTGCAGGCGACCGACCCGATCGCATCACACGGGTCGTGGATGGAGAATTTCCCGTGGACGCGGCTTCCCGGGATCCAAGTGCCTACCACACAGCGGCCCATGGTGGATCTCGCTCGCGTGCGCGCCCTCGATCCGGTCGCGTTGCGCTCGCTTTTAGGCGACGGCAATTACGGCGGCCTGTATCAACGGTCCGACGAGGACATGGCCGCTATTTGGCGCGTGGCCGTCGAGGAGACGCGCGCGTTGCTCACAGGCTCCTGGGGAAGCTGAGTTGCGGTGCCTCGTCTGGGGCGCGGGCGCGATCGGGGGGACGCTGGGGGCGCACCTCGCGCGAGCCGGCCACGACGTGGACCTGGTCGACACGGTGGATGAGCATGTGTCCGCGATCAATCGCGTCGGGCTCACCATCGAAAGACCCATCGCGACGTTCACCGTGCGAGTGCGAGCCTTCACGCCCGACACCTTGGCGGGCGAATGGGACACGATCATCCTCGCCACTAAGGCGCATCACACCGAAACCGCTACGCGGGCGCTGCGTCCCCACCTGACCCCCGGCGGCTGCGTGATCTCGGCGCAGAACGGGCTCAACGAGCTCACGATTGCGAGCATCGTCGGCGCCGCGCGAACCGTCGGAGCGTTCGTCAATTTCGGGGCGGACTACATGGGGCCCGGGGTCATTCACTATGGCGGCCGCGGGGCCGTGGTCGTCGGCGAGATCGATGGCACTATCACGCCGCGTGCCACCGCGATCCGTGACGCGTGGCTCGACTTCGACTCCCACACGATCGTCACGCGCAATATCTGGGGCTACCTGTGGAGCAAAGAGGCCTACGGCGCCATGCTATTCGCCACAGCGCTCACCAACGAGTCCATTGCCGACGCTCTGTCTATACATAAGTATCGCGAGCTCTATGTGGCGCTGGCGCGAGAAATTCTCGCCGTGGCTGACGCGCGCGGGATCACGCCCGAAGCGTTCGACGGATTCGATCCGGCCGCGGACTCCCTCGACGCCCTCGTCGCACACAATCGCCGCTCGGCCAAGTCCCACAGCGGCATCTGGCGCGACCTCGCCGTGCGCAAACGACGCACTGAGGTGGATGCGCAACTCGGCATCGTCGTCACGCTTGGGCTGGAGGCGGGCGTCGCGACGCCGCTCACCACCCGCCTCATCGAGCTGATTCACGATGTCGAGAACGGCGAGCGAGCGTTGTCGCTCGACAACTTGGATGCGCTCACATGATCGTGGCGTTCGGAGGCAAGACCGTCATCGTCACCGGGGCCGCCCACGGCTTCGGGCGCGCGATCAGTATCGCGTTCGCCCAGCGCGGCGCGAGCGTGTGGGGGTGTGACGTGATCGAGGACGAGCTGCGCGAGACCATGCGGCTTGGCGTCGCGGCGGGCGGCGCGTGCACGGCGCGCGTCGTGGATGTGCGCGACCGACGCGCGGTAGACGCCTTCGTGGCCGACGCGTCCGCGGCGACTGGTCACGTGGACATCCTCGTCAACAATGCCGGAGGCGTACTGAATCAAGTGGGACGTCCACTCGAGGACGTGACGCCGGACGAATGGCAGAGCATCTTCGACGTCAACGTGAGCGGCGCGTTCTATTGCGCGCAGGCTGTCTCTCCAGGCATGAAGGCGGCCCACAGTGGGCGCATCATCAACATTTCCAGCGGCGCCGGCCTCGGGATAAGCCTCACCGGTATCCAGGCGTACGCCTCCGCGAAAGCCGCGCAGATCGGACTGACGCGGCAACTGGCGCACGAGCTGGGCCCGTGGGGCATCACGGTCAATAACATCGCGCCGGGATTCGTGAGATCGAACGCCGCGACCGAGCGCCAGTGGGCGTCGTATGGGGCCGCGGGGCAGCGTGCGCTGGTCGACGGCATCGCCCTCAAGCGCCTGGGTACGAGCGAAGATATCGCGCACGGCGTGCTCTTCTTCGCATCCGAACAGGCCAACTGGATCACCGGCCAAGTGCTCGCTATCGACGGCGGGAAGTGACGACGACCGAACGGGTTCTCGCGCATCTCGAGGCGAACCACGATCGCATCCTCACCGAGCTGATCGAGTTCGCCGCGATCCCGAGTGTGAGCACCGATCCAGCGCACGCCGCGGACGTGAGGGCGGCCGCGCAATGGGTCGCCGCCGCCCTCACTCGTGCGGGACCGTTCACGGTCCGCACGATCCCGACCGCCGGCAACCCCGTCGTGTACGCCGAGTGGCTCGGCGCGCCCGGCAAGCTGACCGTGCTCGTGTACGGACACTATGACGTCCAGCCGGCTGATCCACTGGACCGGTGGCATAGCCCACCTTGGACGCCCGTAGTGCGCGATGGGCGACTCTACGCGCGTGGCGTGTCCGACGACAAGGCGCCGATGTTGATCCCGATCAAGGTGGCCGAGGCGTTCTTCGCGGCGACGGCCGGACTGCCGATCAACGTAAAATGCCTGTTCGAGGGCGAGGAGGAGATCGGCAGTCCAAGCCTCGACGCATTCATTCGAGACAACACCGGACTGCTGGCCGCCGACGTCGTGCTGTCGGCGGACGGCGCGATGTGGCGCATCGACGAGCCATCGCTCACCGTGGCGAGTCGAGGGCTCGCGGGCCTGGAGATCACCCTCCACGGTGCGTCGAAGGACCTGCACTCGGGCCGCCATGGGGGCGGCATCGCCAATCCGTTGCATGCGATGGCGCGACTGATCGCCTCGCTGCACGAGGCCGATGGCCGAGTCGCCGTTCCTTACTTCTATGACAGGGTGCGCGAGCTCTCGTCCGGTGATCGCGCCGCGATCGCCGCGCTGCCGTTTGACGAGCAAGCGTATCTCGCGCAGGTCGGTGCGCCCGCGACGTTCGGCGAGCCCGGATACACGACGCTGGAGCGCCAGTGGACGCGGCCGACGATCGAGATCAATGGAATGTGGGGAGGCTATGAGGGGCCGGGGCAGAAGACGGTGATTCCGAGCCAGGCCCACGCCAAAATCACCTGCCGTTTGGTACCAGATCAGGATCCGGACGACGTGATAGCGCTCGTCACGCGCCACCTCGAGGCCCACGTGCCGCCCGGTACTTGGGTTTCGATTGTTCCCGGCGACCACGGCTCACGTCCCGCCCACATCCGCGCCGACCATTTCGCGCTGGCGGCGGCGGACGCGGCGCTCTTCGCGGTCTACGGCGTGCGGCCGTTGATCGTCCGCATGGGAGGCACGGTTCCGATCGCCGAGCTGTTCGGGCGCCACATGGGGTTGGAGACCGTCTTCTTCTCGTTCTCCACGGCCGACGAAGACTTTCACGCGCCGAACGAGTTTTTTCGCATCCATCGCCTGCACGAGGGGCTCGAGGCGTGGGCGCGCTACTGGGAGATTCTCGGGCTACCCTCATAGCGCCTCGATGTATGCGACCTCGCCATGGAGAGTCATGTCGAGCCCTTCGGTCTCCCCAACCTCGCCCACTGTGACCGGCGCGATGCGGTCGATTATCCAAAGCATGCCGTAGGTAAAGACGAACGCCCAGACCGAGGAGATGAGCACCGCGCCAAGTTGCACGAGAAAGAAGTGGCTATTGCCATTGAGCAGCCCGTCGGAACCGGCAGGGTTGAACGCCAGACTCGCGAACACGCCGCAGCTGACGATGCCGAGGAAGCCGCCGACACCGTGAACGCCCCATACATCGAGCGCATCGTCCCACTGCAGTCGGTTCTTGAGCGCTACGGCGTAGAAGCAGATGATCCCGGCAAGAATTCCGATGATGACGGCGGCCGCGGGTGACACATAACCGGCGGCCGGCGTGATCGTCGCCAGTCCGGCGACCGACCCGGTGAGCAATCCCAAAAACTTCGGCTTCTTGGTGGTCATCCAGTCCATCACCAACCACGTGATGGCCGCGAAGCTCGCGGCGAGATCGGTATTGATGAAGGCAACCGCGGTCACGGAGTCGACACGGAATTCACTGCCGGCATTGAAGCCGTACCAACCGAACCAGAGGAGGCCCGTGCCAAGCGCCACTAACGGAATGGAGTGCGGCCCACGATCCACGGCCCTCCGGCGTCCGACGTATAGCACCGATGCGAGCGCCGCGATGCCCGCGATATTGTGCACGACGATGCCCCCCGCGAAATCGAGTACCCCCCACCGGGCCATGATTCCGCCGCCCCAGATCATGTGCACGAATGGGAAGTAAACCAGGATCAGCCACGCCGTCAGGAAGAGCAGGTACGCCGGAAATCGCACGCGGTTCGCGAAGGCACCGGTGATCAGCGCCGGCGTGATGATGGCGAACATCATCTGATAGCCAAAGAACACGAATAACGGAATCGTGTCGTTCGCGGGCGACGGTGTGGTCAGCGAAATCCCGTTCAGGAACGCCCAATGGAAGTTGCCAATGAGTCCGAAGTAGTCGGTGCCGCTCTTGAGATCGCCGCTGAAACAGAGCGAGAAGCCGAATGCCCACCAGAGCACCGTCGTCCACCCCATCGATGTGAAGCTTTGCATCATGATCGCGAGGACATTCTTCCGGCCGACGAGTCCACCGTAGAAGAACGCGAGACCGGGGGTCATGAGCATGACGAGGCTCGAACAGAGGAGCATAAAGCCGGTGTTCCCCGTGTCGAGCGTCAGGTGCGGCATATGATTGACTCCTCAAAGAGGCGGGCAAGCTCTCGCAGCGCGCTGATCTTATCCCCCGGTCATGGTCGTGGCAAGAATGACCGGTGTTGGCGTATCTTGGGCCCCATGCTGCGACGCGCGCTTCTGCCTGGTGCCCTCCTGTTGATCAGCGCGGCCGACCAATCGGTCGCGCAAGTGTCCGCCGCCAGTCTCGACTCGGTTGTGCGCCGCGTCATCTCCCGTGAGCGCGTCGTCGGCGCCTCGGTGCTCGTCGCGCGCAATGGCACCGTGATCCTCCACCGGGGCTACGGACTGGCCGACCTTGGCCTCGTCGTGCCAACGCGCGACGAGACTGTCTACCATATCGTCGGGCCAATGCTTCCGTTTACCGGGATCGCCGTAATGCAACAAGTCGAGCGCGGCCGGCTATCGCTCGACGACGACATGTCGAAGTATGTGCCAGAGTTCCCGATGCAAGAGCATCACGTCACGATCCGTCAATTACTCAACCACACGTCCGGCATTGTCGATTATCACTACCTCGGCGACCCGATCGAAGCGACCAGTCGGCAGCCCAAGGCGCTAGACGAGGTGATGGCCCTCTACGCCGGCAAGCGTTGGGTGAACGAACCGGGCGTCAAATGGGATTGGTCGATCTCGGGGTTCTCGCTCTTGGTCACGATTGTCGAGCGGGTCACCGGCCAGTCGTTTGCCGACTACGTGCGGGAAAAGATCCTCATACCCGCCGGCGTGCGATCGACGACCTACTGCGACGACGAAACCGTTGTGCGCGGCCTGGCGCACGCGTATCGGAAACACGGGTTCAACTACGCGCCGGCGAACGAGACGGACATGGCCTATAACGCGGATCTTCGATTCTGTAGCACGGTCGGCGATCTCTACACGCTATGGTCCGCGATTCGTGACAAGCAGCTCATCCGACCCGAGACGTTCGCCGAGATGACCACGGCGGAGGGCGCGGCGGCGCACATGTCGCCGGCCGACCCGCGGGCCCAGTATGGGTTCGCCGTGACGATCAATCACGAGGACGATCACCGGCGCATCGGCCAGCACGGTTCGCTCCTCGGGTATAGCGGGAGCTTGTACGACTTTCCCGACGACCATCTGACGATCGTCGTCCTGACGAATACCGAGGATCAGAACGCGTATGCGATCACCCGTGCGGTCGCCCGTGCCGCACTCGGCCTTCCCGCGCTCGCAGCGCCGCCCGTGTCTCCGGTGGTGCCCCCCGTGCAAGATCTTGCGATCGACAGCGCGGAGCGCCGGCAGCTGTCGGGGACGTTCGTGCTCACGCTCGACCGATTGACCCCCGGACTGCACGACTCATTTGCCCAGTATCACCGGACGTACCGCGTGTTCGACGAGAATGGGCGCTTGATGATCGAGGCGCTCGGCGAATCGCCTCGGCGCCTCTTGAAGCAGGCCGATGGCAGCTTCGCGACGCGATTGGCGCCGACTGACCGCATTGCGTTCACGGTGTCCGATGGTCGCGTGACCAGCATGCGCATGGACTCCCACACGTATGGCGTCCCGTTGTCTGGCGACCGCGTGGGCGACGGCGATCCCCGCACGTTCCACGGCCAACTCCACTAGGGCGTGGCCGCGCTACTGCACGACGATGACGCCGGTCATGCCGTCGTGAATGTCGCAGTGATACGCATACGTTCCCGCAACACCGAGCACGCGCGTGGAGTCGCCGGATGTGAATCCGGAGGCGCCGCTCCCGATGTTCGCGACCGCGACCGGTGTGGCGTCCCAGACTACATTGTGCGGGACCGAATGCCACGCGAATCGCACGGTGTCGCCGACGGCGATCGTATCGGGCGTTGGTCTGAATGATAGGTCGGTATTGGCATCGATGACCGACGAATGCCCGCCAGTGTTGGACGGCGCCGTGCTGCTGCCGCAGCCGGCGGTGGTCAGGGTGGACGCGAGCAAGATCAGCCACTTTCGCATCCCAGCAATATGCCATATCTGACAACAAAGGCAATTCGCGCGCTGCTCCGTGATGTCCAGTTCTGGATCCCGGTCGCGGTGCTCGCGGGCGGCATCCTCGTGCTGCGGTGGGTGAGTTGAGGCGCAGAGAGCTGCAGCGCATCGGGGTCTTGTCGGGAATAATGGCCGGCGCTTGGCTCGGCGCCGCCGAGGCGCCGACGAAGCTGGTGACGACCGGGTTGAGCCCGACGCTGGTGTCGCTCTGCATGGTCTTCGGCGTGTTCGTGGCGCGGTGGAGCGCTCCGGCGCTCGTGCGCGGTGTACGCGCGGTCGGCGACGATGTGCGGCAGGCTCCGCACCTGGTGGTGTGGGCGGTCCTCGGCGGGTGTCTCTGGGCCGTGGCCAATACCCTGACGGTATACGCGATCCGGGACGTCGGGCTGAGCATCGCGTTTCCACTGTGGAATACCAACAGCGTGATCGGCATGCTGTGGGGCGTGCTGTTCTTTGGTGAGCTCCGCGGGGCGCGACGCGGGCGGCAAGTGACCGTGGTCGCCAGCATCATCGTTCTCTTTGTCGCCGCGCTCCTCATCGCCGATGCGTCGGCGACCCAAGCGCCGAGACGCGATGTGGTCCGCGGCATCGCGGCGGCGCTGGCCGCGGGCGTGCTCTGGGGGACGATGTACATCCCCTATCGGAAGGCGTACGTCACGGGGATGAACCCGCTCTCGTTCCTGACGTTCTTCACGGTTGGTGAAGTCGTCACCATGACCGTGCTCGCGCTCGGCGAGAGCGGTGGGCTCGGGTCCCTGGTGCACAGCTTGTCGGCCGCTCGCGGCGCGCTCTTCTGGCTGGCGCTCGGCGGGTTCGTGTGGGTCGTCGGCGACATCGCGCAGCAGTACGCCGTCAAGTATGTCGGCATCAGCCGCGGAATTCCGCTCTCTAATACGAACCAGCTGTGGGGGCTGTTGTGGGGAGGTCTCGTGTTCGGTGAGCTCGACCGGGCGTCGGTTGCCGCGCGATTGATGGTCGTGGGCGGGTCCGTGCTGATGGTGCTGGCCGCGGGCGCCATCGCCAGCGCTGCCGCGGACGAACGCGAGCAGGAACGTTGGGACGAAGCCACCGCCCGTGAGGTGGATCGGTACGGCGTAGACGCCGCGTTCGCTCGAACCCGCGCGTTCGGTGAAGAGTCCAATGGGCAGCGACGCTCGTGGGTCGATTGGGGGATCGTCACACTCGCGACGGCTACGTTCGTTGGGCTCGCGATCGTCGCGCGGTGGCCGCCACTGGCGATTCACGTAGGGTGGCTCGCTGTGGTGAGCGCTGCATCAGTCGCGATCCTCGTCGCGTGGGGGCTCGTGCTCTGGCGAACGACGCGGTTCGCCTGAGGCGCTACGCACGCACGCCATTCTTCGGGCGGCACCAAGTAGGGACGGCGCGTCCCAAGCGGAGGATCGCTGACGTTCCGTTGCGTCACGCGTCTCACCCGTGACACCCTCTCATTAGACTCTCACGCGGAGCAGCACCCGTCATGATGATGCATCACTCGCGTTGGACCTCGGCCCTCGGCAGTGCGATCGCGGCAACTAGTGCGCTGCTCCTCGCCGCGTGCGGCAGCAGTACGAGCCCCAAGGGACAATCACCGGCGCAGTTGGCGGCGTACTATGACGCGCTCGCCGGAACGCACCTCGCCGCCGGCACCGGCGCCGACTCCATCGACGCCGAGTTCATCAGCATTCTGGCCGGCCCGATCGCTTATGGGCAGGCGCCGACTAAGATCAGCCTGAGTGCCAGTGGCGTCGCCCAGACCTGGTACGCGAACGCGGCGGTCTTCGTCGACTCCGCGCAAACGGACTCGACGCTCTTCATCTCGTTGTGGGCGGACACGGCCGTGTCATCCTTCATGCTCACCGAGGCAACGAAGACCTCGTTGCCGAACCTCGTGGCAGGCGTGTTCTATCTCTCCTCCGGCGCCGGCTCGAGCGCCGACTCGTCGACCGTCACCGTCGCGCCGGCCGTCAAGTCGTCTTCGTGCGTGACGACCGTGGCGATCACGCACGTGTACTCGCTCGCTCCGACGTACGACCCCTCCCACACCACGTGCACGCCGGCCAGTGTCACCATCGCCGGCCACCTGCACTTCCACGCGGCGACCGGGATTGCGACGCAGTACCAGGATATCGATCTGACCTCCACAGCGGTCAGCGCCGTTCGGCTGCAGGCGACGCACGGCACCACGTTTGCTCGCGTGCACGCGCTGCCGCACGGTATTCTTCGCGCCAACTAGCGACGTGCTTGGTGTTTTAGATTCCAGGCATGCCGATCGATATCGAAGATCTAGAGACGCCCGTCCCGGTGGTCGACATGGACCGGCTCGAGCGCAACCTCGCGCGTACCGCGGCGTATGCGAAGCAGCATGAGTTGGCGCTCCGGCCACACGTCAAGACGCACAAGGCGCCGTATATCGCCGAGCGACAGGTCCAGTCGGGTGCGCGAGGACTCACGTGCGCGACGCCGCGCGAGATCGAAGTCATGAGCGCGGTGAGTGACGACCTGTTGCTCGCGTACCCCGCGCTGGGACGCACGAAGCTCGAGCGACTCATGAACGTCGCGCGGCACGCGCGGCTGACCGTGGCGCTCGACTCGGCCGAGGCGGCCCATCAGCTCGGGGCGGCGGCGGACGAGGCGGGACGCAGCGTCGCGGTATACGTCGAGCTCGACCTCGGCATGCACCGCGTCGGGGTGCAGAGCGCGGCCGACGCGATTGGTGTCATCCGGGCGGTCGGAGCGCAT
>Ga0210409_10000923_pt1 | contig 41624 bp, 38 predicted proteins | sample IncBWH17MmetaG_FD_161649 | JGI IMG/M metagenome (GOLD analysis project Ga0210409, IMG submission 161649) | Forest soil microbial communities from Barre Woods Harvard Forest LTER site, Petersham, Massachusetts, United States - Inc-BW-H-17-M | ecosystem: Environmental > Terrestrial > Soil >... | reverse complement strand
ATCAGCACCAGCAGTAAGCCCAGGTACATCGGGTTGCGGCTAAAGCGAAACACGCCGTCCGTCACCAGGCGCGAAGCCTTGCCCGGGTCCCTCGGGTTGACCGTTGTCCCCGCCCGCTTGAAATTCATGAAGGCGCTGGCGCTGACGACGATCCCCCCTGCGACGATCAGTCCACCCAGGCGATTCCACGGCTGCTCGGGCCACTCGACAAGCGGCAGCCAGCGGTGCAGCGCCCACATCACGGCTGCGGCGAAAAACATGATGAACGGTGGTGGAATCCGGGTCCGCATATCAAAGCGAGTTTGGATTCAGGTCATCGCCTCGCGGAATTTCGCGAACTGCTTCTGCTAAACCGACAATAACCGTGCGCCGTCGACCTTCGAGGCGACCTTGTCAAATGTCCACAGTGGCGGCTCACCGGCCTCCACCGCCAGAGCGATGTGGAGGCAGTCCGAATAATCAGCCGAGCCATCTTTGTAGAGCAGCAACGCGACTTCGAGCGCCCGCTCCGATTCGAAAGACAGTTCGGCCGATGACAGCAGGTCCGATAGCGTCTGCACCACGGCATCCTTGTCAAAGCCGAAGTTCGAACGCAACACCCATTCCAGTTCGAGCGAAACGGTCACCGGAATGAACAGGGCCTGCCCTTCGGCGACGCACTTTCTGATGAACCTTCTTGCCGCCGACACCTGCACGGCGTCGTCCTGCACGAGATAGCGCACCAGGACGTTGGTGTCCAGGGCAGGCATTTATCGCCAGGCGTTCATGTCTTCGATGGCGACGCGCTTGCCTTTGGGAGCTTTCAACGCCCCAGCGAGCTTCAGAATCGACTTTGTCTTGGCACGCACGATGACGGTGCCATCCGGCATCACGGTCCAGACCAGCCGAGTGCCAGGAGCGGCTTTGATGCGCGCTCTGACCTCGGCCGGGACGGTCGTCTGCCCTTTGGCGGTGATGGTGGATTCGGCCACGGGTGCTCCTTACCTTTGTCGAAAGTGTAATGCGTGGTGGCGAACGGCGCAACCAGTGCCCAGGGGGTGACCGCCCGCCGCCGTGGGCCGGCGACTGCAGCCGAGATACAGCAGCAGTGTGCAGGGTGGACCCCAAAGGAAAAAGCAAAGCCCGCCTGTACGCCGGATTCTGTGCGGCGCGTTGCCGCGCCGTGGCGGTCATTCCTCTAGGCCGGCGCTCGCGCGCCGGCTCGAGCCACCTACCCGCAGCCTCCCCGAGCAAGATCGTCGGCTGCCTATTCGGTGTTGCTCCGCGTAGAGATTGCCCGTTTCACCCGCCCGCCTTCGCGCTGACGCGCTTCGGCGGGCGACTCGTCTCTGTTGCTCTGATCCTCACCTCGCGGTGGACAGGTGTTACCTGCTACGCCGCTCTGTGGAGTCCGGACGTTCCTCTCGCAGGCGAACCTGCCAGCGACCGCCCAGCGGGCTTTGCTGCGCCACTCTAACAGGATCGGCAGCGCAGCGCGCCGGTTACCAGCAGTTGCTGGTCGCCGCGCCCCGGTTGTCGGTCTGGTCCAGCGTGAAGGTGCCGCACGGATCGTTGGCCTGCGATCCGACCGGGGTGGCGATCAGCTGGTAGCCGGTCGCGTTGGTGTTGCTGGCGCCGCCGGCAGCGAAACTGATCGTGTAATAGCCGTTGACGGAGGCGCTGTAGACGCCGTTGGTGCCGACCGAAACGTTGGCATAGCTGTTGGTCTGCGTGAACCAGCGCTCCATCGCCTGCGCCGACGATGTCAGCGCCGTTTTGGCGTCGGTCCGGTGCGATTTCTGAACCGAGGCCAGGTAGCTCGGTGTCGCCGCCACCGCCAGGATCGCCACGAGCGCCGTCACGACCAGCAGTTCGATCAGCGTCACGCCGCGTTGTTGTCCGTTCATAAGGTCCCCACCTCGTCCGCCGCGCATGCGGCGCTTCGTCATTTCAAATACAAGACCCGTATCGCCGGCTGCTTCGGATCGGTGCGATCGAGCACAAAGCCGACACTCTGGTGCGCCTGCACAGCCGACAACGAAAGGGGCGTGCCGCCGGCGCTGAAGACGAGCACCTTGGCCGGATCGAATCGCAGCGGGATCCCGTGGATCACGATGCGTCCGGCGGCCGCGTCGATCGCGTCGATCACGCCGGTGGCCAGGCCGTTGCTTTCGTCGCGCATCGCGCTGGTCGACTGCGCTTCGACGTCCGGTTGCCGGCCCTGGGGACCCGGGTCGCCGACGACCCGAGCCGCCCAGGCCCCCGCCTGCAGAACCATCGATGACAGGATCAGCGCATTGACCAGCGAGCGGGCCTTCATTGCAGTTGCTCCCATGAAACGCGGTGGTTGACCAGATTGCCCGCCGTCTCGGTGGGCGAGGCGATCTGGCCCGAGGAGGTGTTGATGTACTTCTTCTCGGTCGGCGCCTGGCCGGCGACCGCGGGCATCCGCATGAAGCCCGGGTCGGCCGGAATCGATCCGATCTTGTCGCCGCTGGTGTTGGCGGCTTTGCCGCCGAAGGTCAGCATGTCGGCGCTGGTCAGGCTGGAGTCGTTGTTCGTATCGAAAGTGATCTTGTCCAGGCGGTTTCCGGTCGTCACGTCCAGGTCCATCACCCAGCCGCTGCCGCCGTAGCTGCAGGTGGCCGTGTTCGGTTCCAGCGACACGAAGACCACGCGACCCGACCGCACCGCGGGGTCGGCAACCACCCGCTCGCCCGTGTCGGGCAAGGTCATGTACCAGCCGTTCATGCTGCCGTAGGCCGTCGCCGATACGGCGTTGTCGCCGGTTTCGGCCGCGTCGAGGCTGGCCGGACCCACGGCGTGCGTGGTGATCCGGTAGGTGTTGCCGTCGGAGCCGACGGCGGTGCCCAGCACCGTCTGCCTGACCAGAGTCGCCGTGCCGGCCACCGTTGCCCCGTTGTCGCGTATGCCGTAGAAGGTCTGCGCGCTGGCGGTCGTGGGGTCGGTGACGTCGATGTAGCGCCCGGTCCCGAACAGCACCAGGTAGCCGCCACCGGGAAACATCGTCACCTCGGGGCGGTTCGCGATCGGCTGGTGGTTCGGATCGGTGAACAGCGGAAGCGGACTGGATGCCCCGTACGCGACTTTCCACGCCGACGGGCTCGACGAAGAAAGGTCGAATTTCCACAGGTTGCCCAGCAGGTCGCCAGCGTAGACCACGTCGGCGATGCCGTCGCCGTTGGTATCGATCGCGATCGGCCCCGACAGTCCGTTCGGGCTGGTGACGGTGCCCGAATGGGTCGCGATCTTGGCCGTGACGGCGCCGGTCTGCGCGTCCAGCACGAACAGGAAGGCGTCGCCCGTGGTGCTCGCGTGCCCATCGGCCTGCGTGCTGTCGTAGCCGCTGCTGACGATCACGGACCAGTGCCCGTTGTTGGTCTTGACGATCAGCGGCGCGCCGAAGGTGTAGCCGAGGTCGGCGTCGGTGGCGTCGCTGAATTCCCAGTTCACAATGGCCGCCGCGTTGCCTTCCGAAAAGCTGCTCGGGTCGGTCACATCGAGCGCGTACACCGCCTGCCCGCCGGCGCGCAGGCCGGACACCAGCAGCGTATGCCAGCTGCTCGCGTAAAACGCGTCGCCGACGGTGGGCGAGCCGTCCACGTAGAAGCGGTGCGCGTAGGTGGGGCCGGTGAGCTGGGTCAGGTTCGCGAAGACCGAGGCCGGAACGTAGGCAAGCGCCTCGTGTCCGTCGGACGCCGCAAACGCATGCAGCATGCCGTCGTTGCCGCCGACGTACAGCATCGGCGCGCGATTGGCGTAGGTCGAGACGAACGAGCTGTACGCGACCGACTCCATCGAGTCGGGGTAGCCGTAAGCAGGCGCGGCCACGTAGTACGGCGCCGAGTCGACCAGGTCGCCCAGCACCGAGGTGGGGCGGCTGCGGAAGGCCGGCGTGCAGCTCGGACAGTTGGCCTGCTCGTTGCTGCGCTGTCCGCGCAGGTACTGCAGGCGCAGAGCGCCATAGCCGTCGACCGATCCGGTCGGATTCGTGTTCAGGGCGCTGATCTGAGAAGGATCCAGCTCGGTGCCGGTCGGGCTGGACGGGTTGGCCGGCCAGCGCAACGCGATCCCGTGCGTGCCGGCCGTGGCCGACGGCTTGAAGGTCAGGATCTGCCGCCCGCTGGACCAGTCCTGACCGTTCAGGACCTGCCCCGAGTCCCACAGTTGCGAGCCCAGCGCCCCGTTCGAACCGATCGGGAACGCGAGCAGCTGACCGCTCCACCCCCCGCTGCTGAAGCGCGCCTGGTACAGGTCCACGCCGCTGGACCACGAACCGGTATTCAGGGCGACCGACGAATCCGATGCGATCTTGTTCACGATATCGGTGCTGATGGTCGCGAACGCCGCCGCCAGGCTGTTGCTGTCGGTTGCGAGATAGGCCGACCCGGTGCCTCCCAGTTGCGCAAACTGGTTGAGCACCGCCACCGACCCCGCGTTCTGAACGGTGTCGCCCAGCCCGACCACGTAGGTCTGGATGTCGTAGGTCTTGCTGTTGAAGGCCGTGCTGCGCAGGGCGGTGATCTGGCCGAACACGTCCTGAGCGGCCTGCGAGAAGGTCCAGGTCCCGCTGGCGGCGTTGTAGGTGTTGACCATCTGAGCGGTCGGATACATGCTGCCGTCGAGCTGCGCGGTCGGATTGCCGTCGGTGGCGAGCAGCACGAAGTTCTTCTGGCACGACAGCGTGATCGGACTGGTGTTGCCGCTGGTTCCGGAAAAATACTGGCCGGCCGTCTTGACGCTTCCCTCCAGCGGCGTGTAAACGGACGCGTTCTTGATCTCGCCGCTGTTGCCGGTGCCGGTCTCGGGTGCCAGCAGCGACATCATCCGGTTGTAGTGCGTGGTCGAATCGGTCTGCACCGTTTCCCAGATGCGGCCGGCACCGCTCGGGTTGTTCAGGTATCCCCAGGCGCGGGGAATCCAGAACTGGCGAGGATACGGCGGAGTCGACGGCAGGAAGCCGGCATCGGTCGGCGTGAAGCTCCAGGTGCCGCAGATGCCGCACCCGCTGGTGCTGAAGTCGCTGCTGGTCCAGCTGGTGGCGTTGGAGGTCGTGTTGCGGCCCGAGTAGACGTTGTAGCTGGTGGTGCCGTTGATGCCGATGCCCCACAGGCTCGTGAAGTTGCCGCTGTAGTAGAGCACGTCGTTGATGCTGGGATCGTCGCCGGAGGCCGCATAGGTGATGTACGAGTAGCCGTTGCCCGGCTGCGGGTTGGCGACGCAGCGTGCGCCCGCGTTGGACATCGAGACGCCGTTGACGCAGTCGTGGGTGAACACCATCGCGGTGGGGCTGGGCGGCGTGGACGAATCGCCGAAATAGTAGGCGAAGGTGTTGTACAGCGTGCCGGCCGGGGCGCTGGCGCCGTCGCCGTCGTGCTGGAAGCTGGCCAGGCCCCAGTTGAACGAGGTCCGGTAACTGGTGATCGTGCTGGTGATGACGCTGCGCGCGATGTTGCCGCGCGTGGTCGGATCGCTGCCGGCGATCAGTTTGCCCGCCATCGTCCCGTCCATCGATTCGGAGTTGTCGTACAGCACCAGCACATTGGGTGCGACGTTGCCGGAAAGAAAGAGCGGGTACTGCGCCAGGTTCAGATAGCCCGGCAGCCCCGCGCCCCGCGCCAGCAACGGGGCCAGTGCGGCGGCGCAGAGCGCGAGTGCGACGAGTCGTTGCTGCTTCATCGGTCAGTGCTTCAGGTAAATGGACTGGGCCACGACGTGGGTGTCGGGACGCCCGCCGGTCGCGTACACGGTGGTTCGGTAATAGGTTCCGGCGCCGGTGTTGGGCGCCAGGCCGATCCCCATCGCGTCGCCCGGGCCGGGCTGCTGGGTGCTCAGTTTTTCGATCACGTACAGCGGCGGGGCCGCCAGATCCGGCGACAGCGCGGCCGCTCCGGTGCGGGCGCCGTAGGACCGCGTTGCGCCGCCGCTCCAGTTGATCAGCTTCCACAGCGGGGTCGAACTCGGGGTGGGCCAGGTCGACGCCGGGGTGCACAGACCCAGGTTGCAGTTCGAAGTGAACGCCGCGTTGGGGCTCATGTTCTGCGCGATGTCGCTCTCGGCGTCGCGCAGTCCGGCTTCGGCGGCCTGGAACGCGAGACTCATGTCGCGTGTGTTGCCCGTGATCTTTTCCTGCATCACGGTGCCGCCGATGGCCGCCAGCCCGAGCATGGTGATCCCGACCAGCATCACCAGCGTGACGATCAGCGACAGCCCGCGCTGGGTCTGTGGCGCCCGCGGCATGGCCGCACGAAACTGGAGTTTCATGGTCACGGATTCCTGTTGCGAACCGAAATGGTGGAGTTCAATACGATCCGCATGCGCAGGTCGGTCGGCGTGGTGCTCACGCCGTTGAACGTGTATGGCTGCGCCGAGGTCGCCAGGTTGTTCTGCACGGTCTGCATCAGCAGCTGGGCCCGGACCGCGACCACGTTGCTCCACACGCCGATCGCATCGGCGGTCACGTAGCGGTTGGGCACGCCGTCGGCGTCGGTGTCCTCGCCGTACAGCAGCGCGATGTTCTGCACGCCCTCGACGATTTCCTGCGGATTGGCCGTGCCGGCGTGGTTCGGAACGCTGTACAGCCAGAGCGAATCGGTCCCGGGCTGCAGCACGCTCGGGGCGACGTAGTAGGTGTGCGTGACCAGCCGGTACAGTGATGCGTCGGTGCCGAAGTTGACGCCCAGGTCCGCGCTGGCGTTGCCCGGGGCCGGCCCGCCGGCCGCGTGCGCGACCGACCCGAGGCTCGGATCGGCCGTGATCTCGAAGGCTACCGAACTGGAACAGTTGGCGGCCATCACGATGTCGCCCAGCGCCAGGCCGCTGGCCGCGTCGACGGTAAGCGCCCCGGTCGAGGAGGCCATCGCCGCGGTCAGGCCGATCGGACCGCCGCTGACGGTGCGCACCGTCATCACGTCGGTTCCCGCAAGCGGCGCCGGCGTCAGGCCGCTGATGCTGGAGTCCAGCGCGGGTGTCCACGTCGCGCCGACCGCGTGAAACCCCAGCAGACCGCTCGAATACGTGTACTGGAAGCCGCCCGCGTTGAGCTTGCTCGAGGGCGGGCTGCCGCCACCGACGCACCCGTTAAAGCCCGCCATCCGCATGTCGCGCGACAGGCTGTCCAGGGCGAAGCGCGCGTTGTCCTGCAGCCGCGCGATCGACGCGTTGGCACGGAACACCGATTTGCTGTTGACGGCGATCATGGCGGCCGCGCCCGACAGCAGCAGCGCGAGCGTCATCGCGATCATCAATTCGACCAGCGTGGCGCCGCCTTGAACGCGCTTCGTCATGACGGCCGCACCGGCGTCGAGAACACGAAGACCTGGGGCGTGCTCTGCCCTTGCGCGGCCTTCTCGGACCAGAACACCTTGACCACCAGCACGCTGCCGTTGCCGTCGCACGCCGGGGCAGCGGGGGTGCCGTCGTCCGGGGTGCTGTCGATGCACACCACACCGGCCCCCTGCGGCAGCGAGCTGGCGACCTCGGCGCTCCACTCGACGTAGTCGGACACCGCAAGCTGTGCCGGGGTGCAATTGACGCTGATGCAACCCGGATCGGTCAGGCCCGAGCCCGGGGTCATGCTGACGTAGGCGCCGGCATTGGATGCGATCAGATTGACGCGGATCCGGTCGGCCATCGCGTAGCCCAGTTCGGTGGCCTTGGACCTGAGCAGGCTGCTGTTGCCCTTGGCCACGGCCACCGCGTGCAGCAGGGCCAGTCCCAGCAGGCCGATGCTGATGATCACGATCGACACCAGCACCTCGACCAGGAAGAAACCGCGCAAGCCGCCCCGGCGGCCGGCGCTGCCGCTACGGACAGGCGACGGATTCCTGCACATCGATGACGCCTCCGGCAAGGATGGTGATCTGGTAGCCCGTTGCTCCTGCGGCGCTGGCGCTGCAGGCCTTGAACTGCCACGGGCCGCCGTTCAGGTAGCCCTGCTGATTGAAATAGACCTGCGTCACGGTGCCGTCTCCGAGCGAGACGCCGCTCGGGTAGGCGGCGTGCCGGCGAAGGATCGGCTCGCCCGTGTCGTAGCTCGAGTTCGCATTGCTGTCGACCCAGATGGTCCAGCCCGGGCCGAACCCGTTGCCGGCGACCGGCGCCGCGGCCGTCACCGCCACCGGCAGTCCGCGCCGCATCGCCTCGCTACGGGCAAAGCTCACCGCATTGACGAATTCGGCCTCGACGCTGAGCGCGCTGGTGCGGCCCAGGAAGGAGCTGAAGGACGGCACGGCCAGCGATGCGAGAATCGACAGCACCGCGATCGCGACCATCAACTCGACCAGCGAGAAGCCGCGCACGCGCCGCTGCGCACGGTGCCGTCGGCATCCACCCCGGGACCGCGGTCCGTGCACCGGCACGCCGGCGCTGCTGGTTTCCAACTGAATCCCTGCCATGCTCCGGACCTGCCACCACCACGCCGGCACTGCCGTGCTCACGGTTTCCGAGAGGACGCGCTACTCGCGTGTTCGCGCGTTACCAATGCATTAAATCGGACATCGGTCAGCGCGTTGATGGAATAAGGCGGACCAAAACGGGGATTGTTCAGTCGAGAAGTCGGCGAAAACTGACCCATGTTTGCGCTTCAACTCTTCGCTCGACGATGTGCAACGAAGGGACATGGACCACATGCAATGCAGGGACAGGCTGCCCCCGCATAGCAATGGGACGGGCGGGACGCGGGCGCCGCCTGGCGCACGCGGCGTTCAGACGCGGTGCGTGGCGCCGCTCTCGGCCAGGCGCGACTGCAGCCGCTCGGCAATCTGCGTGACGGGCAGGACCTCGTCGACCGCGCCGACCGCGATCGCCTCCTTCGGCATGCCGAACACGATGCAGCTCGCCTCGTCCTGGGCGACGTTGAAGGCGCCGACCTGTTTCATCTCGAGCATCGCGCCGGCGCCGTCCTTGCCCATCCCCGTCAGCATCACGCCCAGCGCATTCTGTCCCGCCACCGCCGCCACCGACCTGAACAGCACATCCACCGAAGGACGATGGCGGTTCACCGGGGGCCCGTCGTCCAGCGAGATCATGTAATTGGCGCCGCTGCGGACCAGCTTCATGTGGCGATCGCCCGGCGCGATGTACGCGTGTCCGGGCAGCGCCCGCTCGCCGTCCTGCGCCTCGCTGACGGCCAGCCGGCACAGTGCGTTCAAGCGCGCCGCAAAGCTGCGCGTGAAGCCGGGCGGCATGTGTTGCGTGATCAGCACGGCGGGCGAATCGGCGCTCAGTCGGCTGATCACTTCGCGGATCGCCTCGGTGCCGCCGGTCGAGGCTCCGATCGCGATCAGTTTCTCGGTCGAGATGCGCGAGTACTGCGCCAACACGGTCTTCAGCAACGGCTGACCGTCGGGCGCCGCCGGTGCCGGCGCCACGTGCCGTGCCAGCCGGGCGCGCGAGGCCACGCGGATCTTCTCGCAGATGTCGGCCGCGAGTTCCTGCAATCCGGCCGCGATGCCCAGGCGCGGCTTGGAGACGAAGTCGATGGCCCCGAGTTCCAGCGCCCGCAGCGTCGCGTCGGCGCCGCGCGCGGTCAGCGTGGACACCATCACGACCGGGGTCGGCCGCAATCGCATCAGGCGTTCCAGGAAGTCCAGCCCGTCCATCTTCGGCATCTCGATGTCGAGCGTCACCACGTCCGGGTTCAGCGAGCGGATCATCTCGCGCGCCACCAGCGGATCGGGAGCGGCGCCGATCGCTTCCAGGTCGGCCTCCCGGTTGACGATCTGCGTGAGCAGGCCGCGCACCAGGGCCGAATCGTCGATGATCAGAACCCGTATTTTTCGCACGCTCGCCGGTCCTTCAGAAAAGCTCGACGTCGCCGTCGACCTTGGCGGTGTTCAGTCGGGCGTTGTACTGCTGTTCGGCCGTGACGATGGCGGCGTCCGACTGCGTCAGCTTGCGGCACAGGGCGCGGCCGCTGTTAGGAAAGAACACCACGCGGCGCGGGAACACGTCCAGCAGGTCCTGCGATGCAACGCGGATGCCTTCCGTGCGCAGGAAAGCGAGCACGAACTCGGCGTTGCGCTCGCCGACGTTCAGAGACGTGAAGTTCCTCAGCACGGCGCCGCCGCCGAACAGCTTCGCCTCCAGGTTCGCTTTGCGGGCGCCGCGCTTGATCAGCTCGTTGATCAGCTGCTCCATCGCGAACACGCCGTAGCGTCCGGCCAATCCGAGCAGGTCGCTGCCGCCGGGGGTCTGGCCGGTGTCACCCGGCAGCATGAAGTGGTTCATGCCGCCGACCTGGCTGACGCGGTCCCACATGCAGGCCGACACGCAGGAGCCCAGCACGGTCGACAGCACGATGTCGTCGCCCGACACGAAGTATTCTCCGGGCAGCAGCTTGACGGCGTTGCGATCGAACGTCCGCTCGAAATAGACGGTGCTGGCCTCGCCGAGCGAGCCCGACAGACGCGGCTGCGGATGCCGCCTGGCTCGAACCGCTGTCACGTCACAGCCTTTCGTAAACGGTCTTGCCGCGCAATGCGAACCACTGGCGGCAGTCCGTGAAGTTTTCCGAATGGCCAGCGAACAGCAGCCCGCCCGGCCTCAACGCGGCGGCGATGCGCTCCAGCACCGCGCGCTGTGTGGCCCGATTGAAATAGATCATCACGTTGCGGCAGAACACCGCGTCCAGCGGCGTGCCCAGCCGGCTCAGGATCGGCCATGCCGCCTCGAGCAGGTTGAGCTGCTCGAATTCGACCAGGCGCGCCAGCTCCGGACGCACCCGCACCATGCCCGCGTTGGGGCCGGTTCCGCGCAGGAAGAACCGCCGCGCCCGGTCGCGTCCGCACGTCTGTATGGCCTGGTCCGGGTAGACGCCGCGGCGGGCGCTGGCCAGCACCTGCGTGTCGATGTCGGTGGCCAGCACGCGCGCTGCGCTCGCCGGCCCGAGCGCCTCGACGACGGTCATCGCGATCGAGTAGGCCTCCTCGCCGGTCGAGGCCGCCGCGCACCAGATGCGCGCGCTGCGGCCGGCCAGCCCGCGCCGCAGCAGGTCCGCCAGCACGGGAAAGTGATGCTGCTCACGGAAAAACGACGTCAGGTTGGTGGTGAGCGCGTTGACGAACTCCTGGCGCTCGGCCCGCGCGAACTGCGGGTCCGATTCCAGGCTGTCCAGGTAGAGCTCGAACGAATCGATGCTGTGCGACCGCAGCCGCCGCGACAGGCGGCTGTTGACCATGTTCTGCTTGCTCGCGTTGAGGTCGATACCGGCCAGAGCGAAGATGAGCCGGCGAACCCGATTGAAGTCGCGCGCGTTCAACTCGAACGGGCGCGCATCCTGACCGCTGACCGTGGTGGCAGCCGAAAGCGGGTCGCGCGCTCCCACGGTGGCAAGGCCCTCGGCGTGAATCCGACTTCGAGCAGCGGCGCGCGCCGTTCAGGCCGCAGCGCGTTCCAGCAGTCCCATGTCGGGACTGCTCATCAGCCGCTCGATGTCCACCAGGATCAGCAGGCGCTCGCCCTCGCCCGACTGCACCGTGCCCAGCCCCATGATGTAGCCCGCATCCAGCAGCGAGTTGAACTCGGGCGCCGGCTTGACGTGTCCTTCGCCCAGCTCCATCACATCGCTGACCGAATCGACCACCGCTCCCACCACGCGCCCGGCCACGTTCAAGATGATCACCACCGTGAAGGTGTCGTAGCGCGCCTCCCCCAGCGCGAACTTCACCCGCAGATCCACGATCGGCACGATCACGCCTCGCAGGTTCACGACCCCCTTGATGAACGCCGGAGCATTGGCAATGCGCGTGACCGCCTCGTAGCAGCGGATCTCCTGCACCTTCAGGATGTCGATCCCGTATTCCTCGCCCCCCAGCTTGAAGGTCAGAAACTCGCTGACCCCTGCCGCCGTGGCAGCTCCGGTCCTCACTTCCATCCGCTCCATCATGCCCATCAACAGCTCCAAGAGTTCAATGTCGTGCGCGTTTGACCAGCCCGGCCGTATCCACGATCAGCGCCACCCGGCCGTCTCCCAGGATGGTGGCGCCCGAGATGTCCGGAACGCGCCGGTAATTCGTCTCCAGGTTCTTCACAACGACCTGGTGCTGTCCGAGCAGCTCGTCGACCAGCGCCGCCACGCGCCGGCCTTCGGCCTCCACGATCATCATGATCTCGGGGCCGCGCTCGCCGTCCTGGCGCGGCACGTTGAAAATATCGTCCAGCGCGACGACCGGCAGGAATTCATCGCGTACTTTGACCACCCGGCCGGTCGCGCCGACGCTCTGGACCATGCCCGGCATCACCTGGAACGACTCGACCACCGACGCCAGCGGCAGGATGTAGGTCTCACCGCCCACGCCGATCGACATGCCGTCCATGATGGCGAGCGTCAGCGGCAGCCGTACCGTCACTCGCGTGCCGTAGCCCTCGGCCGAGTCCAGCTCGACCGTGCCGTTCAGCGCCGTGATGTTCCGGCGCACCACATCCATGCCCACGCCGCGACCGGACACGTCGCTCACCTGATCAGCGGTCGAGAAGCCCGGCTCCCAGATCAGCGCCCACACCTCGGCATCGCTCATGTCGTCGCGCACCGCCAGTCCCCGCTCGCGCGCCTTGTCCAGGATGCGCTCGCGCCGCAGGCCCTGCCCGTCGTCGCGCACTTCGATCAGGATCGATCCGCCCTGATGCGCCGCCGACAGCGTGATGGTGCCGTGAGGGGTCTTGCCGGCGGCCTGCCGCCTGGCCGGCGTTTCGATGCCGTGGTCGGCGCTGTTGCGCACCAGGTGCGTCAGCGGGTCGACGATCTTCTCGATCAGTCCCTTGTCCATCTCGGTGGCCTCGCCCACCAGCCTGAGCTCGATCTGCTTGTCCAGCCGGGATGCCAGGTCGCGGATCAGCCGCGGGAAGCGGTTGAACACGAAGGCCATCGGAATCATCCGGATCGACATCACGGTCTCCTGCAGGTGCCGTGAATTGCGCTCCAGATCGGTAATGCCGCCGAGCAGCGCGCTGAACTGGACCGCGTCCAGATCCTTGGCCTGCTGGCTGAGCATCGCCTGCGTGATCACGAGCTCGCCGACCAGGTTGATCAGCTGATCGACTTTCTCGACGTCCACCCGCAGCGTGGTCGATTCGAGCGCTCCGCCCGCCGCCTTGTCCGCCCTGCCACGCGTTTCGGACCGATGCGCCGCCTCGGCGTCGGCCGCGGCCGCCCGCGCGGCCGTCTGCGCCGCCAGCGTCTTCGGATCGACGAAGAACCCGTAACCGTCGCCCTCGGTCGTCCGCGCCGGCGCCGCCTCGGGATCGGGGTGCTGCGCGGCGGCCGCCGGAGCCTTGGCGGAGGCGGCCGGGGCTGCGCTGGCGGCGCCGAAGGACTCGATGCACACCTGCTCGCGGGCGACATGGAACGAGAACAGTTCGAGCAATTCCGAATCGGGCGAAGCGGTCGTGACCTTGAAGCGCCGCAGGCCGTCCGACGCCAGCACCCCGTCGTCGAGGGCCTCGATCGATCCGAGCGTCGGGATGTCGCGGAACAGCTCCGCCAGCCCGTCGGCCGCCTCGCCACTCTTCAACGGGCCGATCGTGACGCGCAGGCTGCGCGCCGCCGACGGCCCGCCTGGCGCGGCATCCTGCCCGGAGGCCATCTTGCGGATCCGCTCGATCAGCGCATCGACCGGCGGGCGCTCATCGGTCCCGCTCTGGTAGCACGCCAGTTGCGCCTTGACCACGTCGCCGGCTTCCAGCAGCAGGTCCACCATGGACCGCTTCAGCGCGAGCTCGTTGCGGCGCAGGCGGTCCAGCAGGGTTTCCAGTTCGTGCGTCAGGCTCGCCACGTCGGCGAATCCGAACGTGGCCGCGCCGCCCTTGATCGAGTGGGCGACCCGGAAGATCGCGTTCAATTCCTCGTTGCTCGGCCGCGCGACGTCGATGTCCAGCAGCAGCGACTCCATGTTGGCCAGGTTCTCGCGCGCCTCCTCGAAGAACACGCCGTAGAACTGGGTCAGGTCGAAGCCGTCCTGCTGCAGGCCCGGATTGCTGATCTCGCCCATGTGGATGGTTTCCGCCGCCTTATTCGTCCGGATGTCGCCGGCGCCGCCCCGCCCGGCTCAACGAATCACCTTGCGGATGACCTCCAGCAGCTTGCTCGGATCGAACGGCTTGACCAGCCATCCGGTGGCACCGGCTGCGCGTCCCTTCGATTTCATCTCGTCGCTCGACTCGGTGGTCAGTATCAAAATGGGCGTGGACAGGTAGGCCGGCAGTCCTCGCAAGTTTTTCACGAGCGTGACGCCGTCCATGCGCGGCATGTTCTGGTCGGTCAGCACCAGGTCCACGCTCTGCGTCATCGCCTTCTCGTAGGCCTCCTGACCGTCGGCCGCCTCGATGACGTGGTAGCCGGCTCCCTTCAGCGTAAAGGAGACCATCTGGCGCATCGAGGCCGAATCGTCCACCGCGAGAATCGATTGCATGTCGTGGCTCCTGCCGAACCTGCCGTGGCCCGGCCTTCCTAGAAAAGATCGATCGAACCGGCTGTCATTTCCACCTGCCGGACCGGGTGCGGCTGGATCATCTGCAGGCTGCGCGCTGCCTCGTCCGACAGCGAGCGCAGCCTCTCCTCGAGAACGGACAGCCTGCGCTGAGCGTGCCCGGTCAGCTGGGTGGCCATGTCCTGGAACTGCAGCGCCGTGACGGCCGCATGCACCGCCTCGGCCACCTGCCGGCGCTGCACGTCGCTGGCGGCCACCGACGGCAGCACGGCGGCGACCTGGTTGAAGCTGATCAGCAGGCGTTCGCCTGCGTCGTTGATCAACGCTTTCAGGCGCTCCAGATCGGCCTCGATCAAAGCGCATTCCTGGGCAGCATCCAGGCCCGCCTGCTCGCGCGGCGGAAGGTCGACAGCGTCGGATGTCATTGCGTTCTAAGCTTCGGGAAAAATGGGGCCCGCTTCCTTAGTGTCGACGACGCCCGTCGGCGCCGATGTCGGGAAAAGGCGGGCTAAGCGAGGGCAGTTTTGCCTGCGCGGCAGACCGGAAACGCCGTCTTGCAGTCCAACACGCTCGGCGCCCTCAGATGCCTTGAAATGCGCCAAAATCGGCGCCCATGAGCGCGCCTGCCAGCGGTCCCGAGTCCATCCCCATCCGATTGCTGGTGGTCGAGGACTCCGAGCTCGACTTCGACCTGCTGACCGCGATGCTGGCCCGCGACGGCCCGCCGTTGCGTGCCGAGCGGGTCGAGGACGAAGCCGGCATGCAGGAGGCGCTCGAGCGGGCTCGCGTCGATGCGGTCGTGACCGACCACAACATGCCGCATTTCGATTCCTTCGCTGCGTTGAAGCTCGCCAAGGCAGCCGATCCCGACCTGCCGGTTCTGGTCGTCTCGGGCGAGATGTCAGAGGACCTGGCGGTGGCGGCACTGCACGCGGGAGCGGACGACTTTATTCTGAAATCGCGCCTGTTCCGGGTCGGACCGGCGTTGAGGCGCAGCCTGCAGGCGGCGGCGCAGCGCCGGGCGGGGCGCGCCGCGGCGGCCGCGCTGGCCGACAGCGAGGCGCGCCTGCGGGAGCTGACGCGCCATCTGGAATCGGCCAAGGAAGAGGAACGGGGGCGCATCGCCGGCGAGATCCACGACGACATCGGATCGATGCTGACGGCGTTGCGCTTCGAGACGGTGGCCCTGGCGCGGCAGATGCAGCAGCGCGGGCTGGAGGAGCCGCGGCTGCCGCTGATGCTGGACCTGATCGGTCAGCTGGTGGCGGCCAGCCATCGCATTCAGAACAACCTGCGCCCGCCGGTGCTCGACGCCGGCCTGGTGGCGGCGCTGCAATGGCTGGTGAGCTCGTTTGGCGCGCGCACCGGCATCCAGGCGAGCTTCGAATCGAACCGCGAAGACGTGCCGCTGGCGCCGGATGGGTTGGCGGCGCTGTACCGCGCGGCGCAGGAGGCGCTGGCCAATATCTCCAAGCACGCTCACGCGCGCCAGGTCGCGGTCCAGTTGTTCGTTTCGCCGGGGGAGGTCTCGCTCGAGGTCAGCGACGACGGGGTCGGGTTCGACCCGCAACTGCTGCGCACTTCACCCGGTTTCGGTCTGCGCGCGCTGCTCGAGCGGGCCCGCGGGCTGGGCGGCTGGGCCGAGGTGAACTCGACCCCGAATCGGGGGGCCAGCGTGATGTTCTCCATTCCAGTCCGTCCGGACGCCGCAACCCCCCGGGAGAACGAAGACGCCAACCTCGCCTGAAGCAATCCGGTCCGGAGGCCAGCGCCGATGACGCTGCGGGTGATCGTGGTCGACGACCACGCGATCGTGCGGCGTGGCATCGTCGAGATCCTGACCGAGCGCTCCGACCTGACCGTGGTCGCCGAAGCGGCCGACTACGGCCAGCTGCGCGCCCAGTTGCGGCAGCACGGCGAGATCGACCTGCTGGTGATGGACCTGTCGCTTCCGGGCAAGGACGGCATCGAGATCCTGAAGGCGCTGCACGGCGAAAATCCCCGCCTGAAGGTCCTGATCGTCAGCATGCACCCCGAGGAGCAGTACGCGGTGCGCGCGTTCAAGGCGGGCGCCAGCGGATACCTGAACAAGGCAAGTGCGCCCGAGAAACTGCTGGAGGCGGTCGAGCAGATCGCCAGCGGCCGCAAATACGTCACGCCGGCCATCGCACAGGCCCTGATCGATCAGCTGGCCGCGCCCGAGGAGAGCCTGCCCCATGAACGTCTGTCGGACCGCGAGTTCCAGGTGCTCAAACTGATGGCCTCCGGACAGAGGCTGTCGGACATCGCCGACAGCCTGTCCCTGAGCCCGAAGACGGTCAGCGTCTACCGGGCGCGCATCCTGGAAAAGATGAACATGGGCAACAATTCGGAGCTGGTGCACTACGCGGTCAAACACGGCCTGGCCTGACGGCTCAGGGCGCCTTGACCACGCGGTTCTTGCCCGTTTTCTTGGCCTCGTACAGGCTGGCATCGGCGCGGCGCATCAGCTGCTCGAGCGACTCGCCCGGGCGCCACTGGGCGACCCCCGCGGAAAACGCCAGCATCAGGCGGTCCTGTTCGAACTGGAACGGGCGGCGCGCGAGTTCGCGCTGCAGCCGCTCGGTCGCCTCGACGCCGTCCTGCGCCGCGCAGGCCGGAAACAGCACGGCGAATTCCTCGCCGCCCGTGCGGGCGGTCAGATCGGTCGGCCGCATCGTCGCGTGCACGGTCGTCACGAAATGGACCAGGGCCCGGTCGCCGGCCACATGCCCCAGGGTGTCGTTGATCCGCTTGAAGTTGTCCAGATCCATCATGCCCAGCGTCAGGCCGCAGCCATAGCGCAACGCGCGCGCGCTTTCGACCCGGAAGGCGTGTTCCAGTCCGCGCCGGTTCAGGGCGTTGGTCAGCGGATCCTTCTGCACCAGCGTGGAGACCTCGCTCAGCTGATGCTCCAGCTGCGAAACCCGCGCCTCGTAGACCTCCACCTTCTTGCGGGCCTCGGACAGCTCGGCGCGCGACGACTGGATCTGATCGCGCACGACCTGCGTGTCGTCGAGCAGTCCGTGCACGATGCGCGACAGCGCCGCCAGATCGGGCGATTGCTGCAGCTGCTGCTGATACGTGCTGACCCGGTGGTTGAACTGCTCCGCGCTCGTGCCCATCTCGCCGACCCGATCCAGCAGCGCCGACAGCATCTCGGTCAGCGCCACCTTGGCTTCCTGCAGGCCGCGGCGCGCCCCGGTCTGCTGCGCAATCAGCGCGGCCAGGCGCCGCTCGGCCGCCGCGATCTGCCCGGAACGCATCGGTCCGGCCAGCAGGGACCGGACCGGCTCGAGCTGGTTGACCAGCCAAGCCTCGTCCGGCGCGAGCTGCCCCAGGTTCTCGCACAGCAGGCCCAGCAGCCGTTGCAGACCGGCCCGGACGCGCTGGTCTTCGGCGATTTCGCGTTCGATCGCCAGCATGCAGTCGGTCAGCGCGGGCGCGGGCTGCAGCGCCTCCTGCGGGTCGGCTCGTTCCGCCTGCGCCAGGCACTCGCGCAGCTTCTCGCGGCCCGCCGGGTCCTCGGTGCAGGCCTGCTCCAGGGCCCGCAGGCTGCGCAGCGCCAGCCGCTGCCAGGCCCGGGCCTGCTCGGCGGCCCTGGCCAGCGCGTCGTGCGGGTCGGGCCGGGCCGGCGCAGCGGCCACTTCGGCCGCCCCGCCCGGCGCCGGCGTTTCGGCGGACTGCGGCGGCGCCACGGACGCCGCGGCGGTGGCGGCCGGCAGCGCCGCGACCGGCGGCCCCCAGGATTCGACCAGGCGCTGCAGGCGCTCCAGCGCAAGGGAAGGATCGCCGGCGGCCGCGTCGATCACGTGCGAGATCGAATCGAGCTTGCGGGCGCGCGTCCAGTTCGAGTGCAGCGCGTCGGACTGTTTCAGAATCGCCAGCACCATCGACGGCCAGGCGTCGGCTCCGCTGCCGGGCCGGCGCGCGAGCGCCCGATCGATCGACTCGCGCGCCACGCTCCATTTCTGTCGCTGGGCCGCCTGCAGCATCTGCGCCGCTTCCTGCTGCGACATCCGGCTCTGGCGCATCAGATCGGCCCCGACGTCCCTCAAAATGCCGGCCAGACCGGTGCCGCGCGGCTCGACCCCGGAGCTTTCCCAGAATGCGTCAGCGAAGGTCTCGGGCGTCGGAACGATCTTGCGCTCGGCCAGCAGCTTCAATGCGCGCCGCGCCGCCTCGGCGTCGTTCAACGGCTGCAGCCCGGGCTCGTTCGGTTTCACCGCCCGACCTCTTCTTCGCCACCGGCGTCGCGCGAACGGCACGGGATCACATCGGACTGCCAATCGGGCGGCGCGCCGCGCGCGAGCAGTTGTGAAAAGGTGGTGGGCGACACCGGCTGCGAGAAAAGGAAGCCCTGCATCAGGTGGCAGCCCCGGTCGGCGAGGCTGCGCATCTGGGCGGGCGTCTCCACGCCCTCGGCCACCACGTCGAGGCGCAGCCCGTGCCCCATCGCAACGATGGCGGCCACCAGCGCAGCACTGGCGCGGCTGGTCTCCAGCTCGCCGACGAAGGTGCGGTCGATCTTCAGGATATCGATCGGCAGCCGCTTCAGATACGCCAGTGACGAATAACCGGTTCCGAAGTCGTCGATCGACAGCGCAACCCCCAGCGCCTTGAGCGAACGCAGCTGCGGCAGCACGGCGTCCAGGTTCCGCATCATCGCCGTCTCCGTGATCTCGAGCTCCAGCAGCCCGGGCGGAACGTCGTGCGCGAGCATGCTTTCCTTCACGGGCGCAATCAGGTTGCCGCGCTGCAGGTGGTGCCCGGAGATGTTCACCGAGACCGGGATGCGCGGCAGGCCGGCCTGGTGCCACGCTTCCAGCTGCCGGCAGGCCTCCTGCAGCGCCCACTCGGTGATCGGAACGATCAGCCCCGAGTCCTCGGCGGCCGGGATGAAGTCCGAGGGCGACACGAGCTCCTTGTCACGCTGCCAGCGCATCAGCGCCTCGGCCCCGACGATCCGGCCGGTGTCCACGTCGATCTTGGGCTGGTACACCAGCCTGAGCTGCTGCAGCCCGATCGCCCGGTGCAGGTCCGACTCGAGCTTCCATTGGGCGCGGCGCGTCACGTTCATGCGCTCGAAGTAGCGCAGGCAGCCGTTGCCGCCCTGCTCCTCGAGTGCCCGCACCGCCAGCAGGGCGCGGCTGAGCAGGCTGTCGACCTCGTCCCCATCGGCCGGGAACATCACGGAGCCGATCGAGGCCGTGATGAACACTTCCTGGCCGTCGACTTCGAATGGCGGCTGGAAGGTGTCCAGCGCGCGGCCGGCGACCCGCTCGAGCTGGACCTCATCGCGCAGGTCCGGCAACAGCACCGCGAATTCGTCACCACTCACGCGCGCCACGCGCGACCGGCCTGGCGCGTGAATCGGCTGGGCGGCCTCGGCCGCCCCCGGCGCGCGCCCGGCCGGCGGACCGCCGCGATCGTCGCGGCGCAGAACGGCGCGCAGGCGGCGCGAGATCTCCTGCAGCAACTGGTCGCCGGCGCGGACGCCGAGGGAATCGTTGATGTGCCGGAATCGGTTGACGCCGATCAGCAGCAGTCCGACCCGCGCGCTGCGGGCGCGCGACCGCCGCAGCTCGTCGTCGAAGATCTCCTGGAAATGGCGGCGGTTGGGCAGTCCGGTCAGCAGGTCGAAATTGGCGAGCTGGCGTATCTGGTCGGCCGCCAGGCGGTCACGCGTCACATCCTGCATGGCGCCGTGGGCCGCCACCAGCGTCTGGCCCGGATCGAATTCGAGCTCGGCCTCGATGCGCAGGATCCGGATCGTGGCGCCGGGTCCGCGCAGGCGGCATTCGAAATTCAGCGTCGAGCGATCGGGACGGGCGTTGCGCACCAGCCGTTCGATGCGCAGCCGGTCGCGCGTGGCCACGCGCTGCCAGACCTCGTCCAGCGCAATCCCGCCCGGCTGCGGGGCCTTGCCGATCAGGCTCCAGGCCTCGTCCGAAAGCTGGAGGCGGCGAGGGGCGACTTCCCAGCGCCAGCTTCCCAGGCGCGCGATCCGCTGGATCTTCAACAGATCGGCGCGGTTGCGAACCAGCTCCTCGCGCACGCGCGAGGCGCGCGTCAGATAGCGCAACCGTTGCGACAGCAGGGTCCATCGCCCCGGCGTCTTCACGAAGAAATCGGTGGCGCCCGCGTCGTAGGCGCGCCCGATCGATTGCTCGTCGTCCAGCCCGGTGAGCATCACGACCGGCACGTGCGCGCCGTTGGGCAGGCGCCGCAGCCGCTCGCAGGTCGCAAACCCGTCCAGGTCGGGCATGACCGCGTCCAGCGCGACCACCTGCGGCCGCTCCTGCTCGAGCAGCTCCAGCGCACGCGCGCCGCTGTCGGCCTCGACCACGCGCCAGCCGCGCTCGGCCAGTCCCGCCGCGGTCAGCATGCGGACGATCGAATCGTCGTCCACCAGCAGCACCGTGCCCTCGCCGGCGGCGCAGCCGTCGGCGTCCCGCAGCGACGCGGCCAGGTCCACGATCGCGGGTTCGACCGGTTTCATGATCCCGCCGCTCCCAGCACATCCAGCTGTGGCCGCGCATCGGCCTCGGGCCGCCGCGCCGATGCGTCCAGCCCATAGCGCTTGCGGCGCCGCTCGCCGACCTGCCACAGGTCGGTGTGGATGGCCTCGATCAGCTCGACCATCTCGGCCGACGCCTCGACCCGATGATCGGCGAAGAACTCGATGTAAGCGGGCGTTGCGCCGTCGACCACGATCGGTATCACGAACCCGCTCTTCAGGCCGCTCTGCACCGCCAGGTCACAGCGCGCCCAGCCGTCCAGCCGCGCGAGGTCGGTCACCCAGTGCGGCATCCCGGTCGCGTCGGCCCGGCCGATCAGGCCGTGGGCGGATCGATCGGCGGTGGCGTCCTCGCTGGCCGTGATGAAACGCGCAAAACGCTCGCGCTCGCTAAGGAACCAGACCGAGCGCCGCACCCGCTCGCCGCCGCCGGCATCACCGGCGAACAGCACCCGCCCGATCGGCCAATCCAGGTACTCGCCCAGCTCCTGCAGCGCCCGCTCCAGGACCTGATCGAGGCGTTCGCACTCCAGGGCCGCGGTGGACAGATCCCGCAGCAGCCGCATCAGCGCGTAGCGGCGCTGCAGCTCCAGGCTGTTCTGCAGCTCGTCCAGGTGAAGGCCCCTGAGCCGCTCGAGCTGCGCCAGCAGGGCGTTGGTCATCGCCTCGAACGAGGCCACCAGATTCTGCGATTCGTTGCGGCCGCGCAGCACGGCCCGGCCCGTGTAGCGAACCGCGAGCTGCTCGGCGCGCGCCGACAGCCTCTGCAGCGGCCGGTTAAGGTGCCGTGCCAGCAGTGCTCCGGCCAGCGCCGCGGCCGCCAGCGTCAACACGGCGGCCCAGTCCGCCCGCACCGCCAGGACGTCGCGCAACGCCATCGAGAACAGGACCGTTGCGCACAGGGTGCCGATCAGCGTGGGCGCCAGCGGCCAGGAGCGGATCGAATCGGTCGGTGCGGCCGCAGTCGGACCGGCGTCGATCGGCAGCCGCCCGGGTCCGTCAGCGCTCGGAAACGGCAACGGTGCCTGCGGCATCGGGCGGCCCGAAGCCGTATCCGTCCAGTTGCCGCCGGTGGCTGAATCTCGGATCATGACTGTTGCGCGCGCGCCTGGACCCCGGGGAGCGGGGCACCCTAGACGTTTTTTCGACGGCCTCGGCCCGAACTTGATCGGCCCGGGCACCGGAAAGGGGGCCAATTCGGGCCTTCGCCGGGGCACAATCGCGAGCGAACGATCGCCTTGACGGTCTCCGTGACCCCCATACCCGCTTCCTGGATGCTGCTCGGCGCACTGCTGTGCGGTGTCCTGGTCGGCCTGCTCGTCGCGTACGCCCTCAGGCTGCGGCCGGCCGACCGCGAGCGCACCGTGCTGCGGCGCGCGCTGGCCTCGTCGAACGACTGGTGGTGGCGCACCGGCCCCGATCTGCGCGTGCTGGAGGCCGAACCCGGCCGCGGCAGCCCGGCCGGTCTGGACCTGCCATCGCTGCGCGGCCGCGGACCGTGGCAGCTGGAGGCCGGCCCGCAAGCGGCGCCGCTGGCGGCGGCGCCGCCCCCCATCGCCGAGGCCGTGGCGCGCCGGGCGCCGTTTCACGACGTCGAGCTGCCGTTGACGGCCAGTACGGGCGCGGTGTGGACGCTGCGGTTGAGCGGAGAGCCGGTCTACACGGTCATCGGACGATTCTGCGGATACGCCGGGGTCGCCACCCTGGTGTCGGAGGCCGCGCTCAGCACGGAGCGCGCCGGGTCATTGCAGGCGCGGATCCGGCAGCTGGAGGCCGACAACGCGGTACGGATGCAGCGGCACGAACTGGCCGCGCGCGAGCTGGAGAGCTTCGCCTACTCGGTGTCGCACGACCTGCGCGCCCCGCTGCGCGTGATCGACGGGTTCGCCCAGATCGTGCAGGAGGATTACGGCGAGCGGCTCGATGCGCTGGGGCGCGAGCACATGAAGCGGATCGCAGCCGCCGCCGGGCGCATGAACTCGATGATCGACACGCTGCTGGAGATGTCCCGCATGACCGGCCGTGAGCTGGGCTTCGAGCGGGTCGATCTGTCCGAGACGGCACGCCAGCTGATCGAGGACCTCAAGGCCGCCGAGCCCGGCCGCCAGGTCCAGGTGGCGGTCCAACCCGGCCTGAGCGTCGAAGGCGACAGCACGCTGATGCGGCTGGTGCTGCAGAACCTGTTGGGCAACGCTTTCAAGTTCTCCGCCAGGACCCGCGAAGCGCGCATAGAGTTCGGTCGACGCCCCGACGGCGACCACGCGTTCTACGTACGCGACAACGGCGCCGGCTTCGATATGCGCTTCGCAGATCGCCTGTTCGGGGTATTTCAGCGGCTGCACTCGCAGAGCGAGTTTGCCGGCACCGGAGTGGGCCTGGCCACCGTTGCCCGCATCGTGCGGCGGCACAGCGGGCGCATCTGGGCCGAGTCCGAGCCCGGCAAAGGCGCCACGTTTTTCTTCACGATGTGGGATCAGGGGGCCGGCCGCGCGCAATCGAATTGAGCCGATTGGCGGCCTCGACCATCCGGGTCGCCAGCAGTTCGATGCTCACGCCCTCGCTGCGCGCCTGCTCGCGCAGCGCCTGCAAGGCCCGGGCCTGATCCAGCCGCAGCCGCTCCATCAGGATTCCGACCGCGATCGCCTCCTCGCGGCCCACGACGCCGCCTGCAGCCGGGGCCGGCCGGGCTGCCGCGGCCGGCATCGCATCCAGCTTGGCCAGGGCGGCGTTGACGGCCGGAACGACCTGACGGATGTCGATCGGCTTGACCAGGTAGCCCAGCGCCCCCAGCCGCGCCGTCTCGTCGACGATGGCGGGGTCGCCGAAAGCCGACAGGAACATGAATCCGGTCGACGTGTGCGACGCCAGGTAGCGGGCCACGTCCATGCCGGACTTGCCCTGCATCCGCATGTCCAGGATCGCCAGGCGCGGCCGGTGGTTGCGCGCCAGCAGGATCGCATCGTCGCCGTTATCGGCCTCCAGCACCTCGAAGCCGGCCTGCCGCAGTCCGGCCACCACGGTGGCCAGCACCAGCCGGTCATCGTCGACCACCAGAATCCGGGTCGGTCGCGCCCCGATCGTCCTGTCGTTGGCCGCCCCTTGCATGTCGAGCTCCGTCAGATCAGGTCTTCACGCACGGCGGGCGGCGACAGGTCCAGCGTGGCGATGACCCGGTCCTCCTTCTGCTCCAGCGACAGCTGCGCGCCGCGGCGCGGCAGCAGCGCCTTGACCAGGCCCAGGCCAGAGACGCCCGACGAGATTCGTCCCAGCTCGAAGCCCGCCGGCAGGCGGCCGGCGTTCTGGATCTGCACGGCCAGGCCGTCGGCTCGCGCCTCGATGCGCACGTCCAGCGTCAGGTCGCGGCTTTCGCGGTACTTGATGGCGTTGGTCCCCAGCTCGTTGATCACCAGCGCCAGCGGAACCGCTTCGCCCTCGGGCAGGCCCCAGCGCCACAGCGCCGACGCCGACGGCGCCAGCCGCACCTCGACCCCGAACATCAGCCCCAGGTTGTTGAAAATGCCCTGCACCACCCCGAGCACCGGCAGCGTTCCGGCCGCGCCGATCTGCAGCCCGTGTACCTGGGCGATGGCCTGGATCTGCCCGGCGATCTCGTTGAGCTGCGTGGCGACCTCGGGCTTGCCGCTGGCCATGTGCTGCAGCAATCCGGCCACGCCCTGCAAATTGTTCTTGATCCGATGGTGGACCTCGCGCACCAGGATGTCGCGCTGCCGCACCGCATCTTCCAGCCGCTGCTGCTCGGCCGCCATCCGCTGCGTCACGTCCTCGGCCACGCCGAACACGCGCAGCATGCCATCGTGCATCCGGGCCGGATTGAGCCGTACGCTGATGGTGCGCACGCCGGCGGCCGGATGGTCGACCCGCACCGTCAGTTCGGCGCGCCGCAGGCGACGCAGGCCGGCGATCACGCGCGGCAGCTCGCGGCCCAGTTGCGCGGCGTCGTCGAAGTGGACGTGGCGCAGCGCGTTGCGCGGGTTGTCCATCAGCTCCGAGGCCGCCGCTCCGACCAGCTGGGTATAGCGCGAATTGACGTATATGACATGGGTCAGGTCGGCATTGGCGATGAACACCAGCTGATCGATGTTCTCGGCGAACTGGCGAAAGCGCGTTTCGGTCTCGCGCAGGGCGGTCTCGGCGCGCACCTCGTCGGTCAGATCGTCGACGATCGACATCACGTAGGCGGCCGAGCGCTCGCCGTCCTGCTCGTCATGGAACACCGGGACCACGCGCTGGTTGACGATCAGGGTGCGCCCGTCGGCCCGCAGCATCACGTCGCGCGGCCGCTCGATCTGGCGCCCGTCGGCGATCGCCTTGCGATCCATTTCGCGGTACAGGTCGGCGAACTGGCGCCCGTACACCTCGTGCCAGGTGCGCCCGATCACCTGCGAGCGGGCAAGGCCCGTCATCGCCTCGCCGGCCCGGTTCAGGCTGACGAATCGGCCCGTCTTCACATCGCGCACCGACACCAGCACCGGCAGGTTCTCGATCACCAGGTCCAGGTAGTTGCGCACCGAGCGCAGCTCGTCCTCGGAGCGGTGGCGGGCGTCCACGTCCATCAGCGCCACGATCACGCCCCGGTCCGGCACGCCCTCCTCGAACGGGCGCACGTTGCCCGCGCACCAGAAAACCGATCCGTCGGCGCGGCGCATCTGATGCTCGAACGTCGAAACGATCCCCGCCGCCGCGCCGATCCACTCGGCCTGTGCCGCCTGCCAGGCCGCCGGATCGGCGAACAGCGCGCCGAACTGCAGCTCCTGCAGGTCGCGCGCCGAGAAGCCGAACATGCGCTCGGCAGTGGCGTTCGACTTCACGACCAGGTCGTTGGCCACGTACAGGATCGCGACCAGCGCGTTGTCGAAGATCAACTGCAGCTCGTTCAGGGCCGAGCGCAGCTCGCGTTCGGATCGCTTGCGCTCGTCGATGTTGACGAACGCGAAGATGTAGCCCAGCTCGGGCCGCTCCGGATTGACGGCGCGCCCCTGCACCGCCACCCAGATCGGCTCTGCGCGCCGCCGGTACAGCAACAGCTCGAATTCGCAGGCGCCGGCCTGACGGATCGTCTCGAAGCGCTCCTCCAGGCTGGCGAGCAGCATCCGGTCCGACGGGTGCCCGAACAGCTGGATCTGGTCCACCAGCGTGTTGGGCTCGCACCCCAGCAGGTCCTCCATGGCCGCGTTGGCCCGCAGCAGCCGCCCGTCCCGCACGAACAGCAGTCCGACCAGCGCCGTATCGAAGATCAGGCGGCTTTCGGCCAGCAGGCTCTGCAGCTCTGCGGCAGTGCTGGCTGCCGCTTCGCGCTGCTCGTGCAGCTCGGTGACATCCTGGAACGTGAAAATGGCCTCCACCGGCGCGCCGTCCGCCTCGGCGTCGTCCAGGGGCCGCGCCTGCACCAGGCACCAGCGCGGCCGCCCGTCGCGGTCGTACAGCACCACCTCGGCACTGGTCGTCAGACCCGGCCGCACGGCCGGCAGCCCCGGAACGTCCTCGGGCGCCTGGCCGTCCCGGTGCAGACACAGCTGCCACAGCGACATGCCGATCGCCTCGGCGTCGGAGTACCCGAACATCCGGCAGAACTCCCGGTTGGCCAGCACGATCTGCCCGGCGCGGGTCTTGGCCACTCCGGTGCTCATCGTCTCCAGCAGCGACTGCTGCTCGCGCAGGGCCGTCCGCAGCTGGCCTTCGAACAGCTTCTGGTCGGTGAAGTTCTCCATCACCAGCAGGTAGCGGCGCGAGGCGTCGGCGCTTTCGAGCGCGCGCCAGCCCAGCTTGACCCAGACCGTGCGGCCCTCGCGGTCCAGCAGCCGGCGATCGGGCTCGGACACCATCGCGGCACCGGTCGGCAGGTACTCCATCAGCCGCTCGCGCTGCTTCAGACTGGCCACGACGTCGTCGGGGTGGGTCAACCGCACCGGATCGCGTCCGAGCAGGTCGTGCTCCCGGTATCCGAGCAGCGCACAGGCGGCGCGGTTGGCACGCCGGATCCGGAAGGTCGAATCGAGCTGAACGATGCCGACCGGGCTCTCGTTGAAGATGGTTTCCAGGCGCTCGGCGTTCTCGGCCAGCTCGACCTCGATGCGCTTGCGGTCCGAGATGTCCCGCACCAGCAGGAATATGAATTCGCGCTCACCGTGTTCGACCCGCTGCAGCACCAGATCGACTTCGAATTCCGAACCGAGCCGGGTCCGGTAGCGCGCTTCCCCGTGAAAGGCGCCGCGGTCCAGCAGCGCCTCGATCATCTCGGCCAGGGCCTCGTCGGTCAGGCTGGTGTCGATCGCGCCCAGCCGCAGCCCGGTGAGCTGTTCGCGGTTGTATCCGAGCCAGGCGAGCGCGGTCTCGTTGGCATCCAGGATGGCGCCGTCGCGGCCGATTTCGAGCACCATTTCACCGGCCGAATCGAGCGCCTGGCGCAGAGCGGCGAGCGAGGTTTCGGCGAAGCGCTCCCGATCGAGCCGCTCGACGGTCAGGAATACGCCGCTGAAGCGGCCGTACGGGTTGAACAGCGGCGTGCGCCGCTCGCGCACCCAGGGGCGGTCGCCTCCGGAGAACTCGTATTCGACCTGCTGCGGCACGCGCACTTCGCCGTCGCGCATCCGCTCCAGCGAACGCATCACGGCCGGCTGCGAGGAGTGATCGAAGGCCTGGTCCAGGCGGCGGCCGAGCAGCTGGCCGACTTCCACGCCGAGCAGCTGCGCCAGGTAGGCATTGCAACGCACATAACGCAGGTTGCTGTCGAGCACGGCCATCCCGATGCGCGCGCTGGACATCAGCGTCGACAGCATCGCGTCGGCGGCCCGCGTGGCCCGCAGGGCCGTGCGCGGCACCGTGACGTCGTGCACGATGGCGGTGAGGTGCGACACCAGACCGCCGTGGTCGGCCTCGAGCACCAGGCGCACTTCGAAATTCTTGGAGCCGGTCGGGTGGGCGTACGCGAATTTGAAGCTGCGCGTCTCGAGCGACTCGAAGGTGGCCGCCAGCTTGGCTTCCCACAGCGGCGCGTATTGAGTGAAGTGCTCGACCTGGCTCAGCGGACGGCCGACAAAGGCCACGCGGGGAATCGCGGTGGCCCGCTCGATGGCCGGATTCGCATAGACGACGATCAGTCGCCGATCGAACCGCAGCACCGCATCGGGCAGCTCGTCGAACACGCTCACCGGCGGATGCGACATCTCCACCGGCTCGGTTTCAGGCGCCTTCAGCCAGGCGGCTGCGGCCACCGTCTCGGTCACGGGGCGCGGCACGGGGTGGGACTCGATCGCCAGCATGCGCACGCTGGAGGCAAGTTCGGGCGGGCCGGCGGGCGTCGGCGCCCGCACCCGGCTGCGATCAAATAGCGTTGAATCGGCCACGCCCTGCTCCAGTCGCGCGACGACCCGACTGCCATGCTGCGGCCGCCTGGCGCAAAGAATACCGGAACGAGGCTTCTACAGATAGTTGAAGAGCGACAGCTTGGAGACGGCCGAGTAGCTCTGCAGGGCGGCTTGATAGGTGGTCTGCTGCTGGGCCATCAGGGAAGCCGCCTTGGCGTAGTCCAGATCCTGGATCGACGACAGCGCCGAGTTGGCCTGCAGGGTGCGATCGCTGTTCAAGGTCGAGTAGGAGCTGAGCTGCTGCAGCTGGTCGCCGACTTCGGCCTGTTTCAAGGTCACGTGGTCCAGCGCCTGTCCCATAGAGGCGAGCGACGATCCGAGCGAGGTCTGCAGTTGCGCTGTCGCGGCCGGCGTATCGGCGGGCTGCTGCAACGCAGCGATCGCCTTGGACATGGTCGTGAAGAGCGACTGGTATGCGGCCGGTGCGACCGTGAACGAATCACCGTTGGCGGGGGCGCCGGTGAGCTGGACCTGCAGGCCGTCGAAGGCGACCGTCGTGGGCGACGTGTAGGTGCCGCTGGCGACGCTCGTGTTCTTGGTGGTGTCCTGCACCTGGTAGGTCGTGGTGGACCCGCTCACCGCGAAGCTGATCGCGTAGTTGTCGCCGGTCAGTGCCGATGGATTGGCCACCGACCCGGGATCGATCACGCCGGAGCCGGTGTTGGTCGCGCTGGCGGCCGTCACGAAGGCGCCATTGCCGGGACGCATCTTCTGGAATATGTCGTCGCCCGAAAATTTGATCTGCAGCTGGCGGTTCTGCGACACCTGGACCGATTGCAGCACGCTGTCGCCGCTGTAGGTCACGTTGTTGCCGGCCTGCGAGAAGGGCGGGGCCGACTGCTGCGACCCGGCGAACAGGTAACCGCCCTGCCCGTCGCTGCCGTTGGCCAGGCCCACCATCTGACTCAGGTCGCCTTGCAGCCCCTGGGCCAGCGCCGCGCGCTGCGAATCGGAGTAGCTGGCATCGCCCGCCTGGATCAGGCGCTGCTGCGCGTCCTGCACCAGGTTGACCAGGCTCGACAGGGTCGAATCGGCCTGGTTCAGCTGCAGCTGGGCTTCGTTCTGATTGCTCTGATACTGGTTGAGCTGCGATACGGTGGTTCCGAGGGATGCCACATTGGCGGCGCCGATCGGGTTGTCCGACGGCGAATTGATCTGCTTGCCGGTGGACAGTTGCAGCTCGGTCTGCATCAACTGGCTCTGGGCGTTGCTGATCGCCTGCTCGCCGTTCTGGAACATCATGTAGGTGGAGACTCTGAGCATGGCCGTCGTATCCGTGTGACGTGTCGGGTGGTCCGCGATCGATCGGGGTCTGGCGCGGGCGGCCGCCTCAGCCGGACGAGGCGATCGACAGGATCTGGTCGAACAGCGTCGAGGCGATCGAGATCACCTTGGCGGCTGCCTGGTACTGCTGCTGATACTGCAGCAGGCTGGCGGCCTCCTGGTCCAGACTGACGCCCGCGACCGCGCTCTGGGCGTTCTGCGCGTTCTGCAGGATGGTCTGCTGGTTCTGCTGATCGGCCTGCGCGTTGGCGGTCATCGTGCCCACCTGCGCAACCACGGCCGCATAGCCCGAGCCGAGCGAGGTGCCGCCGACCACGTTGGCGTTCTGCAGCTGCGCCAGCGCCAGCGCGTTGGTGTTGTCGCCGGTGCCGCCGGTGTTGGCGCCGACGCTGACCGAGTCGCCCGTCGCGGGCGTCCCGAGCAGCGTCAGGCTCCAGCCGTTGAACGCGATCGGCTGGCCCGCGGTGTAGGTGCCCGAAGAGGTGGCCCCGTTGGTCGAATCGGTGAGCGTGTAGCTGGTCGGGCTGGTGAAGCTGAGGTTGACCGAATGGGTCAGATTCGCGTTTCGATTCGGTCCCGTCACGGACAGCGATAACACGCTGAGCGATCCGGTGTCGGTGGACGCAATCGAGGCACGAACCGGGCTGGCCGCGGCGATTTGCTGTGGCTGGCCGATCGAGACGGCCAGGTTGCCGGCGCCGGTGCGGACCGGTTCGATCGTGAAGCTGTCGCCGTTGGTGGCCGTGCCGGTGACGCTGAAGGTGATGCCGTCGACCGTGGCCGGTGTACCCGGCAGCGACGACAAGGTGGTCTGCTGGCCGTCGGACAGGCGCGTGAGGTGATACTGACCGCCGACCACTTGCAGCCGGTAATCGGACGCCTGCAGCTGGGTCGGATCGCTGAAGGTTGCCGTGACGGTCTCGGCGGGCGCGCCACCCGAGGTCGCATTGGTGGTCGACGCGATCACGGTCGGCGACAGCGTCGAAAACAGGTTCACGCCGGGCGCGCCGTTCGAATCCTGCCCGAGCTGGCTTTGCTGGTTGAATTGCGACGACACCGCGACCGCCAGGCGGCCGATCTGATTCTGGACCGCAGGAACGTCCTGCAGGCTGAACTGCATCAGGGCGCCGATGTCGCCCCCTCCGGTATTGGTGACGCTCAGCGGAACGATCGTGTTGCCCGCCTTGGTCCCGACCGTTACGTTCTGCGGATTGCTCGGGTCCGTCCCCATGCCCATCTGGGTCACCTGGTCGCCCACCACCAGCGGCTGACCGTCGGCCAGAAACACGTTGATCGAGCCGTCGCTCTGCGCCATCGTGGTCACGCCGATCGACTGGTTCAGCGTCTTGATGGCCTGGTCGCGCTGGTCGAGCAACTGGTTGGGCGACCCGCCGGCCGAGGTGGCCAGGGCGATCTGGTCGTTGAGCTTGGCGATCTGGGCGGTGGCGCTGTTGACGGTCGAGATCTGCTGACCGATCTGCTGGTTGGCGCTTTGCTGCATCTGCTGCAGCTGGCTGTAGGCGTCGTTGAAACTGGCCGCCATCTGCTGCGCCGACGACAGCACGGATTGCCGCACCGCCAGGTTGCCGGGCTGCTGCGTGAGCGTCTGGATCTGCGAAAAGAACTGGTTGACCACCGCGCCCAGGCCGCCGGTGGTGCTGGAAAACAGGTTGTTGACCTGGTTCAGCAGCGTGGCGTGCGCGTCGGCCTGGCTGGAGGCGGACTGCGCCAGATCGACCTGCTGGGTGAGCAGCTGGTTGTACTGGCGCGTGACGCTTTCGACCGCCACGCCCTGGCCGATGTAGTTGCCGCTCAGCCCGGTTTCGACCTGAGCCGTGAAATCGACGATCTCGCGCGAATAGCCCGGCGTGTTCGCGTTGGCGATGTTGTTGCCAGCCGTCTGCAACGCCGTGTACGCGGCGTTCAACGCGCTAGAACCGATTGAAAAGAGGCCCCCGGACATCCGATCTCACCCTGCCGTCACGAATGTCATCGGCAACCGCGGCCAAAGCTTGAATGCCCGGCTCATACCGTCCCTCCGATCGACGAGGCCGTCCGGATGACGCGAGCCAGCTTGTCCGCGTAGCCCGGATCGGTCGAGTAGCCGGCCTGCTGCATCCCGGAGGCGAAGCCGCCGGCGCCCCCCGCGGCCACGGCGGCCGAGTAGCGCTGGTTGCGCCCGATCGTCATCGCCCAGTCCTGGAACGCGGCCGCGTAGCTGTCGTACGCCCTGAAACTCTGAACCGTCCTGCTCGGCATGCTGCCGTCGTACTCGGTGGTGGCTACCTGGACCGTACGGCCCTGCCATCCCGGCCCTGCCTTGATGCCGAACAGGTTGTAGCTGGGCGCGCCGTCGGCCCCGCGGATCTCGCGTTGCCCCCAGCCCGATTCGAGCGCGGCCTGGCCCAGAATGAAGCGGGCGGGCACGCCGGTCGCCTGCTGGGCGCGCACCGCATCGGCCTGGTGCTGCCGCATGAAATCGCGCTGGACCTCGGTCGAGGTGGCCGGCCGGGATGGTGCCGCCGCTTTGGCCGCGGCTTGCGCCGCGGCTACGTCGGCCAGGGCCGCCGGAGCGTTGCCAGAGGCAGCCCTGGCCTCCGTAGCCACGGCGGAGGCCGCGGCGGAGGAGGCGGCGTTTGGCATCGCGCGCGACAGCTGGCGCGCGATCACGTCCGACAGGCCGGTGCCCTTGGAGGCGATTTGCTGCGCGACCTGCTGGTCCAGCATGCCGCGGTACATGTCCTGTTCCTGCGAATCGAGCAGGCCCGAACGGGGCGTGGCCTCGCGCATGCTCTTGAGCACCATCTGCATGTAGAGCGCCTCGAACTGCGTGGCGACTTTCTTGGCGGCCTGGCGCGGGTCCTCCCGGGCGGCGCGCTTCAGATCCTCCAGCGAACGGGCATCGGCGGCCAGGCCGCTTCCCACGCTTCCGATCTGCGAGCTGAGCGCCGCGGGATCCACCGGATGCCGCCTAGATGACTTCCAGATCGGCGCGCAACGCGCCGGCCGCCTTCAGCGCCTGCAGAATCGCGACCAGATCGGCCGGGTTGGCTCCCAGCGAGTTCAGCGCCTTGACCAGATCGGCGAGATTGGCGGCCGAGGGCAGCTTCATCAGCACGCCGCCGTCCTGCTTGAGCTGGATATCGGTTTTCTCGGTGACCGTGGTCTGGCCCGACGACAGCGGCCCCGGCTGGGACACGACCGGGGTGGAGGTGATCGTCACCGACAGGTTGCCGTGCGCCACCGCCGCCGGTTCCAGCGCGACCATGCGGTTCATCACGATGGAGCCGGTGCGCGCGTTGACGATCACGCGCGCGGTCGGCTCGAGCTGGGCCACCTGCAGGTTCTCCAGCTGGGCCATGAACCGCACGCGCCGGTCCGGATCGGTGGGGGCCTTCACGTCGACGACGCGGCCATCGAGCGCGTGGGCCGTGCCTTCGCCCATCTCGGTGTTGATCGCGTCGGTCACCGCCTGCGCGGTCGAAAAATCGGTCGAATTGAGCTCCAGCGCGATCGCCTCGCCCTGCAGGAACGGCGAAGCCACGGCGCGCTCGACCGAGGCGCCGCCCGGCACCCGGCCCGCCGCCAGGTGGTTGATCTGCACTTTCGATCCGCCCTGCGCGGCCCCGGCACCGGCGACCAGCACGTTGCCCTGCGCCACCGCGTAGATCTGCCCGTCGGCGCCCTTCAGCGGCGTCATCAGCAGGGTGCCCCCGCGCAGGCTGCGCGCGTTTCCGAGCGACGAGACCGTCACATCCAGCTGCTGGCCGGGCCGCGCGAACGACGGCAGATCCGCGGTCACCATCACCGCGGCCACGTTCTTCAGCTGCGGATTGGTTCCGGGCGGCAGCGTGATGCCCAGCTGGGTCAGCATCGACTGCAGCGACTGCACCGTGAACGGCGTCTGCGTGGTCTGGTCGCCGCTGCCGTCCAGGCCGACCACCAGGCCGTAGCCGATCAGCTGGTTGCCTCGCACGCCCTGCACGGTGGCGAGGTCGCGGATCCGCTCGGCCTGCGCCGGACCCAGCAGGCCCAGCGCGCACGCCAGCGCACAGGCCGGCCCGGCGCGCCGCCAGGGCGCGATCGCCGACCGCGATCGGCGCGGGCACGGTCGCGCTGACGGGTGCACGTCCATCAGAAGGGCGACCACGAGTTGAAGAAGCGGCCGAGCCAGCCCTGGATCTGCGCCTGCTCGATGTTGCCGCCGCCGCGATAGTCGAGGCGCGCATCGGCGATCTGGGCGGAGCTCACCAGGTTGCCGGGCTGGATCAGCACCGGGTTGACCACGCCCGAAAAGCGCAGGATCTCGGAATTCTCGCGGATCCCGATCTGCTTCTCGCCCGCCACCAGCAGGTTGCCGTTGGGCAGCACCTCGATCACGGTGACCGTGATGGTTCCGGTGAAAGCGCCCGAGGAGGTGGTGGCGCCGGTTCCGTTGAACGAGTTGTCGGTGGCGGCGGTCGTGTTCAGACCGTTCAGACCCATCCCGAACACGCCTTTGATCTTGGGTATCACCGCCGTCAGGGCCGCCTTCTTCTCGGTGTTGGAGGTGGCGCTCTGGCTGGCATTGAGCGTCTCGTTGATCTGTATCGTGAGCACATCGCCGACCATCCGCGGCCGGTAGTCCTCGAACAGCAGCATGTTGCCGCGCGAACGGAAGATTGCCCCGGTCGGGTGGTCGCCCTGCGAATCGAGCGGCTGCGGCCGCGCGGTCGTGGTGGCGACCTTGATCTGATCGCGCGGGGAGGCGCAGCCGCCCAGCGCGAGGAGCGCTGCCGCGGCAACGCACACGAGTCGGAGCAACATCATCGTCGTGGCGCCTCGCTTACATCTGCGACAGGCGCTGAAGCATCTGGTCGGACGTCGAGATCGCTTTGGAATTGAGCTCGTAGGCGCGCTGGGTCTGGATCATCGACACCAGCTCCTCCACCACGTTCACGTTGCTGGTCTCGACGTAGCCCTGCTGCAGCGTGCCCAGGCCGTTGGTTCCCGGCGTGTTGGCGGTCGGCGTGCCGGAGGCCGACGTCTCGGCGAACAGGTTCTGGCCCTTGGACTCCAGGCCGGCCGGATTGATGAAACCGGCCAGCTGGACCGCGCCGATGTTCTGCGCCGTGGCCTGGCCCGGCAGCGTCACGCTGACGGTGCCGTCGGCGCCGATCGTGACCGACTGCGCGGTGGGCGGGATCGTCACCGCCGGGCTCAATGCGAATCCGGAACTGTTCACCAGCTGCCCGGCCGAATCGATGTGGAAGCTGCCGTCGCGCGTGAACGCGGTGGTGCCATCCGGCATCTGGACCTGGAAGAAGCCGTTGCCGTTGATGGCCATGTCGAACTGGTTGCTGGTCTGCTGCAAATTGCCCTGCGAGAACACGCGCGGGGTCGCCACCAGCTGCACGCCGGTGCCCAGTTGCAGCCCGGTGGGGAGCTGGGTCTGCTGGGACGAGCTGGCGCCTGCCTGCCGCAGGTTCTGGTACAGCAGGTCTTCGAACTGGGCGACCTGACGCTTGTAGCCGTTGGTGCCGACGTTGGCCAGGTTGTTGGAGATGACGTCCAGCTGGGTCTGCTGGGCGTCCATCCCGGTCTTGGCGATCCACAGGCTTCTGATCATTGCTCGCTCCCTACGTTGACGGCGCAAGCGCCATCAGGTTCTTCGGTCAGCTGCCCACAACCGAGCTGGCCTTCTGCTCGTTCTGTTCGGCGGTGCTGAGCATCTTCATCTGCATCTCGAACTGGCGCGAGGCGGCGATCATCCCGACCATCGCCTCCACCACGTTCACATTGCTGCCTTCCAGCGTTCCGTCGGCCACCTTGACCGAAGCGTCGGCATCGGCCGGCGCGCCGCTCTGTGTGCGAAACAGGCCGTCGGTGCCCTTGGTCAGGTCCGAGATCGGCGGATTGACCAGCTTGAGCTGCCCGACCGTGGTCGGCGTCTTCGAGCTGGCGGCCTTGACCGAGACCGTGCCGTCGGCAGCGATCAGCACCGATGTCGCGTCGGCCGGTATCGAGATCGGCCCGCCCGTGCCCTGCACCTGCAACCCATTGGGAAGCTGCAGCACGCCGTCCGCGCCGACCTGCAGCGCGCCGTTGCGGGTGTACGCCTCCGAACCGTCGCTGGTCTGAACCGCCAGCCAGCCCTGGCCCTGCACGGCAACGTCCAGCGTGCGTCCGGTCGCCGTCATCGGTCCCTGGGAAAAATCGGCGCCGGTGGTGGTTTCGACCGTGAACACGCGCGTTCCAGCCTGTGGGCTGACGGCCGGCACGGCGCGCAGCCCCACGGTGTCGGCCCGAAAGCCGGTGGTGCCCGCGTTGGCGAGGTTGTTGGCCAACGTCGCCTGCCGCTCCAGCAGATACTTAGCTCCAGACATTGACGTATATATCAGGCGATCCATATAGCTGGCTCGTAGATGGACAGACGCCTCGGCTTCGACACGGCCTCAGCCGGGGGCCGAAAAGCGGGAGGATGGGAACGAGGGGGCTGGGCTGGCCCCCTCGTGCTCCCCCAGCCGATGGTTACGGGATTAGCGGCGTCAATCATTTATCGGTCAGCGCAGGTTCATCAGCGTCTGCTGGACCTGGTCCTCGGTTTTGATCGTCTCGGCGTTGGCCTGGTACACCCGCTGCGCGGTGATCATGTTGACCAGCTCGGTCGTGATATCGACGTTGGAGCTTTCCAGCGCGCTCGACTGCAGGGACCCGTAGCTGCCGGTGGACGGCGCGCCGACCAGCGGCTGCCCGGACGCCGATGACTCGGCCCACTGGTTGCCGCTCAGCGCCACCAGACCCTGGGGATTGATGAAATTGGCCAGTGCGATCTGCGCCTGGTCGCGCGTCTGCCCGTTGCTGTAGCGGCCCTGGATGACGCCGTCGGAGCCGATCGAGAAGCCCGACAGCTGTCCGGTCGTATAGCCGTTCTGCGAGTTGCTGCTGACCGCGAAGCTGGCCCCGTACTGGCTGGTCGAAGCGGCCGGAAGCAGCAGCGCGAAGGTCAGCGGCGTGGCCGCGCCGTTGGTGAGCGGGATCGACGGGTTCAGCGTGACGTCGGCGGCCATCGTGCCCGAGGAGCCGAAATTCAAGGTGCCGATCGGATTGGTCGGCAGGGCCGTGCCGTCGGCGGCCGCATACACGGACCAGGCGTTCGACGCGGTCGTGCGGAAGTACAGCGACAGCGTGTGCGAGTTGCCCTGCGAGTCGTACACCGTCATCGCGGTCGACGAGTTGTACGAATTCGGGTCGGTGATGTTGAACGCCGCGGTGGGCGTGGTCGAGCGCGAATCCAGGTTCAGCGACAAGCTCGCGGTGGAGGTCCCCTTGGGCGCGATGTTCGCCAGCGACAGCTGCACCGCAGTCGGTGTGCCGGGACTGATGGTGCCGTTCGCATTGCTCGGATAGCCGGTCAGCTGCGCCCCGTTGGGGCCGACGATGAAGCCGTTCTTGTCGAGCGAGAATTCGCCGTCGCGCGTGTAGGTGACCGCGCCGCCGGACGACATCCGGAAGAAGCCCTGGCCATTGATGGCCACGTCCATCGGGTTGCCGGTGGTCGTGATGTTGCCCTGGGTGAATTGCGGGCTCACTGCGGCCAGCTGGGTGCCGATGCCGATCTGGGCGCCCGACCCGCTCGCCAGGGTGGAGGCGTACACGTCCGCGAATTCGGCGCGGCCATCCTTGTACCCGACCGTCGACGCGTTGGCCACGTTGTTGCCGATCGTGTCGAGGTTCTGCGTGGCGGCATTCAAGCCCGACAGGGCCTGTTCGAAACTCATGTGCTTCTCCCGTTCAAGTCAATGGCGTATCGGCTTACATGATCTGCGCGATCGATCCGAATCCGACCTGCGATCCGTTCGACAGCAGCAATTTCACGGATCCGTCCGACTGCGGCGCGACCCCGACCACCTGCTGCGCGCTGTAGGCGGTGGCGGTGACGCTCTGGCTGGCCGCCGTGGCGCTCACCGAGTACGAGTAGCTGCCGGCGGCGGCCTGGTCGCCGCTGTCGGTCGTTCCGTCCCAGCTGAAATCCTGCACGCCGGCGCCGAGCGCACCCAGGTTGATGGTGCGCACCGTGGCGCCGGTCGAATCCTTCACGGTCACCTTGACGGCGTCGGCCGCCTGTGCCAGCGAGAAGCCGCCATAGGCCGCCAGCGTCTGGCTCGACGACCCCGAGGACGCCGCAGTGGCGGCCAGCGCGAGCGAATTGCCGGGAACCAGGACCGTGTGACCGGAGAGCTGGGTCGACTGCACGGCCTGGCTCTGCTGCAGGTCGGTCACGAGCTGGCTGACGGTGGTGTTCAGGTTGCCGATCCCGGTGACGGTGCTGATCTGCGCCATCTGCGAGGTGATCTGCGAGTTGTCGACCGGATTGAGCGGATCCTGGTTGTTCATCTGCGCTACCAGCAGCTTCAGGAACGTATCGGACAGGTTCTGCGCGCTCGAGCCGGTGGCGCCCGCGCTGGTTCCGGTCGAATTCGTGCTGCCGATGACGTTCGGCGCCGTAAACAGGCTGGACAGGTTGTTGGTCGAAGCGACAGTCATTGCGAATGCTCCTTATGAGCCCAGCTGCAGCACCTTCTGCAGCAGGCTCTTGGCGGTGTTCATCACGTCCACGTTGGTCTGGTAGCTGCGCGACGCCGAGATCATGTTGACCATCTCCTCCACCGGATTGACGTTCGGCATGGTCACCATGCCGTCGGCGTCGGCCAGCGGATTGGACGGATCGTGAATGCGCCGCGCCGGCGTGTTGTCCTGGGTCACCTGCGCCACCCGTACGCCGGCCGCGCCGGGATCGGCTCCGAGGTTCTGCGTCTGGAACACGACCTGGCGCGCCTTGTAGGGCTGGCCGTCCGGGCCGGCGATCGATTCGGCGTTGGCCAGATTGCTGGCAACCACGTTCAGGCGCTGGCTCTGGGCCGAGATCGCCGAACCGGACACATCGAAGATCTTGAACAGCGACATGGCGACTCCCCTTACCCGCCTTCGCCCTTCGGGCTACGGCGGGCGAGGCCGCCGCAGCCGAGGCGGCGGTGGCTATTGCCCATTGATGGCGGTCAGCATCGTCTTGATCTGACCGTTCAGGAAGCGCAGCGTCGCTTCGTAGCGGACCGAGTTTTCCGCGAAAGCCGCGCGCTCGGTGTCCAGGTCGACCGTGTTGCCGTCCAGCGCCGCCTGCAGCGGCTGCCGGTACTGGAGCACGGGCGCGGGGCCGGGCGCGCCGCCCGCCGTCAGGTGCGCCGGGTCGGTGCGGCTGGGCGCGCTGGCGCTCTGGGCCGTCGCCAGCGACAGCGCCTGGCTGAAATCGAAGTCTTTTGCCTGGTAATTCGGCGTATCGGCGTTCGCGATGTTGGACGCCAGCACCTTGGCCCGCTGGGCTTGCAGGGACAGGGCCGCCGACTGAAAGTCGAGCGTCGCCGTCATGCGGTCGATCGGTGTGGCTGCCATATGTGTGGTCGTGCGCCGTCAGGGGCTAAAGTCTTCCTCACTGATGCCGATTATTCCGATGAGGGGCAGGGTCGATCGACTGATAAGTCCGGATCGCGCGCACCTTCTTCCGCCATCGGAGGGGGTTGCTCGGCCTACGCTTGCTGTCATGCAACGTTGGCTCATCACAATTCTTATCAGCTGGTTGTGCGCACCGGCGTTCGCGCAAGTGCCGGTCGATCTGGTGCACCGGTTTGTCCAGAACGAGCTCGGCACGATCGACGGCGCATCGCGCATTGACATCTCGGTCGGGCAGGCCGCCTCGCGCTTGCACCCGGCGCCCTGCGATAAAGCGCAGCCGTTCGCCCGCAGCGGAGCGCGGCTTTGGGGTTCCAGCTTCGTCGGTCTGCGGTGCGTATCCGGGGCGCAGTGGACGATCAGCGTTCCGGTGCAGGTGCGGGTGTACGGCGCGGCCCTGGTGGCAGCGCGAGTCCTTCGGCCCGGGCAGCCCATCGACGAGGCCGACGTACGCACCGAGCAGGTCGAATGGACGCGCGACGCGCAAGGCGTGGTGCGCGATGCGTCCCAGCTGCGCAGCCGCGTTCCGGTGCGCGCGATCGAGCCGGGCGAACCGATCGGGCTGAGCTTGCTGCGCGAGGTGCCCGCGGTGGCCCAGGGCGATCCGGTCAAGGTGGTCGGCCGCGGCCAGGGCTTCTCGGTCACGACCGACGCCGTGGCGCTGGCGGCGGCTCCGGCCGGGCAGCCGGTGCGCGTGAAGGTCGAATCTGGCAAGATCCTGACCGGCACTGCACGCGAAGGCCGGATCGTCGAGGTGATGTTCTGATGGCGCGGCGCGCGATCGACCATGAAGACGCACCGCATTTGCGGGGCACCAGATTAGATCGCTCCATTAAAGTTCAGGGCCGGTGCGCCGAATTTAGGTCAGGTGTGTTCGCTTGCTGCAGCAGTGGGAGTGGCCATGAAAATCACTAGAACCTCTGAGCCGACGCGTGCGGAACGCGCGCAGCCCAACGCCGGGGGTGCCGCGCGCACCAGCGGCGCTGCGGCCCAGCCGGCCGCCGCCAGCAGCGGACGGGTACAGATATCGGATCTGTCCACCCGCCTGAATCAGCTGGAGTTCCAGCATCCGGATACGAGCTTCGACGCCGGCAAGGTGTCCGAGATCAAGTCCGCGATCGCCGAAGGCCGCTACCAGATCAATGCCGGAGCGGTGGCCGACAAGCTGCTCGCCAGCGCAGCACAGTTGACCGGCCGCAAGGCGTGACGCATCGCGACCCGCTGCCGCCGAACGCCGATTGGGCGGACGGCGCCCCCGAACCGGTCGCCAGGGCGCTGGCCGGGGTGTTGCGCCTGCTGCAGGCCGAAGGCAGTGCCCTGATCGGCGGCGACACCGATGCGCTGGCGCGGGCGGTGCGCGAAAAGGAGGCCGCGTTGCGGCGCCTGGCTTCCCTGCTGGAGCGCGCCGATTGCGCCACGCTGGCTGAGGTGTTCCGCAGTGCGCGCGATCTGAACCAGCGCAACGCTCGCCTGCTGGCACCTCACCTCAATGCCAACCGGGCCCGCATCGAAACGCTGCTCGGTGCAGCCCGCTCCGGCGCGCTTTATTCGTCGGACGGCCGCACGGCCTCTTCGCAGAGCCGCCTGGCTCAGCGAGGCGTGCGCGCCTGATCGGCCCGGGCGCCCTGCGCCCATCCTTGCCGAAAATCGCCTCGATCTTCTTTGACTGCCGACGGCAAGCGCCCCAGCACGCGCCGGAAGGTTCGATTCATGTGGCTCTGGTCGCAGAAGCCCGCCTCCAGCGCGATGCTTGCGAACGGCTGATCGGTCTCGCGTAACAGGCGTGCCGCGCGCTCGACGCGAAACCGGGCTGCAGCTTCCAGCAGTCCCTCGCCGGTAGCCCGCCGATAAGCCGTTCCCAGCCATGAGGGATGTCGTCTGACCTCGCTTGCAAGGTCGGTCACCTTCAGCGTCGTATCCTCGCTGAGGCGCCGGGTCATCGTACCAACCCAGCTCGCAGGTTCCCGCGCAGGTTCGCGGCTCGCTCTTTGCACGAACCGTTGCAGGGCTGCACGCAGGCGCTCCTCGTTCGCTTCCCGGCCGCAGAGCAGCGCCAAGGTTCGAGCCGCCGCGCCGGCGCGTCCACCCAACCATCGCGAGACGGGAGCACCGGGAAGCAGCCCGCGTCCAAGCCAGGCCGGATCGAACTCGATCTCGATCTGCTCGAACCCCGCCGACGCAACGGCGTTACGATGAGCAGCCCCGGCCCGATAGAGAATGGCAGAGGGGCCAGCGATGAAGGTCTCTCCGAGTTCGGTCTGGTTCAGATAGCTGCCTATTACGAAAATCGACAGCAGCGGCCAATCATGGGCGTGCTCCGGAACCCGCGCACAGCTCCGATCGATAACCCTTTTGACATAGGCTCCACCGAATCTTTGCAGCATCTGGCCAGCCTTGAAACGGTCCAATACAGAGCTCGGCGCCGGCGCTACCGTCGCGTTTCCCTGTCCTGGTGCTCTGATGTCCCGCGCCACCGTGTGCATCTTCCTTCTTGCAGTGTCGCCC
>Ga0210409_10000920_pt1 | contig 41679 bp, 32 predicted proteins | sample IncBWH17MmetaG_FD_161649 | JGI IMG/M metagenome (GOLD analysis project Ga0210409, IMG submission 161649) | Forest soil microbial communities from Barre Woods Harvard Forest LTER site, Petersham, Massachusetts, United States - Inc-BW-H-17-M | ecosystem: Environmental > Terrestrial > Soil >... | reverse complement strand
GCATATCGATATCCATGAGCACCAGGTCGGGCAGCAACTCCTTTGTCTTGCGCAACACCTCCTGGCCATCCTTAGCTTCGCCAACGATCAGCAGATGGGGAGCCTGCGCCAGGCAGGAACTGAGGCCCTTCCGTACAACGGGGTGGTCATCGGCCAAAAGCACCCGAATGGGTTTGCGATCCGCTAGTTTAGCCGGGACCATGGCCCGGGAAGGTCCACTTTGGAGACCGGCAACCAGGGAGCTGGAGCCGGGGCGTGAATGAAGGTTCGCAACCTGGAGTGGGGCAGTTTTGGTGGCCGGCATGGTATTAACAATCGTTTTCATTCCTAAAGTCCAACTCGATTCCGCGTGCTTCACTGACCTACCCTACGGAACGGGGTCAATCCTCGCAATCGGGGCAAATCACGATTGCGTTCCCGGTGAAAGCCCGCCTGAAGTTCCCGGGGAAACCCCGATAGGCTGGATACCCGGCGGAGCTGGAAATCCGAAGACCGAAGACCGAAAGAAATCCGAAACCCGAAAACCCGAAGGCCGAAAGAAACCCGAAGGCCGAAGCCCGAATCTAACGGAGGATCACGCCTGCAAACGGGTACTTGTTTTGCACGAGCGCTAAGTGGGTAGTTCGCGTTGAACCCAGGCCGTGGCGTGCTGGGTCAGCTCAGCAGAGTTCTTCAAATTGAGCTTATGCTTAATCTGCTCGCGATAGTACTCAATCGTCTTGACGCTCAGATGCAGTTCCTGGGCGATCTCGCTGGTCTTTTTCCACTGACCAATCAGCTGGAAAACCTCCAGTTCGCGGTCGCTGAGACTCTTAACGGGCGATTCCTGAATATCTGTTTTGCCGCGGATCTGTTGCTGCAACATTTTGGAGGCGAGCGTCTCGCTCACATAAATATTACCGCTCAGCACGCGGCGAATGGCCGCAACGATCTTCTCAAGGGCTTCCTGCTTCATCAGGTAACCCAGAGCCCCGGCTCGAAAGGCCACTTCAGCGTAAATCGATTCATCGTGGGCGCTGACAACCAGAACCGGCAGCTTCACGAACTGGGCCTTAATGTTGCGCATCAGTTCCAGTCCGCTGCTGTCTTTGAGGGAGATATCGGCAATGACCAGGTCGGGCCTGAGTTTATCGATGGCGCTCAGGGCGTTGGCGGCGTCCTCCTCTTCGCCGCAAACGACCATATCGTTTTGGCGGTTAATAAGCTGAGCAATCCCGTAGCGCACGACGGCATGATCGTCCACCAACAGGATGCGGGTTCGGTTGTCTTTTACCGGACTTGCTTTGGTCTGAGCCATGATTACTTTAACGCTCAATCACTCCGGCAAGGATGACCCTTCTTTTAGTGCAGCCAACCGCCTGGAGCGCATGACAAAGTCATTCTGACGAAAGTTCGAGCGCACCGCAACCACTATTGCTCGATCGGCGCAAAACGAACAGCATGAAAAAGATGCAACACCGCAATTTTCCTTGCCTCGGTGGGACTCACATGCCATTGAAAGCCCATCCGGCATGGAACCTGGCGAGGCAAACACGTTGTTTTACAAGCGGTCGCATTTCGTGACTCGCCTGCCGTTGAGCCGTCTTTATAGCCCTTCCCATTACTGGTTGGTCGAACACAGCGGCGTCTGGCGAATTGGGCTAACTAAGTTTGCGACCCGGATGCTGGGAGAAATTGTGGACTACGGTTTTGATATCCAGCCAAACGCCGCTGTAAAGCCCGGACAAGCGCTCGGCTGGATTGAAGGTTTTAAGGCCGTTTCGGATGTCTTCTGCGTAGTCGACGGAGAGTTTGTGGGGATGAACACGCAATTGACGCAAAACCCCGAGGTGATCGACCGGGATTGCTACGGCGACGGCTGGCTTTATGAAGCAAGCGGAAAACCGGACGCCAATTGCGTGGATGCCCCGGGCTACAAGGCCCTGCTGGACGCCACGATTGACAAGTTAGTTGAAAAACAGCAGCCGGCAGAGTAAAGAGTAACGGTCACATCATGTTGTCAGAACGCGACGTATGCGCAGCTCTTGTTGTATCGTGAACAATCACCAACACGCCCCCCCTGCCCCTGCATGAGCTCCCCGCGCATCCTTTTTTGCAACTGCACCTACGCCAACGTCGTGCCGCCTGAGGTAAAGACTGCCGTGCTGCGGAAACTGTGCGAATCCGGCCTGGCATTTGACGCCGTGGCAGACCTTTGCGAACTCTCGGCGCGCAAGGACCCGGCTCTGGGCTCGATTGCGCAGGGAGGCCCGGTGAAAGTTGCGGCCTGTTTTCCGCGGGCGGTCAAATGGCTCTTTGCGTCTGCAGGCGCGCCCCTGCCTCAAGATGCCGCCGAAGTTCTGAACATGCGTGTCCAAACAGCCGAAGAAATCACTGCCGGCCTTTTCGAGCAGGCACTTCATCCAAACGTACCTCGAGGCAAAGTGACCGCGGCTGATGCACCGAACGGGCAGGCAACGCCGGTGGCAACCTCATCATGAGTCTGACAAATCAATCTACTTTGCAGGTGGTGTTGTACGAGGGCGTCGGCAGCGATCCCTTGCCGGGCGAGGCACGATTTGCCGCAATCCACGCGCTGCTTGAGAAGGGGTTCGCCGTTACTCGCTCGAGCGGTCAAGGGCGTCCCACTTCCAAGCGATCAGGTCCATTGCTCGTGCTTGGCCAATTCGCGGGCGGAACAGCTCCGGCCCTGGAGGACAACGCAGGCCAGGTGCGCATCGAAACACGCGACATCACCGGCTGGACGAAGGACCAGTTGGTTGAGAGGGTCGAACAAATCCGGGCTGAGACCGGCGCCGTTCGACAGTCGGACTGGAAACCATGGTTCCCGGTCATTGATTACGATCGCTGCACCAACTGCATGCAATGCTTGTCGTTTTGCCTGTTCGGGGTTTACGGAGTCGATGCGGAACGTCGTATCCAGGCCCAGAACCACGATAACTGCAAAACCAATTGTCCGGCTTGCTCCCGCGTCTGTCCCGAAGCGGCCATTATGTTCCCCAAATACAAGGCCGGGCCAATCAATGGGGATGTCGTGCGCGACGAAGATCTTCAACGCGAGAAGATGAAGGTGGACATCTCAGCCTTGCTGGGCGGGGACGTCTATTCTTTATTGCGCGACCGTAGTGAAAAGGCCCGCAGCCGCTTCTCCAAGGAGCGCGATTCCGACAAAGCGCTCAAAGAGCGCCAGAAATGCCTGACGAAACTGGCACAAATGGGCGACATCCCGCCCGAGGTATTGATGAGCCTGCCTTCGCCCGAAGAAATCGCGCGTAGGGCTGAAGAGGCTGCTGCTCGTGCTAAAGCGGCGCTGGGAAACTGAACTGTATGCTGCCACGACTCGTCTTTCGCACCCTCCGCAACGCTAATAAGCGGTGCCTCTGGAAGTTTACATGGAATTTCGGTGTCAAGGGCCTGATCTCGGTGGAAAAATTCAAACGACGCATTAAGCGCGGCGAATACTTTCCGCCATTTCTTTACCTTTCCATCACCAGTTCTTGCAACCTGCGCTGCCAGGGTTGCTGGGTCGACGTTGAAGCTCGCAACTTTATCGACCTGGCGGCCTTGAACCGCCTGGTGTCCGACGCCAAACGACACGGGAACTCATTTTTCGGCATTCTTGGCGGTGAACCCTTTATGCATCCGGAACTGCTGGAATTGCTCGAAGCGCATCCGGATTGCTATTTCCAAATCTTCACCAACGGCCAGTTTATCACGGAAAAAATTGCCCGGCGTTTGCGTGAACTGGGCAACGCGACACCGTTAATCAGTATTGAGGGCCGCGAACTCGTCAGTGATGAACGACGAGGGAAAAAGGATGTTTTTAACAAGACCATGTCGGGCCTGCGGCATTCACTCGAACAAGGATTGCTGACGGGCGTGGCGACTAGTGTCTGCCAGACAAACATCAAAGAATTGCTCACGGAGCAATGGTTGCAGGAACTGATCGACCGGGGCGTCCATTACGTGTGGTATCACACTTATCGGCCGGTCGGCCCGAAAATGAACCCGGCCCTCGGCCTTCGCCCCGAGCAACTGGTGCAGGTGCGGCGGTTCGTGGTGGAAATGCGCACGAAAATGCCCATCGCGATTATCGATGCCTATTACGATCATGACGGGCGCTCGCTCTGCCCGATGTCCACGGGCATCAGCCATCACATCAGCCCGACCGGCGATATCGAGCCCTGTCCGATTTTGCAGTTTGCCACCGAAACCATCCACGATTCGCGCGGCATCTTCCAAACCGTCCGTGACAGCGCATTCCTGAAGGATTTTCGCGAGGTCTCCGCGCAAGCCACCCGCGGTTGCGTCGTGCTGGAACGTCCTGACCTGGTCAAGGCTCTCGTGCTTAAGCACGGCGCGCGGGATACCACGGTGCGCGGAACCGCCATGGCCGAACTCGAAGCCATGACGCCGCGATTCAGCCAATGGCTGCCCGGCGAGGAGATCCCGGAGAAGCATTGGATGTATCGTTTGGGCAAAAAATTCTGGTTTAATGATTTCAACGCTTACCGCCAGGTCCATGACTCCGCCGAAAGCAAAGCCCGGGAATTGCGCCAGCAACTAAACACGGGAGCCGCAGTGGCCTCCTCGCCTCCCAAAGAACCGACGCTCGCCTGATCACCGTATGCAAACTACTAAGCTCACTCCACTGGCCATCCCGCGCCCAATCCCCCCGCAGCGGATCCGGCAGCCCAAGAAAAACATTCCACAGACACTGCTGCAGCGGACTCGAATTTTGCAGGCCGTGCGACACTATGTGGCCGAGTACAACCCGGTGCCGCCTTTGCCACAGGATCAGCTCAAGGAGCATGCCGAGCGTCTGCTGGCCCAATTGAGCTGCGAGCCGATCTATCGGGACTATATCGGGGTGTTGCTGAATAACGAGATGTGGCGTGAAGCGCTGGCGCGCGTTCCCTTCGAGCGACGGCTCCTGCTCTTGCCCAAATGCCTGCGTGTTGAGAGCAAATGTCCGGCGCCGTTTGATGAACTGGGCTTGCTCTGTAAACAATGCGGCTTGTGCTCGATTCAAGACCTTCAACTTGAAGCCGAACGGCTCGGGTACGCAGTCCTGGTTGCCGAAGGCAGCGCGGTGGTAATGTCGTTGATTCAAACCGGAAAGATTGAGGCCATCGTGGGCGTGAGCTGCATCAGTGTTTTGGAGCGGGCCTTTCCTTACATGGAAGCCGCCGCCATCCCCGGGGTGGCCATCCCGCTGCTGCAGGACGATTGCGTCGACACTACCGTCGATCTTGAATGGGTCTGGGACTATATTCATCTCACCGCCGAGGACCAAACCAGACGACTCGATCTGGGCGTTTTGCGCGATCAAGTCGATCAATGGTTTAGCCCGCAATCCTTGGACGGCATCCTGGGCCAAGCCGAAGGCGACAGCGAAGCGCTTGGGCGCGAATGGCTCATGCGCGAAGGCAAACGCTGGCGGCCTTTCCTGGCGGTAGCAGCCTATCAGGCTCTCCGTACGGGGACCGACGCGCCGTTGCCGGAGGATCTCAAGAAGATCGCGGTTGCGGTCGAATGCTTTCACAAAGCTTCGCTCATTCACGACGATATCGAAGACAACGACACGCTGCGCTACGGACAAAAGACGCTCCACGAAGAACACGGTGTTCCGGTGGCGCTCAATGTGGGCGATCTGCTGATTGGCGAGGGATATCGGTTGATTGGGGATTGTCAGATTACCGCTGAACAAAAGGCCGCCATGCTGCTGGTCGCCTCGGAAGGTCAGCGCCAATTGTGCCGCGGCCAAGGCGCCGAATTGATCTGGGCGCGCCAGCCGGCGCCGCTCTCTTCCCTTGAAGTCCTGGACATCTTCCGTCGCAAAACGGCGCCCGCTTTTGAGGTCGCCTTGCGGCTCGGCGCCCTCTATGCCGGAATTGAGTTGCATGATGAAGTGGTCGAGATTCTGCGCGCGTTCAGTGAAGCCCTGGGGATTGCCTACCAAATTCGCGACGACCTGAGCGATCTTGGCCAGCAAGGAGAAAGCAACGACATTATGGCTCTGCGGCCCAGTCTCCTGCTTGCCGTAGCGCACGAGCGCGCCTCTGAACCCACAGCGAAGGAAATCACCGGCGCTCTTTGGCAACGCCAGTTCCGCGACGGTATGAGCGGCCCAGCCGTGGAAGATCTGTATGTGAAATTGAAAGCCGACGAGCGGTGCCGCACTTTGCTGGAAACCTACAAAGAAGAAGCGATCCGCTCGTTGCGCGATCTGGAGAATCCGAACCTCAAAGGGCTCCTGCGGCGGGTCATCGGCAAAATCTTCAATGACCTCGAAATTAAGGGCTGGTGCAAAGAACACCAGGCCCTGCAGCAACCCGCACCCGAGTTGACCGGTCCGATTCCCGTGGCGCGTTGAGTTTGAGTCTTCCGGTGAGTCTGCGCCTGCAACTGCTCCAGGTCGCCCGTCTGGCGCCGCGGCTGCTCAGTGAATCGACCCCGCTGGTTCAGGAATTCTACCGCCGCCAATTCAACCAACAGGGAGCGGCACTGGATCGCGGCGGCAAACCGGACCTGTATTACACGATCTTCGCCATGGCGGGAGCACTGGCGCTGGATGTGCCGATGCCGCTCGATCGCACCCGGCAATGGCTGCTGTCCTTCCAGGACGGGTCGCGGTTGGACCTGGTTCATTTAGGCGCACTGGCCCGGTGCTGGGCCGAAATCGGCAAAGGTGGCATTCCCGACGGACTGCAACAGCGAATCCTGGACAACATCGAAAGGTTTCGAAAAGCGGATGGAGGCTACGATATTGACCCAGACCAGACCTACGGGAGCGCTTATGGATGTTTCGTGGCGTTGGGTGCCTGGCAGGACTTGGACCGCACCCCGCCTCGTTTGTTGGATTTGATACGCTGTTTCAAACATCTGGAAAGCTCGGACGGCGCGTGGAGCAATCAACCGGGCATGAACGTCGGGGCGCTTAATGCGACTGCGGGGGCCGTGACTCTGATCCGCCACCTGGGTTTCCCTGTCAACCAAAGCGTGGCAGACTGGCTGTTGGCCCAAGCCCATCCGCAGGGTGGGTTCAAAGCGACTCCCAGCGCTCCTATTCCTGATCTGCTCTCCACGGCCACCGCGTTGCACGCCCTTTCGGCAATGGATTGCCGCATCCCTTCCACGGTGCATGAACGCTGCTTGGATTTTATAGACACTCTGTGGGATGCCGCCGGTGGTTTTCATGGCCATTGGGCCGATGATGTTCTGGATCCGGAGTATACGTTCTACGGTTTACTAGCCCTGGGACATCTGAGCCTTTGAACCGTAGCGCAGGCCTCCGGCCTGCTGTATCGCCGACTTTTAGTCGGCAGGCGTTCGAAGCGTTGCAACATGGGAACTTGTCCTGAGCCCAGCAGGCTGCAAGCCTGCGATACACCAGACTTAAAGTCTGCGCTACTTGAGCCCGCAGTTCACAGCAAGCTCGATTCGTCGCGCTTTTCTAGCTTGAGAAGGTGTTTCTTGATCACTTCGACCTGCTTGGTTAACTCGAAAAGCGCCCGCAGCAATTCATTCTGGGTGGGAGAATCATTCAGCTTTGGCACCAAGGGATGCACTGAAGTAATCAGCGCACCGATCTGATTGACCTTTTCGCGAACCTCACCAATGACAGTGCTCTTTTCCATACATTTTTAACTCGAAGCTCCTTCAACGGCCAGGAATTGTCCGACGGCAGCCCCGGCCCGCAGACCCTTCACTCGCGTATACTCCGGCGACCGGAAGAATTCCTGCGCCCTCTCCAGACTCGGAAATTCAATGACGACCAACCTGCGTTTTTCAGGTTCGCCTTCGAGAGTAACGATCTCGCCTCCGCGCACGATGAACTTCCCGCCATAGCGCGCGATGACCTCAGGCGTCGCTTTAGTATATTCACGGTAGCGATCCCGGTCGGTTACCTCGACGCGCGCAATGATATAGGCGGCCATAGCCTCAGGAATGGAACGGTAATGGCACAAACTGCGCCAGATAACGCGAAAGAACGACAAGAGCTCTCATAACGGAGAATTTAATAACCCCACGTCGGCCTAAGACACAAGGAGCTTTGTAACCGGTCAGTGACGGAGGGCGAGAATCGGCGGCGCGCGGACTTTCTAGTCCGCAGCAACGTGCGAGCCACCCGTGGCTCAGAATTATACCGTGAGCTGCCCGAAGTTCCGGTGTTGCTGCGGACAAGAATGTCTGACCTCTCGTCTGCTGTATCGCCGACTTGCCCATGCCATTAGGACTTCACCTTGCATCCCGGAGGGATGCACGAGAATAGCCCAACGGTTCAGTGTTGGGTAGGCGTGTAAAACTCTGGAAGTCCCGAAGGGACGGCTGAATCCGAGTAGCATTCCTCAGCCGTCCCTTCGGGACTGTCCCGCTTCGGCCGTCGATCCCAACGCTGAAGCGTTGGGCTATTGTCGAATGTCCCTCCGGGACAAGTGAGTACGAAGCAATAGAGTGGCGAGTTCGCTTTTAATTCCTAGTGGCATTGGACACTAATGTCCGCGCGCCGCCCCCGATGGCTGATCGCTTACGAGGTTTTGCGATTGGCTCGCCACCTTGAGCCCGCTAGGATTTCTGCAAGATTATGCATCGCCACGCACCCAGATTGCTGTTCCTTCTGCTCCTGATTACCGAAGCAACCTTCGCAGCCGAGCAACTGCCGCCCAATTCCGTTGCTCGCCAGGATTCCAAAAAATGGGAGCCGGAAATCGCCGCCTTCGAAGCCAGTGACCGCACGAATCGGCCGCCAAAAAACTGCATCGTCTTCGTCGGCAGTTCCAGCATCAGGTTCTGGTCGAGCCTGAAAAAGGATTTCCCAGGCCTGCCAGTTGTAAATCGAGGCTTTGGCGGTTCGGAGCTTGCCGATTCAGTCAATCTGGCAGATCGAATCATTATTCCGTACCACCCGCGGCAGGTGGTTATTTACGCAGGCGCCAATGATCTGGCGGGCGGGAAGGCCCCGGACCTGGTCTATGGAGACTTCGTGGCTTTCGTTGCGAAAATCAGTCAGGAACTGCCAGAGGCTCGCATCGCGTTCATCGCTTGCGCTCCCAACCCCAAGCGCTGGGGCATTGTGGACAAGGTCAAAGAGTTTAATGGCCTGGTCCAAAACTATTGCCGCGGGAACCACGTCACTTTCATTGATGTTTTCCCTCTCATGCTGGGGCCCGACGGATTGCCTAAACCCGACATCTTTCGCGATGACCGTCTCCACATGAATGCCAAAGGTTACGCCATTTGGCAGCAAGCGATCGCGCCGGAGCTCCGATAACAAGGCCTGAAGGCTTCTTGCATCGGTATCTGGCCAATCGTCGCAGCCTGCTAAGAAATGTTGAACCGCGGATAACCCGGATTTCGCGGATACTGAAAGTCATCCGCGTGATCCGCGAAATCCGCGGTCATGCTGCTCCGCTGCGGCTTTTCGCCCTCCGGTTTTCCAATCAGCACGCTCGAGTTTGGCCGGGCATGGCGACGGCGTAGGAGCCGTCCATGGCGGGCCTGGCAGGTGGTTCTCCGTCCCATTTGAGGTCCGCCAGGCCGGGAGCGAGTTCGAAATCGGAGGCAAAAGCTTCGTCCCAGGTGATCTGTTTGCCCGATTCACAAGCCATGCGTCCCATGATGGCAGTGAAACAGGACTTGGCGCAGCGCTCAGTTTCGTTATAGGGCTTGTCGTTGCGGATGGCATCGAACAAAAGGTCGTGCTCGTATTGATAGTGATCCCACTCGGGCCCTTTGTAGCTCCAAAGAAGGTTCTCGGAAACGGGTTGGTGGCCTCTGAAAAGGCGGGGCTTGGGTTGGCCTTCGCCCAACACTGCGCAACCTTTGGTGCCTTGAATCAGGTCGCCGAAGAAATCCCAGCAGTTGGTCATGTGGCGTCCCTGGGCCAGCATCCGCGCCCCGTCTTCGAAAGTGAATTCCGCGGCGTAATGATCAAAGAGCTGATCGGGGTCGCGCCGGACCTGGCGTCCGCCCATGCCCTGGACTGAGACGGGCCAACCATTCTTAATCCAACAGCAAACGTCGATATTGTGGATCAACCAGTCCACAATGAAACTTCCGTTTAACCAGGTGAAGTTGCTGTAGTTGGCAATCTGATGGGCCAGCTCATTCATATCGGCTTGCTTAGGGGCCAGACCGACCGGTCCGTGCATGCGGTACGCCCACTCGGTAATCACTTCGCCGATAGCTCCATCATGAATTTTTTGGACGGCTTCCTCCAGCGGCCTGTAATGGCGGCTCATCAGGCCGCCGGCCACTTTGAGGTTCTTGCGCGCGGCCTCCTGCCCGGTACTCAAAACTTTGCGGATGCCGGGTGCGTCCACGGCGAAGGATTTCTCCATGAAAACGTTGACGCCTTTCTGGACGGCATAGGCGAAGTGAATGGGGCGAAACGCCGGAGGCGTGGTCAGCAGGACCAGATCCCCTTTGTCCAGGCAATCGATAGCCTTCTTGAACGCATCCAAGCCGAGGAATTGCCGCTCCGGCGACATGTCGATTTGAGCCGCATGGGCCGGCTTCAAATTCGTCAGGCTGCTCTGAAGGCGTTTGTCAAAGACATCCGCCATCGCCCACAATTTAGTCGGGCCCTTGGTGGACAAGGCCTGGGAGGCGGCACCGGTGCCACGGCCGCCGCAACCGACCAGCGCGAGTTTGATGGTGTTGCTCTCGGCGGCGTATCCTGGTCTGGAAACAGCCCCGGCCAGGGCGATGCCCGCGGCAGCAGCGCTGGAGGTTCGGAGGAACTCACGACGGGTCGTTCCCGGAGTCTGAATAGATGTGGAGGATTTGATATTAGGTTGCATAGGTACTTCTGAGTAAGCACGGTTCGCTAACCGATGAGCCATCATTCTCCTGCTCAAGCCGGTTGGCAAGGGAGATCTCCGGAGTATATTGGGCCAAACAATGAAAACACTTATCGCACTTGTTTTGGGATCGATTATGGGAATTACAACTGCTTCGGCACAGGACTGGGCCAAACAGCGGCTGGAGAAATCGCCGCGGCACTTGGAATGGGTAAAAGTTAAAAACGGCGATCGTGAAGTTAACTGCTCCATCGCCTTTCCAGAAGTAAAGGAGAAAGCCACGGCGGTCATTGTGATCCACGAGATTTTCGGGCTGACGGATTGGGTGCGCGGGGTCACTGACCAATTGGCTGAAGCAGGATACATAGCGATCGCGCCCGACCTGTTGTCAGGTGCCGGCCCCAATGGCGGTGGGACGGCCAGCCTCGGTGGCAATGACGGAGTGCGCAATGCGATTAGTTCGCTCCCGCCTGGGCAAGTCACCGCCGACCTCAATGCCGTCGCCGACTACCTTAAAGGCCTGCCAGCCTGCAATGGAAAAGTTGTAGTCGCCGGCTTCTGCTGGGGCGGCGGCCAATCCTTCCGTTACGCAACCAATAATAAAGATCTAAAAGCGGCGTTTGTGTTCTACGGGCCTCCGCCCGCCGCGGAAGGCGAATTGTCAAAAATCAATTGTCCGGTCTACGGCTTTTACGGCGGCAACGATGCGCGCATCTCGTCTACGGTTCCCAAGACGGAAGAGCTGATGAAAAAAACAGAAAAGAAATACGAGCCGGTAACCTATGATGGTGCGGGCCACGGTTTCATGAGGTCAGGCGAAGCCCCCGACGCGTCGACGCCAAACAAAGATGCGCGTGCCGCAGCATGGAAGAAGTGGCTGGATGTGATGAAAGGGATTTGAATCCCGGTTACGCGCTGGCAGGTAGGCCTCATCCGGGGGGCTGAAAGCCCCAAATGTTACAGCCCGGGCTGGAGCGAAGCGAGGCCCAGGCTTTAACATTGCGGGCTTTCAGCCCGAACTGGCGTTCGCCTAAGCCGCTTGGATCCTACGGCGGCTGGCGAGCCAGGTTAGGGCAATCAAAAACAACAAGGTTCCCACCAGGATACTCCCCCGCACAATCCAGGTTGCGGCAGCGGTTGCTCCGGCTTTGAGGTTGAGTTTCAGCGCCGACCACGGGTCTACCAGCACCGCTCTAGTGAAGGTGAGCACCCGGCCCTGTTCGGGAATGCTGGCGTGGAGCGCGGCGGGCGCGGTGGCAGCGGCATCCTGCTGCTGGATTATACGCTCCGCGAGTTTCATGAAAGCAGCGTTTTCATCCGAACTGTTTCGCTCGATGATGTCCTTGGCGTCTTGTTGAGTGTAATTGGCAACCTTGCGATCCCTTAACTCCCGGAGTTTGCCGCTCAGTGCTCCGGCGTCCCCACTGGAAACAGCCTGACGCACATTCAACCCCACCAAGGCTTCCTGCAGCTTGATATTATGCAACTGCACTCTGGCATCTTCGTTGAAGGCGGCATCATGGGTCGACAGCCCGAAGGCGGATTGGAAGGCGCGCCGAGCCTGTTGGGGATCGCCCTGCGCCAGCGCGGAATTGGCCGCGGCCAAAAAATCTTCGGCTTTCTTCGTTCGCTGTTGTTGTTCCAGGGTTTCGTTTTGAAGATAGTTCTGAACATCCAGGGCCGACGCCTGCGGAATGACCTCCTGGCTTTGCAATTGCAGCGAACCGGACCATTTCGTCAGCTCCCATTTGTCGCTCAGGGCAATGCGCCAGGTAATGTTCTCCAGGGGCAAATCAAATTCCGGAGCCAATAACTCGAGGTCAAGGGAGCGCCGGCCGGGCTCGCCGATCTTGCAGGTGTAAAACAGTTCCACCGGAACGAGCTTGTCCCCGACAGATTGTTGCTCAAGGGGAATTAGAATCTGGTCTTGCTGGCGCCAGGGCCAAACGCCGTTCTGGTTGACAAAAGCGAACCAAAAATGTGCCTGAGGCGGCAGCGTCATTCGCAGCAGCCGTTTTTGGCCCGGCAACATCTCCAGCTTGGCTTGTGTCAGCATCACGCCGTCATCGGAAATGACCGATCGGAATGTAATGCTGTTGATTCGCCCGGGCAGCAATTGGGCGGCCTGGTAGCGTTCGAGGTGGAGCGGGAGGTCAAAACCCGCTTCGACCAATCGAAACGTGAAATTGGCGGCGCTGGCCTGCAACCCTTGTTCGAGCGCGCGAGGAATGCTCTGCCACTCGGCGGGCTGGAGGGCAGCCGGCGCGGAGTCAATGCGCACCTGCAATCGGCCACCGGACTGGATGGTAACAAAGCCGCGTTGAAGATTGACATCGAGGGCTTGCACGCCACGCAGCACCACATCGCTGGCATTCTCCCCAACGGGCACCTGGTAGGTAAGCTGAACCAGGCAGGCCCCAATCACCCGGCGATGCAATCGCACCTCCCAGATCTGCAGTCCGTTGGTAACGGTATTGGGTACCGGCAGAAAATCCGACAACTGCTCGCTCTGAAAGCGCACGCCTTCCGCATTGGTCGGGATCAGAATTCTGAAGCTCTTGAGCCCGGTGTTTTCGATTTGGTACTGCAGATTGGCGGCGATCTTAATCTGGGCTTCGCCTACCGTGGCGTGCTGCAGACTGCTGACCTGGATCCAGGCGTTCACTTGCTCGAGGTTAAGAACCAGTCTGCGTTCCATCTGCAATACGCGGAAGGCCAGTACCCCCTTTTGCTTGATGCCCGATTTTTGCGGATCCAACTGGCTCAGCCCATCGGCCGAGGCCACTTGCAAGCGCAGGCCTTGCTCGGGAACCAGCAGAACGGTCCCGGTTTGTTTGCCGGCTTCGCGCAAGACCAGTTGCGGCACGACCCAGCCGTTGGTGGCCCGGACACCCGGGCCAGCCAGGCTAATGGCGAACTGTTGTTGTCCCTCGGTCTTTCCATTCAGGTGTAACGTAATGACCCGGTTTGTGCCGGACGTTGATTCCGTCCAATGGCTCATGGCCGAACCGCTGATAGACTCGACGTCGAAGCTTGCAGGCATAACAAAGCTCAGCCGGAAGATGCCGGCCCGGCTAATAGCGACGGTTGTGTTCGCGGCCAGGACGGTGCGATCTTCGCCCAAGGAAACCGTGTCCTGGCTCTCAACTCGAATATCGGGCTCGACGGCCGACGCCTTGAGGGAAAGAGTTGCTGCCGCGTCCGAGTAGCGGAAGGCCCGCCGCAAGGCCAGGCCGGCGATCTGCGGCTGGAGCGAGGCCACCAAACCGGAGGGAAAGTCTTCCACGTTGATGGCGGACAAAGAATCCGAACTGGCTGAATCGAGTTGAACTTCGTTGCCCGTGGCCAGACCAACTAATCCGATTTGCTCGGTGGCGCCCACGACGCTGAGCAGTCCCAGCCTTTGCTCGACAGGCAGTGGCCCGGTGGCGACCTGTGATTTAATGACCAAGCTAAACGGCCGTGCTTGAGAGGGCATGAGGGTCACGCGCAGCTTTCGCGCATCGGGATCGAAGCGCCAAAGCGAAACGATCGAACCAAGGTTGGTTTTGGTAACAGCATTCGCTTGTCCGCCCCGGGCCGGATCCAGTACGTCCGTAATAGTGACTCCGTTTGGAACGTCCAAAACCAACTCGCTTAATTCCCCCTGGGCTAGACGCAAAGAAAGCAGGTGTTCGCCTTCGATCACCCCGGCGATGGGCGCGTATAGTTGGGAAAGCTCCGCGTAAAATACGGACTTTTCGCTCTTAACATCACGGGTGCGAGGTTTCCAGCCCACCCAGGCCTTGCACGCGGGCGACAACACAAGGTGAGCGACGGTATTGCTGCCGACGAGTTCGCGCCGGACCGAAACGGCTTGGGGCGAGAAAACGTCCACATCCAAATTGGCCAAGGTGATATCCAAGCGGTTGATGAGCCCTGAGGACACGGGCAAATAGAAACCGGTTTGGGAATTCTCTTTGACCACGGGTATTTCATATCGAAGCTCCAGCTCGTAGCTACCGGATCTTTTGGCAACAACCTGCTGGATCCAGGTCTGGTTCGTCCCCGACGCAACAGGCTCACCGCCCTCGTGTGAACGTTGCTGCTCCAGTCTAAGCGCATCGGTCGGATACTGGATGTGCGTTAGCACCGCTGGGTCGGATAACAACGGCAGGATTTGGCCTTTTTCCCCTTGCCACCGGATTCGAGCGATGGCCAGCGCGAACCGGTCCTCAACTCGAATCTCCTGAGTTACGAGGTCCGCCACTGCAGGCGTCTGCGTCGGAGCCACTCCAGCATGAGCAGCCGACGCAACTGTAGCATTCAGCCAGAGAGAGGCACCCACCGCAAATGCCAGCGCGGCCGAGGCAGCACCAGGGCTCGGTTTCTCAATCGCCAGGGCCTGCTTGTGCGGAGGTACCCGCCACGCCTGAATCAACAGGGGTACGACCAGGTGGACAAAGGCGAACGCGCTAATAATGACCAGGAAAGCCACGGCCCCGTCCGGCGCTCGCAAGGCAGCCCAGGAAAGCGCCATCCAGCCGAGGGCCACTGCCAGGTTTTTGGAGGTTGGAGTTCTCGCAACCCAAGCGAATAGCCACAGCGGCACGGCCAGCAGCCCCGGCCATGCCCAGGCGATAATACCGGCAATGGACGGCTCATCCGGGTAGTTGGCGACATCCAAACTTAAAGCACTGCCCGCTTGCTGCACGGGCGCCAGGAACACCAAATCCCGCGACGGTTCGGACCGCAGACGGGTCAGTTGCTCCGCGAACGCGTTCAGGAGCGCGGCCGCGATGACGAGAGCGCACGCAGCCAGGATAAGGCCGGCAACATGCTGCAGGTTGAGTTTGCAGGCGGCGCCACCGGTCCAGCGCAGGACAATTACCACAAGAGCGATGAGAACGATCGCGCCCAGAGCCGGCATCGCTGACTGCGCGCCGCCTGGCCGCGCGAACACTTGGGCGAATTGGGCAAAGCCCGAGCCGTCTAGCACACCGCTGGCTGGCGTTAGCGATCCCCGGCGATAAATCAGGCGTTGACCGGCATCCGGGCCCAGCCTCCATTCGGCCAGCATCACCGGGGCGTTGACAATTGGGGCTGCAACATGGACTTGGCGTGGGTCTTTGGAAACTGAGGCCAATTTCAGGTCCAATGTCAGGACCGCGTTGGGATCGCCTCCCTGAGGCAAGGGAATTAAGTTTGAAGTCGCATCGGTCACAGGAACGACCGAGGCGCCGTTTACCGTGGCGGACCACAGCCGGGTGCCGGCGGGCAAGCTCAGACGCAGCTGTGGATTACCGCGGTTTTTGAGAAAATAGCGGACATCCGTTAGCACCTGGCCTTCCTTGGAAATCCGCGTTTTCAATGACGCCCGATCCACCACCAGGCTGAGCGAGTCGCCCTGGGTCAGCGGACTCAACGCCAGCTTAAGGTTGAACGGGCGAGTCGAATAGCGGTAGGCCGCCAGGATAGGCGCATCGAAGAGTAACCGATATTCCGACGGCACTTCGCCCGGCTCCAATGGCACTAACCCTGTAGACACATCAACCGGCTTGACCTGGAATTGATACGCGCTGATGACTAAAGTGTAACCCTGCTCCGACTGGACTTCCAAAGGGCGCGCGCCTGTGAATGTGAGGGTCTCGCCCTGTGGCTTAAATGGCCGCTCATACGTGGCCAACAATGTATAGGCTCCGGCAGTGGGAGTGTGCAATTGCACCTGGTAGCCCCCCGCCACCTTTTGCCAATTACGGATATCCTTGCCCGTAAATTCAACGTTGAAATATTCATCGGACAACTCCACCCGAAAGGCCGACACCGGGGCCCCCGACACCACGTAGTTGATCACGCTGCTGCCGTAAGCGATACCCTCTCCGATTGAGAAAAGATGCAGCACGTCGGCTTGAACCGTTTGGGCCAGGCGCTCCACGCGCATAACTGCCTGCCAACCCGGGTCGCTCAGACGAAACGCTGATTGTATCCCCGCGACTTTGCGCGGAAAAAACGCCGTCGCGATTTCCGTTAGCCCGGAGGTGCGGTCGGGCGTGAGCCGAAAGCCTGCGTCGGCCGTCACGGCAATATGGCCCCGCACAGATTTGCCTTTCGGAATCGTCACGCGCGGCAACGACCAGGTCGCCTCGCCGAGAGGTTTGTTTCGTTCCAGGCGCACTTGGGCTACCTGGCGTCCCGAGATGGGCTGTCCAAACACCAGGCGCAGTTCGGCTTCGGTTTGATTTTCCGGTTCAACCAGAAAGTAATCGCTCAGACCAGCGGCATTGAGTTGCGCCACGGCGTAGCCTCGGGGCACCAGCAAAGTGAGCTCGCGCAGCGGCGCCTCCCGAATGTCGAATTCGAACTCGCCATCGATCGACTGCTCGTTTTCTCCCAGGCGATAGCTTAGCAGTTCGGAAACGTTGAGCTCCGGCAGGATTTGGTCGGCCTGGATCCGCAGGCCGAAATCAGCACCGGAAAAGCGGTAGGCGAACCGCTGCGTGGCGTCCGGACGCAAGAGTGAACGAGTCAGTTCGGTTTCTGGAAACTGTTCCGGAGAAATCTGTGACAGGCCGCCGGCCTGGACGACCTCAAGACGGACCGCTCCTTCGTTCACAATCCGGAAATATCCGGCAAACCGGGTTGCGGACTCCGGCCGCAACTGCAGGACATCGGCGGTTTGCGGAAAGGCACCCAGCGGCGCCTGAGTCTGGATTTGCAGACCAAACTGGTCCTTTTGAGGTTGATTAAACCGCACCAGGAGGCGGCGATCAGTCGAGTTGGCAACCGGTTCAATGTTCCAGGCCAAAACCTGGTCCCCTTGAACTCGAGTCACCTCGCCATTCCCGTGCAACAAGATCGTCACCGAGTTTAATTCGCCTTGCATGACTTTGAAATCCATCAGCGCGACTTGTCGCAAAAGTCCTGGACTCACACTGACCTGGGAAAGCATCTCGACGGCATAAAAGAGCTTTCCCTCCCCTTCCGGGTGAGCCTCTTTCCAGCGAAGATTGACGGCGCCGTCACCTCCGAGAAAACTAACGAACTCGGATTGGTGGTATTCCGGACGAGCCGCATCCGCGAAATCGAATTGGGTGTCCGCGGGCAGACCGCGAAGGCGGATGGGTTGAAGCGTGCTCGGCGCCACACCGAAATGGACTTCGTTCCAGCCGTTCAGGGCACGAGTAGCAGCCTGGAATTTTATTTCCACGGGAAATCTGCCCGCGCGCTCAAATTTGAGAACGAATTGCCCCTCCCGTGCTTCTATGCGCCATTTCGGATGCGGCTTGATTTCGGTGAGCGCAATCGGCCCGCTCAAGATCGCCAGCGTACCGCCTCGCGAGTTTTCGACTCGGGCCGTGGCGGTCAGTGTAAAGGCAGCGCGTCCGCTAGTAAGGTCGCCGACCAATTGAAAATCCTCGAGGGTTACGTCGCGGTGAGGTTCCTGTGCGCTGTGGGCCGAAGCACACAATAGTAGCGTGCACAAGATGATCAAATGTTTCATATAGGATTATTTTCCGGTAATGGCTTTGGCCTGGCGGACCATCCATTCGAGTTTTTGGGGGCCAGGATCGGCGCCGTAAACGGTTGAGACGCCACTCAAATACATTATCAGGCGATCCGGGGTGATTTCAGCGGCATAGGGGCTGGAGCCGAGCCATTCGGAGAAGGCGGCGGCGGAACCGGCCAGGCGCATCGCCGGGCTGGCTTGCTCGAAGGAAACCGCATTGCCACTGAACGGTACCGCCCACTCATGCTCCTGGTAATCCGCGGTTCCAGGAAGCCTGTACCGGACACGAACGGTTGCTATCGGTCCGTCTCCCTGCGGATTGGTTTCGATTACATAAAGCGCGTTACCGGACTCGGCGGCGCCGATAGCAGCAGCATTGACGGCGTTGTCGCGGAACTGTTCTTTGGTCAATTGATGCCGGGCGTAGCCAATCTGCCGATAGGACGTGACGCGGTTGGGATTGAATTCAACTTGGACTTTCACATCGGAAGCAGCGGGTTGAAGTGCGCCGGCGAGGTGGCCGGCAAACTCAGTGGCGGCTTCCTCGGGTGTGTTGAGGAAACCGTAGCGGCCGTCGCCATTTCGCGTGAGCACTTCGAGCAGGTCATCGTTGTAGCCTTCCCAACCGATGCCGAAGCAGTCCAAAGCGATGCCCTGTTTGCGATTCACTTCGACTTTCCGCTTCAGGACCTCGGGATCGGTGTCGCCCAGGTTGGCGGCGCCATCGGTGAGGAGCACGACGCGATTAATGCCGTTGGCCAGGTAGTGCCGCAAAGCCGTTTGATAGGCCAGGTTCATGGCTTCCTCCAGGTTGGTGCCGCCCTGCGGCGTCAGGGCGCTCAATTGGTCGGCGACCCGGCCCGCCTGGTCGCCAGGCACGCCATCCACCCAAAGGCGAGCGGTGCGCGCAAAGGTCACCACGCTTAGCGTGTCGCTTGCCTGAAGCTGGCCGGCCAGGACCCGCAATGCCTCGTGGATGATTCGAACGCGGTCAGCGCGTTCCATCGACCCGGAATTGTCCAGGAGAAGGACTACATTCAGCGGCTTGCCGGCTTGCCGCCCGGCGGCTGCAGTCTTGATGGAGAACCGCAACAAATCACGATTTTGAGCGAATGGATAGCGCGCCCGATCCCAGGAGAACGCCACTGGCTGGCCGCCAGCGGGCTCGGGATCCCGGTAATCGAAGGCATTAATGAACTCTTCGCTGCGAATGCCCGCGGCATCCGGCAGCTTTCCCTGCTCCAGGCTCGCCGCGGCTAGCTTGAACGAGACGTCGCTGACGTTGAGCGAGAACGTCGAGAACGCGTTTTCGCGAGTGTGAACCTCGGGTTGCGGCACGGAAACCTGCAAAGCCGGCTTTGCAGCGCCAAGGTCCTGCTGATCCACGCGACCTTCGGCGAGAGAGGCCAATTGCCGGCCGTCGGCACTAAATGTTTCTAAACCGACAACGCCTCCCACGCCTTTGACAGAGATGGTCTGGGATGGCTCAGCGGCTTGCTTTTTAAGCAATACCTGGGGGCCATTCGCAGTACTGGCCAGCTCGTTTTTTTTAACCTCCTCACTTGCCTTTTCCATCGACAGTCGAGAATCGTCCAGGGCCAATTTTCGGTGAAGCTCAGACTCAGCAAGTTTATCTTCAAGCCGAAACTCCGATTGCAAAGCCGGCGGGGATTTGGCTTGCTGGAAGGTGTCGAACTCGACGCCCAACTTATCAGCACTGGCCACGCTTTGGCTCTGCTGCGAATTCGCAAGCTGTCCGGGAGTGTCGTGTTGGGTATTTTGGGCGCTCTTTAGTGTAGTCAAGTTGCCGCCAATTCCTCCCGAATTAAAGTACAAGCCTGACTCGCGTTGGTCCGGCCGACGAGTCAGGGAGCTGTCCTCCTTGTCCGATCGTGCTTGCGCACTTTGATCTGTTTGGGCAACAGCAAGCCCATTGATATCCTTCGCGCCGGTCGAGAACCCTCGGCCCAACTGTGCCTCATCGCCCAGTGCAGGAGCCTGCTGCAGCGGCGCAACGAGGCTCAACCCTCCGAAGGCATCTGCGCCGTAGGTGAAAGTGGTATCTCTGCGCGCTTGTTCCAACTTTGGAAGATGACCCAGGTCCGTCGACGTGGGGGGGGACTGAATATCGAGGCCCCAATTGCGGCCAGCCAGCTCCCTATTGCCGGCGGAAACGCTCCATGGTTGCGATATTTCTGCAGCAGGCAGAACAATAGTTTGCTGGACCGGCGCGGAAGACGGAGCCTCTGGAGTACCCGCAGTGCCAGGTAGCGCGGTATATTGCACGGCAAGCGAATCATTTTGAGCCGGTGCTCGGCCTTCCTGGACGCGGTTTAAGCTGTCGAGGGGCTTACCCGCATTCGGGCTGGGAGCTTTCTCATCGCCGGAAGCTGTGATCACTTTGTTCCGGTACAAACTTTCGCGGTCGTATTCCTGACGCTGCGACGGTGGCAAGGTCTCGGACAGCTTAACGGCAGCAGACTCGGGAGTGCTGCTACTGCCTGGAAGGGGAGTAATCGTCATCTTTCGCTGAAGCAACCGCTCTGTCGTGTTGAGCTCCGCCATTGATCTTGCCTTGCTCCTGGACAAAGCAGGAAGCAACGCCGAGGCCAGAACTAGAGTCAACACCGCGGCGGCTGCCACGGGCAAGAGCCACGAATTGTTTGTACGCGCTCGATTTTTGAATTGTTCGGGCTGGACCGTCTTGAAGCAATTCAAGAGCTCCTGGCGCCTGGCTTCGCTCAATTTGGGCATGACGCGAGGCGCGGCTGGTTCTTCAATCGGACGCGCTTCGGTTTCCCGGATCAAGGCGGTGGTTTGCTTAAGCCGTTCAAAGGTTTTCGCCAATTCGGGGTCGGTAGCGATCGCTTGGCGCACAAACCTGGCCTGGTCATCGGGTAACTCACCCAATAGCAGCGCCGTTAGACTGGGCTCAAGCGCCTGGCGTGGATCGGTGGGGTTCTCTGGGTTCATGGCACGATTCCGTTTTTGGCTAATTCCTCGCCGATAGCCTTAATCGCGTGGTGCAGCAAATAACCAACATTGCCGACGGTCAAACCGGTCCGGGCGCTCATTTCCTTGTAAGAAAGGTTTTCATGGAATTTCAGGCGGATGAGTTGGCGGCTCCGGTCGTCCAGCGATTCGAGGCTTAGGCGAACCAGGCCGATGCCTTCCCAGCGGGCAATCTGTTCATCGGGTAATGGCTGCGGATCTGATAACTCCACCCTGGGGGGACCCTCAGGAGGGTCGGGGTCCAGCGGAACAATTTTGTCCGAAGCGCGCCGCTGGTTGAGCGCAAGGTTATGCACCGTGCGATACAACCAGCGGCGGGGCTCCCGCACCTCGGCGAAATGTGAATGCAGTCTCATGAATGCTTCTTGAACGATGTCCTCCGCCAGGCTGCGCTCGCCCACCAGCCGCATCGCATAGCCCAAAAGGGGCGATTCCAGAGCCGCGAACAGCTCCTCGATCGTTTCCGGGCGGGTCGGCCCGGCGCTGGTTTGGTCTGGTCGCATCAACGCCATGCTTGGAACGGATGTAGCCCGCGCTCAGTCAGCCCTTCCAGCATTGGATCGCAATGGGATCATCGCTTCTGAGTATATGACACTGGACTGCACACTTTCTTAGACGGATTATGCTGGGCGATGCTCCTGCCCCGGCGCGCGGACATTCTTGTCCAATGCCACTAGGATTTCATTTTCCATCCCGGAGGGATGCATGAGAATAGCCCAACGCTTCAGCGTTGGGTCTAGCGCGAAACCCTCTAAGTCCCGCAGGGACGGCTGAATCCGAGTTGCATTCCTCAGCCGTCCCTTCGGGACTGTCCCGCTTCGGCCGTCGATCCCAACGCTGAAGCGTTGGGCTATTGTCGAATGTCCCTCCGGGACAAGTGAGTACGAGGCAATAGCGCCACTGAAAGGTGATTTAGGTGGGCAAAATCCAGCACCCGGAGCGAGCTTGGTGTCGCTGCCGACTACTAGTCCAAAGGTACCAGCTTCTGAACGTCTGGGACCTATCAATGGAATGCTTTCCGGGGGCTGACAGCCTCAAATGTGATAGCCCGGGCTGGAGCGAGCAGCGCGAGAGCAGGCCCGGGTAAACGGTCCCTCAACGAATTCTAAGCTCTGTTAAGGGACCCTGTTAAGGGCGTCACATCCTCTGCGCACATCACTCTAAGGTTTCAAGGCAAGCTCGCCCTGTCCAAGTTTTTCAAATGGACCTGGAGTCGGGTGGGATTTGTTCCGACGCTTTCCGAAATAATCCGTGTCGATCCTGAGCGGCGCTCCGTCCGCGTTCTCGTAGCCGAGTTGGGGAATCTTTGCTTTGCCGAGCAAGGCAGTGGTAACTAAGCGGGTGTCGGCTTGCTTTATCTCGGGACCCAGGGTCAGATTCAACGTGAACTGGTCCGCATCCTGCACCACTCTCAGTCCAGGGTCACTTGCGCATCGAACCTTGGATTCGCGCTCCTTGCCATAGGGCTGCGCCCCGTTGTAGTACAAGTTGCCGCCCGTTTGCAGCGGCAACTCACGGAAGTCATAAACCCACAGCCCGTAACCTCCGCCCGACCCGGAATCCTTGGTTGGCGATTTGGGACTGGTGGAACTCGCCGCTCCGGAGCCCAGGGACCCGGCCGGCCCGATCAGCAAGTTGTTATAAAAGCGGTCATCGCCTCCCTTGATTTGGACCAGGCCGGCGACGGTGGTGGTATGCGCCGGATGATACGGCGTTTGGCGCGAGGGTTCCGGACGCGTAATGATTCTACCGCCGAAGAGATTGTGCGCGTAAGCGCCGCCTTCGGACATGTCCAGCAGATTAACTGCGGAAAGAAACAAGTTGTTGTCCATGACGAATGGACCGTGGTCAACCTCGACGAATACGTCCTGGTCAGCATTGTCGTGAAAGAGATTGCCTGAGACACGCGTGCCCTGGGCCATCCAGTCGAGCCAAAGCCCCCGGCACGTGCGGTAGATATGGTTATTACGGATGACCGTGTCGATCGCGGCGTGGAACTTGATGCCGGCCATTTCCGCACCGGAAAAGAGGCGCCGCACATGGATATCGTGAATGGTGTTGCCGCTGACGGTGCTGAAGGCGGCCCCTAAACTGCCGACAATCGCCGTTTGTTCACAATGCGAGATGATGTTGTTGCGCACGATATGATGGCCTATGGTCTTGCGGTTCCAGCCGTTCTGAAGGGCGCGCTCGATAGTCTTGACATACCCCTCCGCGGTATTCGCGGAGGTATTGTCCCATTGGTCGCCGTACTTCCCCAATGCTATTCCCGAACAAATCGAGTGGCTGATAACATTGCTTTCGATAATCCAGCCTTTGCTCCAATGCGTGCCGATCAAGCCGATTTGTTCGGCGGTTGGTGGTGCCCAGGGAGTGGCGGCCTGGCTCATGGCAAAATTCCGAACCGTGATGTAGTTCCTGCCGGGATGGTCCGGATAAAACACTGTGCGCCGCACGTTGATTTCCACCAGTTGCTCGTTGGGATTAACGCCTTTGAATTGCGCCCAAATTGTGGTGTTGGTCCAGTCCGCCTGGGCGAACCACAATTGCGCGCCCATCAGATACCTGTTCTGGCTCGCCTTTAGCCAGGCGGGGCTGGTGCCGTCAGGCGCCAGAACTTCTGTCAATTTAGCCGCCTCGACCAACCACTCGCCATTGAGGTAGACGGCTCCGGTGTGATGCTCGCGTCCTTTTGGATCAAACCAATCCCCATGAATCCGATCACTGTAAGGGTTGAAGCTGCCGAAGAAAGAATTGGGCAACGTAACCTTCCACACATCCTCTTGAACCTTTTTCCAATTCTTGATGACCTCCGAGCCTTTTAGCTCAACCCGCTCCCCCGGCGCGGCCCGATAGAGGATACGCTTGCGGTCAGAGCTGCCTCCACGAGGAGGATTGATCCGTTCACGGTACACCCCCTCGCGCACGGTGATAAGGTCGCCGGGTTGCGCAAGGTCCGATGCGTGTTGAATGGTGCGGAGGGGCGCCCGCTTGGTGCCGGGATTGGAATCCTGGCCGCCCGGGGCGACAAAATATTCGTTCGCAGACGAGGCTTCGGCGAAGGCAAGGGCTGTTATGCAGGCAATAAGGGTAATTCTCACTTGGGCGTGTTGCGATGTGTAGAACGGTAACATGACGGAATCCTCCCTCATCTGTGCCCTTTAGCCGCAGGACGGCTGCGCCTATTTTGGCGGATACTTGCCCGATTTTGTTAGTTCCGCTCAGAGGCAATGTTGGAGGCCAGGCAGTGGCTTGGTGGCAACAACAGGACTGCCCGTCTGGTAAGCCCATCACCAGGTGCGCTCGATTGTTGGGGTTGAGAATAAAGTCGTCACAGGGGACTCTGGGAGCTTGCATATACGCCACGACCACGCCATAGTAATGCCGTGAAAACGACCGTTGAACTCGATGCCTCCAACCGGATCGTGCTTTCGCGGGAACTGCGGCGGGCGGCCGGGATTCCCAGGAGGCAGAAACTTATCGTTTCCGCAACGCCGGGCCGGATTGTCCTGGAAATGGAGGCCAATGCTTCCGGGCAGATTATTAAACGTGGCAAACTCAAACTCTGGACGGGCAACGTGCCGACCACGCCGATTGAGGAGGCAGTTAAGCAATCACGACATTACACCCGATGACCTTTCTTGACACCGGGATAATGGTCGGAGCGGTCTTGAGGTCGCATCCAGAACACGTGGTCTGCCTCTCAGCAATAGAAGATTCCGAGCAGCCGTTCACAAATGCCCACGCGTTAGCGGAAGCGTTCGCCACGCTTACAGGCTTTTACAAAGTGCCAACGGAGGCTGCGGCCGAGTTGACTCTGAGTCTGCGCCATTCAATTCAGGTGGAGGCATTAGCGTTAGCGGATTACGAAACAGCGATTCGCGAGGCACGCAGCCGGGGAGTTATGGGCGGGGGAATTTACGATTCTCTGCACGCGACTTTTGCCCGTCGCAAAAAAGCAGCCCAGATTGTAACACGCAACCCGTCACACTTTCAGCACGTGGCGCCGGACATTGAAATCCTGACTCCTTAAGATCGGTGGAATGCGCTTATAACGATTAGCGAGAGTATCATCGCTGTGCACTCGCCACGCGCATGTGCCTGGATTAGATTCCGCAAGAGCACACCTCAACATGAATTCCGCCGTAAACGATTGCCTGCTGATAAAAAAGTCACCAATCCATAACAAAGGAGTCTTCGCGAGAAACAATATAGCTTCTAATGTTAAGCTAATCGAATACATCGGCAGAAAGGTGACCAAGAAAGAATCTCGAGAGATCGAAAAGAAAGCGATAAGCCTTTCAATAACCGACAAAAGCCTCGCAAGGACCTATATTTTCAAGCTGGATGATGATTTTGATATCGATGGCGACGTCGAAGGTAATGACGCGAAATATTTCAATCATTCCTGCAATCCAAACGCAAAATACCTTTATGAGCACAATCGCATATGGATTGTCTCGATAAGAAACGTCAGGAAGGGTGACGAGATAACCTTTAATTATGGCTTTGGATTCGATGAGGATTTTAAGGATCATCCATGCAAATGCGGAGCGAAAAACTGTGCAGGCTATATACTGGACGAAGAAGACTGGCCAAAACTCAACCGCGCGACACAGCAGCGGCGGCAGCGGCAGCAGCAGGAGCTGTCACTTGAAAATGAAGGCGCGAACAAGGGTGGACAACGCACATCAGCTAGTCCCTGAATCGGAAGCAGCTGAAAAGAGCCTAAAAAAGATGTTATGACAAGGTTGAAATCCGGAACGAAAAATTCACTCTTAGGCTCCGCTCATTTTAAAAAGATGTCGCGAACAAGGCAAACCGGCGGGGTAGATGTCAAAAGAGAATAAACGTGGAAACAGGGTGGCTGTGGAGCTGGGCCGGTGACGTCCGTTATTTAAGCATACCGGACGTCAGTGTAAACCGACCGTTTTGGGCTCTTACCAAGGAAACTTGAGAAGCACAAGATCGCTGAACAGTTTCACCCTGGTCCGTGGCCTTAGACGTGCGAATTAGTAATTTGCCATGCACAGGCAAGCGCCGACGTTTCGTCGGCGAACTGTCCATTGAATGCCGAGCTCGGCATTATGGACAGTACGAGATCGGTTCGGACTCAAAAGAAACGAAAGGCAGGCTCGAATCAGCGAGCTTGTTAAATGGAAGCGGGAAAGGCGGCTTGTTTAAGCAAGTTTTCTTGAAAGAATAGGGGAGCATCGGGCTTACTTTACAAAGAATGGCTGACCACTTGGCCGAACCGGGCACAGACTCGCTATTGCCGACCAGGCAAAGCCTTCTTTCCCGATTGCGGGACTGGCAGGATCAGGCGGGCTGGCGCGAATTTTTCGACATGTATTGGCGCCTGATTTACAACGTCGCGCGACAGACAGGCCTCAATGACACGGAGGCACAGGATGTGGTCCAGAACACATTCATTTATTTGACTCGGCGCATGCGAAGGTTCCAGTACGATCGTGCGCGGGGCTCGTTCAAGTCGTGGTTGCGCGTGGTCACGCGCTCGCGCATCTACGTCTATTGCCGCAAAGAAAAGTCCCGCACGGAATTCCTCCGCGAGCCGCTTTCCGATGGCTTAAACGAGGATGCGGATCTTTCCGAGGCTTGGCCCGACCAAATAGCCGAAGGCCTGGATGAAGTGTGGCAGCGCGAATGGGAGCAGAACCTTGTAAACACCGCCTTTCGGCGACTGCGCGCAAAAGTTAGTTCGCAACAACTGCTTATCTTTCGCCTCACGACAGTCGGAGAATTGCCTCTGCCTCAAGTGGCGAAAAAGCTCGGTGTAAGCCTGCCCCAGGTTTATCTGGCGCGACATCGTGTGGGCAAATTATTTAAGTCCGAGGTGGAACGCTTGCGACAGGAGACGGAGTGAGTTGCTTTTGCCGGGCGAATTGTTGACTCTTGACGTTGCTAACCCTATGAGCGCGGCCCCGGCGATCCCAGACCACGTCTTACTGCGGCCCATCGGCCAAGGTGCATACGGTGAGGTGTGGTTGGCGCGCAACGCGATGGGCACCTTGCGGGCGGTCAAGATCATCTGGCGGCGACAGTTCGACAGCGCGCGTCCCTTTGAGCGTGAGCTGGCTGGTATCCGACAATACGAGCCCATCTCGCGCACTTCAGGCGGCCTGGTCCATGTCTTGCACATTGGAAAGAACGATGCGGAGGGCTATTTCTACTATGTGATGGAGCTGGCCGATGATGCTTCGCAAGCTGGAGGCGGGGAGCGAGCTTCGCATTCCTACGAAGCGCGTACGCTTCGGGCCGATCTCAAGCGATTGGGTTGCTTGCCAACCAGCGATTGTTTGCGTTTGGCAATCGAAGTGGCCAGCGGATTGGGACAACTTCACCGCCATGGTCTGGTGCATCGGGATGTAAAACCGGGCAATATCATTTTTGTCAATAATCGCGGCAAGCTCGCGGACATCGGATTAGTAACCGCTGAGGGCGAAGGGCGCACCTTCGTTGGCACTGAAGGCTACATTCCGCCGGAAGGCCCCGGAACGCTAGCGGCTGATTTGTATGCGTTAGGAGTCGTGCTCTATGAGGCCAGCACAGGCTTTTCGCCGGACCGTTTGCCGGATATTCCCTCGGAATGGCTGGCAGACCCTTGCCGCGATGAAGCGCTTGAACTGAACGAGGTCATTCTCAAAGCCTGTGAAGGTCAGCGCGAACGACGCTACGCGAACGTCGAAAGTTTGCAGGCCGACCTGGCCCTGCTTCAAAGCGGCCAAAGCGTGCGGCGCGTGCGCGCCTTGGAGAGGCGCTATCGGCGATTGCGACAAGTCGGCCTGGTTGGAACCGCCCTGCTGATATGCGCGGTGGTTAGCGCGTTCTTTGCCAGTTACCGCGCGCGCCTGGCCGCGGAAAGCAAGGCCCGAGAAATCGTTCTTCGCCAGAAGGCGCAGGAATCCCAGGCGCGAGCGGAAGACGCGGAGCGACAAGCCCGCCAGCAACTCTACAGCGCACTGCTTGAACAGGCCAGGGCCACAGTGCACAGCGGTGAATTGGGCCAGCGCGTGCGCGCTCTGGATGCCATTCGAAGAGCGGCCGCGATCACAAACACCGCTGAATTGCGCGGCGCAGCCATGGCGGCGATGGCGCTGCCCGACTGGCGCTTGGAGCGGCAATGGCCGAAGACGGCTGACACAACACTGATTCAATTTGATCCCGCGTTTAAGCGTTTGGCTCTTTGCCGCGGCCGCGGTCCGGTAGAGATTCATCAAGGCTCCGACCAGCGTCTGCTGACCACATTAACGGCCAGCACGAATCTGCCGGCTTACGTTGCGCACTGGAGTTCTGATGGCCAATTCCTGGCGGTAAAACGTGACTGGCCCGGCTCTGACTCCCTCGCCGACCTCGAAGTTTGGAATGTGGCCGAACGACGCTGTGTCCTGTTGGTGCATGGAATCAAACAGGACGCGGTGTCATTTCACCCGCGCTTGCCTTGGATTATGGCCGGTTTGCGCCAGGGAACAGCCGTTTGGAACCTTCAAAATGGAGAAGAGGTCAAGCGGTTCAAATTACAGGAAAACCCAATGTTGTTGGCCATTTCGCCCGACGGCGAGCGCTTCGCGGCCGGCTACGAAAGCGCTAATACCTCAATGGTTTCCATTTACCGCGTTGCGGACGGAGCTCGGTTAATGTCCCACTCGCTCGAAGATACTGTCGGCGGGATCGCTTGGCATCCGAACGGTCGGTGGCTGGCTGCTACCGATTTCAGCGGTGCGGTGCAATTGCTTGATGCGGGGACCGGGCAGGCGCGCCTGCTTGGCCGTCATAAAGTCCAGGCGGTGTTGGCAGAGTTTACCCCGGACGGCGATTATCTGCTGACCGCAGGCTGGGAGCGGGAGTTCATTTGGTGGGATGTCCGGCGCATGCAACGCGCTTTCACAATCGGATTGAACAGCTACCGGGCGCAATTTCGGGCCGACGGAGCAGAGTGCGCCATCGTCACCGATTCGGATGTCCAATTGCACGCCATCGAACGCCCGGCGGGCTGTCGGGAGTTTCCAGAAGAGCTGGGCCCGCGCCTTCTTCATGCTGCCTTTTCGCCCGATGGCCGCTGGCTTGCGGCGGCCGGCAGCCAGCGGTTGGGTGTGTGGGACCTTTCCCGGCACGATATCGGGACCACCTTGCAGCAAGGAGCCAACGGGCGCTTCCTTTTCTTCTCCCACGGTGAACTGTTTGCAAGCACGGATGATCATGGATACCGCTGGCGCTTGGTACCCGGATCGGAGCCCGGTTCGGCGCCTAGTCTTGAACCAGTGGCGGTTTTCGCCCCCCCTGGCTTTGCCTCGCTTTGCGTGGTTTCAAACCAAGTTGTGTTGACCGCCCAGGCAGGAAGCTGCGCGCTGGCGCTGCAAGAGGCCGCAACGGATCAACACCGCTGGAGACCCACGGTGCGCGGGTTTAGTGCCGCTTCCCGCGACGGCCAATGGCTCGCCATTTTCCCGTCTTATTTGTCGCTTTTGAGCATCTATCGAATGCCGAATTTTGAACCGGTTGCAACGCTGACCAATCCGGGCAGCGTCAGCGGGGTCGAGTTCTCACCATCGGGCGATGAAGTGGCGGTGAGTACGCTCAGGGCGGTTGAAATCTGGAGCACCTCCAATTGGCAAGCGATGCGCCAGTTGAATTTCATGGGTCTACTCTACTCGCCCGATGCCCGGACTCTCTGGCTTACGAAAGACTTTCGCAGTGCCGGTCTTTACGACGCCAAAGGTCTGGAACTGCTGCTGCCCCTGCCATTGGGAGTGCGGCCAATAGCGATCAGCCCCGACGGCCGTTTGATGGCAGCAAGTTCGGATTCGCGGCGGTTGCAGGTTTGGGATTTGTTCGAGGTTCGGCAACATTTAAAGGACTTGGGGCTGGACTGGTAATTTCCCGACCTTTTGCTGAAAGTTTGGGCGCGGCAAGGGCTTACCAAATGCAGGAGAGGCTCGCCAGATCAAGCCGAAACGTCTTTCCAGGAAGAATTTAATCGGGCTGCCAATCCGAAGCGCGAAATTCGAAGCCAAACTGTCCACCTTGCGACCCAGGACGCATTTTCTTGAAAGATTCTTCCCACAGCAGGCTTACCAAGGACATGAACACATTCCGTTCGGGCAAACACAAACAAGATGTTACGCCCGAACGGCTCGCCGCAAATGCGAAAACGGCGTTTGCGACCTCAAGACACTAACATGGAAAGGAAACTATTATGCCCGACACGAAACTCGCTGAAGCTCTCAAACTGGCCAAGACCAAGCCTATGTTCTTCGCGTTCATCCTTAAGTCGCCCGAAGGACAGATAGTCGTCTCCAAAACCAAGATTCCGATGAAGGATGTCCTGCAAATGAAAAAGGACATGGGCGGAGGCACGCCCATAATGGGCACTTGCTCCGGTCCCTTGGATGACATGATTTTTACGACAGGCCAAGGTGTGGCCGGAGTCGTCCCAAACGTGATCCCCAAGGTCGTAAAACGTGACACGGGTTTGCGTATTGTTGTGACCATGGAAACTGGCAAGGAACTGGCAGCCGAAGCCCAAGACTTGAACGATGCTGATGACAAAATCCCCCCGCCGTTGCCGATACCGGACGTTGGCGTGAATCCTGGCAACGAACAGGGTCACCTGATGATGCTAGCGGACATTCTCGACAGCATTAAGCCGATAAAGGGCAATTTTTCTGATGGAGCGCATTTTACCATCACCATGCAGGGCCGGGATTATGAAATGAACCAGAAGGAGGTCGATACCAATCGCAAGAACGCACAGGCCGCGTTCGCCAAGGGCGTCCAGCTTGTGCAGCAACGGACCCGTGATGCTGTGGAAATGTATCAGGAGTATCGGAGCTCAATGAAGAGTGGTGCCTTTGGCACCACTGCCACATTTTTATTCGACCATTTTTCGGTAACCGATCCTGGTGACCGGATAAACAAATGGTCTGTGACTGCCAATACAAAGTCTGTCGTTGCGTTAAAGGCGGTCACCGAGAATTCCTTTAAAGAAGCCTCCGTCGCTCTCATCGAAGCCGACACGGCAGCGCAAAGCATCAATGCGCTGATGCAGGCCTACCAGGCGGGTCTGGAACATTCGGCTGGAACAACGGTAACCGTTCTGGAGGGTGTGAAGACAGCCAGCGAAATCACACTAGCCGTCGCAGGCGCCGCGGCCACGGGCGGCGCCACCGTGGCGGTCGCCGGTGGCACAGGGACAGCAGTCGCCGGTGTGAGCGAGGCCACCGTGGCGTTCGCCGGCGGTATGGGCATCACGGCCGCCAGCGATTTGGCCCCTGCGCTCATGGGAGATAAGGTTGACTGGGGTAAGTTTGCTTTCGACATGGCGTTGGGTGTGGTGTTGAAGAAACTGGGGCCAGGAGAGGCTATGGAAAAGGCCATTCTTGAAAAGATGGGAGTCGATGCGGTCAAAAAGATTGGCGAGAGCAAGGCCAAGGAGGCCGTTGCCAAAGTGGTCGCTGGTGAGGGGGAAGCGCTTATGAAGAAGAGCATCGAGTTCACCCAACAAAAGCTCAGCGGCAAGGATGTCACCTGGGGCAGGTTCGCCGATGAAGCGGGAAAGGAATTTGCAAAGGAGGGAGTCCCCTCGGTTGTGAAAGTTCTAAAGGTAATGCTCGGAAGGTAGCCGTCATTCCCTGCCCGGTAATCAGTCACCTCCGCAATCATTCAAACCACGCTACACTGCGTCAACTATGTATATGAAACCATCAATCCCCACTCTTACGATCGCAGTCCTCCTTGCTCTGAGCGGTTCTGCTGTTTTCGCTGAATCGCCCGATGAAGAACCGGTCAAAAAAGTAATCAGGGCCGAGACGGACGCCTATTTCAATTGCGATGCGGACGCTTGGGCCGCCACCTGGTTGCACGACGATACGGCAACCCGCACCCTGGTGGCCAACAACAGCTACTGGTCACGCAGGGGCTGGGATAACTTCGGACCGGAAATGATGAAGTCCCTAAGAAAGTCGAAACCGGTGCCCGTGGAGGTCCAATCTGAAAGCTACATTATCAGGATCGATGGAAACCTGGCGTGCGTCGAATACGCCCAGCAGCTCAAGCCCCTCGGTTCATACACCAATGTGGTTGCCTTCTCGCGAGAGTGCAGGGTGCTCAGCAAACAGAACGGGGAGTGGAAAATCGCGACCCAAATCACCCACAACCCTGATAGCTTCACCGCCGCTCGAAACATTGAAGCCGCTCTCAACGCTACCGGTTACCAATTACTCGCGCAGAAAAAAACAAAAGAGGCTATCGACCTATTCAAGCTGAACACTCAATTCTACCCAAATTCAGCGAACACTTATGACAGCTTGGGCGAGGCCCAGGCGCTGGATGGAGACAAAACGGAGGCTATTAAGAATTACGAAAAATCAATTGCTCTCAATCCCAAGAACGAAAACGGCAAGGCCGCCTTGGCCAAGCTAAAACAGTAACCCGGGGAAACTCCTCCCTCGTCCAGTTCGAACACCAGCCGCTCCGCGACACCCATAGGGCCAAACTGACTTCAGTCACTACGCGTTTACCGGCACTTCCACTGGCACTAAAATCCTGACAATTTCCTCTTCACTAAGGGCTCCTCGAGCGGTCAGTCAGATTTCTAACGTGGGCAAGAATTTTCGACCGAGGCAGGATTGGTAGTGAGGACGGAGGGCCCAATAACCATGAGCGGGAGCCGGAGCTCGCGACGTCCGTTATGTAAGCAGAGCGGACGTCATCGTGGGCCTACCGTTGTGAGCTCGGCTACCAAAGAATCTACAGAAGGAGGAGGTTGCCGAGCACTTTCACCCAAGTCAGTGACCCTGCACGTGCAAATTAGGAATCCGCCACCCACAGGTTCGGGACGTGTGCGGGACGGTGTCACGAGACATCTTGGGTTAGCCGGTTTTGCACCAAATCTCGCATTGTACTGACGGAGCACGCTCCGCGTTTGCGCAAATGCGTGGAAAGTATGAGAATGGGTATTCGCGCTGTTGATGGTAGCCTTTTTAGCACGATGGAGCGCATTTTCGGGTATTGTGATGAACGATTCTGCCGATCGTAAGGTAGCGATTTTTACCGAGGCCCTCCAATTCTCCACTGAGGAGCGCACGGCCTATTTGTGCCGGATTTGCGCCGGAGACCTCGAACTGCGCCGTCAAGTCGACGAATTGCTGCGATCTCACGATGAAGCGGGTGATATGCTGACGCGCTATCTGCGTGGATGGGACGCGTTTCTTCATCGCGAAAAGGCCAAGACGATGGACAGAACCGTGTTTGACCGGTGGGCCAAAGCATTCGCCATCTTCATCAGAAAACACAAGCCAGTCAGCTCCATTCAGTCCGCAGCTTTCTCGCCTATTATGCACGGGAACATCCAACGTGCTTTGTGCCGGACTCGGCCTGTTTTCCGAAGCAGTTGCCGCGACGATTTCCCCTTCCATTCATCCCATGAAATCAAAGATCCTCCTCATCTGCCTTTTTGTCTCCGCCTTTCTCGGCAATGTGAAGGCCAAATCTCCGCCCGCCCCGCCCGCGAATAGCAACGCGCCTGCCACGTCGGAAGAACCAAGATACCTCCTCTTCTGGAGTTCCCCCGACAAAGCAGGGGAACTGGCCGAGCGGGTCGGCATGAAGGGCGACGGCAAGACCCGGATTCTGGGCTTCGGCCTGCCCAATCCGACCTTTGAACTCGAGAAGCAATTGCGCGACCGCATCCGGAGTGCATTCGCCGCGGCACGCGCGCACGACATGGCCGTGATGCTCCATTTCGATTTCCATCTTGCCTGGAAGAACCGCCCGGACCTCTGGAACTGGTTCGATCCGAACAAGCCGGGTTACGACCCGAACAACAAATACAACGTCGAGTGGCATGGCTGGGACGGACCGCCGAACAAGGTGCGCTACCTGAACCACGGTGTGCTCGAACGCATGCCGCCGAACATGTGCTTTACAAGCAAGAAAATGCGGGCGGAGGTCACACGGATCGTCTCAAAAGTCATCGGGCCTGTCCTCCGCGAAGAGATTGCGAAACTCAGGGCAGAAGGCAAGGAAGCCCTTTTCGCGGGAGTGTTGGTGGGTTTGGAACCCGGCATCGACGACTACTCCCAACCGGATCCCGAGGTCGCGAAATTGATTAAGGAAGACGGCGTGCCCGCGACACCGCTCGGCTACCGGGCACTCCTGGATCGTGGCTTCAGCGCGGACCATCCGCCGGACGATTTCCACAAGGCCCTCGCGAAGATCATCCAGGAAACCATTGCGTTCTGGTGCGAGCAGTTCGTCGCTGCGGGTATCCTCCCGGAGAAGCTCTACCCCCATGTGGCCGCACCCGCGCCCGTCGAGACGACGAGCGCTCCCATCTGGACGGCCTTCAACAAGTATTCGCGGCCCGGCTGGTCCACCTATGCGATCCAGGTTCTCGGGGAGGGCTTCAAACCCATCTATGACGAACTGGAGAAGCACGGGAATCCCGCCTGGGCGGGCGTGGAGGCCAACGCAGGCATGCCCGGATTATCCGTCGTGGATTGGGAAACCTACCTCGCCTGGCATTACAACCATGGCTGCGTTCTCGTGGGCGTGAATATGGGCGCCACCGGCACGGATCTCCCCAAGCGCCTTTGGGACAGCGCCTTCACTGGGGAAGCGATTGCGGCCTATCGGAAGTTCCTGACGGGACAACCGCTGGTGGAGAAGCCCGTGGATCACCCGCAGTTGCGCATTCAGGCGAAGATGAAGCGGGTCCGCGCAGGGATTGAGCGTTGGTTGAGCAGCGGCAAGGACCCCTCGGCGGTAGGCAAGCTGATGGAAGGCACCCCGCCGCTCGCGAACGCCGGAAAGCTCGACGAGTTGGAGAAACTCGTGGACCAAGCAATTGAGATGCTGGGCGAGACCGAGAAAGTGCCCGAAGCGTACCGGGGGTTTAGGGAGTAATGGAACGTAGAACTCCGTTAAGAATCCGCATCGTTAGGGTTGCGTAATGGCCGCAGCTCGCCTCGGGCGACCCTTGGTTCAAGTGCCCGAAGTGTTGACTCAAGCCATTCTGTAAGCAAAACGCACGCCCGGCGTCGAAGCCAGCGCGATAACCGGGTCGATGTCGCCACAGAGGAATGAAAAATTCGAAAGTCCTTGCGACTCAATCATTCAGACTGGCTCGGCTGAGTTTTTTGGTAGTACAGGATAGTGGCTTGAGACTGACAATCTGAAGCAGTGAGGGTAATCTGCGAGCGAACAAATTATGGATAGTGCCACCATCATCAGCAGGTCCTGGCGGCATTGTTGACTCTCGAATCTTCGCAGCCTCTCAAGACGTTCGGGTGGGCCGTCGTGACCCGTGGCGATTTCCCGCAAACAATTGTCTGGATTTTCCGGTGTTCGTGCCGAATAATTTCGCCAGCAAAAAACGAAAACTCCACACCGAGGCAATATGAAAAGCAAAATCGTCATACTCCTGGCAGCCGTCTTACTCGCTGGCGGTTTAATCCTAGGGTTGAGCGCGCACGCGCAGCCGGCACCCGCGACTGAACGTCATCCCGCCATACGACATGCGATCGCGTCGCTGCAAGAAGCCAGAACTTATCTGAAAAATGCCAATCACGACTTCGGCGGCCATCGTGCTGAAGCCCTTGTACAAGTGGATAAGGCTCTTGAGCAACTCAGGTTAGCATTGAAATACGACAAAAATTGAGGCCGCTTGATTCGAGTAGCCCTACCGGAAATATCCTTCTTCGGTCAGTGCTTCTTTCTTGGTGTGACGGCGTGTTGAACTGGCCGAAACGAACCACAATTTTCGCCATCCTGCCGGAGAGTTTCGAAGACCTGCGTTGGTGGGGAGTCTTTCTGGCCTTTGGCTCGGGTTATGGCCCTGCCAGCGGCAATTTCGTTGTCGTTAGCCGTTCAATCGGAGTTGAATTTGTTCCCACATGACAGCACGCCAGACTCCGTGCTATCGCTCTCTCGATTTCACGCCCCGTCAACGATTGCGCTGTGAGGGAACCCGTAAATCTTGCATTTCGTTTTCTCCTGAATTTTCAAAATCAAACTGTTCAGTTAGTCACAGCTCGCGACGTCAACGTCCGCGTCGTCAAGCGGTTTATCCAGGAGCGAGGCAACGCAGGCGGCGAGACAATTTCCGTCTGGGCGTGATTCTGCCGGATTTGTCCCCAAATTAATCAGCGATGTTGGCGATTGTCTGCGTGTTCTTGAGCTACTTCTACTCCTTACTGAGTCCCAGGCACGAACTGGCCCTGGAGGTTCTGGCATCACGACACCAGATCATGGTTCTCAAAACGGCGAACACCATCAATACCGAGCGGCAGGCAGCCTGAACCAGCCTCAGCGCTTGGCCCAGCCTGCTGTGGGTGGAGAGCCTCGCACCCGTCCTACGCTTACATCCGAGTAGGCCGGCGGTCCCTTCGAGGCTTCGATGGACCCGCTGCCAAAGTAGACCCGATATGCACTGCACCGCTGCCCGTGCTCTGGCAACTGTTGTTTCGACTGCGACGGGTTTTTTGCCACCCACAGCGGTCTCGGAAAGCAGCGTTTTTGAGGCGGCTGCGAAATAAACCCCTGCGGTTGGGCGGGCCGTGATTCAGCATGATGGGACCAGTTTGGCACAACGCCCCTAAACCTTTCTCAGAAACCCTCCGATAAACAAGCGTGGCCCGATTGCTTCGGCCACTAGGTTCGGGTGCCCGCTCCGGCCCTCTTCCCGGGGCGGGCTTTCTTTTGTTTACGACAATTTCCGGCTCGAAAAAGCCAACAAGAGTTGGGCGCGGTCCAAGACCTTCCAAGTAGCTTTAACCTGTGAATTTAGTTATTTTCGACCATGACGGCTTGACGAGGGAGGCGGTGCGGGATTGTGCTCGGCTTTGGACCGATGAAGAACAGAGGGCGTTGTTTAAAGCCTACTTTGATCGTTCGCCTGGAGTCTGCCCAGTGTGCCAGAGTGCAGTGGGTGCCGTCTTACAGGGTCGAGCGGGTTCACGAACGCTGTTGTTCAGATGCCGGGGCTGTGGCAATACGGCGCTTGTCGCCGGTTGAATCTCGTCCTGCTGGCCGCACACAAGCCGTTCTCCGGCTTTCAAAAGTTGGGGAACGGCTTCATCCTTACCCCACTCCTTCAGAGTCCAACGCATTTTGTAAACTGGCGAACCGACACAGAACAAAAAATGCTCCGAGGATGGCAAAATTGGTTTAATCGCCCACGAATGAGAAGAGCACACTGATAGGTGTGCCGGACGTTCGGCTTTGAAAGTTGAAAGTTCGGGAGCCATTTATGCGGGGCTCTCGGCTTCGGGTATTAGCGACCGGGCGTCCGGCCATGGCTCGCATGCGCCCAAGAGCGAACATCATGAAAAGGTTCATTCGAGACAAAAAGACTCGAAAGTTCCTAACCAGTGACGGGCAGTGGACATCAGAACGCGCGACAGCAATGGCGTTTCGGATGTTAAGTCGGTTTGTGTAGCGCTGGAGCGGCACAACCTCAAAGACGTGGAGAGTGTTTTAATTGTTGAGGATGAACTTTCCGAGCCTTATGAACTGGTCGTTCCTCTTCCGCTTCTGAACCCCGCAACTGGCAGACCATGGTCGCCGATGTCGTGAAGCTGAAAGTCTTGTTGATCGACGACGATCCGATCATGCACGCGCTATACAATCCGGTTAGCGGGAAAGCGTTATCGCCAAAGCAGGGCCTCACAATTAAACAAAACCTGCAACCTGAAGCCTGGCAGCGGTGAAGGTCGTTTCAAGCCGTTTCAGTGTTGACTCCAACCGTTATGTAAGCACAACGCACGCCCCGCCTCGAATAGAGCGCGACAGGAAGTTGCGCCTTTCATCGCCTTTCACGGTCACCCAATTCAATGGTTTTTCGGACATGTCAGATGCATTATTCTTCGGATCAGCGCACCTTTGAGATCATTGATTGTTCGGGCCAGAAATGGAAAATCCAATCATCCGTTAAGGAGGCCTGAACAATTCCTGGTGCGCCTGCCAGATGGCGTTCGTGAACGTGACGGCGTTGGTGGCCCAAACTTCGATGTACTGCGAGCGCAGCGGATTGGTCGAACCGAGCGGATAAATGCCCTGTTGCATCATTTCCAAATACGAGGCGTCGTCGCAGGACGTGGGGGAGTTGACCATGCCGCCGCAGGCGGAGCCCGAAGGACCGAACGAGCCAAACCAATTATTGACCTGATATGCAGTCAGGGTGCCGAAGGTCTGCGCGGCCGCAATCACCGCCGGGTTCGCGGCATTGCTCGTCATCAGAAAATTGAACTGTACCACAAGCCGGCCCGGCAGCATCTGGCCGGCGAGTTGCAGGAGCGGCTGGTTCTGGTCGGGAAGTTTGTTGGTAATGATCTGGCCGTTGTCGTCAATCGGCGGAAACGGAACCTGCGGCGGGTAGGGGATGATGGCCACGCAAAAGGATTTGTCCGGGAAATTGGTGTTGAACGCGGTGAGGATGTTGCTCCAGGCCGACAATAGTTTGGACGGAGTGTAGCCATTCGTCTGCCAGATTGCCGGGGCGTTGCTGACACAATCCAGGCCCGTGCCGGTATACATGTTGGTGTCAGGCGTCTCCGCCGGCAGGCGCAGTTCGTCTGAGGTGCGGTTGATGCCGGTGAGCCGGAGCAGTGTGAGGTTGCTGTAAGTGCCCTGCTGTTTGAGGTGTGCGGACAGGTTCGACAGCATGAGATTCCAATTCGTCAGAAAGGCCGGCTCCCAGGGAATTGCAATCATGTCCGGCTGGCAATTGCCCGTCTTGCCATCCTTGGGGCTGATGGTGAAGTTGAGTTCGGTTGCGCCCGCCCCGTTCGTGGGTGGCAGAAACAACCAGTCCGGAATGCCGTCGCCGGCGCGCAGGCTGAAGGTGATTTTTTTGTTCAGGGAAGCCGCGTACCTCATCCACTTGTCCACGTAATTCCAGTTATACTGGTTGAGGTTGGTTTCGATGGAACTCCACAGACCGACCAATAACATGCCGTCCACGCCGGGCTGCTTAAGCGCCGCCATCAAAGGCACGGCGTCGGGAGAGTTGGTGGCCGTGTCCAGTCCCACATAAACATAAATACCGCGCAGATCCGCCGGCTGTTTGAGTCGGAAAAAGCGGGCGGCATTGGTGGCCGGAGCCGACACGGAGAACGTGACGCTGTTAGAATCAAACATGGGTGCGAGCGTGCTGGATTGCCAGTTCGATGAAGCCTGCAATCCGCCGGATTCCTGCAAGGCGAAGCCGGCGTTCGTGTAGGGCCAAGTGACGTTGAACGCCCGATTGCTGACGGCGTGGGCGTTCAGTTTAGGCAGGCTCTGCGCGGAAGCTGAAAAATGAATCCAAAGCCAGGCAGCGAGAAAGCCCGCCGTGAGCAGCGGGATGGTTGTGAGGCGTTTCATGGGTTATAGCTAGTGCAGGCGGAAAAAGCCTTGTTTGTTCGTCGTGGTGGGCGTAACGCTGAAATCACTCCCGGCCGCCCGGGGCGGGACGGAAATCGTCGTCCAGTTGGTTCCGAGCAAATTGGAATTCTGCTCCGCGAGGAATTTTATCGCCAATGGCGACCAGCCGAGCCTGATCGAACTAAGTCCGTTGTTCGTTATCCGCAGCACAGGAGGACCGGGTTGAATGTATTCGGAGTAGCCATGGGCAGTGGGAGTTTGCTGACCAGCCACCAGCGCCGGAAAGACCAGTGCCTGATTGGTATTCTGTAACAGCGCTCCGATCTGGTCCGAGGTCTTCGTATTGGTCAAGGATTGGACGCAGCCCTGCATTTGGTCGAGCCGAATTCCTTGTTGGCCTCCTTGAACGCCAGTATTCACCGATCCCAACCCGCATCTCGTTCGGATGAATCGCATTGGTCGCGTGGGCGGCATCAGCCATCTGGATGATGCGTTGCAAATTGTCTACGCCGCTGACGGTGAAGTGGTTGATTTGATAAACGTGAATGTCCAGCAGATCTAGGCCGGCAAGGTTCGTGAACCCCGTGAGAAAATTGGTGAAATCGTTTTGATCCGTGCCACAGCCGGCACCGACAATCGTATTGGTTGAACGCAGCCCGGCGGTTTGCAGATCGCTCAAAAAATTGGAGATCATGAGCATGGAATACGAATGGCCGGGGGATGATGCATGGAACCGGCGCCCGAACAAGTGACCCAAATCCTCGACGCGGTTGGCGCCGGGGATGCTCAAGCGGCCGAGAAGCTGCAGCCGCTGGTTTACTCTCCAAACGTTCCGCAAGCAGAACGCACCCATCAAAATGAAGTTGGATAACTATTGGAGAAAGTCAAAGGGGTGGGGATACAGCAGGGTCACGTCGCGCAGCCCCGCGCCAGCCATGGGCAAACATGGTTGCTCCATTTAATGCATTCATGCTATCTAGCAGTCTATGAACCATAAATGCAGTCGTCTTGGGTGCCTGCTTGCAGCACTGCTGGCCAGTCTGTTGTTCCTCTGCGGACCACTGCTGGTCCGAGCGGCTGAGCCTCCACGCTTGGTGTTCAGTCGCTTCGGCCCAACCAAGATCGGTTTGTTCCTCGCCGACAACGACGGCCAAAACGAACGACCACTGTTCCCTGCCAACGGGCTTGATTATAGCCCATCGTTTTCCGCCGATGGAAAATGGATCGTGTTTACCTCAGAGCGCGGCGGCTCGGCCGACGTTTATCGGATGCATGCGGATGGTTCGAATCTTGAAAAGCTTACCGACGGGCCAAGTTACGATGATCAGGCGGCTCTTTCGCCGGACGGTCGCACGCTGGCGTTCGTATCGACACGCGATGGAGGGACGGCAAACATTTGGCTGCTGGACCTACCCACGCGTCATTACTCCAATTTGACCGGAAACACAGCCGGGAATTACCGTCCCAGTTGGTCGCCTGACGGCCGATGGATTGCTTTTAGCTCGGACCGGGAGAGCAAACTAACGCGAGCAGAACCATTCTGGGAAATACTGCAATTGACGGCCATCTATATAATTCGCGCCGATGGTTCCGGTTTGCGCCGTCTATCCGAGTCCGGCGGATACTACGGCAATCCTCAGTGGTCTCCCAATGGACGGCGGGTTACTTGCTACCAATCCACCACCGGAAACTTTTTCCCTAGAGCCAAAAACCGAACCACACAAATCATCACCATCGACGTCGAGACCGCGGCGATTCAGACCAACTCTACCGGTCCAGGCCGCAAGATATCGCCGCGCTACACTGCCGACGGCGAGATCGCCTTTGTCCAAGAGTCCCCTGACGAAGGCGTGCAGTTTGCCAGCGGGAAGAAGGCGATTGCGGGAGCGATTCGTTGTCCTTCGTGGTCGCGGGACGGTAAGATGATGGTGTATCAGAAGACTATCCACACCGAGCTGGGCTTGGAATCGGCATTTAGTCCGAATCCAAAATACG
>Ga0210409_10000918_pt1 | contig 41689 bp, 31 predicted proteins | sample IncBWH17MmetaG_FD_161649 | JGI IMG/M metagenome (GOLD analysis project Ga0210409, IMG submission 161649) | Forest soil microbial communities from Barre Woods Harvard Forest LTER site, Petersham, Massachusetts, United States - Inc-BW-H-17-M | ecosystem: Environmental > Terrestrial > Soil >... | reverse complement strand
CTACAAAACTCTGAAGTTAATTGTAACCCAGGTAGAGGCGAATATTGTTGCCCAGATGAGCACGGCGGTGAGGGGGAAGAGGTCCAGGTGTTAGGCGGCGGGTTTAGTCATCGGTCGTTCGTCGCCAGTCGGCGCGTGTCAGGGCTGGTGATTGTTGATCGCAGAGTGCAGATCTTAGATTTTAGATTGCAGCCGGCAGAATTGAAGATTTCCGCCTGAATGCGGGTTGGTGCACCTATTCCTTCTGGGCTCCTTCGATCATCTGGTCGCGCAGTTTGGTGCCTTGCGCGAGTGGGAATGTCTGGAGGCGTGGCGTCACGGGCAGCATCTCCAGATCGGTGTCCTGGCTCTCGGGAGTGCTGACGGTATAGACACCCACCACGTCGAGTTCAGTCGGCATCGTGCCTTTGATCGGAACCACGATCAGGACGACGAACCCTTCCACGAAAGAACTCCCGGCCGCCGGGCCGAGCATAGAGCGGATGACCTTGCAGTCAACGTGCTCGGCAAAATCGGACTTCAGGATGTCGCGGCGGAACCTTGAAGGCGCACTGGGTTCTTGCCCCTCGCGTGGCGCAAGCACCACCTTCTTCAGGAAGATCACGCTGGCGGCGGGAAGAATTTCAGGGTTATGGATGTTGATGGAAGTCTCATAGATTCCGGGCCTGACGGGAGCGGCGCCGGGCTCTTTTTCTTCCACCACGCCACACAGGAATTTTGCGGAGTACTCCGCAAACTGAATGCGGCCCTGAGCTCCGGCAAGAGGAGATAGCGACCCTAAGATGAGGACGATCGCGGCGGTCGTGCCCTTGGGCGAAGACATGATGGACCTCCTGGGACGTAATGGTGTTTGGCCCCAATGAGTAGTGGAGGTCAGGGGGAGAACGTTACAAGGATTTACGGCCTTGGGAGTGGTCGCCAAGTTTCGACCCTTCGAAAAGCGCGTGGGGTAACCGCAAGCGAGGTTTGGGAAAGTGGAGCACATAAGGGTGCGCGGGCCCGCCGCGCTCTGCGAGCGATGGCCTTCGGCAGAGAGGAAGTTTTTCTTTGCGAGCTTTTCCCGGACTTATGTCCGGGGCTAAGTTCTGCCGCGCCGATGGCGCTGGGTTCGAGGGGGTCCGGGTTCACGAAGAGGGTTGTCTCAACAGCAGACTCCTCCGCCCTCCGCTACGCTCGGCGTCGGAAGAAAAAGCTGGGAGGATCGAGTTACGAGTTGCGAGTGCGAAAAGCGGGTCCTTCGCTTCGCTCAGGATGACAATTCGGTCGAGATGATGTTCGGTGCGCGCCTTACTGGCTGCGCCACACGGAGCTATCAAGCACCTATTCGCGGATAGGAGTGCGCGCCACCACGACCTGCGTTGCCGGTCTGCCAGTGCGATGCCGGCGCGCCTATGTGGCGTCGGGATCGAGCGTCTGGTCGAGATAAATCCACAGCACGCGTGAAAGCAGCGTGAGCATGGGGGCGAAGGGCAGGAACAACACCACGGCCCAGATTGCGATTTTGTCGACGCGCCAACCCGTCAGAGCCCAGAGCAGTGCGCCAAATGCAACGATGATGACGAGGGCCAAGGCGTAGCTGATGTACATGGCGCCGAGGAAATATCCCGGCTCCCGATTGAACCGGAGACCGCAGTTGGGGCAGCGGTCGTGCATGCCCGGGAAGCCCCAGTAGATGGAGGATCGGAAGATTCGGGCAGACCGACATCGGGGGCAGAGCTGGCGAAGGATGCTGCTCCAAGCGGGTGGTTGGGAACGAAGCAAGAGGAGATGATAGTGGATTCACGAGTCGATCGTCTCGACCGTAGATTCCTCGTGCCTCCGCTGCGCTCGCGTGTGGGAATGACACCGCCTGAGTAGCGAGTAACGAGTCGCGAGTAGAGAGTAACGATCTCACGAGGTAGAGACAATGTTCGGCTAACGCCTCACGCCGCTCAAGATGACGGCGCTTGGTGGACGTAGCGAAAAAGCAGGTCCTTCGCTGCGCTCGGGATGACGGAGTTGGGCTACGTGAGATGGACGTCGAACAGGGCCAGCCAGTATTGGAGCGACTGAAGAGCGAAGCCGCAGAGGATGAGGCCGATGCCGAAGACTCCGAGACGGCGCTCGGGAAGGTTGTCGGCGAAATACTCGATGAAAGGATAGACGGTGATGCCGACGCCGGTCACCACGCCGGTGACTAATCCCACGCGAATGGCAAATCGCCAGGCATGCTCGACGTGATGGACGAGAGCGCTGCAGATGAGCGCGGTCGCGATGTAGCCGCAGGTACGGATCACCGTTCCCCAAAACTGACGGCGCGTGAGGCGCGGATGACCGTCCGCGGTGTAATCGATCGCGGGTCGCATTCCCAACGAGTACGCGATGACCTGGCCGATGGTGATGAGAGTGGCGAAGGCAATCGCGTAGCGGAGACCCAGCGTGTGGTAGAGTCCCGCGCCGAAGGCGGAGCCGCGGATGGCGGAGAAGAATGCTTCCCAGCGTAGCGGGTAGTGATCGAGGCCGCGGGCGGCGCGGTTGAATTCGATGGATAGTGTGAGGCCGGTGGCGATCCCGGAAGCAAGTCCGAAAAACAGGCCAAGGCCCAGACCGTAGCCGACACCGAAGACGACCGAGTAAGTGACGGCACGGGTCAGTACTCGCAAGGGGCCGTGCTGTCCGCCGAGCAGGTCGTAAGCGAGATAGAGGCTGCCGAGCACGTCGAGGCAAGTTCCGGTGATGCTGATGGCGGCGAGGGTATGGTGGTCCATTCGCGGTATTAGGGTAATACCGTAGAAAGCACTTTCCTCAATTACTACCTTATTCGAGATCATGGCGGGCGGAAACGTAGGGATGCAGTGTCGGGGAAACACCGTGGGCGAGGGCGCCCGCGCCACCCGTGCGGAAACGTTTTCGAGTGCAGAGCGTCCATAGGAGAGCCGGTAGGGGCGGCAAAAAAGCCAAGGTGAGATCTCGGTGCACGGGGCGATTCTCGAAAGATGATTTTTAGAAACTTGCTGGGACGAGTGGCTTGGGTGCTGAGCGCGGTGGTGGCGCCCGCCGTTGTGTTCGGGCAAGTGCAGACGGGGCAGGGGAAGACGTTGCCATCGCAGACGCAGGGAACGCATCTGCGAATTGCGAATGCCGCACGGACGCTAAAGCCACCGACGATGGATGGGACGCTCGATGATCCGGCGTGGAAGGCAGCGCCGGTGCTCGACGACTTCCGGCAGCGGGAGCCACTTGAGACGCAGGCGGCGACCGACAAGACCGAAGTGCGGATTCTGTACGACCACCGACACATTTATTTTGGGATTCATTGTTACGACGACCCGGCGGGGATTGTCGCGACGCAGTTACTGCGCGACGTTTCGATGGATCTGGATGACAACTTCGCGATCCTCATTGATCCAACGATGAGCCATCGGAACGGGTATATCTTCCAGATCAATCCGCTGGGCACGCAGCGCGACGGCGAGGTGATCGAAGAGCAGGCGCCGACGACGACAGATTTTATTGTCGACCCGAACTGGGATGGTTTGTGGATTTCGGCGGCGAAGATTACGTCGGATGGGTGGACGGCGACGATTGAGATCCCTTTCAGCACTTTGAATTTTCATGGCGCGGGCGATGACGTGAGCTGGGGTCTGAATTTTCGGAGGTTTATCCGGCGAAAGAATGAAGAGAACGAGTGGTCGGGCTTCCGGCGCGTGTTCGGGTTCTGGAGGGTGTCACAGGCGGGACAGCTGGAAGGGTTGTCGAAAATTGAAAGCGGGCGGCTGCTGGTGATCAAGCCGTACGCGCTGGGAGGCGCGCAGGCGTTTCAGGGACAGCGGTGGAGCGGGTTGCACACTGGGGGAGTGGACATCAAATACGGGTTGACGAGCAACCTGATTGCGGTGGGTACGGTGAATACGGATTTCTCGGACGCGGATGTGGATCAGCAGCAATTCAATCTGACGCCGAATCCGATTTTTATTCCGGAGAAGCGGCGGTTCTTTCTGGAGGATTCCGACGTTTTCACTTTTCCGCTGTGGAATCAGGATCTGTTTTTTTTCAGCCGGCAGATCGGGATTGATCCGGTGACGGGGCAGCAGGTGCCGATTGATGCGGGCGGGAAGGTTGCGGGGCACGCGGCGGGATTCGATGTGGGCGTGATGGATGTGCGGACGCGGCAGCAAGGGACGAATCCGTATGCGAATTACGCGATCGTGCGCGTGAAGCGGCCGCTGATGCCAGGGTCGTATGTGGGATTTATCGGGATGGATAAGGAGTCAGGGAGCGCGATCGATCCCTACAATCACGCGTTGGGAGTGGATGCGAAGTTTCTGCTGTTTCAGAATCTGAATTTGCGGGGGTATTACGCGCGGACGTGGACGCAGGGACTGCACGGAGACAACGCGGCGTTTGGAGGAAGGCTGACCTACGCCAATAACTGGTTCAACGTGTATGCGGGGCACGCGGTGACGCAGCGAAATTTCAATGCGGAGATGGGATTCGTGACGCGCACCGATGACATGCCCACGATCGTGCAGGCGACCTTCACGCCGCGCCCGCACATTGACGGAGTGCGCGAAGTGGATCTGGGCGGGGCGTTCTTTAATGATCCGAACACGGTGGACAAGCTGATTTATCGCGAGTGGTATCCGAGCTTGCAGGTGTTTTTCAACAACGGAGCGATCGTGGGAACGCTTCCGCAGGATGTGGTCTACCAGGTGTTGAAGCAGCCGTTGCATCTGTACGGAAATATTTCGGTGCCAGTGGGGGCGTACCGATTTGCGTCGCACCAACTCAGTGTGACGTCGCCCGGAAACCGGCGGATCACGTACACGGGACAGTTTCAGTGGGGCGAGTACTACACAGGCAAGCTGACGTACGGGACGCTGACGGTGCAGTACCGGCCGAACGCGCACCTGACGCTGGGGATCAATAACACGCTGGAGGCGTTCCGGCTGCCGCAAGGGAATTTTGATATTGAGCTCGCGGGGCTGCAGGTGAGTTATGCGTTCAACCGCTTTCTGAATGCGACGACGTTCATCCAGGCGGATACGTCGGAGACGCAAGCGGTGAGCGCGAATTTTCGGCTGCGCTATACGTTTCGTCCGGATAGCGATTTGTACGTGATCTACAACACGGGGACGGTATTTCAGGCGATCGCGGCGGGGAATCCGGCGTTGCAGCGCGAGCAGAAGATCGCGGTGAAGGTAACGTACTCGTGGTCAAGGTGAGGAAAACAGGCGTCAGGTCTTAGGTGCTGGGTGGCAAGAAAATCTTGAGGGGCAACTCCTCGAGCGCTCAGGATGACGCCTTACGGCGCGCGGGATGGACAGAGTTGGGCGGGTTCGAAAAGGCGGGTCCTTCGCTGCGCTCAGGATGACAATTCGGGCGGGGCGGTGCGGATGAAGGTCAGCTCGGCTTCCGGGCTATATAAAGGAAGCGCGAGAGGCGGCGCTCGCGGGCGATGCGGGCGGCTACTTCAAAAAACTCCTGCTGCCGTTGATAGGTCTCGTTGCCCTCAAGATCACGCAGCAAGGCGCCTCGAGATGCACGCGCGGCGCGGCGTCTCTCGGCGAGATCGGCCATGTTGGCGGTGACATCCTCGCAAATCATCAGGCGCAAACCAGATTCGGCGAGAAGCCGGCGGTCGTAATCCGCGGGAACGAACGAAAAGAAACCGATGGAGCTGCGGACTGCGATTTCTTCTCCAGTAAGTGGCCCGGTGACGGTGATGGGATCGGTGAAGAGCAGACGGCCACCCGGTTTCAGGATACGGGCCCAGTCGGAAAGAACACGCGGGCGCTCGGGAAGATGATTGATCGCATCGACGCAGGTGATCGCGTCGAAATGCGCGTCGGGAAACGGCAGATGCTTGGACGCGTTGGCGACCTGGAATTCGGCGCGATCGCCGAGTCCTTGTTTTTGCGCGAGCGCTCTTGCGGTGGAAATGGCTTGTTCGTGAAGGTCGATGCCCACGAGCGAGCATCCGGTTTTAGTGGCGATGCGGAGCGCCGGACCGCCGGAGCCGCAGGCGATGTCGAGCAGTGCCTTTCCTGAGGAGAGTTCGAGCGCAGGGAGGAACCGATCCTGCTCGTCTACGGTGAGCCAGCTACTTTGACCGATATCCTCGCCGAAGGCTTCGTGACGGATCTCGGCGTACAGATCAGTCTGGAAGTTTCCGTAGTTGGCATCGTAGTGGCCGATATCGGAACGCTGCTTGGGGGTAACTGCTTCGGTCATAGACGCCTCAAGATGCCTGCGGTTGAAATGCGGATTGCATTGTAGCGGAATGCGGTGGTCAGTGACGCTAGCAATAGAGGCAAAGCGGGGAGCACTTGGGAGTGGTGAAAGAGCATTCCTATAAAGAAAAAACTTGGGAACGAAGAGCGGTCCTTCGCTGCGCTCAGGATGACAAGGGGTTAAAGGGATGCGCGAGACGAGGAGTACGTTGATTCTCTCGAAGTTCGAAACTGCAAACTCGAAACTGCAAACCCGAAACCTGAGACTGGGAACAAGAACAGAAACTGCAAACCCGAAACCTCAAACCCAAGACTTCAAACCCAAAACTTCAAACCCAAAACTTCAAACCCGAAACCTGACACTGGAAACTACAAGATTACCCGCTCGTCTCCGACCCGCCGCGTCACGCGCTCGCGATCCAGGTACTCGAGCAGGGGAATAGCATATTTGCGGCTCACTCCGGTCAATTCTTTAAATTTGCCAATGTCGATCTTTGCCACGCCCTTCGCTTTTTGGGCCGCCAGCTGCGCGCGTAGGTTCGCGAGCGCCGACTGGTGAAACACCAACTCTTCGGAGATCTTGATGAGCACCTTGTCGCGCAGCAAGAGGGTAACGATCTTCTGCGCGCGCGCTTTATCGACCTTCAGTCCCCCGAGTACGCTGTAGAGCGCGGGAACCTGTAATCCCGCCGATGAAAAAGCCTGCTCGATGATCATCTTCGACTCGGCCTCTTCGTCTTTCATGACGACGCCGCGCCCGGGCAGGCGAACAAGATCTCCGGCGAGTTCGAGTTTTTTTGCCTGCACCAGAAGACCCAAAACGCCTTCGAAAACCTCTGGCAACACGCGCAGGCTCTCACGCAACTCTTCTCGACTGATTCCCGGCATAAGAGGATTCGCCTTGTGGAAGTCTTCGACAGTCGTGGTCATGAAGGCCTTAAGCGCCTCGATGGCGGGCCCGTGTACGTAGCGGTCGCCCAACAAAAGCACCCGCTTCTCCTGCAAAGCCTCTCCGAGTCGTTCTTGAACAAACTGCGGCTTCCATCCGGTCTCCGCGACCAGGTCAACGAGCGACAATCCATCATGGTTTCGTCGTGCAATACGCACTCCCAGCCTCGATAGGGGATTGTCCCCGTCAAGCACCTTCAGGCAAGCGACAACGGTGTCTCTTTGCGCGCGCGCCAGCGGCGATGAATCTAGTACCGCCCCGCCTCCGATCGTAATCACCGGCGAAAACTGCCGCACGATGAACCGGTCTTCGGGCAACAGCAACGCCGGATCCGCCATGCGCAGCTGTGCAAATGCCGTTTCACCCGGCTTGATCGCCTTCGCTCCGTAGAGGAAAACCTCCGCGATCGTTTCGGATGTGTAGGCGTGCAGATGCACACGCGCACGGTCTTTCAAGGGTTTTGCCGACGGCAGCAGTGAAAGCGAAACGTCGACTCGTTGGGTCGCGCGAAACGAGTCCCGGGGCGCGAGCATCATCCCGCGCGCCAGGTCCTCGACTGCGACCCCAGCTAGATTCAGCGCAGTGCGCTGGCCGGCGATGGCTTTCTCGGCGGCTTCGCCGTGCACCTGTACGCCGCGCACGCGCACGCGCTTGCCGATTGGAAACACTTCCAGCTCATCCTCTTTGGCGATCGTGCCGGAGACGAGCGTGCCCGTGACCACCGTGCCGAAGCCCTTCATCGTGAACACGCGATCGATGGGAAGTCGCGCTAAAGCCGTCGAATCTTTCGCCGGAACCTCGGCGGCGATTCTTGTCAGCTCCTGCTTCAGCTCGGGAAGACCCGCGCCCGTCAGCGAACTCACCGCGATGATCGGGGAATGGCCGGGATCGAGGAACGATCCCTTTAAGAACTCTCCCACTTCGAGCCGCACCACGTCGAGCGTTTCGGCGTCGACCGCGTCCGATTTCGTCAGCACCGTGATGCCGCGGCGCACGGAGAGCAGCCGGCAGATGTCGAAGTGCTCGCGCGTCTGCGGCTTGATGGATTCGTCGGCGGCGATCACCAGCAGTACTACGTCAATGCCGCCGATTCCCGCCAACATGTTGCGCACGAAGCGTTCGTGGCCGGGGACGTCGACAAATCCCAGCCGCAGCTTCTCGCCGTTCGGCGCGGCCAACTCAAGATGGGCAAATCCGATGTCGATGGTGATCCCGCGGCGCTTTTCTTCCTCCAGACGATCCGCGTCGATGCCTGTAAGGGCCTTAACCAGGGCGGTCTTGCCATGATCGATATGGCCCGCGGTGCCGATGATGACGGATTTCATGGAGGGAATCAGTATAGGGAAAGCGGTCGTTGATCGTCAGGCCGGCAATGAGCGTGTTTGTCGTTGGTCCTTGGTCGTTGGCCAAAGCAGTTCGGCCGACGACTCACGAGTGTTTTACAATAGAAACTCCTGCCATGACCCTGTCTCAAGCCCCTGCCATGACTCCGGAACTCATCCGCGAGCACGGCCTCACGCCCGAAGAGTACGCCAAGATCCAGCAACTGCTTGGCGGACGCGCACCGACCCTGACCGAACTCGGCATCTTCAGCGTGATGTGGAGTGAGCACTGCTCCTACAAGTCGTCCCGCGTGCATCTGAAGCGACTGCCCACGCGCAGCAAGCTGGTGGTGCAGGGCCCGGGCGAGAATGCGGGCATTATCGACATCGGCGACGGCTGGGCGTGCGCGTTCAAGATCGAGTCGCACAATCATCCATCGTTTATTGAGCCGTTTCAGGGAGCGACCACCGGAGTGGGCGGAATTCTGCGCGATATCTTCACCATGGGCGCACGGCCCGTGGCGGTGATGGATTCGTTGCGGTTCGGGCCGATTGTAGAGTCGAAGTCAAAAGCCACGGACAAGAGTGTCCGCGCCACCCAGACCACACAGGGCGAGATTCACAAGAACCACTCCATCATGGAAGGGGTGGTCCGTGGCGTGGCGTCGTATGGAAATTGCTTTGGAGTTCCCAACCTTGGGGGCGAAACGAAATTTGAGTCCTGCTACTCCGGAAATCCACTGGTAAATGCATTTGCGCTTGGGCTCGTCCGGCGAGACCAGATTTTCTACGCCAAGGCTGCGGGCGAAGGCAACCCAGTGATTTATGTCGGCGCAAAGACGGGCCGCGACGGGATTCACGGCGCGACCATGGCTTCAGAGGAGTTCAGCGAGGAATCGGAAGCGAAGCGGCCGAATGTGCAGGTGGGCGATCCGTTTCTTGAAAAGCTTTTGCTCGAGGCCTGTCTCGAGGCGATGCAGACCGGCGCCATCGTTGGCATCCAGGATATGGGGGCCGCGGGACTGACCTGCTCGACATGCGAGATGGGGGCGCGCGGCAGGGTTGGACTCGAGATTGAACTCGATCGCGTGCCGCAGCGCGAAACTGGCATGTCGGCGTACGAGATCATGCTGAGCGAGTCGCAGGAGCGCATGCTGCTGGTTGCCGAGAAAGGCCGCGAACAAGAAGTTTTCCGCGTCTTCGAGAAGTGGGGGCTGGACGCGGTCGAGGTCGGTCACGTCACCAAAGACAATGTGATGCGAGTGCGCCAGCATGGCGAGCTGGTCGCCGAGATTCCCAACGAGGCTCTGACCGATGACGCGCCACTTTACAAGCGTCCGCTGGAACGTTGGGAGCCGCCGGTCGCACGCGAGATGCCGGAGAACATCGAGTTGGCAGAACCGGGCGATCTCACCGAACAGTTCAAACACCTGCTGTCCAGCCCCAACATTTGCGGCAAGCGCTGGGTGTGGCAGCAATACGACCACATGGTTCAGACCAACACGGTGGAAGCGCCGGGCGCGGGCGATGCCGGCGTGATTCGCATCAAGGGCTCAAAGCGCGGGCTGGCGATGGCGCTCGATGGAAATGGGCGCTGGTGCTATCTCGATCCGAGGCTGGGAGCGATGCATGCGGTGGCGGAGGCGTGCCGCAACGTGGCGTGTGCAGGCGCGACTCCGATTGGCGCAACCAATTGTTTGAATTTTGGAAATCCCGAGAAAGTGCACATCATGTGGCAGTTCTCGCAGGTGATCGACGGCATCACCAAAGCGTGCGAAGAGCTCGAAGTGCCCGTGACCGGTGGCAATGTGAGTTTCTACAACGAGACGCTGGGAGAAGGAATCTATCCCACACCGGTGCTGGGGATTGTGGGCATTCTCGAAGACGTGCACAAAACCGCGAAGATGGAGTTTCGCGAGCCGGGACGCACGATTGTGCTATTGCGCGCGACCGAGGCGGGCGATATCACCGACGCACAAACGGAATTTGGCTCGTCCGAATACGCCAAAGAGATTCTGGGAGCGGTGTGGGGATATCCGCCGGAACTGGACCTTGAACGCGAAGCTGCTCTGCAGAAGGGCCTTGTCGAGATGATCCAGGGCGGGCTGGTGGAGTCGGCGCACGATTGTTCGTCGGGCGGATTGGCGGTGGCGCTGGCAGAGCAGGCGTTTCCGAAGGGGATCGGTTTGCGGGTGGATCTTGCATCTAATGGATTGCCGGCGGAATTTGCGTTGTTTGGCGAGGATGCCAGCCGGGTCGTGATCGCTTGCGACCGTGCGCAACTGGCGGGAGTCAAAGAGATAGCGGCGAAGCACGGGCTGGCGGTCGAGGTATTGGGCGAATCAGGATCCGACCGAGTGGAAGTCAAACTCGATGGTCGGGCGGTGATTTCGGGATCCCTCGGGGAGCTGCGTGAAGCGTATGAGTCCGCGCTGGGGTCGGCGCTGCGGGCAGATCCCGAACTGGTGGTGGCGGACTAGCTCCCGATTGCAGATTTGCGATTTAAGATTGCAGAATCTTAAGCGTGAAGATCGCCAAGATACGCGAAAGGGCGCCAAGAAAGTCTTAAGCCGCCGAGATCGCAGAGAAGGGCCGCGAAGGGCGCGGAGAAGGGCGAATGACCGCGGAGTTCAGGGGATTGGAAAAATGCGCCCAGAGAAAAGCGAGCCGAGCGTTGCTCGGCATGGACGGCCGGGGACGGCTGTCCCCACGTGGGCGGTAGTGTTGCGGACGGTTTTGCTGAAGGCTGAGACCTGAGGGCTATAAGTTTAATGCTGCAACTCGATAAATTTCGCGAAGAGTGCGGGGTGGTGGCGATCTATGCGCACCCGGAAGCGGAGAAGCTCGCTTATCTCGGGCTGCACGCCTTGCAACATCGGGGACAGGAATCAGCGGGAATCGTCAGCTCCGATGGCATGAACCTGCGCGCGCACAAGGCGATGGGGCTGGTTGCCGACATTTTCGTCGACAATGTTCTGGCAAAGTTGCGCGGAATGCTGGCGATCGGACATACGCGTTATTCGACGACCGGCGACTCGGCGCTCCTGAATGCGCAACCGATTCTCGTGCAATCCAACAAGGGGCCGATTGCCGTTGCGCATAACGGCAACCTGGTAAACGCGCAGGAGATTCGCTCGCGCCTTGAGTCGCAGGGATCGATTTTTCAGACCACCAGTGACACGGAAGTGATCGTGCACCTGATTGCTCTGTCGCGGGAACACACACTGCCGGAAGCGATGGCGGATGCGTTGCGGCGTGTGGAAGGCGCATTTTCTCTGGTGATGGTTTCGACGGACCGGGTATTCGCGGCGCGTGATCCGCGTGGGTTCCGCCCTTTGGCGATGGGACGGATTCCGGCGCAGGAAGGGTTGAAGCAGGACACGATCGTGTTCGCGTCGGAGACCTGCGCATTCGATTTGATCGGCGCGACGTATGAGCGCGAGGTGAGGCCGGGAGAACTGGTGATTGTGGGCCCCGAGGGAGTTACATCGCGGTTCTACTCGCCGGCAGCGACGCAGTCGAGCTGCATCTTCGAGCACGTGTATTTTTCGCGACCGGATAGCCAGGTGTTTGGGCGGTCGGTGCAGGTGAGCCGTGAAGGATTGGGCCGGCAGCTTGCGCGTGAAACCGGCGTGGATGCCGATATTGTGGTGCCGGTACCGGACTCCGGCGTGACGGCGGCGCTGGGTTATGCGGCGGAGAGTGGAATCCCATTTCGTTTTGCGTTGATTCGCAATCACTATGTGGGGCGAACGTTCATCGAGCCGAAACAGAGCGTGCGCGACTTCGGCGTGAAATTGAAGCTGAACCCGGTACGGTCGTTGCTCGAAGGCAAACGGGTGGTGCTGATCGATGATTCCATTGTGCGTGGCACAACCAGCCGAAAGATCGTGCGCATGGTACGGAGCGCAGGCGCGAGCGAAGTGCATTTGCGCATATCGTGTCCGCCGACGATTTCGCCATGTTTTTATGGAGTGGACACGCCGTCGAAGAGCCAGCTCATCGCAGCCAACAAGACGATCGACGAAATTCGCGAGTACGTGGGCGCGGATTCGCTGGCCTATCTTTCACTGGAAGGCTTAAAGACAGCCTGCGGAGAAGGCGAGCTGACGACCTATTGTTCGGCATGCTATACCGGCAAGTATCCGACGAGCTGGGTCGATGTAGAGGAGATCCAGCCGGCGGCGGCGCAACGAGACGGGTCTTAAGGCGTTCGGTGGTAGGTCTTCGGTGTCCGGGCGTCCATCAAAAAATCTCATTCAGTGATTGTCGTGTAAAGCTCCCTTTTCGACTTCCTTGTGCCGTCCCTACGGGACTTAGTTGGCTTCTTCATGTTACCCAGGGCTACACCCTGGGCTAAACTCTTCCGCCCCTGCGGAGCAGTAGCATACAAAATGAAAGATTGGTCGGGCGCTAGTTGCTACCCTCGGGAGTTGGGTTGGGAAATCAGGGGTAGACAGACGCCAGCGGGGCCCTTCTCGCGGCGGCGAATAGCTTGACGTCAAAAGACGCTGGAGAGCGTGTGTGAAACGGAGACTGTCAAGGTATATGGAGGGAGGCATCTACTATCATTGCTAGTTGGTTCGCGAACGATTTCTCTCGAGGTACCCAATCGGGACCTACGACGGCTGGTAGTAAGCGCGCGCGGAAGGCTACTCTCACCGTTTCCGTCGCGATCAAGCCTCTTGGTTATCCAATTTCATAGGGCTCAAAGAAGTTGATTCTTTCGCATATTCGATGAGACGAGACTGCTGGATCGGCCAGAGTCGTGTGCTCGCTCGGAGCGCAATTCGGCTTCATGTGTATTTTTGCGTGCTAGCGGTCGCAGGCTTCCTCGGCCCGCCGAAGGTGCAGGCGCAAAATCCGCGCGGGAGCCTCAGGGGCGAAGTCCAAGACGCTACCGGGGGCAGGATCGCCGGGGCCAAAGTGGTCGTGAAATCGGAAAGTTCTGGCATTGAGAGCGAAGGGGCGACCAACACTCGGGGTGAGTTCCGCATTGACGGCTTGCTGCCTGGTGTCTACGAAGTAACGGTGAGCGCGAATGGGTTCAGCGAAGCTACGGCCAGGATCGACGTGGTCGTGAGCACGGCGCGAGATGTTGCGGTCGTTCTAAAGCCGGGCGGTGCGCTCGAAAACGTGAATGTGCAGGCGGGCGCGTCATCAATCACGACGCAGGCGCTCGACACGTCAAGCACGATTCACCAGGGCGTTGTAACCTCCCGCGATCTCGAGACGATTCCTCTCGCACATCGCAGTTTCGCCAATATTGCCTACCTGGCGCCGGGTACCGAGCCTGTCGAGCCGTCGGACCCGACCAAGGCGCGCATCACGGCGGTTTCATTTGGAGGAAGCTCAGGGCTGAATGTCGACCTCTCCGTGGATGGCGGCGACAATTCCGACGACTATATCGGCGGCTTCCTGCAGAACTTTTCGCCAGATGCAATCCAGGAGTTTGCGGTAAGGACCTCGCAGGAAGATGCCGACACGGGCCGGACTGTGGGCGGGTCCGTGATTATCACGACCAAGCATGGCACCAACGATTGGCACGGAAGCGCGGCGTTTTATGATCGGACAGCCGCGATGACGGCACGATTCCCGATCGACAATCCCGCCCCGGAACCGAAACAGCCGTTTTCGCGGCAGAACGCAGTAGGGACGATAGGCGGTCCGCTGAAACGCGACAAGCTGTGGTTTTTCGCTTCGTTCGAGGGCGTGGATGAAGACGCGAGCATCAGTTACAGTCCGGCCAGCCTGACGCAGTTCAATGGTTTGGCGGCACTGGCCGCGCAGGGACTGATCCAGGGAGTGAACAACGAAGGCCAACCCGTCGGCGTGAGCTCGATTGCGGTGCCGAACAATGTGTCGGTCCCGTTTACCGACTACTTGGGCAGCGCGCGGCTGGACTGGGCGCAGTCGCCGCGGTCGCAATGGTTCCTGCGCGCTTCGGGCGACGACTACACCACGCACAACGACCTGGTGCAGCAGGCAACATTGCCTTCCACTGGAGCGACCTCGGGTTCCCACTACCTGAACCTGGTGGCCGGAAATCAGTTTACGTTCACGCCGCGGTGGTTGGGAGCGTTTACGTTCGGTGCGAGCGGATTGCACCACACCGAATCGCGAAATCAGACTTACGGTTTCGCGCTGGCATTTCCCTTCAGCGCGACGTTTCACACGATCTCCGGGTTCGAAACGTTTGGCGACAATCAGTTCGTCACGCCCATCACGGCTTTTCCGGTCATCCGCAACCAACAGAAATATCAGTTCCGCTACGACGTGAGCCACGTGACCGGAAAGCACTCGTCGAAGTTCGGCATCAGCTTCATTCACGAGCCGGTGCTGAGCGGAGCGCTGTCGGGAAACGAAGAAACGCTGATCTCGTATCCGAACAATCCGGACTTCTATGTCAGTAATCCGTCGCAGTTTTATTTCGATCCGACGTGTTTGAGTCCGACGCCCGATCCGAACATCCGTTGCACGAATACTCTCGCAGGAAATGGCGGCTTCTCGCAGAGCCTGCAACGGCTCGGTCTATACGCACAGGATTCATGGCGCGTGAACGCGCACCTGACCGTGAATTATGGATTGCGCTGGGACACGACGTTCGGCTTGTTGGACGCGTCTGGCCGAAGCCAGTTGCAGAACCCGGCATATCTGACGCTGAAGGCGCTGGGAATCCCGCTTCTTCAAGGCGGCGGCGCCGGTGACTATCGTAAGCAGTTCGGGCCGCGGTTTGGAATCGCCTATACGCCGGGTCACAGTGAGAACACGGTATTCCGGGCTGGGCTCGGTCTTTATTACAACGATCTGGCGCAGAACGGCTGGGTTGGTGCATTTCAGGCAGTAAATACAGCGCCCGGACCATGCACGGACCCCGTGACGAATCCTGGTGGACCCGAAAACGCAGGGTGCTTGCCGGGTGCGCGTACTGGCGGGCAGGGTGCGATCATCGACCCGCACTACCGGACACCCTACGCATTGCACGCAAGCGCGGGAGTGCAACACGCGTTCAACGAACACTGGATGATCGGCGCCGACTGGACGCATGAGAATGGTGTACATGCCTACCGGGCGTATCCGTTTGCGGGCGGCGTGAACCTTTTTACCCCACAGCTGGCAGTCACGGATCCCGCGCAAGGCGATTTTGTTCCTAACGTCGATGTGTATAAGACGGACAACCGCTCAAGCTACGACGGCTTGTCGATTCATCTGCAGGGGAATGCGCGGCGCGGAAATATGATTGCGAATTACACGCTGGCCACGGCGAAGACCTGGGGTTGCACGGTAGGCGAGCTGTTCGACTACGTGAATAGTGTTTGCAATCCGTTGCACGCGTTTGCGCCGGGCGACTATGGGCCGTCGGGCGAGGACGTGCGGCACCGGTTCGTGCTGGCCGGGACATTGCACGCTCCGTGGGGATTCGAACTCACGACGCTCACGCAGGTGGAGAGCGCTCGGCCTTTCACGCTGACCAGTGGCGATCAGAGAGCAGTTATCAACGGAGTGAAGACGTCGCTCGACCAATTCCGCGGAATGCCATATGCGCAGGTGGACTTGCGAGTGGCGCGGCCGTTCCACATTGGCGATCGGGTGAACGTGAATCCGTTTATCGAATTCTTTAACTTATCTAACCGGAATAACCCTGCGAACAATTACGTGGCCGACGTGGCCGGGTTGAATGTTCCGCCGAACCAGATTGCGAATGGGAATGTCACCGGCCTTTGCGGGGATGCAGCGTGCACGCCGCAAAACCTGATTCCGATTACGAGCCTGAATCAGCTGCGAAAGCCCGCGGGAGCGTTGGGGGATTTCTTCGGTCCGGGCACGACAGTGGGGATTCCGTTTGCCGCGCAGATTGGCGTGCGGGTGACGTTCTAGGGTGCGGAACAGTTGTGTTGCGCATCGCGACCGCGGAAATCCGAAAAAGCAGATTCCTCCTGCCTGCGCTTCGCTCGGCGTCGGAATGACAAGCCTCTAATGAGAGTTGTGGGAGTAGGAAGTTGTGGGAGTGACGGGCCAATGGTCTTGGGGGGGCGGGCGCTATCGAGTGAAGTTGTCTCGTGTGAGATACCTCGTGGTTGCATGACATTTGTCATCCGGCATTGGTGACAGAGTCCACTGGCGGAAACAGTTCGCGCACACGATGATGATGCCACGCTCGATTCGCGAACTGGAACTATCGAAATCGCAGGATCCAGAGGCATTTTGGGCGAGTTGTGGCATCTGCTGCCATCGTCTATGCTAGTGGTGTCAAGAAACCGGCGTGAAACATACTTGGGGCTGTGCGCGGCGTGCGCCGGCCTAACCTAAAGGCTTCGGGGCGTTCCCCATCAGCATCTGGAGTCGTGCATGACCTTAACTACCTTTGTCACCAAAAGTGCATTCCGAAACAAGCGCCGGACGATCCTGACCATGGTGGGGATTGGTCTCCCGTTGGTCATCCTTACGATCATGATGACGGTCTGGCGGGCGTTCTATTCCGACAACGGAAGCGAACAATCGACGCAGCGGCTGATCGCGCGGCACCGGGTCTCTCTGACTTTCTCTCTGCCGATCTATTACCGCCAGAAGATGATGGCCGTTCCTGGAGTGGTGGCGGTGGTCCCCACGCAATGGTTTGGCGGGTTGTACATCGACGACAAGCCTGAGCATTTCTTCGCGCAGTTCGCGACCGATCCGCAGGACTTTTTCAAAGTGTATACCGACTTCAAGATTCCGCCAGATCAACTGGATGCCTGGCAACACGACCGGGCGGGCGTAGTGGTGGATAGCGAACTGGCAAAGAAGTTTCACTGGAAGGTCGGCGACCGGATTGTGTTGAAGGGAACGATCTGGGATGCAAACCTAGAACTCACGATTCGCGGCATCTACACAGCGCCGCAACCCACGCAGTCGGTGTACTTCGATCGCAAGTATCTGGAAGAGGCCGTTCCAGTGATGAAGGACCAGAGCGGGACGTTCGGCATTCTGGCGGATTCGCCGGGCGACGTTCCGAAAGTTGCGGCCGCGATCGACGACATGTTCCACAACTCTCCGCAGCAGACCAAGACCGAGAGCGAGAAGGCGTTCGGGCTCGATTTCGTGGCGATGCTCGGCAATGTCAAAGCTTTCATTCTTGGGATCTGCGGCGCCGTTGTCTTCGCAAGTCTACTCGTGTCGGCCAATACCATGGCGATGTCGATTCGCGAACGTACTCGCGAAGTCGCGGTCCTAAAAACGCTAGGATTCACGCGAAAAACCGTGTTGGCGCTGTTCGTTGGAGAGGCGATGGTGGTGGCCATTCTGGCCGGAGTGATCGGGATTTTGCTTGGTTCCGCGGTTATGTACCTCATTGGACACAATCCGAACCTGGGATTCTTCCAAGGAATTAGCGTCAATCCGGTCACGATGGCACTAGCGCTCCTGCTGTCGGCGACGGTTGGGTTTGTGGCGGCGCTATTCCCTTCTTACAACGCTTCCAAGGTGGATATTGTGGAGGGCTTGCGCTACATCGGATAGCGAGCGTGAACTATGGCGATCCCGATCAGTTACAACATCCGCAACCTAAGACTTCGCAAGGGACTCACGATCATGACAGCGCTGGGTATCGCGCTGACGGTCACGACGGTCGTCTTCCTGATGGCACTATTGGCCGGCCTGAAGCAAGCGTTTGTCTCGAGCGGTGATCCTCTAAACGTGCTGGTGCTGCGCAAGGGATCGACGGCTGAGCTGTCGGGCGGGTTCGATGCCAGCCTGTTTCCGACGTTGAAGAATCTGTCCGGCATCGCGAAAGATAGCAAGGGCGAACCGATGGCGTCGGGCGAGTGGGTGGTCGTCATTGTTCTGCCGCGCAAGGACGGCACAGGAGAAGTGAACGTGACGGTGCGCGGAATGATGGAAGACGGCCTGGAGATGCGTCAGGAGCCCAAGGATCATCCGAAGGTGAAACTGGTCGAAGGCCGCTGGTTCTCGCCAGGTCAGCGCGAAGTGGTGGTGAGCCGGTCGATCCAACGGCGTTTCGCGAACTGCAACGTAGGTGACACAATTCGATTCGGCAAAGGCGATTGGAAAGTGGTCGGGATCTTCGACGCGGGGGGCAGCTCCTATGATTCGGAGGTCTGGGGTGACGTGAACCAGATGGCGTCCGATTTCGACCGGCAGGGCGCGTTTGCCTCGGCGTATTTACGGGCGACGGATGCTTCCGCCGCCAACGCATTGAAGAATGCGGTGAGTGATGATCAAAGGCTGAAGCTCGACGGCACGCTCGAAACCGATTATTACGCGAAGCAGACCAGCTCGGGCGGTCCGATCAAGGTGATTGGCTACATCGTCGGATTCATCATGGGGATCGGCTCGATCTTCGCCGCGATGAACACGATGTATGCGGCGGTGGCGTATCGCAGCCGCGAGATCGCAACGCTACGGGTGATTGGATTCAGCCGGCCCAGTATTCTGACGTCGTTCGTGTTCGAGTCGCTGGTGCTGTCGTTGCTGGGCGCCGTAATTGGCATCGTGCTGATGCTCCCCTTCAATGGCATGAGCACCGGAACGTCGAACGCCGTAACGTTCAGTGAAGTGGTATTTGCGCTGCGCGTGACACCGGCGGTCATTCTCTCTGCGGTGATTTTTGCCTTGGTGATGGGCTTCTTCGGCGGGCTGGCTCCGGCGTGGCATGCGGCGCGACAGAACATTCTGACTGCGCTGCGAGGATAGGGCAATCGCCCGTTGTCAGTCTTCAGGGATGGCTGGTGGCTCATAGCTGGTGCTCCTACTTGTAGCAGTGATGGCATTGGTACGTGGATTTATATGTCGATAGATACCAAACACGAAGACCTGCAGAGCTTGCGCATCGACCGTTCGCGTCGCGATGACTCCGGTGGGGAGCCGCCAGCATGGGCGCGGCGGTACATTGTGGGTGGAATCGCCGTTATCGTCTTGCTGGGGTTGATTGCCATCGCATATCGACTCTTCTCCGTGAGCCCAGCCGAAGTCGAGGTAGTGCGAGCTGCGACGGAAGGCGGCGGGGACGTCGGCGGAGTGGTTCTCTCGGCGAGCGGCTACATCGTGGCTCACCACAAAATCAACGTGAACTCGAAGGTCACGGGGCGCGTGAAGTGGATCGGTGTGGAGAAGGGCGACAAGGTAAAAGAGGGCCAGGTGCTGGTCCGCCTGGAAGATGACGAATTTCGCGCGCAGTATGACCAGGCGCAAGGTGCTGTGGAGAATGCCCGCGCCTATTACGAAGAACTGCAGCACGGCTCGCGTCCAGAAGAAGTGCAGCAGTCGCAACATAATCTCGACGAGGCTCGAGCGACGGCGGCCAACGACAAGATCACGCTGGATCGGACCAAAGAACTGTACGGGCAAGGCGTAGTGTCGAAGCAGTCGTATGACGACGCGGCCGCGAAGTACGAAGCCGACCAGCAGCGCATGAATTCCTTGAACCAGGCGTTTGCGTTGTCAAAACTGGGGCCGCGCGCAGAAGAGATTGCCCGCGCCAAAGGTGCGTTGCTTCAGGCGGAAGGCCAGGCGGCATATGCAAAATCGCAACTGGACGCAACCGTCATTCGTTCCCCGATTAATGCCACCATCCTGGAGCGCAAGGTGGAAAAAGGTGAATTAGCAACTTCGGGCTTTGCGAGTACCGCCGAGGGCGGACCGCAGGGATCAGTAGTTGCTCTTGCTGACCTGAGCGACCTCCAGGTGGAGCTCGACATCGCGCAAAACGACTTTTCCCGCTTGAGACCGGAGCAGAAGGGCATTGTTACGGTGGATGCCTTCCCGAACCTGAAGTGGAACGGTCAGATCGCGGAGATGTCGCCCGAAGCCAACCGGCAGAAGGCAACGGTCCAGGTGAAGGTGCAGATTAGGAATCCTGACGAGCATTTGCGGCCCGACATGAACGCGACCGTGAAGTTCCTAGCCGACGATGACAAGAACGCGAGCAAGGAATCCTCGGGAGCGATCGTTCCGGCTCTGGCGTTGCGTGACCGGGATGGCAAGAAAGTTGTATTCATCGTTCAGAATGGCAAAGCGGTCCAGAAGACTGTGCGCGTGATAACTCAGCGCAGTGATGGCTATCTCGTTGACGGGCCGATCAACGGCGAAAACGTCGTCACCAGCGCTCCCGAAAATCTAAAAGACGGCCAATCTATCAAAATCAAAGGACAGTCCTCATGAGTACGATGACGCAGCCTGATATCGCGACCGGGACAAAGGTTGTCCAGGCACGGAATGTAAGCAAAGTGTTCAAGCGCGATGCGTTCGAGGTGAAGGCGCTGGATAACGTGTCGATTGACATCCAGAAGGGCGAGTTTCTGGCGCTGATGGGACCGTCGGGATCAGGGAAGACGACGCTTTTGAACATGATTGCGGCGATCGATCGGCCGACGAGCGGCGAACTGCTGGTGATGGGGGAGAATGTTTTCCGGTTCAACGATAGGCAATCCGCGCGCTGGCGGAACGAGCACGTTGGATATGTGTTCCAGACGTTCAATCTGATTCCGGTGCTGACGGCGTTTGAAAACGTCGAGATGCCTTTACTGCTGACCAAGCTGAACCAGGCGCAACGCCGCGATCACGTGATGACCGCGTTGAAGCTGGTTGGCCTGGGAGAGCGCGTGCACCATCTGCCCAAGCAGTTGTCGGGCGGACAGGAACAGCGTGTCGCGATTGCGCGCGCCATCGTGAGCGATCCGACGTTGTTGCTCGCGGACGAGCCGACTGGGGATCTGGATAGCCATTCGGCGACCGAAGTATTGGAGATCCTGAAGCGGCTTAACGAAGATTTCAAGAAGACGATTGTGATGGTGACCCACGACCCGCATGCCGCTTCGTACGCACACGTGACCCGGCATCTGGAGAAGGGGATGTTGCTGCCAGCGTAATTTCGGAGTTTGCGGGTGCCTTCCCTGAAGGGACTCGCCGTTTCTCTTTGGCGCCTGACCCGGACTCGCGTCCGGGGCTAATATCTGGCGTCGCTGCGCGGCTGAGTGCGTAACCTCAGAAGTGCCACCCTGAGCAACGAGAACGATCTGCTTCACCCTAATGCGAACAGTGCGCTCCCTCAAGTGGACTACTTCGCGTATTGACCGAGGATACCGCCCGCCGGCATTGTGCCGATGACCATTCGCTCTGTTGGTGCGACAAGAATTCGAGTCCAGGTCTGCAAAGTCTTGGCTCGACCCTTGCGAATGTCTCTGTGAAGACGATCCCTTTCGTGACAATTGTGCTCAGATGACTGGCACTCAATGCCGGAAATCGAACGTACAAGACCGTCGACTGTGATGAATGTGTCGGGCCATACGGCTTGAGAAATTCATCCTAGCGTATGCCTTCCTTCGCGGGCCCGCGCCAAGCAGACCAGAATCCCCATGACCAATGTTGTAACGGAAAGGACGTTCGCAGCACAATTCCACAGGTGAGGAGAGTCGCAAAGATCGCATAGGAGGTCCACATGCCGAAGGAAAAGGATAGCGACAAGAAACGTATGAGCTTGGCTGAGGCTCACAAGAGAACGAACGAGCACACGTCCAAGTCTCGCATTGAAGGCAACAGGCAGGGTCAAGCAGTGGCCCCGCATAAGGGGAGCAAATCTGATGACCAGAAAGGAAGACGCTAATGTCCTTCATCAACATAAGCGCTGCCTATACTGCGGATCCGGGAAACATCTGGACACCGAAAAGCTCATTTATGGTTGGCGACCCTTTTGCCATTGTGCTGAATGTTCAAGTTGATAGCTCAGTGGTCAGTGAAGGTTTGCTATTCGACGCGCTGTTCCAAATTGTAAATCCGCAGCAAGACCCGTACGGAGGAGCCTGGTGGACATTTTCAGGCTCAGACGTTTTGTCAATGGATTCAGTAGATGTTCCTTGGAATGGTGTTAGCTTTCAATGGGGGACCAATTTCGCGATCTGGGAGTGGTGGTCTCACTACTCTGACGCAGTCAGTCAAATCGGCGGTCCATCGATAACCGGAGTGTATAACGTGCAAGGCAGTGTAAACGTTGAAGGGTCGGACCTATTCGCTGCCTCCAGTCCGTTCTGGTTTAAGACCAGATAGGTAGGCTGGTCCATGGTATGACGGCGCGGATGTCGGGCGCCTGACTGCAGAATAGGGCGCCTTTCTCGTTGGCGCCAGCAGGCCCTCTCTCGCTCGGGGCCCCCACGGCTGCTCGCTTGCCTGAGCGCGCCGTTTCATTTTTGCAATGGGGTTGGATCTTCGGGCGAGGGAATTTCGTGATCCCGCGAGCCAGCGGCGGCCACAGGCTGTCGCTCGTAGAGTTTCAAGGCGACGAAGCGGACAGCGCCCATCCACATCAGCGCGGCGGCATATCCGGCGAGCACGTCGCTGGGCCAGTGCACGCCGAGATAAATGCGCGAGAATCCGATGGTCGCAATTGCGCATATGGCGAGTGCCCAAGTGATGGCACGTTGCCACGTCTTCCTCCACTGCAGCGAGATAATCCCAGCCAGCAAACTGTAAAAGCAAAGGGAGATTAACGCGTGGCCACTGGGAAATGAGTAAGTGGCGGGCCTGGGAATGAAGAAAGCCTCAGGCCGTGCTCGATGAAACGTATCTTTCAGGACGCCATCCAGAATGCCGCCGCCCGTCATGGTAATGGCTACCAGTTTCATGTATTCAAAGGAACGGAGATAGGCGAGCACGCCCAGCAGAATCACGGTGCCGTAGAGAACGATTTGCCAGTCGCCAAAGTTGGTAACGAAGCGCATGGCGCTGGTTAATGTTGGAGAGGCGAACTGGTGAATGAAGGCGCGGATATTCTCGTCGGAGCGAACCACGCTTTCCGAAAGCACAACTTCAGCCAACCAGGCGAAAAGCAGGACGGAGCCGACCGCCAGACCGAGAGTTACCGGAATCACCGCGAACCAGCGAGCGTTGGGGGACCTCTGAGGTAGGGTTACCTCATCGACTACCATCTTCTGAGAGTACCAGAGGGTGGAGCGCAGATGTAGTCCGCGCCCCAGTAACCTTCAAGAGTTGATCAGGCGCGCGGGATCCCCTGACGACCTCCCGGATTGTTTTCCGGGTCGGACACCCATTGCCAGGCACGTCGGCCGTTCTCTTTCACGATCGTGCGGGCTTCGCCGTATTCCACAAGCCGATTTAGCACGGTGGTAACGGAGGCCAAAGGATCTTTGTGTCGCGAGAGAATTGGCGGAATCTTCTGCTGGATCAATTCGCAAACCTCGCGCGCACCTAACGGCCGATCGGCTTCCATCAACACCATGCGGCACGCCTTGGTGAAGCCGGGCTGACGGCCATTGGTCTTGCGATCGACGAGCTCGAGCAGCTCCTCGCTGAGTACGTCGTCTCCAAAAAGGTTCGCAAGGCCGACGATGGTCTGTTTCACCGTACCGATGCGTTTCATGACATCGGCGCGCTGACGCATCAATTGTCGCAATTCTTCGTGCGCCTGACGAACAACTTCCAGCACATGTGGATCATTGCCCGGCATGACCTTGTTTCCAGGGTTGCTGTATTCACTACGCCCGATTTCCATAACACATCCTCTTGGTGCGTCGAACCGCAACGTCGAGGAAAACCGCAGCGGAAAGCCCACACCATCCCTTCGGTTAGATACGTTCCCCGTCACCGGCCAGTTCCGCAAACTTGTTTTGAATTGTTCTTCGAAACAAGCGTTCCGGACGCTTTCCCCCAAAAAACTTCGCTCCGAACTATCCGGCCGCAATTTGCAGGGTTAGACGAGTCGAGTAGAGATCGGTGAGCACAGTTAACTGTTTATTTTCGGGAACTTAGATGACAACCATACAGGAGGTGCAAGGAGTGTTATGTCAGCGTGATGTAAGAAATTGGCACCGCTTTAGATGAAGTGCGTGAGGGAGAAAGGCGGAGGGGAGTGGGTCGTTAGCGACGCTTTTCGTGCCCTCCAAATCGAAGGGCAGTCGGACATGCTATGAGTTGAGATGGGGGGCCGAAAAAGGCGGGCAAGGTGCCCGCCGGCACTACGACGTAACGCAATGCCGTTTCAGTACGCGAAGCCGTCAGGCTGGCTGACCGCGCCGACGCGGACTTGGCTGTCGACGAAATTCCGACCGGCGTCAAGAGCCTGGCGATCGAGTTCCAGAAGATCGAGTTTCTTGATCTTGGCTTCGAGCACACCCATCGCTGTGGCGGGGAGCAGGCATTCGGTTTCCCGCAGCAGCGCTCCCATCAGCACGATGTTGGTGATCTTGGTTGAACCGAGTTTATCGGCGATCTGGGAGGCGGGGATACAGATCACGCGAGTTTGCGAAAGGGCAAAGTCGTCGGCCACGCGATCGCGATTGTAAAGAATCAGGCCGCCCGGTTCCACCTGATGCGCGAACTTGCGCAACGAGATTTCGTTCATCGCAATCAGCACGTTGGGATGCGATATGAGTGGAGATCCGATGCGCTCTTTCGACAGGCACACGTGGCAATGCGCGCTGCCCGAACGCATCTCAGGTCCGTAGGAAGGCAGCCAACTCACTTCAAGGCCTTCTCGCATACCCATCTCGGTAAGCAGTTGGCCGAGGAGGAGAACGCCTTGCCCGCCGAAGCCGGCAATCTTGATCGAGTATTCGCGGAAGTGGTGGGGATGCCCGGCGAATTTTCCGTAAGCAGATTCATCCTTCGCGCTGATCTCGAGAACATCGCTGAGGAGTCGCTGCGGAGGTTCGTTGCCAGTAGCTGTTTCAGGCTTGCGATCGCGGAAGACATTCAGTGGGAATGTCGGAACGAGTTTTTCGGCAACCCAGCGGCGAGCCTCGACGGGGTCTTTCCCCCAGATGGTCGGGCACGGAGAAAGAATTTCGACGAAGGAAAAGCCAAGGCCATCGCGCTGATTTTCAAGTCCGCGGCGGACGGCGCGGCGCGCCTTCATGATGTTCTTGTTATCGCTGAGGGCGACGCGTTCGATGTACACGGGCGCTTCGAGCGTCGAGAGCAGCTCCGACATGTGCAGCGGAAAGCCTTCGTTGACGGGCCGGCGTCCCCACGGAGACGTGGTGCTTTTCTGGCCGACCAGAGTCGTGGGCGCCATTTGGCCCCCAGTCATGCCATAGATTGCGTTGTTGACGAAAAAGACAGTGATCTTCTCGCCGCGATTGGCCGCGTGCACGATCTCGGCGGTGCCGATCGCTGCCAGGTCACCATCGCCCTGATAAGAGATGACGATCTTGTCGGGACAGGTGCGTTTGATGGCGGTGGCGGCTGCCGGAGCACGTCCGTGGGCGGCTTGAACATTGCCGACATCGAAATAGTAATAAGCGAATACCGAACATCCAACCGGGCTCACGAAGATCGTACGGTCCTGCAGCCCGAGTTCCTCGATAGCTTCCGCAATCAGCTTGTGAGCAACTCCATGCCCGCAACCGGGGCAGTAATGTGTCTGATGTTTCAGATCGCCTTTGCGTTCGTAGACGTCGTAGAACGCGGAAGACTTGCCGTGAAGCAACTGGTATCGGTTGGAATCGACTGCCGCTTTTTCTTGCGCCAGCTTTGTGTCCTGCGCCATAGCCGCCTCTCTTAAAATTGCGGAGCCGCGTGTCCCAGCAACTCCGCATGCACGACCGACGTCATGCGAGCCAGCACTTCCGCATGAACCTCTTCCACGGAGGGAACATTGCCGCCGGTGCGTCCATAGAACTCAACCGGCACTTTGCCATTCAAGGCAAGGCGAACGTCTTCGACCATCTGTCCATTGCTGAGTTCAAAGACGAGAACCTTCTGCACATGAGCCGCAACGCGTGACAGGGCTTCCGAGGGGAAGGGCCACAAACTGATGGGCCGAAAGAGACCCACACGCTGACCTTGCGAGCGCGCTTCTTCGACGGCAGAGCGGAGGATGCGAGAAGTAATGCCGTAGCCCACCAGCAGGACGTCAGCGTCATCCACGTCGTAGAGTTCCCAGCGCGTCTCCTGCTCCTGGATGCGCCGATATTTCGCTTCGAGATGACGTTGGTGGTCTTCGAGATCGTCCGGTTCGAGAAAGATGGAACAGACCAGATTCGTGCGAGTCTCTGCAGTTCCCTTCACGGCCCAGGGTTTCTCGGGAGGAATGATTTCACGGTATTCGAGATCGAGGGGCTCCATCATCTGTCCGATAAAACCGTCGGCGAGAACGACAGCAGGATTGCGATACTTATCGGCAAGCTCGAACGCCAGGATGGTGAGGTCGGCCATCTCCTGCGCCGAGGCCGGGGCGAGCACGATGTTGCGGTAGTTGCCGTGACCTCCGCCTTTCACCATCGCGAAGTAGTCGCTCTGCTCGGGAGCGATGTTGCCCAGGCCCGGTCCGCCGCGAACAACGTCGACGATCACACAGGGAAGCTCCGCACCCGCAATGTAGGAGATTCCTTCCTGCATCAAGCTGACCCCCGGGCCGGAGGATGCGGTCATGACGCGGGCCCCCGACGCCGCGGCGCCGTACACCATGTTGATAGCGGCGACTTCGCTTTCGGCCTGCAGAAAAGTACCGCCGACCTGGGGAATGTAGAGGGCGGCTGCTTCGGCGATCTCGCTGGCGGGGGTGATGGGATATCCGTAGAAGGACCGGCATCCGGCGAGGATCGCGCCCTTCACGATGGCGACGTTGCCTTTACACAGCTGACGCATGGCTGCCTCCCTGCGCGATTGCGGCCGGCTTCGGCGGCGGCGCCTGCCGGAAGACGGTGATGGCGCCCGGCTCCGGGCAACAATAGAAGCAAATGCCGCAGCCGGTGCAGTCGTGACCGGTGTAGTGCGCCCGGTGCACGCCGTATGCGTTCAGCTCGGACAACAACTCCAGACATTTTGGCGGGCAGAAATCGACACAAAGCCCGCAGCCTTTACATTCGGCGACATCGATTTTGATGTCTCCTCGTGCCTGCGTTGCCATAATCACCTCGCGGCGACCAGCTCGTTCGCCTGTGGCCGTTGCAACCACTTCGTTTTTTCGCAGTACTCGTACAGTTCTTCGCGAAACTTGGGATGAGCGATCTCAATGAGCGCCTTGGCCCGCTCGCGGATGGATTTGCCGTGTAGATAAGCGACACCATATTCGGTGACCACGTAGCGGATCAGTCCTCGCGACGTGACCACGCCCGCTCCAGGGGAGAGCATGGGCGAGATCCTCGAGATCGTTCCGTTCTTTGCAGTCGAGGAGAGGGCGATGATCGGTTTGCCGCCCTTGGACCGCGAAGCACCGCGGAGAAAGTCAACTTGTCCACCGATGCCGCTGTAAAAATAGGTGCCAATGGAATCAGAACATACCTGGCCGGTGAGATCGACCTGCAGAGCCGAGTTAATAGCAACCATGTTGTCGTTGCGGGCGATCAGGGCCGGATCGTTGGTGTATGCAGTCGGATGAAATTCGAAGGTAGGGTTATTGTCGACGTAATCGAAGAGGCGTTTCGAGCCCAAAGCAAAGCCGAGGATAATTTTCCTCGGCTTGAAGTTCTTCCGGGCGCCGGTAAGCACGCCCGCGTCAATGAGTGGAATGACGCCATCGGAGACGAGTTCGCTGTGCACGCCCAGATCTTTGCGGTCCATCAGCATGGGCAAAACCGCGTCGGGTATTCCGCCGATGCCCGTCTGGAGGACAGCCCCGTCTTCAATGAGTCCGGCAACATTGCGCGCGATGGCGATCTGCAGATCGGTGACTTCCGGCTTCTTTAATGCACAGAGAGGGCGGGAAGATTCCACGATCGCATTGATCTGATTTACGTGAATGAAGCTGTCACCGTAGGTGCGAGGCATCTGATCGTTGACTTGAGCAACGACATAGCGTGCGAGTCGCGCGGCCGTCAGAGTCGTGTCGACGCCCACACCGAAGCTGCACAGTCCATGCGAGTCCGGCGGGGAAACTTCGATGAGCGCAACGTCGATGGGCATGGCGCCGCTTTCGAAGAGCTCTTCGATCTCGCTGAGATAGACGGGCGTGTAGTCGGCGCGGCCCTCGTTGATCGCTTCGCGCACATTGCTGCCGATGAACACGGCGTTGTGGCGGAAGTGCCCGGCCATCTCAGGCGCGACGTAAGGTGCGCTGCCCATGGTCATCATGTGGACGATCTCGACATCCTGGACATGAGGCGCACGCTGAATCAGCGCTTCCACCAGAGTTTCGGGTTCGGCGCAACCAGGCTGGATGTAGACGCGCATGCCGGAATGCACGCAGCGCAACGCCTCGGCCGGGGTTCTCAGCTTCTTCTTGTATTCGATCTCCCACGACATTCCGAACACCCTCCAAAATTCGAATGACCGTTAGCGCACCGCGGCGGCCTCAGGCCTGCCGCGGACATTCAAAGCTTTTTCGTATCCATCGGACGCATAGAAAATCGCGCGATCGAAGAACTGATCGAGCAGCTGCAGCAGCTCGAGTTCGCCAAAGACTTCAGCAGGGCGCTCGAGTTGAGCTTCATTCTTCAGGTAGTGCCACAGATTTTCTTTGGTCAGGACGATGACCCACACGAGCTGGCTAAGAGAGACATGTTGCTCGGCTCGGCGCGCGCCGATCTCGCGATAGCGTTCGCGAATGTCGAAGTCGCTCTTCCCCAACAACCATTCGCCGAGGTGGCGATAAACCTCGTAGACGCGCTGCTTCAACTCCTCGGAAGGGACGTTGCAGTAGTCGCGGGTGAACTCGGAATCCTGGACTCTCTTGAGCAGACCGGACGCCAAGGCATCCGAGTGACTTTCGATCAGGCGGACGAGTCGGTATGCGAGCATCATGTCCGTTGGCCCCCTTCCTCCAACTGTCAGTGTCCACTTGTTGTCGGCCAGCGACCGTGACTCTTCGCACCTCCGCTTGTGATGTGCATCACATGGTTTTGCCCTAAGATCCAATCAGTTAGACCGACCGGGCGGTCGGTGAGGGGGTCGAGAAGGGTCTAGTTTTCGGAGCTTTTCGGGTCAATTCTGAGGGGCAGATTCGGCGCTTCGGCAATGCGAATGTGAGACTGGAAGGTCGTGCCGTTGGTCCGCTATTCGCGAGGAGAGTTCCACTATTTTACCGGAGCGGCGACAAATCGTAGAGACACGGGCGATGGGACCTTGAGTTCTTGCCCGGCTGGAGTCAGACGGCTGCTTTGCGGGTCGATCTGGAAGATCACGATATTACCGGTGTCCTGATTTGCTACGAGCAGGTGGGTGCCCTCGGGGTCGAGTTCGAAGTTTCGCGGTGTCTTGCCATGGGTTGGGTAGTGCGCGGTGAGGGACAGCTTCCCGGTGTTTTGATCTATCGAGAAAACTGCGATGCTGTCGTGACCCCGATTCGAAGCGAACAGAAACCTTCCGTTCGGATGCACATGAATTCCGGCGGTGTCGTTCGTTGCTTTGAAGTCGGCGGGAAGCGTGGAGACGGTCTGGAAAGACTGAAGAACACCGCGTGAGGGATCGAAGGAGAACGCGGTTATGGTCGAGGCCAGTTCGTCGATCACGTATACGAACTTTCCGTTTGGATGGAAAGAGACGTGCCGCGGTCCGGCACCGGGCTCAACTTTGGCGAACGGTGGAGTGTTGGGCACGAGAGTGCCGGAACTGGCGTCGAAGCGGTATACCAAGACTTCGTCGAGACCAAGATCGGCAACCAACGCGAAGCAGTTACTGGCGGTCGTTTCAATCCAGTGAGCGTGCGGACCTTCCTGGCGCTCCGGATTCCTGCCCGTTCCTTTGTGCTGGACAAATGCAGTAGAGGCCAGGAGGTGGCCATCCTGCGACACCGGAAATATGGCGATGCTTCCACCCGTGTAGTTGGCGACGAGCACATACTTCCCTGATTTATCGAACGCAAGGTAGCAGGGATCTGCGCCACCGGATGGCATCTCGTTCAAATGGGCAAGTTTCCCGCTGGCACAATCGATCGCGAATGCGGTGACGGCACCGCTGGAAGCACCTTGGTATTGGGTGAGCTCGTTCACCGCGTATAAAAACCGCTGGTTTGGCGAGACAGCCAGAAACGAGGGATTCGCGGTTTCGGCGACGAGTCCTAGCGGCGTTGACTCAGTCGATCTCGTGTTATAGCGGAACGCATAAATTCCTTTACTCTCGCCTTTGGTATAGGTCCCCACGTACAGCAGGTAATTCGGAGAGGATGGGTTTTCGTCCCTCTCCGACCAGCCCGATGACAAGAGCGCCGGAAGAGCGATTGTCAAAGAAAGAGTCACCAATTTCTATGTTCTCCCTAAGAGTCGACTAGATGATTGTCGACAAGCCCAATGTCAAAAACAACGCCACTACGGAAATGATCGTTTCACAGACAGACCAGCTCTTGAGCGTCTGCGCGATACTCATGCCGAAATATTCCTTGACCATCCAGAAACCACCGTCGTTGAAATGAGAAAAGACGAGCGATCCAGCACCGGTGGCAATGGTCAGCAGTTCAGGACGAACGCCAGTGTGAAGTGCGATCGGTGCGATGATGCCCGACGCCATGGTCATCGCGACCGTCGCTGACCCGGTCGCAAGGCGCACCAGGGCGGCCACCAACCAGGCGGAGAACAGAATCGAAATGTGGGCACGGAGAGCGAGGTTAATGATCGCTTGCGAGGTACCGCTGTCCTGAAGAATGCGGCCGAAGCCTCCTCCGGCGCCAATCAGCAGAAGGATCGTCGCAGTGGGTGCGAGGGACTCATCGGCAAATTTCTGTATCGTCTCACGACTAAAACCGCGCATTTTTCCCAGCGTAATGAAGCTGACCCCGGCTCCCACGAGAAGTGCGATGTCCGCACTGCCCAAAAGGTGCAAAATGCCATTCAGCCGGGTCTGCGGCACGCTAAACGTGTCGGCCCAACTGCCGACAAGCATCAGAATGATGGGCAGAAGGATGGTTCCAATGGTCAGCCCGAAGCTCGGCATATCCTGCCGGGGAGTCTCTTCGACAAATTGATCTGCGATCGGATTATGCGGATCGAGTTGGATGTAGGGTGCGATCACCCGTGCATAAAGAGGACCAGCAAGAATCGCGGTGGGTATGCCGACCAGCAGCGCGTAAAAGACCGTGCGGCCGATGTCGGCGTTGTAGGCGGTGACCGCGAGCATGGCCGCGGGATGGGGCGGCACGAGTCCGTGGACGACGGAGAGTCCGGCGACCATGGGCAGACCGACCAATGTCAAAGGAGTGTTGGTACGGCGCGCAATGTTGAAGGCGATTGGAACAAGGAGCACGAATCCCACTTCAAAAAAAACCGGCAACCCCACGAGCAGACCGACAACCATCATCGCCCAAGGAACACGGTTCTCACCGAACAGGTGAATCAAGGTGTGGGCGATGCGGTCGGCTCCTCCGGATTCGGCCATCATCTTTCCGAGCATGGTGCCGAGAGCCACGATGATTGCGATATGTCCCAGGGTGCCGCCCACTCCCGTCTCAAAAGACTTAACGATTGTGGATAACGGCATGCCGGTCACGACGGCGAGAGCCAGGGAAACCGACATCAGGACGACGAAGGGATTTATCTTGAAGCGAGCGATAAGGATTACAAGAGCGAGGACGGAAACGAGGGCGGAGATGAGGAGGAAGGTATCGTGGCTGTTGAGCATAGGTTGGGTCGAATCTTGATATTTCGATCACAAACAGCTTCCAAATCTACGATGTTGGCGCCTTGTACGCGACACAGTCGATCTCGACCTTGCACTCGACCACCATGCTTGAGACCACGCAAGCTCGTGCCGGAGGATGCTCGCCAAAATACTTCCTGAACACGGTATTGAACGACTGGAAGTGGCGCGCGTCGTCGAGCCATACGCCGCAGCGAACGACGTGTTCGGGACCATAGCCTGCCTCGCTTAAGATCGAAAGTAAGTTTCGGATCGCCTGGTCCGCTTGCTGAGTGATTGTGCCGGCAACGACCTCGCCGTTGAGCATCGGTACTTGTCCGGAAACGTAAAGCCAGCCATTCGCCTCAACGGCACGCGCGAAAGGCAGGTGTTGACCGCCGGTCCCCTTCCCACCCTCAGCACCGTAGCGCTTCATCGTCATTGAGTTTCTCCTTGGGAGATCAAAGAATTCATTTTCCGAGCTGATTGGCGCGAAAGGAAACGGCCCGCACGCTGTGCAGCAGGACCCTGCTTGGTGTAGGACAACGTTCCGTTCACCCAAACTGACGTAATGCCGGAGGCGGGTGTTGTGGGGCTGGCGAAGGTGGCTTCGTCGCAGACTGAGTGCGGATCGAAGAGCACCAGGTCGGCGGCGTAGCCTTGCTTGATCCACCCGCGATCGTGGAGTCTGAAGCGCTGAGCCGGCAGGCTCGTCATCTTGCGAACAGCGTCAGCGAGGGAAATCAATTGGTTTTCTCGACTGTAGTGCCCCAGGACGCGAGGAAATGTTCCCCATAGCCGTGGATGCGGGAAGCGATCATTTGGAAGGCCGTCAGAACCAATCATCGTTTCGCGGTGTTGCAGGATTGCTTGTACGTCGTCTTCCGACATTGCGTGGTAGATCGCACCGGCGGGCTGTAGGCGACGCGCGGCGTCGATCTGGCTGAGTCCCCAGCTCTCCGCAATTTGCGATAACGGTTGGCCGGCGAGTGCGGGAAAAGGAGTCGACCAGGTAATTGTTATGCGGATCCGCTCGTCCACTTGGCCTAAGTCAAGCGTGGTGGAACTGGCTGCGTAAGGGTAGCAGTCCCAACCAATAACCTGGTTTGCGATCGCGTTCTGCAGAAGGGCTAGCACTTCACCGCTTCGGTGCCAATTGTCGATGCCTACACATTTCAGGTGGGAGATGACGACGGGGACGTTGAGGCGGCGGCCAAGCCGAAGGGCTTCGTCGATGGCCGTCAGTATCTGAGCACCTTCCGTGCGCATATGGGTGGCGTAAATGGCTTCATGATCGGATAACGGCTCGGCGAGTTTGCTCACCTCATCCTCGGAGGCTGCATGTGCGGACCGATACGCCAATCCAGTGCTCAACCCCAGAGCTCCATGTCGCAATGCTTCCGAAAGTTGCGCGCGCATTGCAGAGACTTCGGTGGAGGCCGCAGGCCGGTCGAGACGGTCCATATGGTTATTGCGCAGGGTGGTATGCCCAACGAAGGCCGCGACGTTCACGGCGGGTTCCGCCGCTTTCACTGCGTCAACATAATCGCGGAAGGTGGGATAGCGGAATTCGTCCGCCACACCGAGGAGGTTTGCCGGGACAGGGGGCTCTTGTTTGACGGGGACCGGCGATCCGCTGATCCCGCAATTCCCGGCGATTACCGTGGTCACCCCCTGCGACAATTTGGGAAGCATTTGCGGGGAGCGAATCAGATACAGATCATCGTGAGTATGGGCGTCGATGAAGCCCGGAGCCAAAGACTGTGAATGGCCTTCAACCGTGTCGTTCGAACGACAGCCGCTGACATCACCCACTGCGCTGATGCGGCCACCGGTTATGGCGACGCCGCCGGTGCGCGGCTCGTTGCCGCTTCCGTCGATGATCAGGACATTGCGAATTATAGTGTCACAGTCCAGCAACGGCGGCTCCATTCATCGACCTCGCTGGGCAGGTGCAACAGTCGTGGTCGCGGCAAGCGGCGGGCATATTCCTCGTGGTACTTTCTTCTCTGCGTTTTTTGAGCGCTTCAAATATCACTGGAAATCGGATGAGCCATGAGTGATGCAAAGTATCGCACAGAGCCCCCCGCCAGCGTTGCTGATCAGGATCCTTTCGTAAATTCGTTTGGGAAGGGCCTGGGCTTTCTGGGTCATGAATCGCGAGCCAGCGAAATTCCCGGACTGGGGTGGAATCTTCTCCGAGAAGACCTCAGCCTGCCGGCGGCGGTCCTATACGAGGACAAGCTGCAGCACAATCTGCAGTGGATGAAGGCATTCGCATCGGCCTACGGGGTCCAACTCGCACCGCACGGCAAAACGACCATGGCGCCAAAACTATTTCGCCGGCAGTTGGATGCGGGAGCTTGGGGAATTACTTTGGCGACGGCTACGCAAGTTCGAGTTGCGTATGAGCACGGTGTGCGGCGGGTGCTGATGGCGAATCAGCTGGTGGGGCGTGAGAACGTAAACGTTATCATTCGGTTGCTGGCGGATCCGGAGTTCGATTTCTTCTGCCTCGTCGATTCCATTGAGCTGGTGGAGCATCTTGCGAGTTCTTTTCCGGTGAATGGGCGACGTCTCGACGTGCTCGTCGAGCTAGGTGTGGACGGCGGCCGCACTGGCATACGAGATGAGAGCGGTCTTCGGGCTGTGCTGGAAGCTCTGGCTCGGCATAAGGAGCGATTTACTCTTTGCGGAGTGGAACTATTTGAGGGGTTGCTGAACGACGAAGCGGCTATCCGGGAATTCCTGCAGAGAGCGGTTGAAGCGACCGCAAGACTTGCGGAGGAAGGGCGTTTCGAGCGGTCTCCAGCAATTCTTTCGGGGGCAGGCTCCGCCTGGTATGACGTGGTGGCGGAGATGTTCACGGGCCAAAAGTTTCGGTACCCAGTGGCGGTGATTTTAAGACCGGGATGCTACCTCACCCACGACGTCGGGATCTATCGAGAAGCACAGGAACGAATCAAACAGCGAAATGAAGTAGCGCGGCAGATGGATTCGAGTCTGACGCCAGCGCTGCAATTGTGGGCGTACGTCCAGTCCATTCCTGAAGGGGCCAAGGCCATACTCGGGTTGGGTAAGCGGGACGCTGCGTTCGACGCGGGCCTGCCCAAGCCAGTGCTCCACTATCGTCCGGGTGAGCGAAGACCTGTGGCAGCTGCGTCCGGGTGGTCCGTAATAAAGATGATGGACCAGCACGCGTACATGCAGGTCCCAGCTGGAGCAGATTTGCGTGTGGGCGACATGATCGGCCTGGATATTTCCCACCCGTGCCTCACGTTCGACAAATGGCGATACTTGGCCGTGGTGGATTCCGAATACCGCGTCATAGATGTCGTGGAGACATTCTTCTAATCAGAACTGTCAGCCTGATGGTGTTCGGAAGACACGCCATATCTAGACGGGCACGTCGCCATAACGAATTTGATGATCTCAGGGAATAGAGAATATAAGAGAGGGCTTGAGCTCGAATCAGGAACCGGCCACAAGCCCTCACTCTGTCGCATCCACTAAAAGATGCGGCCCCCCTCAATGTGACGCGTCGAGATCCCGATGTGTCGATAATCGGGAAACCGACCGAACTTAAAAGACGAACTTTGCTCCCAGTTGCAGGACTCGGAAGCCGCCCGGACCACCAGTGTTGTTATACGTATCCTGATTTGCACCCCAATTCGAGGCCTTTGCGAAGGTGAACATTGGTGAGCTTGAGCCTCCGCAGCATGGCTGCGGGTAGGTCCACTCGCTTGGTCCATCTGCATTAACGCCGGCCCCATTGTTAATGCCAGTGGGGTAGAACTTATCCTGGAAGTTGAGATGATTGAGGATGTTGTAAGCCTCAAGGCGTAACTGGATGTTGTAGCGTCCGCCGGGATGGATGAAGGCGAATGGGTCGATGCTGGGCGGCTCAATGCGTAAGAAGAATTTCGCAAGTTACGCGCAGCACTTCGTTAAGTTCATTCAAGCGTATGCGGCGGAAGGGCTGCCCATTCAAGCCGTTACTTCGCAGAATGAGGTTGATACCGATCAGGATGGGCGTATGCCTGCGTGCTTGTGGGGGCAAGAGTACGAGATCGAGTTCATCTCGCGGCATCTTGGACCTGCACTGGAGGCAGCCGGATTAACAACGAAAATCTGGCTCTTGGATCACAACTACAACTTATGGGGCCGAGTCATCTGTTCGCTGGACGATCCCGGCTTGCGAAAACACTGCAATGCCGTTGCCTGGCACGGCCATGTTGGAACACCGGAAATGATGAAAAACGTGCACAGGATACACCCAAACGTAGCGATGCATTGGACCGAGGGAGGGCCGGACTACACAAGCCAAAGTTACCTAGTCGACTGGGTTACGTGGGCACAGACTTTTATTGGTGTGCTGAACAATGGGTGTGCGTCGATCACGGGATGGAATCTGGCGCTTGACGAACGGGGGCGGCCGAATATTGGACCTTTTTTATGCGGCGGACTTGTCACGATTCATTCTCGTACAAAAGAGATCACTCCCAGCGGCCAATATCACGCGTGCGCTCACTTTTCGCGAAGTATTCAACGGGGAGCGCGAGTGTACGCGTCGACGAGTAAGTTGAAGAATCTCGCCCACGTAGCCTGCAGGAATCGAGATGGTCGAAATATCCTGATCATTTCCAATTCTGGGCCCAAATGTTCTGTCACGGTGCGCGCAGCCGGAATGTCGACCAACTTGCTGCTGGACTACGATTCGGTAACCACCGCAGTCTGGTAAATGTCGAAGGATTGTCGGGGCATCTGAGTTACCTATCACAAATATTGATTGATCGCAGCGGTAATTTGAATCGTTGAACGCCTCGCGCTTGTTGACCTGCATGGGTATGTCGACTAGAGTACAGGAGAGTTTTTTGTTTCATTCGCCGATGAATCCCCTAGCGACCAACGCGAAACGAATCGAGCACGAGGTGCGACTGCGTTTACTCGCCCTTAGCGTGGCCATTCTTGGCCTGGTGCTTGCACCCACAGGATCGAGCGGATGATGTAGCCATTTGAGCCATGGTTTCGAACAGGGCCATTATCCGACAGGATGATGGCCCTTTTAGTTTTTGCGAGAAGAGATGGTGCGATCAGAGCGCCATCGAACCGGGAGGAGAGATTGCCAGTACGCGAGCGAGTCACGATATTCGATACGACTTTAAGAGACGGCGAACAGTCTCCAGGCTGCAGCCTGACCGCTAACGAGAAAGTTCGCATGGCGCGCCAACTGGATCGCTTAAGCGTCGACGTCATCGAAGCCGGCTTTCCGATTGCCTCCGATGGCGACTTTCACGCGGTGCAGGCGGTGGCACATGAAGTCCGACGTCCGGTGATTGCGGCGCTGGCTCGAAGTCGGCCAGAAGACATAGAACGAGCATGGCAGGCCGTGAAAGGCGCCGCGCATCCCCGCCTGCACACTTTTCTGGCAACGTCTGATATTCATCTCACTCACAAGCTGCGATTGTCGCGAAGAGAATGCCTGGAACACGCTCGCGACGCCGTGCGGCTTGCAAAATCCTTTTGTATCGACGTTGAGTTTTCTCCCGAGGATGCAACGCGAACCGAAGTTGAATTCTTGTGCGAAGTGCTGGAGGCGGTGGTTGACGCGGGAGCAACCACGATCAACATTCCCGACACAGTTGGATACACCGTGCCTTCCGAATTCGGCGATCTGATCGCGACGATACGGCGACGCGTGCGAGGCGCGAGCGACGTCGTGATCTCGGCTCACTGCCACAATGATCTTGGTTTAGCGGCTGCAAATACTCTCGCGGCGGTGAGCGCGGGAGCGCGGCAAGTGGAGTGCACAGTCAATGGGATCGGAGAGCGAGCCGGCAACACCTCGCTCGAGGAATTCGTCATGGCGCTGCGCGTGCGGTCGGATCGATATCGGTTTGAAACCGCGGTAGTGACCGAGGAGCTGTTTCCGTCGAGCCAATTGCTGACTGACCTCACAGGAACGGCGGTGCAGCCCAACAAGGCGATCGTCGGTCGGAATGCCTTCGCGCATGAGGCAGGCATCCACCAGGATGGTGTCATCAAGAATGCACTGACCTACGAAATCATGACGCCGGAATCGGTTGGGGTTCCGGGAACAAATCTGGTTTTGGGGAAACATTCAGGCCGTCACGCGCTAAGCCTGCGGTGCGAGCAATTGGGATTTTCCTTGGACAGGAGAGAGCTTGATCGCGTCTATCGTGAGTTCGTATTGTTGGCTGACCGTACCAAGACTGTTCAGGATTCACAGATTGTAGAACTCATCTCGAACCCACAAATGATCCAGTCGGCGGGTTCAACAATACATTCGACCGAAGTTCGGGAACGTGATTCGCGCTCACCGTTACCGATGCGGCCCGCGGTGGACGAGAATTTGAAGAATGGATTCATTGCTGGGACCGCTGGCGCGGGGCAGATCTATGAGCAGGATGGGGAGCAGCAGGAAGATTATTTGTGGGGAGTCTGATTCACATGGAGAACATCGGGAAGCCAAGGTCCTGCCGCTGGGTATAAACTTCTAATGAGCGTTTCGTCACCGGCGTCATTCGAAGCCGTCACCGGCGGCAACCCGAGTGGTCCGCATTGTTCAACTCGTCCGTTTCGTCCTGTTAACGAAATTCCAGCCAGGTGAGTGCTTATGATGAATCGCATGACAAGTGCCGTTTTACCCAACACCGCCGTTGAAGCTGAGATTCTTACCACTGAAGCCAAGACCTTCTTGAATGATTTAGCCCGCAAATTCGAAGGACGACGTCAGGAGCTTCTCGCACGGCGGCAAGCTCGGCAACGGGAAATCGACGCGGGCCACCTGCCCGACTTCCTTCCTGAAACTGCCTCGATCCGTGAGTCCGACTGGACTGTTGCCCCAATTCCGAGAGACCTGTTCGACCGGCGGGTCGAGATCACGGGCCCGGTCGATCGCAAGATGATCATCAACGCGCTGAATTCGGGCGCCAGCGTGTTCATGGCGGACTTCGAAGATTCGAACTCGCCGACATGGCAGAACAACCTCGAAGGGCAGGCCAACTTGCGCGATGCGGTGAGGGGAACGATCAGTTTTGTCAGCCCTGAGGGCAAGCGATACGACCTCAACCCGCGGGTAGCAACATTATTAGTACGTCCGCGAGGCTGGCATCTCGACGAGCGGCATTTCCTCGTCGACGGCAAGCCCATTTCAGCTTCTTTGTTTGACTTCGGACTGTATTTCTTCCACAACGCGAAAGCCCTGATCAATCGGGGCACAGGTCCTTATTTCTATGTTCCGAAACTCGAGAGCCACCTGGAGGCAAGGCTCTGGAATGACGTTTTCTGCTTTGCTCAGGACAGCCTTGGAATTCCTCGCGGAACCATTCGAGCAACCGTACTGATCGAGACAATCCTCGCGGCATTCGAAATGAATGAGATTTTGTGGGAGCTGCGAGAACACTCTTCTGGATTGAACTGCGGACGGTGGGATTACATCTTCAGCTTCATTAAGAAATTCCGCAATCGGCCGGACTTCGTTTTGCCGGACCGTTCCACCCTGACCATGGAGAAACACTTCTTGCGGTCGTATGTCGAACTGCTGATTCGAACCTGTCACCGGCGCGGGATCCATGCCATGGGCGGGATGGCGGCCCAGATCCCAATTAAGAATGATCCGGCCGCGAACGAGCGTGCTCTCGACAAGGTGCGACAAGACAAGCTGCGTGAAGTGAACGCTGGCCATGATGGCACGTGGGTCGCGCATCCGGGGCTGGTGCCGATTGCCAAAGAAATCTTCGATAGCAATATGAAAGAAGCGAACCAGATTAAGCGCGCGCTGCCAGATGTGCAGATCACAGCGAAGGATCTTCTGGCTGTCACTGAGGGGAAGATCACGGAAGAAGGATTGAAATGGAACATCGATGTGGGATTGCAGTATTTGGAAGCGTGGCTGCGAGCAGGGGGATGCGTCCCGATTTACAACCTGATGGAAGATGCCGCCACCGCTGAAATCTGCCGAGCCCAGGTCTGGCAATGGGTAAAGCACGGAGCCAAACTTTCCGACGATGGTCGACCGATTACGCAGGAGATGGTTCGCGGCCTGGTCAACGAGCAAAAGAAGAAGATGAATGGACCGCGCAAGGAAGAAGCCGCCGCGATTTTCGATCGGATGATGACCGATCCGCATTTCGCAGAGTTTCTGACGCTGGTGGCCTACGATTACATTGACTGAGACTTCGCGATCCGTCTCCAAACAATGAGAAACAGAGCTGGTGAGATCACGAACATCTTTGGATCGCAGACGCTGTGAGAGAACTTGTCCGGTAGTTCGAGATTGTTGATGCAAACGTCCGCGGAAGTGATCGTCATTGGAGCAGGAGCGGCGGGCTTGGTCGCCGCTTGCGAGCTGGGCAAGCGCAAATTCCAGGTTGAAATCCTGGAGGCGAGAGATCGAGTGGGTGGGCGCATCTACACCAGGCGCGATCGGAATTTGAATGCTCCGATCGAGTTCGGGGCGGAGTTTGTTCATGGCAAACCACCCGAGATCTGGAAACGGTTCAGCAGTTTCCGAAAAACGCTGCTGGAGGCAGACGGGGACAATTGGTGCTCCTCGGGAAGTGAGTTGTCGCGGTGTAATTTTTTCGACCAGGTCGACAAAGTCTTGAAGAAGATGGACGACAAGTCTTCCGACGAATCGTTCCTTAAATTCCTCGCGCGTTGTTGGCCAAATCCGCAGCGAGATCAGAGGTTAGAGGAAGCGAAACGGCGAGCGACGGCATACGTCTCCGGATTCAATGCAGCAGACCCTGATCTCGTGGGAATGCATTGGCTGGTTGAGAGTATGCGGGCGGAAGAACGTATCGACGGAGAACGCGCTTTTCGCCCACGCAACGGCTACCAGGAGCTACTAGACAGTCTTGAGCAAGAGCTCCGAACTCCGCAAGCTACCATACACACGAACGCCGTCGTCGAGGCGATCACTTGGAGGCCCGGTTCGGCGCAGGTAACGGTACAAGAGGCGGAAGGCGTTCGAGTACGGGAAGCGCGAAAAGTTCTTATAACTGTGCCTCTGGCAGTCCTGCAGGCCGATGCCGGACAACGCGGTGCGATCCGATTTTCGCGGCAACTTCCTGCGCAGAAATTGGCTGCCCTCGAGAAATTAGAAATGGGAAAAGTGATCCGCGTGGTGTTTTGCTTCCGAAGCAAGTTTTGGGAAGGTGTTCGTCCACTGCGGGGAGAAGATGTCACACTGTCGCGCCTGAGCTTTCTGCTTACCGAAGAGGAGCTTTTTCCGACGTGGTGGACGCGAGCGCCTGACGAGTTCCCGATGATTACGGGTTGGGCACCATTTCGAGCCGCGCAGCAACTCTCCGGCAAGAGCGAGTCGTATGTCATTCAAGAGGGACTCGCTGCGCTCAGTCGTGTGCTACGAATTCCGCGAGAAACGGTTGAGCGTGAGTTCGAGCGCGCTTATTTTCACGACTGGCAGAATGATCCGTTTTCTCGGGGCGCGTATAGCTACGGCAAGGTCGGTTCCGATGGAGCGCAGCAAACGTTGGCAGAACCGCTAGATCACACGCTGTTCTTTGCGGGCGAAGCGACGGATACGACTGGGAACAACGGAACCGTTCATGGGGCGATTGCAAGTGGGCTGCGCGCGGCCAAGGAGATCATGAACTCGGGGCACTGAGTCGAACGCTGTACACGGGCTGTCCGGTTCAGTGTGCTGAAGAAGCGCCGCGATC
>Ga0210409_10000917_pt1 | contig 41732 bp, 36 predicted proteins | sample IncBWH17MmetaG_FD_161649 | JGI IMG/M metagenome (GOLD analysis project Ga0210409, IMG submission 161649) | Forest soil microbial communities from Barre Woods Harvard Forest LTER site, Petersham, Massachusetts, United States - Inc-BW-H-17-M | ecosystem: Environmental > Terrestrial > Soil >... | reverse complement strand
ATGCTGTGTCGTGACCCGGTCGGCAATCGAGAAGCACCTGGGACGCCCGTTTCGGTTCCCAGGCGAGTTGGAGACTGTGATGTCGGCCTTCAAAGGTTCGCTTCAGCTGAACCAGGACGATGCGGCCTGGCGATTTGCCGCGCGGACCCGCAATTCCGGTTGAACGAATCACGCACCTTGCTGTCCTTGAGGAGCGCGCATGCCGCAACAGAAAACGTATTGGCATCTCTTGCAACAAAGGCGGATGCCGACTGAATACGAAATCGTAACTTCAAAACTCCTCTGCTACACAGGCGAAGGCTTCACAGGAAAGCGCTTTGAGCTTGATGTTCCACTGAAAGACTGGTACCGCCGATATCAGGAAGAGTCCCCCCTGGTGGGCAGTTCGTGGGAAAAGTTTCGCGACCCACGAGAAACAACCTACACGAAGTACACGGATTTGCAGAGAGGGAAAGAAATCTTCGTGGACGGTATCCTGGATGAGATCGAACTTACTGGATACGATGCCCACCTTCGCCCTGCATGGCTACACATTTTTCATAAGTTGGTTGCTCCGTTCCGGTACCCGGGACATGGTTTTCAAATGATCGCATCGTACATCGGTCAAATGGCTCCCAGCGGGCGCATTACAATCACAGCGGCACTTCAGTCCGCCGACGAGATGCGTCGCATTCAGCGGATCGCTTATCGCATCCGGCAGCTTCAGCAAATCTATCCCGGCTTTGGAGTCGACAGTAGAACTCTGTGGCAGACGGACTCGCTATGGCAACCCCTGCGTGAAGTCGTTGAGAAGTTACTCATTGCATACGATTGGGCGGAATCATTCGTCGGACTCAACCTCGTGCTCAAGCCACTGGTTGACGAGTTGTTCATGAAATACCTGAGCGATGTGGCCCTTGGTGAGAACGACTACCTGCTCGGACAGATCTTTTATTCGCTGAATGAAGATTGCCAGTGGCACCGGCAGTGGAGCGAGTGCTTGGTTCGAATGGCGATCGAAGATAATGTTGGCAACAGAGACACGATTCAGGGGTGGATCAATCAATGGTATCCGCTTGCAGCTCGTGCAGTGGATACATTTGTTTCCCTTCTTGAAGACTCCTTGGAACAGATGAAGACACCGCCGCTCGAGCACACGAAACGAGCCATCGATCGCTACTATCGCGACTACCTTCGGTCAATGAGCCTAGAAGTTGGGGCGTGAATCTCTGAAGGCCCTCCTGGTTCCTTTCGATGACGAGGATCACATCATCGCGCGGGGCGTCAAGCGAGCGCTGCAGGATCCCGAATATGCCGGACGGCCGCCGTTGACGGTCACTCACAACGAACACCCTGGCGTTCCCGAATTTGCGGAATTGGCTGACTGAGGAATACACCGAGAAGCCTCCCACAGCGCGCGCCCTCACGTTGGGAATCAACGGTATCGACACGCTTGTATTTGTGTTGTCCACAGTTATTAGGGACAACAAACTTCTGGCTTACCTACTGATCGCTCTCTTTCACGTCAGAAATATGCCATGTTTCTGACCAACAAGCCCGTTAAGGAAATCGCATACTCGGCGCGCTACCGTCACTGCTCCAGCTTCGTACGTGCATTTAAGACTCACTTCGGATTATCACCCGCCTGTTACCGCAAGAGCCGACTCCAGCGAGCGGCGTAGCAGTATCTGCTAACACATAGCAGGAGATGCTAACGCGAGCCGATTGACAATCGCACACTGGCACAACATTCTTAGGCCAGCAATCGCCGCGGCGTCTGTACTCTCGAATTTTTCAGGTTAAGGTGACATGCAAGGGCGTCAGCCTCATGCCTCCGGGAGAAATACCACCGCTCATTACCAAACAAATTCAACACCTAGTTTTGGCCAATTAAAAGGCTGAGGACACCAGAAACAAAGCAACACCGAGCACGAACGGTACGGCGCCGTGGGCGTACTTAACGACAACGAGATTTCTCATCGATAGAGGAGCGCTCTCTCCTGGATGACAGAACAAGTGCGTCCGCGAGTGTGCCGCGTGCCGTATTCACCATGAACGACAACCCACGAAAGGGGCCGTGTATGAATCGCCGAACGTTGACTACAATATCAGTCGTTGTCCTTTTTATAGTGGCGCTATGCATGTCAATTGCCGGACAAAAGGTGTCGGCCCAGAATGCAACTGCCCCTTCCGGGGCAGTCTACAACCCGTATCCGCCTGGGATTCTCCCGCCTGACTTGAATCCAGAAATTGAAAGGGTGCTGCGCGAAATTCGCGTGGTTGAGAAGCGAGCTCTGACACGGTGGCGGGCTCTGACGCCCCCGACTCTGACCGGTCAGCCGCCAATACTGAAGGGCACGGGAACTGAGGCAATCGAAACTCTTGGCGAGCTCATGCAGTACGATCACAACATTTCACCCAACAGGAATGTAGCTTGTGCTTCCTGCCACATGCCGTATGTAGCCTTCAGCGGACCGATCCCGTCAGTTAATCTGACCATGATCGCTTATCCCGGAACAGTTCACTTTCGGGCGGGCAAGCGCACGGCCCAGCGCTACACCTATTCGCCGTTCTTCCCGGTACTCCAGTTCAACGAGGAGCAGAGTCTGTTCTTTGGTGGAAATTTCTGGGATTCACGCGCGACCGGATATTTGCTAAGGAGTCCCGACGCCCATCAGGCACAGGGCCCTCCCGTCGATACCCAAGAAATGGGCTTCCCTGACACTGCTTGCATAACCTTCCGGCTTTCGCAGGCTAAGTACAGACCCTTGTTTGAGGAGGTGTTTGGGAAGGGCTCATTCGACATCCACTTTCCAGCCGATACTGAGCAGATTTGCCATACGCCCGGAGGGGCCGCCACGTTAGGAGGCAGCACTACCCCGGTTCGGCTGAGTCCGGCAGATCGCACCAGGTCAAACCAGGTCTATGACCACTGGGCCCAGTCCCTGTCCGCCTACGAGCAGTCGGTGCAGGTGAGCGCTTTCTCGTCGAAATTCGACGCGTACCTTAAGGACTCAGTGAACAATCCGCTGACCGCTGACGAATTGGCGGGCTACAACCTCTTCCGCGGCAAGGGGAATTGCAACTCATGCCATCTCGACGGAAGATCGACCGCCCCGGCTCCCACCGCTCCCACCAGCGAAGACACGGGCAAGGCCGCCAGTGTAACTCCTCTGTTCACCTGCTTCGGCTCAGCCAACGAGGGTCTCCCTCTGAATCCCAGAGATGCCATCTATTACCAGAACACTCCTGATCAGTTTGGGTTCACCGCCAACCCCGACGGCTTTGCCTTCAGGGATTTGGGATTGGGAACCTTCCTCCGGAGTGGTCCTGGTACCTGGCCCAACCCGAACGCGAGTTGGATACCACAGGCGCCAATGGTTGATGGGCAAATGCAGGTGTCTTCGGCTCGCAATGTGGCTATGACGCCTGCTCAGTGCCCCACGACCGAGGCGCCTGGGCCGTACTTCCAGAAGGAGTTCTTCCACAACGGTTACATCAAGAGCCTGAAACAACTCGTTCACTTCTACAACACGCGAGATAAGAAAGGGTATTCCTACCCTGTGACGTCAGGACACTGCCCCCCAGGAACAACCGAAAGGGTGGACTGCTGGCCAGAGCCTGAGGTCAAAAACAATCTCGACATGACCACGGGTGATCTCGGCTTAACGGATAAGGAAGAGGATCAGATTGTTGCCTTCCTGCAGACGCTCACGGATGGTTACACCCGACCTTATCCCAACAAGGATGATGTCTATACAGGTAGGTGCATGGTGGGTGGAACGGCTGCCACTCAAGGGAATGCGTTCCTGATCCCGACTCCGCCACTTCCTCCGTGCGCGTCGGACGTCTGCGATGTTCCCCCCCTCCCCACTAAGCCGATTCCTTAGGTAAAAGGGGCGGATGCCTACGACGACTGGCGAAAACTACAGATGCATGGGGGCCGCGACAACGGCCTCCATGCCCTTTCATAGTCGTGCCAATTGAATGTGAATTGACCAATTCCGCTGGAGGTTTGTCCATGAACGGATTGCTTCGAAAACTGCCGATGATAGTTATGCTTGGTAGCCTACTCTACTCAAGCCCGGGGCTTGGCCAGGAGAGCCCGACCACTGTGAAAGCCGCGAAGGTCCAGATCACGCAAGGGCCGGAGATCGAACGCAATGACTTTGTTGTAATTATCAGGTGGACCAGCAACAACCCCGGTGGGTCTCCGGAACATTACGGAGTCGTGCACTACGGTACAAATCTTAAAAACCTTAGCCAGACCGCGAAATCTCCAATCCGGCTGAATCCGAGCCATTCCTCTACCGTGTTCCGCGTGCGCGTGGACGACCTCAAGCCTCAAACAACCTACTACTATACGGTTGGAGCCATGGAATCCAACGGCAGGGACGACGGTTTCAAGAGCGAGGTGAAGCAGTTCACCACAAATTAAAAGGCAGTAGTCTACTGTTATTCGTTCATCGCGCGAAAGTCGATCAGCCTTAGGTCGAGTGCGACCAAGCCGTCGCCGAGGTGCGACTCAATTTTCTTGGTAATTTCGAGTTGGTTAGAAGGCGCATGGCGTCGACAAGCTCATCAAGATGAGTGCCACGTCCGAAGTGGGCATCCACAAACACCAACTCTGCGGAAGGCAGAACGGCGTGGCCGGAAAGGAGCACTATGGGAACATCCGGAACCAAGAGCTTGATCTCCAGTGCTAGTTGTGATCCGCTGAGCGAGGGCATCTGATAATCCAGAAGCGCCAAATCAAAGCAAATCTCTGTACACCGACCTAGCGCCTCTAGCGGATCGCCAGCCGTGATCATTTCGAACCCACATTCTGCAAGCACACTTCCCAACAATGTCCTGGATCGGGCGTTATCGTCGACGTAGAATACTGTTGGCATGCCATTATTCATTGCGTGTATTCCTTTCGTATTCCTAGGAACGCGCAGACTCGATTCACTTGCCGTTAAGCTTGGATGAACGAAGTAAAAGTTTGTAAAGCACGAGACCTCTCATCAGGGTGGAGATCGTCGTAATTGACCCACGAATTAAATCGGGATAATCCGATGCCGGGGCGGGAGCGGGGGCAGCTGCACCTCGCGCTCGCCGTGAACCGCGAGTCTTTCAACATCAGCAATTCCGCCGCGCGTTTCCTTCCCCCGCACTTGGATGATCGCCAGTCGGAGATGTCACACTCGCTCACACGCTGATCAGGTTGCTCTCAGCACTTCAGTTTCGAGACACCGCGTGTCTGTTGTGCACAATTACTTAGAAGCTTGCGTGATCGCGACAGGAGTAGAGAATCGGTAAAGCTGTGCAAAGATTCGTCAGGCAGGCGCCGGCCCGGTCGAGCGAATTCCCCAGCAAAGGGAACACCGGCTCGCCGTTCACCCCTCTTCGGCTCTTCCAGCGTCGGCCGCGACTATTTAACGACGCTAGCCATCGTGTTTATCTTTGTGATCGCCTGGAAAAAGGAACTTGCGCAGGATAAACCGCTTGCCGTAATGGGTGCGTGGATGTAAAGGCAGGCTCACGCAGGCGTCCGCGCGAAACCAGCCTTCGTCGTACTCAGCGTTGCCTGGTCTTTGTCCGCAGCAACCGCTGTGCTGTGCCCTCTGATTCCGTAATCTCGATAGCCACAGGGTGATACTCCCACATGAATCTCAAAAGCTCGAACGAAACTTGACGTGTGATGATAGCCCAGCGCATATGCGATCTGTTTAATCGACATATCGGTCGTGGCCAACATCTTCGTCGCCGCTTGAAACCGGCAGTTGCGGCGAAAGTTTCCTAAGGTGTGCCCGGTTCTAGCTTTGAACAAATGGCTGAGCCTCGAAATGCTCAGGAAACAATCGCTGGCCAGATCAGCGAGCGTGCGGGATGAGTCTTCATTCAAGAGTCGAACTGCCTTTTCGATTCGGGGATCGGGCTGAATAGCTTCCATAAATCGCATCCTCGCTGACCTGGACTCGGCGGTACCCGCTGCATTGCAGCCAAATGAGAACTGCTCTACCGGCAAAGAAACGACGCCGGGCTCGCACTCGCATCAGGTGATTCCTGCCAGTTGTCTAAGGCATTTTGATCGCCATTTGCGGGACGCACGGTTTTCACTCCCTTTGGCGACCGATTGCCTCCAAGCTTGCGAGCCCGAACATCCTTCTCACTCCTCCTTGCCGGCGACGCTTTGACACGAAGTTCACTTTTTCCGAGTTCATATTTTGACGCCAAGTCCCCATTTCGACACAACAAGTCCGCGGCGGGGCCGCTGGAGCCCCTCGAGGTATCGCATATCGACAAAGGGTTTGCGGAGAAGGTGTAGGCGAATTACTTGGTTTACTGACGCATTGGTTGAGGAAACTGTGAACCTTCCAGCACGTGCAATCAAAGATTCTCGTACCGGCGCTTATCAATCGCTGGCGAGCGAGGTTTCGGAACCTAGTCTCTGATTCTCTTTGCTTAATGTTGTTCAGCGGGGTTGGTAGCTTGCATGCTAACAAACGATCTAGAGAGCGTGCAGTTCAGTCAAGCCGAGGCCGACGAGGGTCTAGTCCGAGGAATAATTAACTGTCGTGGTGCAACGATTTCCCATGTCTATTGCTAATTCGCAAGGATTCGCGCGGATGCAAGTCGGGTCAATATCCAACAGAAGGTATCGACGAGGTCATAGTAATGGCTACCAGGCGACGATTTCTCGGATTTGCAGCGGCAACCCTACTAACCGCCCGAATTGACAGACAAGCGTTCGCGGCAGATACAAAGAACGGCGTTCCATGGCGGACCCTCGGGCACACGGGCGAGAGAGTCTCGATGGTGGGTATCGGCGGTTATCACCTAGCAAGGCCCGGAGTGAGTCTAGAGGAAAGCATTCGCATCGTCCGGAGCGCGATCGACCAGGGCATCAACTTCCTCGACAACTGCTGGGACTACAACGGCGGAGAGAGCGAACTCCGCATGGGTAAAGCCTTGCGCGACAGCTATCGGGAAAAAGCATTCCTAATGACAAAGATCGACGGCCGCAATCGCGCGACCGCATCAAAGCAGATAAATGACTCACTGCAACGTTTGCACACTGACCGGATCGATCTCTTGCAGTTTCACGAGGTCATTCGCGATAACGACCCCGACCTTATCTTCGCTCCAGGAGGCGCTCTGGGGGCTGTGCTGGAAGCCAGAAAAGCCGGGAAAGTCCGGTACATTGGATTCACTGGTCACAAGAGCCCCGATATCCATTTGAAGATGCTGGCTACCGCGTCCGCTCATAAATTCACATTTGATGCCGTGCAAATGCCTCTTAACGTGATGGACCACCATTTCAACAGCTTCGAGACCAAAGTGCTTCCTGTTTTGGAGACACAGAACATCGGGGTGCTTGCCATGAAGCCCATGGGCGACCACTTCATTCTTCAGAGCAAAACCGTGACCGCCGTCGAGTGCCTGCACTACGCCATGAACCTGCCGACCAGCGTGGTCATCACTGGATGCGATTCCCTTAAGATCCTGGAGCAAGCTTTGAATGCGGCGCGCAGTTTTCAGCCGATGGGCAAAGAAGAAGTGGCTGCGCTATTAGTAAGAACTGCTAAGGCTGCCCAATCGGGCGAGTTTGAAATGTATAAGACCAGCCACCACTTCGACGGCACCTACCAGAACCCGCAGTGGCTCGGATAGGAAAGCGCCGAACTAGGACCTTTGTGAGTAGTGCCATGAAAGGCGATATCATGCGTACTGGGGAACCTTAGTACTCATTTCTCGCATGGTGGCTGCCTCCCCCCGCGCGAAATCCACCTACAGTTCACCCGTGAGGAACTGCGCGCGTCCGTAGCCAAAGCTCCAATCAGCATCTGAGTTCGTAACGATCGAGACGACAATATCGTTTGGTTCGATACCGCAGCTCTTCAATTCCTCACAGAGCCTTGTATAGAGCTTTGTCTTCTGTTCCTTGGTACGCTGCTTGCTTGTGATTCCGATGAAAAGAACTTTGTTTGTGCGATCTATACCAAGTCCGGTGTCCTGAACGATGAAGTTCGATTCAGGGTGCTCCTGATAAACCTGATAGCGATCCCTTAGAGGTACGTCAAAGGCTGACACTATGGCCCGGTGGATTGCATCAAGAAGTCCCTTGACCTGTTCCTGGGTGCGGCCCTGATATGCATCAACTCGAAGAAAAGGCATTGCGTGCTCTCCTGCTAGGAATCGCTTCCGGAACGCCCGAGCCACACAGGGACAATCCGACAGAGTGGTCTAGTTTGAAGTAGTACTACTCACCAGCTTACCGCAGCATTCGGGTCGCTCTGGCAAACTCGATCGGTCCCATCCACCGCCAAGGGCCTGAATCAGTAACACCGTGCTCGCCATTCGACGTCCCAGAATGTTAACGGCGGTGACCTCATCCGCGAGAGCCGCGTTTTGCGCGGTAATGACCTCGAGGTAACTCGTGACTCCACCCTTGTAGCGAGTGGTCGATAGTTCCAACGATCGCTGTGCTGCCGCTACCGCTTCATCCTGGACTTTTGCCTCATTCTCCAGAATTCTGACAGCGGCAAGATTGTCTTCGACCTGTTGGAATCCAGTCAGCACGTTCTCTCGATAGGCAGCGACTTGATAGTCATAGGCGGCACGCGCCTGGTCGTTAAGGGACCGGCGCCTTCCCACATCGAAGACAGTTCCCACGGCAGACAGACCAATAGACCAAAGGCCGCTCGGTCCATTCACGAGAGTTGTAATGATGGAACTCTCAAACCCTCCCGACGCACTCAAATTGATCAGGGGGTAATAGGCGGCCTTGGCAACTCCGATTTGCGCGTTGGCAGACGCTACGCGCCTCTCTGCCGCTGCGATATCCGGGCGTCTCTCCAGCAACTCTGAAGGCACGGAGATGGGAACGTGCGGAGGCGGCGCCGTGAGAGGTAGCGGAGGAAGACTGAACTCCTCGGGAGGTTTCCCAATGAGGATTGCGACCGCGTGTTCGTATTGCGCCCGGAGGACGCTCACATCAATCGCAGCTGCCCTCGTGGTCTGCAGGATAGTCTTCGCTTGTTGAACCTCCACTTCCGAAGCGATCCCTCCCTGGAAGCGATTCTCCGTCAATTCCAAAGCCTGCTCATACTGCTGCACCGTAGAATTCAGGAGCTGTTCCTCGGCATCCAAGCTGCGTGCCTGAAAGTAATCAACGGCGAGATCCGCGTGCAAACTCAGATTAACCGTCGCCAGATCCGCTGCGCTTGCCTGCGCCTGTTCTCGGTAAGATTCCACGTTTCGTCGAACTCGTCCCCAGACATCGGCTTGATAGGATACGTCGAACGGCAGCACGAAGTCGTTGTACGTAATGCCATTAAAGATCGAATTCGGAGGAGGACGGTTGGCCGAAGTACGTGTTCGAGTCGCTGAGAACCCAGCCGTCACGGTCGGATAGTAGTCAGCCCGATAGTAACGTAAAGTAGCTCGCGCCTGTCGATACTGCGCGTCTGCGGCCTTCAGATTTTGATTGCCTACATTGATCTCTTGCTCGAGTGCGTCCAGTTGCGGATCTTGAAATATGGTCCACCAGGTACCGCCAAGATTCTGGTCATTTGGTTGGGCCGGCATCCAGTCCCCTACCTCTTTATAGGCGGCTGGGGCTTGTATCGCCGGCGCGTGGTACTTTGGGCCAACCACGCATCCGGTCAACTGGAGCGCTGCAATAGCTATCAGAACCCGCAGGGGCGCTTTCGGTGAGCTCCTGAAAGTTAGGGTTCGAGGTAGCGTCATTTGGTATCTCCCGGCAAAGTCGCCCGGACAATTTGGACTTCCTGGCCAGAAACGATCGAGTCTGGTGGGTTGACAATAAGCTGATCATCCGCCTTAAGGCCGGAGACGATCTCAATCTGGCTGCCGAAGTCGTGGCCAGGAGTGACGGCGGTCAGCACGACCTTCCCGTCTTTTACAATTCCCACTCGTAACCCTTCGGTGCGGAATAGCAGAGTGTTGACCGGGACTAAAAACGTGGAGGCCTGCGTTGGGACCGCGAAGTGGACCTCTGCGTAGGAACCCGTGAGCAGCGTGCCTGCAGGATTGTCCACACCGATTTCGATGAGCAGGGTACGCGTTGTGAGATTGATGTCATCAGCAGTACGCACCACCTTGCCCTGAAATTTCCGGTCCGGAAATTCGGCAAGACTGAGATCCGCTGTCATCCCGACGGTGATTCCGCGCGAATATTCCTCGGGTACGTTCACATAGACGCGCAATCTCCCCGGTTGAGCGATGTGAAACAGATCGGTTTTCACATTGCTATTGCTGCCGGAATTGATGAGGTCGCCAATATCGGTGTTACGTGCGGTGATCACGCCATCGAAAGGGGCATAGATCTTTTCGAAAGAGACCAGCGCCGAGTACTGCTGCACGGCGGCCTTATCGGCTTCAACAATAGCTTTATTCGCGTTGTAGGTGCCGACCGCATTGTCGACGTCCTGTTGGGATACAGCATTGGTCTTCAAAAGTCCTTGATATCGCGTTTTGGTGATGGACGCCAATTCGAGATTTGCTTGAGCAGTCAGCAGGTTGCTACGGGCTTGCTGGAGTTGCTGATCGACCTCGGGCGTCTCGATCAGAGCAAGCAGTTGCCCCCGCTTCACATGCGCGCCGATGTCGAAATACCATTTCTTTAAATAACCATTCGTGCGAGCGTAGATGGGTGAACTGATGTATGGCTGCACGTTTCCAGGCAGGATGATTTCATCGGCCCGCGCAGTTGGTTTCGGCGAAACAACCGACACGGCCACCAGCGCCGCTTGAGCGGTCTCTGTGTTTAGGTTGGCGCGCGCTCGAACACGGGACAAGATGCCCGATATGAGAACGGCGGCAACCACGATCAACGCAATCGCCAGACTCAGCCAATGTTTGGCCGAACGCTCCCCTTTTTCCATACTTAATGGCGCCGTTTGACCACCGCTTCCGGTTGCATTATCACTTTGAGGCAACATAAATAACTCCTACCGCCTGGTGTCTACTGCACTTTTTCTGCCTCGGCCGAGTGGCGGCGTGAACTCCGAAGAACGCTGAAAAATGCTGGGACGAAGAACAGCGTCGAAACCGTCGCGAAAAGCAACCCACCGATGACCGCCCGGCCAAGGGGGGCGTTTTGTTCACCGCCATCGCCTAGTCCGAGAGCCATGGGCACCATGCCGATAATCATGGCCAAGGCGGTCATCAGCACAGGGCGAAAACGCGTAAATCCTGCTTCAAGCGCGGCGGCTAGCGAATCCATTCCTTCCGTCATTTTTTCTGTTGCGAAACTCACGACCAGGATGCTGTTCGAAGTGGCGACGCCCATACACATGATGGCTCCCATCAGCGCCGGCACGCTCAGAGTCGTGTGCGTTATAAACAGGAACCAGGCAATCCCAGCGAGTGCGGCAGGCAACGCGGAAATCATGATGAAAGGGTCCAGCCAGGATTGAAAGTTGACTACGATCAGCAGGTATACAAGCACGATCGAGAATGCCAGGCCGCTCAAAAGGCCGATGTAGGACGCTCGCATTGTCTGAACCTGACCACGGACAACGACTCGAGAACCCCGCGGCAATTGTTGGCGGGTGGCATCAATGATCTTGGTGATGTCTCCGGAGACGCCACCCAGGTCACGCCCCGTGGTCGCGCCAAAGATGTCAATCACTGGCGCTACGTTGTAGTGAGAAACTACGGCCATTCCGGCTGCCCGTTGCACTGACACCAGGCTTGCCATAATCGACGGAGATGCTGTTGGATCTGTGCCGGTGATCGGAATATTCTGCAAATTCTGCAATGTGTCCGCGCGGTACTGGGGCGTCTGGGTTGCGATCTGGTAACTGACGTGGTTCTTAGGATCGACCCAAAATGTCGGGGACGTTTGGAAGCTGCCACTCAGAGAAACCAGAAGATTTTGCGCAATGTCGTGCGCGGTAAAGCCAAGTTGTTCAGCTTTCGTACGCTCGACTCTGAGGTTCAGATATGGCTCATCGAAGGGCTGCTGGATTCGCAGATCAGCCGTTCCGGAGACATATCGCATTTTCGCGAGCAACGTGGCTGCGTAGCGCCGGTTTCCCTCCAAGTCGTTTCCCACGACTTGGACATCAATGGGAGCTGGTAATCCGAAATTCAGAATCTGGCTGACCATGTCAGCGGGCAAGAAAGCAAATGTAACGCCTGGGAACCGTTTCGGAAGGGCCAAGCGAAGCTGGTGAACATAGTTGTCTGTTGGATGGTGATTGGCGGCGAGCGTCACAAGAATGTCGGCATCCGATGTGCCAACCGGTGCCGAATTGCTGTAAGAGAGATTGATGCCGCTGTAGGGCAATCCGATGTTGTCAATGATGGTCTGGACTTCGTTCGCTGGAATCTGGCTTCGAATCGACTTCTCAACCAGATCGCACAGGTTGGCCGTTTCTTCAATGCGCATTCCGGTCGGAGCTCGTAGATGAAGCTTGAAAGTGCCGCTGTCCACGCTGGGGAAGAAGTCGCGGCCCAACCAAGGAATAAGAATTACCAGTGAGCCAAGGGAACTCGCGAAGAACGCTGTCAGGAAAGTCCGCCGATGATGGAGACAGCTCTGCAGCAACCCACGATAGGCCCGGCGGAATCTCTCGAAGGCAGCTTCAAAGTGCTTTTGAAGTTGTACCAGCGGATTGCGGGAGACCGCGCCTCCTGCTTCCTTTTTCTCGCCGCGCAAAAGGTACTTCGCCATGGTAGGCACGATCGTACGGGAGAGTAGATACGACGCCAACATGGCAAACACCACTGCTTCCGCGAGCGGCACGAAGAGATACCGTGCCACTCCACTCAGAAGAAACATAGGAGCAAACACAATGCAAATCGAAAGTGTGGATACGAAAGCAGGCGTTGCGATTTGCGACGCGCTGTCGAGGACAACGTCGTCCATATCCCTGTCAGGTTCTGCCTCGCGATTGCGATTAATGTTCTCGACTTCGACCGTGGCATCATCCACCAGGATGCCGACCGCCAGAGCGAGCCCCCCGAGCGTCATGATGTTGATCGTTTGCCCAATCGCGCTGAGCACAATGATCGACGTCAGGATTGCCAGAGGGATCGAGGTCGCGATGATCACAGTGCTTCGCCAACTGCCGAGAAACGTAAGAATCATGAAGGCAGTCAGGCATGCGGCAATAAGCGTCTCTCTAACAACGCCGCTGATCGCGCCACGAACAAAAATGGACTGATCCGCCAGGGGTGCAATTTGCAATTGGGGTGGAACTGTCGTCTTAATTTGAGGCAGTAGACCTTTGATGGCCGAAATCACATTTAGCGTGGACGCATTCCCCGCCTTTTGAATCGTTAGCAGTACTGAACGCTGCCCGTCGACGCGCACGATATTAGTCTGCGGGGGAAAACCATCGCGTACCCAGGCAACATCTTTCATGTAAATCGTCGTGCTGCCAATTGTCTTGATCGGGATTCGGTTCAAGTCCGCGATCGTTTGCGGTGCTGCGTTGGGAATCGAGACATCGTATTCCCGGGAGCCGATCTTGGATGTCCCGGTGGGCAGAATCAGATTTTGTACGCTGATCGCATTGACCACATCCAGCGCCGATAAGCCTTTCGACTGCAGGGCTGTCGTATTCAGATCCACCTGCACCTGGCGCTGTTTGCCACCGTAGGGATATGGCACCGACGCCCCGGGCACGGTGATGAGCTGCGTCCGGATGAAATTAAGGCCATAGTCATTGAGTTCTTGCTCTGACAGATTCTGGCCCGAGAGAGCCAACTGAAGTACCGGAACGCTCGAGGCGCTGTAGGCAAGAATGAGTGGCGGTGTCGATCCCGCCGGGAGCTGCCTGAGTTGCGTCTGGGAGATTGCTGTAATTTGTGCAATCCCCTGTTGAATGTTCGCGGTCGGCTGCAAGAACACCTTGACGACAGCTATTCCGTACAGCGACTGTGATTCGATGTGCTCGATGTTATCGACGGTAGTGGTAAGGGCACGCTCTGTTACGCTAACGATTCGGTCGCTCATATCCTGAGGGACGAGGCCGTTATAGCTCCAGATGATACTGACGACTGGAATATCAATATTCGGGAAAATGTCGGTTGGAGTGCGAACGATCGCGAGTCCACCCATAATCAGGATGAGTATCGACGCCACTACAAAGGTGTAGGGCCGGCGCAATGCTAGTCGAACAATCCACATAGAATTTTCTCTGGTCTGTCAGGCGCGGGACGGTTGTCGGTTCGCTAACCGCATTCTTGTCTAAGTTCGGCCCGATACGTTGCAATCCTCTGCCACGGTTCATGACCGTTGCCGCGCATAAAACTGATTCTTGTTGCTTATCTGTCTTCTCCAACAGGCAAAGCAGAATAGGTGAGCGCCGAATAGGCGCGTACATTACGGGACCGCCGCATAATCCGCCGCAGTTTCGCGCGCGCCCTTGCGAGCTGGGCCTTCACCGTTCCTTCCGGCTCGCGCAGAATGCGGGCTGCTTCTCTCGTGGTCAACCCATCCAGGTCACGCAGCTGGAATGCCTTGCGTAGCGGCGGCGAAAGCTCTGCTGCGAATTGCGTGAGACGCACACGCAGTTCCGACTTCTGGCACTCATCTTCAGGACTTGGTCTGCGATCGGCCAATCGTTCTGACCAGCAATATTCCCGCTCGCCCTGAGACCGCTCATCGAGTGACAAATGGGTCTGGCGTGGCCGCCTGCGCAGTTGCATCCGCGCACAATTGGTAACAATCGCTGTTAACCACGTCGACATTTGCGCCTGCCCCTTGAATTGGTCCAGGTGTTTATAAGCGGCCAAGAGTGCGTCCTGCACTGCGTCTTCAGCGTCGGCTGCATTGCCCAGCTGTCGATAGGCCACCCTCTGAAAAGACAGTCGATAGCGCGAGAGAACGTCCTGCATTTCCCGAGTTTCTTTTTCCTGGATGCGGACTTCGCCGCGCTGTTCGCGACCGACGTATGCCTCTGACGCTTGCATATCTCTGCCTCCCAGTCCCCAAGCACAAAATGCACGCCGATTTCCAATCGACTACCAGGTTGGCGAGCTGGCTTGTTTTCAGCCGGATGAGCCAAGTTGTGGTTTGCGAGCGGGTTATGAAACTCAATTCACGCGTCCTGCGGCTGACACGGCGTCCGCATTTGGACTGGGGCTCAGATTTCGACTGGGCAAGCCCTGGAACTCTGCCGAGGAAGGTCGCGCCTCGGCTTGAGCGCGTGTCGGGACGGCTCCGCGAAGAACCTTACCACCCGTGGAACTTCGCTTCTCCTTCCCGAAGAGCAGAAAGCGCGAGCCGCCTTGCGGTCCACAACTCAATTGTGCTTACGCAAACGACTGTGTGAATTTTGAACCAACCACCAGACTCTCTGATTGCGTTGTCGAAGACGACCAGCAATCGCCAGTGTCTGATTCAGCTTGCGACCACAGAAATGTCCAACGAACTATTCGCGAGCAGCGGGAGTTCGTCTTGGAATTTGGCTCGATACCCAGTACGGGCTGTGGTCAATTCGGTTAGCTTCATCGGCAATATCGTTGCAACGACCTGAGTGACAGCGACCACATGCCGACGCACGTGTCCAAGGGCGGTCGCCATTCGCCGCCGTTCGCCAACACGACACCGACAAACCGAGCACTCTTGAAACCGCAAGATTAGCTGGGGCCGTGTCTGATCGACGCCACTTCACTCTCACATGCGACTGGAATCACGCTTGCTAGGAATTGGAGAGAGGATAGGGCCGTGGTTAATGTTGCCATTGATGGTGTCGTTCGAGAAGCCCAACCCGGCGAGCTTCTCATCGATCTGATCAACCGCACTAGCGGGTCGGTTCCCCAGGTCTGCTACCACCCTCAACTCGGTCCGATTCAGACGTGCGACACGTGCATGGTTGAACCATCTTTGTGCTGGGCATCGCGGCTTTCTTCGGCGGTCTCTGGCTCAACCGCGTAGGACCAAGAGTCGTCGCCCTCACAGGCGGATTTCTGTATGGCCTCGGAGTTTTTCTGGCGAGCTTCTCCGACCACAAACTCAGCCGTCTGCCACTCATTGAGTGGCGCGCATATCGCTATCGCAATCTTTGTGCGTAGCGGAAGGAGGACAGGAGATGAAGTACAGGAAGTTGGGGAATACAGGACTCATCGTGAGCAGCGTGGCACTTGGCACCATGCAGTTCGGCGGCAAGATGAACATGGGAAACTTGGGGCAGGAGGACACTACGCGCATGGTGAAGCTAGCCCTGGACAGGGGAATTAACTTCATCGATACAGCAGACGTGTACAGCCTCGGGGAGAGCGAGACCCTGGTGGGTAATGCTTTGAAGGGCGTAAGGGATGAGATCGTCCTCGCCACCAAAGTCCGGCTCCCTATGAGCGAGAACTTCAACCGGAGCGGCGCGACCCGCGTCAACATTATGCGCGAAATGGAGGGCAGTCTCCGGCGGCTGCAGACTGATTACATCGATCTTTACCAGGTGCATGGATGGGACAGCAACACGCCGCTTGAAGAGACCTTGCGGACGCTCGACGATCTTGTGCGCCAGGGTAAGGTCCGCTATATCGGGCTGTCCAACTTCCTGTCATGGCAGGCGGCCACCGCGGTGATGCTGCAGGAGCGCCTGGGGTTGGAGAAATACGTAACCGCGCAGATGTACTACAGCCTCGTCGGCCGGGGTCTCGAATACGAGTTCCAATCGTTCGCCGAGTATCACAACATCGGTATCCTGGTCTGGAGCCCGCTTGCGGGCGGGTTTCTAGCAGGCAAGTACAGCCGCGCTAACCCTGCTCCTGCGGGCACACGCTTTGCCGAAGCAGGCTCGTTCGTGCCCTTTGACAAGGAGATGGGCTACCGCGTCGTGGAGGTGCTGAAGGAGGTTGCCGGTCGTTATGATGCGACCGCGGCCCGTGTGGCTCTCGCGTGGGTCCTGGGACGGGCGGCAGTCAGCAGCGTGATCGTCGCTGCCCGGAAGTCCGAGCAATTGGAAGATAACATCCGTGCGGTAGACCTTCGGCTCTCAGACGAGGACCTCCGCCTCCTGGACGCGGCGTCGGATCCGAGCGTTCCGTATCCGAAATGGATGGTCCTTCAACTCGACACCGCGGAAGATCCCCGTTCGAAGACCTTGCATCCCGAACGCTATGCGGATGGTGGGCCCTGGGCGGACCTCCGCCGGACTCAGTGGTCTGGATGAGAGCCCTACTCACGAACGACTGACTTCCGTATCTTGAAAGCGAAAGGCGAGGGTCTGGGTTGGGCAGCGTTTTTCCGGCCGAATCTCTTCGCTTCAGAAAAGCGCTCAAGCAGGCTCAACTGTCACGGCAGCTACAACATGTAAAATTCTCTTCGAGGGCAGATCTCAAGCTGTTCTTCGCAGGGGTTGCTTGAGACCAAGGCGAGACAGTGCCTCCTTGATTGCGTCGGCACTGCGCTGCAAACCTTGTCGCTCTGCGTCGCACATCTCGGGTTCGAGCACCCGACGCACGCCTTCCCGGCCCATGACACTCGGCAATGAAAGCGTAACGCCGAATGTGGAGTTGTAACAGCCGATAGGAATCACCGCCCCCTCATCGCGCAATACCATCTCCGTGAGTCGAGCGGAAACCATCCCTATGCCATACTGGCTGGCCCCAATACCTTCAATGATCGTGATGTTAGCGTAACGCACCTCACGTTCGAGTTCCTCACGTACCGTTTGTGGCGATGGGCTCTCCCCAAAGAGGTCCAATACCTTCCGACCACCCACTCGCGCTGATGACCACAGGAAAACCGACGAGACACCATGCTCACCTAAGACCATTGCCTCCACGGCCGACGCACTGACGTCAAGACGCTTCCCCAGGTGAAACCGGAACCGTAACGTGTCGAGAGATGTACCAGTGCTCAACACGCGCTCGTGGCCCAACAAACGCACTACGTCCGCCAGCGCATCGGGCGGATCGGTCACGACCAGAATCAGCGCATCAGGCGCGGAGTTGTGGATCTTCGGAACGATGTCCTGAAAGACTACAGCATTCGCCTCGAGCAACCGGAGCCTTCCGAGCGGATCGCTGCGATCGGTCGCGCCTCCACCTTTTTCGTTGACTCCGGCAGTGATCATCACCACCGACGAGCCTGCCAGATCGGAATAGTCGCCGTCGCGCACCGTAATCGGCGGCGACAGCACCGTGCCGTATTGAACGTCGGTCACGACGCCCCGAGCCCGTTTGCGGTCACGGTTGACCAGCACGACTTCCCGCGCACTTCCACGCGTAACTAATGACAAAAAACACGCGGAGCCGACCGCACCCGCTCCAACAATTCCGACCTTCATATCTGCCTCCTGGATACGGATCACGGTGCAATCGTGGCACCAAAACCTGAAACGCTGAAAACGCAGACAAACGTGGGACACAGCTTTACTGAAGAGCAAAAGTCGTTCTGCCAGCCTGTGATGGTGTCAAGCGGTCGACGGCCCTGGCCATCTTTCGACATCATCGACTTATCTTGTCCCAGTTAGGTTGAGAGTAGGAGTGTTGGATGCCGACGCCGGTTGGAACATCGAATGCTTCCACAAAATCGAGATGTCCTCAACCAACGGCATCACTCTTATGGAGGTGATATGACAATTCTTACTGCCGACCAAGTGAAACTTGGGTTCATCGGGATGGGCGCGATGGGAAGTCGAATGGCCCGTCGACTTCTTGATCACGGATACAATCTGATCGTCTACGATCGAAACCACAGCAAGGCAGCCAGTCTGTTGCCTTACGGAGCCTCGATCGCTGAGAATTTGGAGGCATTGGCAATTGGCGCTGAGGTCATTCTTTCCTGCCTGACCGACGACGAAGCAGTCCAAGGTATTTACACCGGCCCAAAAGGGGTCCTGGCCCTCGCACCAAGAGGTACGGTGGTGCTGGAGGCAAGTACGGTTTCGCCGAAGACGTCGCGTGCGCTACACGCACTGGGGGCTGACCACGGTATTAAGGTTATGGACGTTGCGATCTCGGGCAGTACTCTTGCAGTCGAGCGTGGCACCCTTGTTTTGCTGGTTGGTGGTAATGCTGAAGTGTTCCGGGAAGCAGAACCGATTTTTCGAGCGCTCGCAGTGCGACACTTCTTGATGGGACCATCCGGATCTGGAACAGGCATGAAGCTGGTGGTGAACACTCTCCTGGGAGTCGGCATGCAGGCAATCGCTGAGGCCGTCGCTCTCGGCGAGGCAGGTGGCCTCGATCGACAGAGGCTGCTCGAAGTACTAGCTCAGACCGCTGTGGTCGCACCGGCGCACGTGGGAAAGCTGGCGACAGCAGAACGCGAGGATTACAGTCCTCAGTTTGCCGTCGGATTGATGAACAAAGATTTTCGTTTGATCCTGGACGCCGCGGGTGCGCTGAGCCGGCCGATGCCTACTACGACTGCGGCCTTCCAAGTTAATTCGGAAGCCTTGAAGGCAGATCCCGAAGCAGACTTCTCTTCTGTCATTCGGCAGATGGAGAAGTTCGCTCGTGCCACGGTATCCAGCTAGCGCGGATGGTTACGGTCAAAAGCAATCACACATGGGACGTCGCTTTGCTGCGATCTTGTACATGCTCGCCTGGACATCATCCGGCGTCCTAACGTCGCGGTCTGAACTCGCGCTACCATTGATTTTAGGTGGAATACCGCTATTTGGAGTCTCACTAGCACCGGCATTGCTGCCCAATCAACGTTGAAACGCGAGCTGCTTCATTCCCGCTCCTGGATCCACAGGAATAGCTCCAGGGACAACCCAAGCCTGTAGCAGCACGATCAGGACAACAAAACCCAATAGGGCAATCGAATACTTGATTGTGTTGCGAAAGATGTCAGTTTCCCTGCCAACCAGGCCGGTTGCTGCGCACGCGATAGCAATGGATTGGGGCGAAATCAATTTAGCGGCGACGCCTCCGAACAGGTTCGCCGAGGTCGTGAGCACAGGGTTTATACCTGTCTCGGTGGCGGCGACTTGTTGCAGCTTGCCAAACAAGGCAGCAGATGACGTAACTGAGCCGGTCAAGAACACGCCTAACCATCCGATTACTGGCGAAACAATTGGAAACAGTTTGCCTGCGTAGGAAGCGGACGCCAAGCCAAGTGTGTAGGACATCCCGGAATAATTGGCCAAGTAACCGATTCCGACGACCGCGGCCAGGGTAACTAGTGCGTACCCCACTTCCTTGCAGGTTGCCCGGAAAACCTTCAGGCCACGCGACGGACTGATTCGCAAAATTGCCATGGTGGCGATGGCACAAATCAACATGGCAGTCCCGGGAGCTGTAAGGAAGTCCCACCGATAGCTCGCCGGATACATTGTTGGCACGTCCACTATTGGAGCTGTGCGGTAGACGATACCGTCGAGTCCCGGCCAGTGCGGGATGTTCAAAACCCAGTGAAGCTTATTTTGGACGAAGCGACTGAAGGCTGGCGTTCCCCAAAAACTCATGACCGATATGAGTAGTAAGTAAGGAGACCATGCCGTCAAGACTTGGCCGCGAGTGTAGCTGGTCTTTACAGGGTCAAGATTATTGGAATCGTAGTCAAACTGCCAAATCTGCTTTGGCCTCCAGAATTTCAGGAAAACAATGAGGCATACCATCGACACGAACGAAGAAATGATAGCCGGAAGTTCCACTCCAAGGTAATGGGACACTACAAAACACGTCACCGCGTAACTGAAGCCCGCCACCAACGCCGCCGGCCAGACCCCTATCGCCCGTTTGAAACCGGAGATCACTACTAATACCAAAAACGGTATGACGAGCGCGAGAATCGCCATGTCGGAACCGATTGTCTTCGTCATCAAGCCACCATTAATGTTTGTGACTGCAATCATCATGCTGGTCGGCACGCCTACCGGCCCAAAGGCAACTGGCGGAGTGTTCGCCACCAGGCATACAACAGCCGCTGTCAGAGGCTTGAAGCCCAGACCAATCAGCATGGCCGCTGCTACGGCGACTGGAGCTCCTTCCCCGGATACGCCTTCCAGGAAAGCAGAAAAGCAAAAGGCGATGAGTAGTGCCTGGAGGCGACGATCTTTTGAAAAGGAGGAAACAGAGCTCTGAATAGTTCCAGACTGTCCGGCTTCCACGGTCAAGTTGTAGAAGAAGACGGCAGTGAGGATGATCCAACCAATCGGCCACAAGCCACTTGCCATTCCTAGTAGTGATGCCGAGACTGCGGCCCGGCCCGGCATCCTATAAGCAATAACGGCCACCAGTAGCATTAGGAGCAAGGTCCAGCTTGCCGCGAGATAGCCTTTTATCCGCTTGTAGGCCAGCGCCCAAAAAAGAAAGAGGATGGGAAGGGCGGCAACGATTGCTGTGAGACTTAGGCTATGGCCGACAGCTGAATAGTTATGAAGCCAGTGCATTGGTGTGCCCACAGCTTTCCGTCGACCGATACCTTTGCGGTACGGATGGCGTGTGATTTCAACCCCACAGTCTTCTAGTGCACAACCCGTGCCAAAGATCGGGAAGAAAACTGCTTGATAAACCACTTCGTCGCCTGCGCCGAATTTCCGAGCAACACCCCGCGCCAGGGGAAGGACAACCCGAATGTCTGGAAGGCCGACCTCAGGCAAGAATGCGGCGAACTTAGGTCGCACGCCTGAGACGTCAACCAGTTTGGGAATGACCACGGGCCGACGGGTGTCCAAGGGCGGACGCAAACCTGGGACTGAGACTGAAACATTTCGATTGGAGCCGGGTCTGCCTTTCTCTACATTCAACCCCTTGCCACGATCATGGCACCGTTCAACTTTGGCATACGCAGTGCATGTGTATGGCTAGGGGTAGCCGCTAAAAGCATCCGCTGCCAGCGAAGAGTCCTGGACAGCCGCATTAAGTGAGCCACCCCTCAGAACCTATTCAATGAGCTAAAGGAGAAAATCATGAAGGCACAAAACACCCTATTCTTTTCGATCGCGACGCTCTTCGTATTAACAGCAGCGTCGTTCGCCCAGCAGGTAAAGACCGATTACGATCACAACGCAAATTTCGGACAATACAGGACGTTCTCTTGGGAGAAGGTCAAAACGCAAGATCCCCTGTTGGTTAATCGCATTAAGGACGCAGTGAATGGGGCTTTAACCGCCAAGGGCTGGACTCAGGTGGAGTCGGGTGGCGATGTCTGTATCTTGGCAATGGAGATCACGCAGAATCAACAGACTCTAAACACATTCTACGACGGCTTTGGAGGAGGTTGGCGTTGGAGAGGTCTCGGAGGGTTCGGGGATGCAACGACGACCACTGAAACCTACCAGGTTGGCACTCTGGTCCTCGATCTGTTCGACGCTAAGACCAAGACCCTGATCTGGCGAGGCTCGTCGAGCGACACACTTTCCAACAATGCCGATAGGAACACCAAGAATCTTGATAAGGGCGTGCAGAAGATGTTCGCGCATTTCCCTCCCGAGGCAAAGAAGTAACGCTCGGATGAATTCCAGATTTCTAGCGACAGTCGATCCGAAAACAACGTAACCAAGAGGTCGGCTAAGCAGGTCTGGCAGGACGCAGTTTTGTTGAGACTCCTCGGCAGTAAGAGTTAGTGTTTCGGTTTTCGAAGGGGCTGAAACTGTACAAGGAGGAAGAACATGAAGAAGCCATTGAGCTATCTGATGGGCATCTCATTCGTCGGATTGACTGTCTTCTCCGGGCTCGTTTGGGCAGTTGACCATGAAAAGGATGAAGATCGTCTCAGGAACAGCGGCACAGTGTTGAGGGAGATTCTCGATGTGCCAGACAACATCCCCCAAGACTTGCTCGACAAGGCCGATTGCGTGGTTGTCTTTCCATCGGTTTTGAAGGCTGCGTTCATTGTCGGTGCGAGCTATGGCCGAGGAGCGATGTCTTGTCGCAAAGGTGAAGACTTCAAGGGATCTTGGGGGGCGCCTACCATGATGGCTCTTGAAGGCGGCAGCTTTGGCTTCCAACTAGGTGGCGAGGCAACAGATTTTGTGTTGCTGGTAATGAACGAACGGGGTGCAAGCGGAATTCTCGCGAGCAAAGTGAAGCTTGGAGCAGATGCGTCGGTTGCCGCGGGCCCTGTCGGCCGCACTGCCTCGGCAGAAACAGACGCCACCCTGCGTGCGGACATCTTGAGCTATTCCCGCGCCCGGGGTGCGTTTGCAGGGGTGGCACTCGAGGGATCAACGATCCGACCTGATAATGGCGCCAATAAGCAGATTTACGGACGGGAAGTTCCAGCAGGACAGATCGTGCTCTCTGGGCACGTCGCTGCCCCGCTATCAGCTCAAAGCTTGATTTCGACACTGGATTCTAAGACTCCACGACATAAATCCTAGCCCAGGGAGAAGTAGGTTGGCAGGCCATGAGATGCGGTGTGCACGGGATGGGATGAAGAAACTTAGATTGTGAGATTTGGGCCGCTATTGGCCCAAGTTGATCCCTATGTCTCGAGCCTTGAGTTACGCTTGCCGCTACTGCTTGTCTTCGGGAGGGATAGGAAGCTTCTCCTCAATCCTCTGGATTTCCTTCGGCGCATGCTTTCGGAAAAGACGCATCTTATCGGGTGTGAATTCGCGGAGCAGGTCCCCTGTTACATCCGAGCTCAGGGCGCTACCAAACCGATTCATAGTCTCCCCGAAACTCCGGTCATGCCTTGGGTAGTAAGCGTTTTGTAGCGAACTGGCGAACAACGCGCCCAGAAACTCGGACGAGTTGAATATACTATCGCCGTGATCGCTCTTGGTGACCACCACTCTGCTTGCGGAATACCATGCCCGGGAAATCAGGCTTCGCTTGTGCGAAGGAAAATAACGAGGATCCTGATGCAAGATCGTTGACAAAAACCCTGGATGAATCTTCGCGACTCTGTATCCGCCAGGGTCGCACCAAATCGCTTCCCCCAACCCTGCATACCCCCTCCATAGTGGGGCACTGCCCCATAAGCGCTAACTTAAGGAACGGGTTTTGGTGTTCGTGGACCTATGCTTGGCTCATGCGCATCACCGGAGAAAACTGGAAAGTGCTCGCGTCGTTGTTTCCCGCAGGATGGCAGCAAATGGCTTGGCAGTCGGGTGCGTTCCAGCGATTGCGTGGGTTTCGGTCGCCTGACGTGCTGTTGCGCATGATACTGCTGCATGTGGCGAGGGGCTACTCGTTGCGGGAGACGGTTGTGCGCGCTAAGCTGGCGAACTGGACCGACATTTCGGATGTCGCCTTGCTCAAACGCCTGCGCAAAAGTGAGCAGTGGCTGCGTTCTTTGTGTATCGCACTGCTTCGGGAAAACGTCGCGTACCGGCTCGAAGAAGCTATCAGTCGGACGATCCGGATTGTGGATGGCACGATCGTCAAAGAACCTGGCAAGACGGGGAGCCAATGGAGGATTCTGTACAGCATCACACTGCCGAGTCTGGTATGTGACTTTTTCGAGGTGACGGCCACGATTGGCGAAGGCAGCGGAGAGTCATTGAACCGTCTGCCTGTCGGTCCGCAAGAACTTATTCTCGCGGATGCCGGCTACTGCTCAGTCGCTGGGATTGAGTATGTTTGGCAACATGGAGCTGATGTGTTGGTTCGCGTCAACCCTCAGAGCTTCGTGGCGTACTCTGCATACGGCAGACGTATCTCCCTCCTTCCGCGATTACGCACTTTGACCAAAGTGGGGCAGTTCGGCGAATGGCGGGTTGTCTTGCACGGTCGTGGTTCGGCATTTACGGGCCGGTTGTGCGCGGTTCGGAAAACCGAGTACGCGATTCAACAGGCGCATCGGCGCTTGCAGCGCAGAGCGAGTAAGAAGCAAATGATCACTAGGCCAGGAACACTCGAATTTGCTAAGTATGTGATCGTCTTTACGACCCGCTCCGGCGGTTCTACGGCGGAAGTTCTGAGATCATATCGTATGCGTTGGCAAATTGAGTTGGTGTTTAAGCGACTGAAGAGCCTGGCCCAACTGGGGCACGTGCCCAAGCATGACGACCGCAGTTCTCGCGCCTGGCTTTATGGGAAATTGCTTGTCACGCTCCTGGCACAAAAATTGATCCGCATCGGGCGCGATATTTCCCCCTCGGGCTAAGCACTCTCGGCGCGTGGGACCATGTAGTCCGTCACGTGAATTCAGTTTCGCGCTTCACCAGATCCAGCAAGCTATCGAACCGCACCTATCCTTGCAGGAAACGCTCTATTCGTGGAATCAGATTGCACAAGCTCTTGCGGAAAAGTCGCGCAACCGACTACTTCAATTGGCGAAATGGCATCCGACATGAACCTCGCTCCAAGACGGACCGATCGGAACGCCCTCGACCACGAAGCGGTGGAATTACGGGCGCGTGCGGGCATACGTTCGACACTCGGTAGGAGCTTTCAGGCCGACATGCGAGATCAGCTCATCATTCGCGACTACCTGGATCACCAGTACGCATCTGTTAGGCAAAAGAAACATCCGCCACTCTAGGGCACACTCTGCAGCATCACTCGTGGCTGTTCCGGCTGACCTTGTCGTTGCACTCCCAGCCAGCGCGCCTCACCGGACGCGAACAGTTCGGCGGGCGATCCCTGGCTGGTTGTGGAACCGAGCATCACGGAATAATGTCCCGTCTTGTTGGGTTGCACGTTCTGGGTTTCCACCCACAGCGGCACGCCACCCTGCTCTTCGCTATAAAGAGAGAACGTGACCCCCACGATGCCAGTCAGCGGCTTGCCATTCACGTCGGTCAAGACACCGCTGGAGTTCACCAGCGTCGGCACGATGGCGCTGCCCGACGCACCGGTTGGCTGTTGCTGTGCGAACAGAGAAACCGTGCTGGCCAGAAGCAACAAGCATGAAGACGCGAACTGAACAATGCGACTCATAAAGCTTCCGCGATTTCTGTGGCCAACTGCTGACATGCTTGGCGTACACGCCGCCGTTTCAGAATCTCGAAACCGTGTTGCTGAGACTCGCCACCCAGATGTGCGCCCCGTCGAAAGCAATTCCAAAGGGAAAGCTTCCGACCGCGAAGGTGCCGAGGTTGGCCCCGTCACTGGCCCTGAGGTCCGTGACATTGTTGCTGTTGAAATTCGTTACCCAGATGTTGGCCCCGTCAAAGGCGATTCCCTGAGGCAGACCTCCGACCGCGAAAGTGCCGAGGTTGGCCCCGTCGCTGGCCCGCAGCTCTGTGACGTTGTTACTCTCAGCGTTCGCCGCCCAGATGTTGGCGCCGTCGGACGCTACTGCAACGGGACCGCCTCCGACCGCGAAGTCTTGCCGATACCATTGGAGTAAGGCAGCTTTTTGTTGAATCAGGGAAACTCCGCCCGCAGGCCCCGGCGGTCCGGCTATCCCTTGGGGGCCTTGCGGTCCGGTTGCGCCCGTGTCGCCCTTCGGTCCCTGCGCTCCCGCTGGACCTGCCGCACCGGTTGCGCCTTGCGGCCCAGGCGGACCCTGCACTCCTTGCGTTCCCTGCGGTCCCGCCGACACTAGCACCAGCGAAAGTTGCGCGGTGTGGCTAGTCAGAAGGTTTTCCTTGCTGTCGAACGAAACCGAGATGGCACTGCCCGAACTCGGCACCAAGGCAATGCCGTTGTTCGCCAGCGTACCGTTCAACCAGGCCTGTACGGTCGAAGTCAGGTCCAGGGACAAGTACCCCGTGCTGTTAATCGAGACCGCGCTGAATAGCTGCGTGCCCAGCGCCGGAGCATTGTTGTAAGTAATCTTGCCCTCAGACCAAGATCCATTGACCTGATACACATCCATGGTGCCGGGAGTGAGCACGAAGTCGGTATAGAGAATCAGCGTGGCCTTCGACACGTTGGATCCGGTCACTCCCGAGCCCAGGTTGGCCAGACTGAACTTGATGTAAGTGTTCGATCCCGTGCAGACGAGCAACGCAATACTGCTGCCGAAGTTCTTGGTGGGATACGCCGACGATGTGTTGGCATCGTCAGTGACCACGGCCTGGCCGGAGGTCATAGCACCCAGGCAGAGAATCAGTAGAATGCATCTACAGAACCTTGACGCGAGTGGCATAACGACCTCCTACTCATCGTGAATTCAAGGAAAGACGGCTTACGAAAATCAGCTAGGTCCGTTCGACTGTCAGTTGCTAATTCCCTCGTCCATGTCCGGATTTCATGCGTCTGGCATGCTCGAGCATCCGTCGTGCTCGAGGTGAAATCGATGGGAGTGCCCTGTCTGCCTCAGATGGGCCGGCATTGTCAACGTCACTCTCTGGCTGCGGGGCGAGCAAAGCGGCATGGATATTTCCGCTGCTCACTTGAACGGCACACACCACGATTTCCCCTCTCGCATTCACATCAAATGCCACGATGAGGTGATACCCCGAATTACCAGGAATCAGAGTGTTGAGATCAATCCGCCCGCCGTTCTGCCACAAAAGCGCATGGTCTGGGGCATAGGACTCAATGAAGCCGACACCGGAATCGCCAACGATCTGTCCGTGGTTGTTCAGTGAGTTGGCCTCGCTATTGTCGTCACCCGCCGGCACACCCAGGTCCGTCAACACTCCTTCTTGCCAGAGAAAGGCATGGGCTACACCCCCTTCTTTGGGATCAGGGACAAGAATCCTGCCGACAACCTGGCTCTTATTGTTGATGTTGAAAGCAGCAGCAGGAACGCCGGGGGTAAGCGTTATGATTTCACCACGGTCCCAGAGTGTTCCGTAGTACGGTGGGAATCCCAGGATAGGATCGACCGCATCGCTTATGGTGTCGCCACCAACGATTTGGCCGTGGTCATTGATACCATTTCCAAAGCTGTTCGGACCGCCCAAGGTGCCTAAGTCGGTCATCACGCCACGGTCCCAAACGACACCATGAAACGTGCCCTCGGCGGTCGTAGAGCCGCCAACGATTTGGTGCTTGTCGTTGATCAGTTGGGCGTAACTGAAGCCGTCGGGACCGCCCAGCGTGCCGAGGTCAGTAATGCTGCCTTCGTCCCAGAGGACAGCATGAGATGTAGCCCCGCCAGAAACATCGGCATAGCCCACGATTTGCCCTTCCTCATTGCCGCCCAGGGCAAAGCTGTTGTTGCCTCCCAAAGTCCCTAGATCCTGCATCATGCCTTTGCTCCACAGGAATGCATGCTGAATTGGGTTGCCGGAGCCATCCACTTGGCCGGTTTCGGAATACCCGATCACGTCTCCTGAATTGGTTATCCAAATCGGAATGCTGTTCTTGCCTCCCAGCGTGCCGAGATCGGTGATGCCGTACCTGGCCTGCGCCACTGCGCTCGTCTGCATTGCCAAGCTGGAAAGCATGCAAACCAAAGCTAGCTGAAGGGCACTCTTGGTTCTAGTCCTCATATCTCCTCCTTCTCCGTTTAGGTGAACGCCGGAGACTATTTCCGGTTTACGCGACGCGCTTTTTCGGCGTGCTCTCAACTCTTAAAGTGCAATTCAGCGCAGAAGTGGCTCACGGTTATTGAAAGAAATTTCCAGGTCGACGGTAGGATCGACACTTACTGAATGAGGGCGGTGGGATTTACTGATTTACTTTGGAAATCCTTCGACAAGCCAGACGTTGCTGGCCGACACAACATCACCAAACGCAAGATAGCGCCCATCCGGGGATGGCTTTGCTCCTTCAACCTCCTTGGCCCCCTTGTACAAGACGCGATATTCGCCGTCGAGTGTGACGTGAAAGAGCGAGCTTCCAGTAAGAGCAAATGTTGTGGCAAAGAGGCTCTTCCCGTCGGCAGACCAAGAGAGAGTGGACAACTCTGTTACCCCCTTGAGAGGAATGTCGCGAGTGGCATTCGCCCTGAGTTCGCGAACATGAATCGAAGCCGAGCGCCATGTCAGCTCGGCATATGCGATTCGGGAACCATCGGGTGAAAGATCCCACGACAACCCGTTCGGATCATCTACTTCAATATGAAAGAGCTCAGACTTGCTAGCGGCGGGCAAGGGAGAAAAGGAGTAAAACACCACCTCATGTGGACCCGCTTCGCTCAGGACGCAGGAAGGACCCGACTGCGAAGGACAGCGGTAGGCAGGTTGACCGGTCATTGTCGGCATCACAACGCGGTAAGATGTTTGTGCGGAGCCAGGTAAGCCCTTAGCGTTCAACACCAGTTCGGAAGTCCCGCCTCCGACAGGCCTCCTCATCAGGCTCGCCGTGTTCGCCTGTGCCGCCGACCGCGGCCAAGCAAGATAAAGGACCCACTCCTTGTCCGGGCTCAGCACTGGCGCGCGGTTGTCATTCTGGTCTATGACTAGCGGCTCGGCGTTGGTTGAGTCAATGCGCTGCCTGAAAATATTCATATTCCCGGTGCGATCGGATTGGAATAACAGCGCCTTGCTATCGGCACTCCAACTGCCCGGCCACTCCACTCGATCCTCAGGACTGATTCGGCGCAGATGAGATAGGCTGCTGCCATGATCGGCCAACTCGCCGACGAAAATATTGCTTTGGTCCGTCTCTTTGGTTAGCGACAACAGCCTGCCATCCCGGCTCGCGCTCATGCCCTCGACGGAAAATCCTGCCCAGTTCGTGAGCCGACGGGCGTTCCCGACGGCCTTCATCTTTTTAGGATCCACGTCAATTTGCCACAGATTGGAGAATGGTTTGTCTGGGGCCTCCCACCTGTCCAGCGCGATTCTTGTGGGGGAGAGCCAGATATAGCTCCGCAAGTCTGGGTCTTTGAGAATAGTTGCCGTGCGCGCATCCTCCGGAAGGCGTGCTTCTAAAACAAGTGGATCAGTCTCGCCCGTTTTCCGTAGGTAAGTTAACCAGCGACCATCGGATGACCACGAGAGCCCCCAGCAATTCGAATATCCAGCGTGTCCCGCGAACTGAGGGCCACGTGGAGCCTCGACCAACGGCACTAGGTTTTCACCGTTGGGACCGATCTGCCAAAGCTTTTGCTCCCTCTCGAATACGATCCGTGATCCATCCGGCGAGAGTGCCGCTTGGCCGACATTGTCCTGAAGCTTCCTGATCTCGCCACCAATCGTCGCCAGCGTCCATATTCCCGTGACACCGGTTCCTCCAGGACCGCTAATAAGAAGTTTGGTTCCTCCCGGGAACCAGCTTAGGTTTGCTCACCGAAAGCACAGACCGGGAGGCACGGATATGTCATAGACCTCGCCTGTACCGAGTGCCCGGACGTGAACACCACGAAGATCTGTATATGCGACCTCTTTCCCGTCGTCTGAGATCGCCGCAAAGTAAACCGAATCATTAGTCGGATTGGAGGTTACTTGCCGCTGGACGATGTTAGGGGCGTCATTGACTGACCTCTTCGACAAGATTATCGCCATCACAATGCCCGCGGTGAGAGCCAGAGCGCAAGCCGTCACTACAAGCCGGGCTCTCCAGGCCGCACGCCGCTGCTTGGCCGTCCGGAATTCGTTCAGATCCGTCAGCAACTCTTCGGCAGACTGGTAGCGTGTCTTGCGCTCTTTTTCGAGGGCTTTCAGGATTATGCGTTCCAGGTCGCGGGGGACCGCAGCGTTCAGTACCGATGGCTTTGCCGGAGTTTCGTGCAAAATTGCATTGATCAGCTCTCCCGATGTTTGGCCGCGAAACGCTGGGCGGCCAGTCACCATTTCGTACAGCACGAGTCCAAATGAAAAGATGTCTGTACGAGCATCCACTTCTTCTCCCCGCGCCTGTTCCGGCGAAAGATAGGCAGGTGTCCCCACGAGTCTGCCAATTCGCGTTCGGGTAACCGCGCTTGCGATAATCTCGACTTCGGTTGATGTGGCGGTCGTGGCCGTGGAATGACTTTCCTCGACGAGCTTCGCCAGCCCGAAGTCAAGAATTTTGATTTGCCCATTTGTAGTCAGGAATATGTTTGCCGGTTTAATATCGCGATGAATAATCCCCTTCGCATGTGCTGCTTGGAGGGCGTCGCAGGTCTGCACAGCAAGGTCCACGAGCTCAGAAATCGGCACAGGTTTGCCGGACGTGCGCTCGTTTAGTGACAGCCCTTCCAGCAGCTCCATCACGAGGAATGGTCGCCCCCGATTATCGCCAATGTCATGTACTGTGCAGATACGGGGATGATTCAGAGCAGAGGCGGCGCGAGCTTCGCGCCGGAAACGATCAAGCGCCGCTGCATCGCCGGCCAGGATGCTTGGAAGGAATTTGATCGCGACATTCCGGTCGAGACGCGTGTCGCGGGCCTTGTAAACCTCTCCCATTCCACCCGCTCGCAGAAACTCCAGAATCGTATAAGGCCCGATCTGCTGGCCGGAAGGAACAGGCGTATCGGGCACTTGGTGTGGAACGGGTTCCAAGAATGTTAGCAGTGACTCGACTTGGCGGCGCATCTCCTCATCGCTACCACACATGCGTTCGAGGTACACGGCCCGCTCTCCGGGCTCTATCTCGGCGGCAGCGAGATAAAGCCTCTCGATTTCCGACCATCGTTCCTTCAACATGACGGCCGGTCCTCCATGCAAAAAAGTCGTAACAGTTTATGACTCGAAGTCTCACGGACTGCAACGACTGTGATAACCAAGATAAAATAGCCCCCTTGGCGTAAAACCACCAAGCAAATTCTTAGCGCCCACAGGTGCCGCCGACCTGATGTGATCTAACTTTCTAAAGTGCGATTGGGAGTAGAATTAGCTCACTAGTTTGAAAAAAAATTGGGGGCGAAAACGTCCGAGATACATACACCACGCCCATACTGGTAAGTATTTGGTTTTTCAATGAATTCACTTCGGCCCAGCAGAGTCGATATCTTTCGTTCCAAGAACTCGGGTTCGCCGTAGAGGCGCCGTGCCAGGGACCACATCCCAGCCTGTCAGCGAGCTACTGGCCAAATGGATGGCCGGAGACGAGGAATCGTTACAACGGTTGTTGCCGTTGGTTTACAACGAACTCCGTCGCCTAGCGCACAACCACCTTCGCAAGGAACGTCCTGACCACACTTTGCAGAGCACAGCTCTTGTGCATGAAGCCTATCTTTGCCTGATGAAACAGCCGCAGATGGACTTTGAAAACCGCGCTCATTTCTTTGCGGTTTGCTCTCAATTGATGCGGCAGATTCTGGTTCAGTACGCGCGCCGTCGAAACGCAGCGAAGCGGGACGGAGGGTACAAGCTTACGTTGGACGAATCCATTGCACCAGCCAGGAGCCGAAGTGTAAATCTCTTGGCGCTCGATGACGCTTTAAATCAACTGGCCAAGGTCGACTCGCAACAATGTCGAATCGTGGAGCTACGATTTTTCACCGGCCTTTCTATAGAGGAGACCTCGCAAGTCCTGGACGTATCGCCAGCCACAGTGAAGAGGGACTGGAACACTGCAAAACTTTGGTTGTACAACCAAATCCGTAGGACCGATCGCCATGAGGCCTGAACGCCAGCAGCGAATTGAGCAGTTGTATCACTCGGCGCTCAAGATCGAGGAAACCCCTCGGGCCGCTTTTCTGCAAGGTAACTGTGGGGGAGATGAGAGTCTGCGGCGGGAAGTTGAATCCTTGCTCGCTTTCCTCGAGTCCCCTGCGCTGGAATTGGCGGGGGGGTGGGGCCGGGTGCGGCGGAACGGACTCCGTTGCATCCTTCCACGGACGACGATCTTCAACTGATTGGTAAAACTATCTCGCACTACCGGGTTCTGGAGAAGCTCGGTGGCGGCGGAATGGGCGTCGTGTACAAGGCGCAAGATTTCAAGCTAGGGCGGTTTGTGGCGCTTAAATTTTTGCCGGAGGAACTTCTTCATGATCCTCGAGCCGTGCGGCAGCTAGAAGTGGAAGCACGAGCAGCGTCTGCTTTGAACCATCCCCATATTTGCACCGTTCACGACACAGATCAGTATGAAGGCCGACCTTTCATCGTCATGGAAATGTTAGAGGGCGAAACCCTGAAAGGTCACATCCGCTCCAGACCTCTCGACAAGCGCGACATCACCAGGATCGCAGTGCAAATCGCCGACGCACTGGAAGCCGCGCATGCCAAGGGCATCATTCACCGCGACATCAAGCCAGCAAATATTTTCATAACGGTGCGCAGCGAGATCAAAGTCCTGGACTTTGGTCTGGCGAAATTGTTGCCCTCTGACCTGGACTCAACCCTCAGCGCAAACTTTGTTGAGACTCGTGCATTTGTGGGAACGCTGGCATATATGGCACCCGAGCAGTTGCAGGCGCGAGAAACAGATGCGCGCACCGATATTTTTGCGCTCGGTATTGTGCTCTATGAAATGGCAACTGGTCGGCGCCCCTTTCAAGAAAAAGCTCCCACATCTTTAGCTGATGAAATCGTGCACAAGCAGCCATTGTCCCCACGTCGAATCAACCCAGCCACCCCGCGTGAATTGGAACAAATCATTCTCAAGTGTTTGCAGAAAGATGCTGCCAATCGCTACCAATCTGCGAAGGAACTGAAGGCCGATCTTGAACGAATTGCGACCGCGCAGCCCAGATATATGGCTGCTGCTGCGCTGCTCGCTGGGATGGTTCTGCTGGCACTAAGTTTGGGTTGGGTCGTGCATGAACGGCGGAGATCGCTGAGCGAAGGAGCGGCCGATATTCGCTCTGTGGCGGTCCTTCCCTTAGCGAACCTTTCCGGCGATCCTCAACAAGAGTACTTGGCCGATGGTGTGACGGAAGAACTGATCACAGATCTAGCAAAAGTCGGATCGCTAAAGGTTATCTCGCGCACCTCGGTCATGCGCTACAAGGGCACAAGTAAGACGCTGCCCGAGATCGGACGCGAGTTGAATGTGGACGCGGTAGTCGAAGGATCTGTACAACACTCCGGACAGCGGCTAAAGATCACAGCTCAGCTCATACGGGCGGCTACCGACCATCACTTGTGGGCTGAGGAGTATGAACGCGACGCACGCGACCTGTTCACGATGGAGGCGGCAGTTGCGCGCGACATCGCCAACGAGATCAGGGTCAAGCTGACGCCACAACAGGAAGCGCAACTGGTGAGTGCTCGCCAGGTGGAGCCGGAGCCGCACGAAGCTTATCTGAAAGGGCGCTTCCATTGGTACAAGCGGACCGAAAAAGATCTGCGGAAAGCTATTGAATACTTCAATGAAGCAGTTGCAAAGGATAGTCAATACGCTGCGGCCTACGATGGATTGGCTGACTGCTACCATGTGCTGAATCAATACGGCTCTTTTCCAACAGCCGAGGCGCGTTTAAAGGCTGGCGCAGCTGTAAGAAAGGCTTTAGAGATTGACCCATCCCTCGCTGAAGCCCACGCTACGCTCGGGTTGATGCGCCATGAGTTCGAGTGGGATTGGGAGGGTTCAGAGCGCGAGTTCAAACGTGCGATCGAGCTAAATCCGAACTATGCCACCGGCCACCACTGGTATTCCATGTTTCTCTCGCAAATGGGGCGCCCTGAGGAGGGGGTCGCGGAGGCGAGGCGCGCCCAGCAAGTTGATCCGCTATCACCGCGAGCCAATACAGTTCTCTGCTTGAATCTATATTTTGCGCGTCAATATGACAACGCCATCGAAGCAGCCCGCAGGGCATTCGAGCTTGATCCCGACTACATGCCGGCCCACTGGTGCACCGGGATGGCTTATGGACAAAAGGGCAATTTTACGGAGGCAATCGCTGAGCTTCAACGGGCGGTCGTTCTTTCCGGAGACAGCACCGAACTTCAGGCATGGCTGGCTTACACTTACGCGGTTGCCGGGAAGAGAGATGCACCACTCCGCATTCTTAGTCACGTCAGGAGCGTGGCAAAGCAGCAGTATGTGTCCCCATATCGGATTGCACAGATCTATACCGGGCTGGGAGACAAAGATCAAGCCTTTGAATGGTGGAACAAGGCGCGGGACGAGCATTCACAGTTCCTAATTTACTTTGCAGCCTGGCCTGCGAACGACAGCTTACGATCGGATCCGCGATACCGTCAACTTCTGCATAGCATGGGTTATCCGGGCACTTGACCCGGCGGATTGTGAGTACGAATTCCGGTCGTCTTCCCGATGGCTGGCACATATTGCCCTTCTAGGGCACCGTTGGTTCTGCTTGGGTGCTGGTTGATTCCAAGCTTAAGTTAGCGCTTATGGGGCACTGCCCCATTGCCCGGTCCCACGTCGCCTGAAAACCTGCGGACAGGAATGTGTATGGCGATTATGTGGTGGTGAGAAAGAGATCGAATTTGCAACGGGCAGATATGGGGGTGTAAGCGAGGGACTCAGTCGTCGGCGTAGCTTCTTTTCCCTTCACCGCAGGTTGGGGAATGGCGTCGGGTACACGTAGGCTGCATGGAGTGCTCCGTCGCCGATTCAACGATCCGCGCGGGACCGATGTTCGCGGGTCCTCCCAGATCACCTCGTGGGCAGCGACGGAGGAATTCGTGGGCGTTTAAGCCTGGGTAGATGACTGTGCGAGCGAGCGCCCCTGCGTCACTACGATTGGAATCATTGCGCGCAAGACGTGGGCTGTAGGCACTATTCCTCCAACCGTGTGCGCCGTCGGCACGGATCCAAAATTCTGGTAGACGGTCGGAATGCGATTGCCGCTGCGATCTCTGTTGCGCACGCCTGGTCCAACGGTCTCGACATGGCTTATCCCGGGCCGCAGGGTGGCCAACTTGGTGCCAATAGGCTTACCGGCAACATCGGCATGATTGTTGGGCTCAATCAATCCTCCCGGCTCGATGGAGACTGGGAAGGGCGGGCTAATGTCGAACAATTGCTGCCAACTCTCTTCCTTACTCACCTGTAAGGCCAGAAACAACGAAGCAATCCCCTTGCCAGGGATCGCGAGGAGTAAGTTCTTCCCTGCCGACCGCATCGTTGTATCTCGTTTACCAATCCCTGTCCGCATTCTCACAGCTTGACGGCATCCGGACGGCCGTCTCCGCCACCCCTCCAAATCGGACGATTGTTGGGCACGACGCGCAACTTGGCCGGCCGCCTAATGAATTGCCGTCGCTTCCGAATTGCGTTCATACAATCGGACGAACATTCGTTGTCCACCGTGCTCACGCCAACTGAACATGTCCCCTGAGTTGCACCGCTACGGAGACGTGCGCCCGACAGAGTGTCGGCTGTCGGACGCTCCCGGACACCCCGTCGGCTTTTCGACGGTGCCAGCGCTAGCTGCCTGGCGACATCCCGAACGGGCACATGAATAAAGGGGATTTCAAATGCGCGAACGCATGCCTCCGCGTTGGGAACGTTTGGAATCGCAAATGCACTCTTTGCTTGAGACCAAGCAACTAATCTGGCGTGCTAGTGCCGAGGACACGCTGTCCGATAAGGCTGAAGAGAACAAAAAGAACCTCGAGCAGCAGCGGCACGCGTGCACTTGAGAACGGGCCGCAAATGTTCGGAAGGTGTAGCCAAAGGTAAGCAATCTCGCTGGCGAACGATTGCCCGGGACTTGAAAGGACATTCAGATGCAAACACGCAAGCTTGGCAACTCTGACCTACCCATTACTCGAGTGGGCTACGGAGCCTGGGCCATCGGTGGGTCGGGCTGGCAGTTCGCCTGGGGATCGCAGGACGACAGCGAATCCATCGCCGCCATTCACCGCGCGCTCGAACTCGGCGTCAACTGGATCGACACGGCTGCCGTCTACGGACTGGGACATTCCGAAGAAGTGGTCGGCCGTGCTCTAAAGGAGTGGCACGGTCCGAGGCCTTACGTCTTTACCAAGTGTGGCCTGCGCGGGGATGCCACGGGTGAGGTGCAGAAAGTACTGAGCGGCAACTCTATCCGCGGCAAAGTCGAGGGCAGTCTACGCCGGCTTTCCGTCGACCTAATCGATCTTTATCAAATCCACTGGCCTCCCGATCCCGATTCCGCCGCACTGGAAGAGGGATGGTCCACGCTCGTCGACCTGAAGCGCGAAGGCAAGGTCCGCTGGATAGGTGCCTCCAACTTTAATGTCCAGCAATTGCAGCGCGCCCAGGCCATCGCTCCAGTGACCTCTCTGCAGCCCCAGTATTCTGTGGTGCATCACGAGATCGACGATGAAATCCTGCCTTACTGCCTGAGGGAAGGAATTGGGGTCATCGTTTATTCTCCGATGGCTTCTGGCCTCCTGACCGGCGCCATGACCCGCGAGCGCGCCGCCCGGCTACCCAAGGATGACTGGCGCCGAGGGCATCCCGATTTTACGGAACCAAACCTTTCTCACCATCTGGCGCTGGTCGAGCACATGCGAGAGATAGCCAACCGCCACAAACGCTCTGTCGGCGAAGTCGCGATTGCCTGGACGTTGCGCCATCCCGCCGTGAGCGGCGCGATCGTCGGGGCTCGCAATGCGCACCAGGCGGAGGGCGTCATGCGCGCAGGTGAGTTGCACCTCACCGAAGATGAAGTCAACGAGATCGAGGGCTTCGTCGAGACCGCGGCGTGAAGCATTGCCGGTTTGTGCCAGGACATTTTCATCGGGGTCTTCAAGGTGTGATTGAGTCAAAGAGGCGAACACAGTGAATGAAGACAAGACGTATCTGAATACAACTGCGACGGTAATCATCGACTTGCCGGAGCTCTTCGGCGACGACGCAGGTGCGAAATGCAAGCCGTGACTGGAGTCTTTCTGTCACAAAAAGATGCTGAAGAGGCCATCCGCAAGCTACTGGCGAGCGGCTTACCAGCTGAAGAGATCGCCCTGCTTACTCTCGGAATGCTTCGCGCGGCCGTTCTCGCCGCAGACGGCACTGGCGTTGGAACGGTTGCCGGCAACTCGTCGAAAGATTTCGTGACCCTGGGGCTTCCTGAAGATGAAATATTCGTCTATGAAGACGCACTTCGCCGGGGTCGGAGTGTGGTGATTGCTCTTGCCGAAGATGACGCTGCCGCAGCAGCCTTACGCAAATCACTTGAGGCAAAAGGAGCCCAAGCCATCGACGCCGCGCGGGAGCAGTGGCGGATCGGACTACGAAGAACCGAACAGGAGCACTATCTTAAGTCCGGGCGGGAGTTCGGAGACGACGAGAAATTCTACTTCTTGGGCTTCGAATCTGCTCTGCAGGCCCGAAATCGCTGCAAAGAGTTTGATCAGGTCGCGTCGGAGATGGCGAGCGCCCTGGACGAAATGCAGGGGCACTATCCCGGCGTCGCCGTAGAAGAGCCCTTTACGCGCGGGTATCAGAGAGGGCGGGAATATTACCAGCGCCTCTGCGACGAATCGAACACGGCGTGACTGCTGAACTTGGCCGTTGGACTGTAAGCCAGTCACTCTTGACGATTGGAAAATGAACTTGGGTTTTTCTGATTTCTCTGGCATCACCACCGGCTTATCTTGGCGCTGCCATTTCCGGACTGCAACTTAGTGAAGCTTCCCGCGTCCCCCTGGACAAACTGATGCCGACTACTTCAATAGGATCTTGGCCATCATGCCCTTGTCCTCGTGATTCAAGAGATGGCAATGGAATACTGACATTCCTTTGATGACAGGGTCGGTGAAGTCAAGGATGACATCAACCGAGCTGCGATAGGGAACATTCACGGTATCAAGCCACGCGGGATGCGACAGCGAGGCACCGTTTTCGGCATACGCCAGGAAGTGCACCTGGTGAATGTGGAAAGGGTGGAGCTCTGCGGTCTGGTTGACAATACGCCAATGCTGAAAAGTACCTACCTGAACGCTCGTCATCGGACTTGCGTCCGGAGCAAACTTGCGATCATTGATGTAGAAACCGTTTTTGTCTTCCGTGAACGTAACAGTGAAGTCTGGTGCCGTCTTCTCCAATCGCCCCATATCGCGCACCTTGTAGACGGGCCGGTGGTCATCGATAGTGAGTACTCGCTTAACCGTTGAATTTGAACCAAGTCGATCCGCACCGGGCTGCACCAAATCTGCGAGCACCATCTCAGGATTGGGATCTCCGTCCGGGCCGGTATCAACACAAAGCGTACGTAACGCGCTATGTGTTCCCGGCGGGGGGCCCGTGACGATCGCTTCGAGTCGGCCCGCTGGCGCCAGCAGCAGGTGATTGGCTATGCGGGTAGGCGCCTTAGGTTCGTGATACGCGAGGGGCATCCCATCGAGCGCCACAATTTCAAATGTCTGTCCGTCAAGTTGGAGGTCGAGATAGCGGTCCGGTGATGCGTTGACTATGCGCCAGAACTGCCGCTCCTTAGGCGCAATCTCGATTCGCGGTCGAACCACTCCGTTCACAGTAAAGATTTCCTCAATTCGCTCGCCTTCTCCCCCACAGCCCTTGGCTGGGATTTCGACAGCGCTCATGAGTGCAGGGGCATTCGGATCGTGCTCGATGGAGCGACCGCGCATTACGATCACCCGTTCACGAAGGCGTTCTACTTGCGGAACATAACGTTCCATTCCCTCGATTACGATAGCTCCTGACATTCCGTCCAGTACCTGCCGGTGGCTCTCACCATGGGGATGAGTGTGATACCAGAAGAGGCCCGGCGGATGATCGCGTGGAATCTCAACCGAGTAGTGCAACGCCTGGCCGGGCATGGCCAGCATTCCGAGCACGTCGTCCTGCGGGGAGTTTGGCGACACGGTGAGCCCATGAAAATGCAAATTCGTCATGTCCATGCAGGGATTCACCGCACACGTTTCCTGGGACTTGGCAGGAAGATCGTTGCTGTACGTGATTCTCAGAACATCGCCGGGGAAAGCCCGGATCACCGGGGCGACGGTCGCACCGTTGAAAGCGAAGGCATCCAGACCATTTTCATTCACTGCACTTAGCGAAAGAGACACGACATGATTTTTCGTCCGCACCTGTGGAGGCTCGGGTAACGGAACTGACTGGGCGCAGCCAATAGCCGGGAGAAGAATCTGCCAACCGATCAGGAGCAGGACGTTCAGACACTTTCCTGCCTTTCGCTTCGTTTCCAACAATTTCATCGCTTCCAGCTCAACCTGCTATTCATTCTGAGATCGTTCTGTTTTGTGGCCAAGCAACTACGGGTTGGCGTTGGTGCCGTTCGAAACAAAGCTCACGCGTCTCGCACAGCACGATATCCCATCCAACCCTTCGTACGCAGGTCGCGAACGCCCCCGGACGCGAGTCTCAATCTTACAGCCTGCCACGGACATTGACGCTGCTTGGTTCAGGAAGCCAGTTCGATAAACCCTCTGAGTTCCAGGTTTTCTTTCTCAGAAAATCGCAACGATGCCGCCTGTACGTTTTCCTCGAGATGAGCAATCGAAGAAGTCCCGGGGATGGGTAACATAACCGGGGATCGCTTCAACAACCATGCCAATGCGACCTGGATCGGCTTTACTTGGCGAGTCTTGGCGATCCGTTCCAGCACCTTGCCAGACGCACGCCCTGCCCCCAGTGGGAACCACGGTATGAACGCGATCCCATTGACCTCGCAATAGTCGACGACATTGTCCCATTCGCGGTCGGCGAAACTGTACCGATTCTGTACCGATACGATGGATACGATCTTCCGGGCGCGCTCGATGTGTTCCACGGTGACATTCGACAATCCGACTAACCGGATCTTTCCTTCTGATTGCATGTTGGCCAAGGTCTCAATCGATGCGTCAAGGGGCACCACCGGATCGGGAACGTGGAGCTGATAGACGTCGATCCGGTCAACGCGGAGTCTCTTAAGGCTGCCTTCCAGCGCCTGGCGCAAGTGCGCTGGGCTGGCGTCGTGGGTCCACTGATTCGGGCCGGGACGATTCCAGCCACCCTTCGTCGCGATGACAAGATCCTTGGGGTAAGGCGCCAACGCCTCGGCGATCAACTCTTCACTGGTATTGGGGCCATAGGAGTCAGCCGTGTCTATGAAGTTGACTCCCAGCTCGATGGCCCGGCGAAGGACAGCAATTGCGCCCGCGGGGTCCTTAGGTGGCCCCCAGATTCCGTCGCCTGTGAGGCGCATGGCCCCGAAGCCAAGACGGTTGACGGTGAGTTCGTCACCTAGAGATATTGTTCCGCTGCCAGCGGCCGACAAACTTGTTTTCTCACTCATATCATTCTCCTCATAATTTGCGTTATAAGACGTCGGGTACTATGTCACTCTGCGGTGTGCCAGCTCGAGTCCGGGCCGCGCTGTAAGTCTTTTGCGAGTGTCGTCGTTTTCGACCCGAGGTCCTTTTCATACGCGATGCCACCCCGGGTTACTACGAAGGTCATGACCCCGGAGGATTGGTATTCCGAGGGATACGCGACCAAACCCAAGCGCTTCGTCCCCGTTGCGGGCTTCTCTGTCACGATTCGGAAATAGTATCCGTGGAAAAGAGTGGATTCCTTGTTAGGGGTGTCTGCCCCTGCAGAGACCAGACTCTCGGCAAACTGCGTGATCGGATCGTAGCTGACTGCCTTTGCCGCACTCCCATTCTTTGCCATTGCAAATTCCTCACACACGCCAATTGCGGTCGCCTCGTTTTCTCCGATTCTGCGGAACCGGATCTCCTGCTTGCCAGTCTCGGAATCGAAGTGCCACGCACTATTTTTCGAAACCAACGGGATGGGGAAGGGCCAGTTTTCTGCGCCGATGTATAGAACTGTGCTTCCGTCGGGTTCTCGGACCAGGCGGTGCATCTCCTGATATTTCCGGCTGAACTGCTCCCGTTCGAGCTTGTCCTGAATTTCGTCGCTCGATGAGGTAATTTCCTTTCCTGCTCCGAGGATCGCTTCCAGGGCTTGCTCATCCCCTTTCTGTGCTGCTTCAAAGAGAGCATACGCGGCGTCGCCAGGGGATGCGAACGGCTTGGGCTGAGCGTTCTGGGCAAAGCCCGGGTTGGCGAAGCCCACCAGCAGACCCAGCAACAACAGAAAAAACATGGTGAAGGCAAACCCGCCGGCAGGTCTCACAGTAAATATCTCCAGTGTTTGAAGCTTCATATTGTTCGTGCGCATGACTTCTTTCTCCAATGTCATCGTTTGCGTTGGATAGTTGAACTGGATTAGCGGTGACCGCCGCCTCCGTGAAAGCCTCCGCCTCCGTGAAAGCCTCCGCCTCCGTGGAAACCTCCACC
>Ga0210409_10000916_pt1 | contig 41745 bp, 37 predicted proteins | sample IncBWH17MmetaG_FD_161649 | JGI IMG/M metagenome (GOLD analysis project Ga0210409, IMG submission 161649) | Forest soil microbial communities from Barre Woods Harvard Forest LTER site, Petersham, Massachusetts, United States - Inc-BW-H-17-M | ecosystem: Environmental > Terrestrial > Soil >... | reverse complement strand
TAAGGGTGAGCGAGTTGATCAGTCTAAATGAGTTCATGAGACGCGCTATTCACGCTTTGCTGATTTCCTGTTTTCTTTCCGCGTCCCTGCTGGCTCAGTCCGGTGAAGTCAGTCTGCGCGGCCAGGTGACGGACCAATCTGGCGCGGTTGTCGCCGGCATCCCGGTCACGCTCGTCGCGCCCGGCGGAGATGTCCGGGAGGCGAAAACCGAGGAGTCCGAGGGGCGTTATGTCTTCAGGGATCTACCCGCAGGCACCTACACTCTGCGCGTCCGTGTAAAAGGATTTGCTGAAATTGAAATGCCCGGCGTAGTGATCGCGCGCGGCCAGCCTCAGGTCATAAATCTTCAACTGAACGTAGTGATGGAGCAGCAGGAGGTCACGGTAAAGGAGGAAGAAGCCCCCACGGTTAGCCTCAGTTCGGCGAACAATGCCAGTGCAGTGACCTTGCAGGGCGCTGACTTGGAGGCGCTGTCCGACGACCCGACCGACCTTGAGGCCGATTTGCAGGCGCTCGCCGGCCCATCGGCGGGCCCCAGCGGCGGGGCCATGTTTGTCAACGGATTCAGCGGGGGAAATCTTCCGGCGAAAGAGTCCATTCGGGAGATTCGCATCAACCAGAATCCGTTTTCGCCGGAGTATGACACCCTGGGCTATGGTCGCATCGAGATTTTCACAAAACCCGGGTCGGAAAAATACCATGGCACGGCCGACTACAGCTTTGGGAAGGACTTTTGGAATTCACGGAACCCATATTCCTCCCAGAAGGCGCCGTTCATGCTGAACGAAATTGAGGGCAATGCCGGCGGCCCGCTGGGCAAGCGCGCTTCTTTTGCCGTCGAATGGCAACGGAACATGGTCGACAATGGGTCCATCTCCAATGGTTTCACTCTCGACCCACTGACGCTCGCCGCCATCCCTTTCAACTCCGTGCTTACGACGCCGCAGCGATTCACGCGGCTCAATCCGCGCGTGGACTATCAGCTCAATTCCAACAATACGCTGGTGATTGCATACGATTTTACGCATTCGGATATCCGCGATGGCGGCATTGGCGGCTTCAATCTGATCTCCCAAGGGTATCACGTGGCCTATACCGATCAGACCGTGCAAATGACCGAAACCGCCGTGCTGGGCAGAAATATCAATGAAACGCGCTTTCAATATTTCCGTACTGCGAATCAGACGCTGCCCAATAGTTTCAGTCCAGAGGACCAGGTGCTCGGTTCGTTCATAGGGGGAGGCTCGCAGAGCGGGCAGTCCTACGATACGCAGAACAACTTCGAGCTGCAAAACTATACGTCGCTAGTCCGCAGCAGGCACACCTTCCGGTTCGGTGTCCGCTTGCGCGGGCAAATGGATAACAGCATTACCCGGCAGAATTTCAGCGGCAGGTTCACTTTTGGAGGCGGCCTTGCCCCGGAGCTGGATTCCAACAACCAACTTGTTCTCGATGGGTCCGGGAATCCCGTGCTCATTTCTATCAAGTCCATCGAAAGGTACCGCCGTACTCAATTGTTTCAGCAGATGGGTGATTCGGCGCCAAAGATACGAACCTTGGGCGGCGGAGCTACACAGTTCAGCCTCGATACTGGCGTCCCAAACCTTTCGGAGAGCGAGGTGGACGTCGGGGTGTTCGCCGGCGACGAATGGCAGGTGCGTTCGAACGTAACCCTGGATCTTGGATTCAGGTATGAGACCCAGAGCTATATCCACGACTGGCGGGATTTCGCGCCCCGCGTGGCGATATCCTGGGCTCCCGGTGGGGGTACGGGCAACTCTCGCGCTAAGACCGTGTTGCGCGCCGGCTTTGGCATTTTCTACGCCCGCTTCCCTCTCTCGGACATCATCACCGCGGAACGCTACAACGGAATCATTCAGCAACAATTCGTGGTCGCCAATCCGGATTTTTACCCCACGATTCCCTCCACAGCCATGCTTGCATCGCTGGGGTACCAGTCCAGCGAAGCTGTGAGTTCCAGCCTTCGCGCCCCCTATTTTATGCAATCCGCTTTAACTCTGGAGCGACAGTTGTCGGCAAGCACCGCTTTCGCGGTCACCTACACCAATTCCCACGGGGTGCACCTGTTCCGCTCCGAGGACATCAATTCCCCGCTCCCGGGAACTTACAATGCGAACGTGCCAAACAGCGGCACATTCCCGCTCGGGCATCCAGGCCCCGTGTTCAGGATGGAGTCGTCGGGCATTTACAACCAGAACCAGGTCGTCGCCAACGTCAATACGAGGCTAAAACAAGGAGTTTCACTGTTCGCATTCTATGTGCTTAATCGCGCGATGAGCAATACGGATGGCATCGACACGGTGCCGGCAAATCCATATAACTTTGGTGGCGAGTACGGCCCGGCGGCAACCGACGTGCGCCATCGAGTAACCTTTGGCGGCTCTATCAGTGCGAGGTGGAATGTACGCATCAGCCCATTTGTAGTGGTCCAATCCGGCGCGCCCTTTGACGTCACCGCTGGCAGCGATCTCTACGGCACAACGTTATTCAACGGACGCCCCGGCATTGCCACCGATCCCAACAAACCTGGCTTGATTCAGACACAATACGGACTGCTGGACCCGAACCCTTCACCGGGCGAAATAATTCTGGGCCGAAATTACGGGCGCGGGCCAAGTCTGTTGCGGGTGAACCTCCGAGTTGCTAAGGCCATAGGATTCGGTCCAGTGATCGGAGGTGGCGCCGAGCAACGCCCTAGTGTTGGCGCAGGGGGCGCCACCACAGCGCAGGCTTCCGGCAGGGGTTTAGGCGGGATCATCGGGGCGCCCAAGACGGTCCACCGATATAACATGATCATCGCGATGTCTATCCAAAACCTGCTGAATCACAACAATCCCGGACCGATCACCGGCGATATCACTTCGCCCCTGTTTGGCTTTTCCAACAAGATCGCCGGTGGACCCAATGGCGAGGGGTTTTTTGAAACCGCGAACAACCGCCGGCTGGAGATGCAGATTCGATTTACGTTTTAGTTATATCTATATAGTTAATTATCTGCACGACGAGCCGGGTCCACCGGCAACTCAAAAAGGAGAACGTTCATGCGATTGACTGGCGGGAAAATGAGAATTTGCATAGCCGTCATTTTGACCTTCTGCGCGGGGTTTGTTTCGATGATCGGGGCACAGCAACCGTCGAAGGAGTATGTCAATCGCCAGGCGCCCATGATGCACATGTCGGGCCTGCTGAGGCTGCTTGAAACCATTCCTTTGCCGACCGAAGGTTACATGGACCACCTCAGCTATGACCTGAAAAATCAGCATCTGTTTCTTTCCGCGGAAAACAACAAAGAGATTGTTGTCGTGGACATGAAAGAGGGAAAGGTGATCCATGAAACCAAGGTTGGCGGAAATCCTCGCAAACCATTCTTTGATCCATCTACGAATGAACTTTGGGTGGATCTGGGAGACAACACCGTTGTTGCCCTGAACGGAGCTACTTTTGAGATCGTCAAGACGATCGAGCTGACGGGTGGGAAGAACGATCCGGGAAGGGACCCCGATAATGCGGCCTTTGACGCCGCCAAGGGATTGTATTACGTCGCGGTGAGGACCAGGGACGAGGGGAGTAAGGAAGGCTCCATCGAGATTGTGGACACCAAGGCGGCCAAACTTATCGGCCATATCAAGATGGAGGGCCAAGAACCCGCGGGCATCGTGCTGGACGCTGCGGCAAATCGTTTATACGCAGGGATGGGAGATGTAGTAAATGGGGAGAGCGTCGTCAAAGTTGTCGACACCGAGAAGCGCTCGATTGTGGCCGCATGGTCCACCGCCGGAGGCCCCCAGCCCCACGTCGCGGGGCTCGACGCGGCTCATCATCGTTTGTTTATGGGCAGCCGACTGGGAGGCGGACACAACGTCGATCCCGGGAAGTTGGTCATCATGAATACGGACACGGGAAAAGTGGTTCAAACACTGGACGCCACCGGGGGCGGTGACGAAATCTTTTTTGACGCGCCGTCACAACGGATTTACTTTTCAGGTAGCACTGGCACACTCGCCGTGTTTCATGAGGATGATCCGGACCATTTCCATTTACTCGGAAAAGTGCCAACCGGGGCAATCGCCAAGTCCGGGATCTGGATTCCCGAACTGAAACGATACTACGCGGCTGTCCCGAAGCACCTCGTTCAGTTGATCCCCACAACTCGATATGGCGCGCGCGACTGGATAACCGAAGAAGCCCATCTAATGGTTTTCGAAGAGATCCCCTGAGGCGTGCAAAACAGCAGCCAGCCTTCAGCAGATTCGGGGCAGTCTCCAAGAACTGTTATGCAACGACTGTCCCGCCATCCAGCGGCTCCACATGTCGGTCCTCTGGATCGCGGAAAGCCTCACCCGCCTCGGATGCGTCATAAACACCGCCTTTTGGAGAAAAGATTTATTGCAGATGGTGTTGCATCAACCGGTCGAGCCGGCAGGGATTGTCGGAACGTGGCCCATACCGCTGCACCCAAAAATCTGGCTGGAGCATTGCATATTGACGCGGGTGGGTGTACGTTATCGGCCGACTGGGAAGTCAAGATGGAAATTCCGGCCAAAGGTATGTTGTGCATACTGCGCCCGGAGTTTCAAGAATATTTTCAGATCTACCAAATCGCATCAGGTTTGGGACGCGTCAAACGCATGTCGCGCCGGAATCTCGAGGACAAATCATGAAGCGCAATCTCTTGATTGGTGGGGCATTACTGGCAGTAGTTGTCGCATTGGGATTTGGGTCTGCCGCCCTGCAGAAGAGGGCCGCAGTGCAGGCCGCCGGTGTGCAGGCGCCGACGTTTGAAGTGGAACCCCTGTGGCCGAAGCCGATGCCGAATCATTGGGTGATCGGAATGACGATTGGTGTATCGGTTGATGCCCAGGATAATGTCTGGATCATCCATCGCGGCGGCTCGCTCGAGGCGAAGGAAACATATGGCAACACGAATCCGCCCGGCGCGGATTGCTGCGTGACCGCACCCCCAGTTCTCGAATTCGATAAGGCAGGCAACCTCATTGGACATTGGGGCGGACCGGGCAAGGGCTACAATTGGCCCAACTCCAACCACGGAATAACAGTCGACTACAAGGGCAATGTGTGGATTGGCGGGAATGGCCGCACCATAGATCCCAAAATGCAAGAAACCGGGGCCAGCACAGTGCCGGAAGCAAGTCAACCGGGCGCCTATGCGGACAATCAAATCCTGAAGTTCACTCAGGACGGAAAATTCCTGATGCAAATCGGGCATCCGTTCAAAAGCAAAGGCAGCAACGACACCGAAAACCTGAAAGGCCCGGCGAAAATGTTCATTGATCCGAAGACGAATGAACTGTACGTCGCCGATGGATATGGCAACAAGCGCGTCATCGTGTTCGACGCCGATACCGGGCAGTACAAGCGGCATTGGGGCGCCTACGGGCACAAGCCGGACGACACCGATCCCGGGAATTACAACCCGGACGCGCCAATCGATCAGCAGTTCCGCAGCCCGGTGCACTGCGCGCAACTCGCGAACGATGATCTGCTGTATGTCTGTGACCGGGTGAATGATCGTATCCAGGTATTCAAGAAGGACGGGACGTTTGTCAAAGAACAGATCATCGAGAAAAGGACGCTGGGAGACGGATCAGTTTGGGACATTGCCTTTTCGCGGGATCCGGAACAAAAGTACATCTATCTCGCCGATGGGGCCAACGAAAAAGTGCACATCCTGTTGCGCGATACACTTCAGATTTTGACGAGTTTCGGAGATGGCGGACGACAGCCGGGTCAATTCTACGCCGTGCATAGTATTGCCACGGATTCGAAAGGCAACATTTATACGACTGAAACCTACCGTGGGCAGCGCTTACAGAAGTTCGTTTACAAGGGGCTGGGCCCGGTCACGAAAGAAGAGCAAGGCGTTCTCTGGCCCAAAAAGTAGACAGGCGTTTAGAAGCTTTCTTCTGAAAGGCTCCAAAACGCCATTCACGAACGGAGATAGTTTTCTCAAGTACCGAAAAACAGGACGATTGCAATGTGGTTTTCGGTTTCCGGTAAACCAAGCATTCACGCCTTGCCTCCGATACCGGCGACCTTTTGCGCGGCCTTCATCACGGTTTTCTTCATGCGGTTTTCTCCGGCCCAGTACAAACTGATCTCGTGTCCATCAGGATCATTCACATAAGCGTGCCGCCAGCCCCAGGGCATCATTCGGGGCATTTGGGTGATGTAGAAGCCCTTTTGCTGGAGCTTGCGGCAGAAACCGTCTAAATCGGGGACTTCGAAGTACAGTCGCACGCCATCGCTCGAAACGGAGACGTCCGGACCGGCTTGATGCAGAGCAATCGTACCATCGCCACCGGGCGCGCGCATTCGCGCGTACACCGGCGTACCCTCGTAGCGAAAATCTTCGATGAGCTTGAATCCAAGCAAATCGCGGTAGAACCGGAAACCGCGCTCGACGTCCTTCACATAAATCATGGCGTGGTTGAAAGTAAGCTTCCCGGCATTATCGGAGGTGATGGAAGTCTTGGTCCCTGTCCGCCCGGACCGCTTAGCAGCAAGTGTCTTTGCGGAGCGCGGTCCTCCAGAGTTCTTCGCAGAGACTTTCCTTGATTTTGGCTTGGTCATAGATTCGTCCGTTGATGCCACCCGACCGAACGGCGCAAGTATTGCCGTAGAACCAGCAACTGTCAATCTGCGCCGGGCAATCTGGACTACTTCTAATCCTCAAACTCTTTGGTCTCTTCGCGTTTGACGTCGGCGCAACAATGCGTGAAGGTCGAACATTATTCGTGGCGAGATTCTCTACGACGGCGGAGTGAAGGTGAAGAATTCCCACATCTTCGGCGCAGCGGCGGCCATTCCGGGCAGCGTTTTCACTCCCAAACCTTCGAGCATGAGCCGAAGAACGCTTTCATGCTGATAAAATGTGGAGGACATGTACCCGGGCTTTGCGAACGGGCTGATGATGACGGCTGCAACTCGACCGCCGCCATTCGCATTGTCGGTATCTGACTCATCGAAGACAATTACGAGCAGTCCATCTTTATGGAACTGTGGACTTTTGATCAATGGATCGATATTGGATTTCATCCAATTGTCCGCCACGTTCAGGCCGCAATCGTGGGCGTCGTTACACCCGTTTGGAGTAATGAAGCCATAATTGGGCAGAGCGTTGTTGGCCAAGTCTGCCGCCAACTGCGTGAAGGGCACGATTCTGGGCAACTGGCTCGCAACCTGGGCGTCAGCCATATACGGCAGCGGCACATGGTGCGCATAGTATTGCCCGCCACAACATGTCGAGTCGTCGCCAAGATAACCCACCGATGGAATGGACTCCGCGTACTGCTTCCAGCTGATTCCGGAGGCGATCAACTCGCGTACCACATTGTCCACGGAGACAGGGAAGGTCCGCGGAGTTTGAGAATCGTCGTCCGTCAGGACTTGACCGGCCGTCAACATCAGGTAGTTGCCGATCGACGGGTGTGTATTGGCATAGTATTGCGTTGCCAGACCATACTGATTCGCCAGACCATTCAGATATGGCATTGCGGAACTTCCGATTACGTTGGAGTAATTCGCGTTCTCCTCAACCAAAATGAAAACATGTCCGAACGGCGCGGTGGACGAAAGCGTCCCGGAAGGCGGCGCGGAAGTAACGGCACATCCCGCACAAACTAGCGTGAGAGTCCATATGATGTACACCCAAAGCACGAAGCCTGACTGCAAGCCGAAAAGAGACCTCGTCGTGTATGGTCCGTATGGTTTGGGAACGCTTCGGAACATGGAGCACACTAGTTTACCTGTACTGGAATCCCAGCCCAAATCCCGAAAAACTGCCTTCTCGGAATTTGGCAGGATTCGCATCCAACGGAAAATCCCACTTTTGGATAGAAAAGCCCAAGGATTCAGTGCCGGTGCACAAGGAAGAGCCAGGAGACGGACGGGAATGACCGCTTCCAGCGCGGAGGAAGCTTGCAGTTAGGCAAGGATTGACGCCCAGCAAGTCGTTCCGGAACGCCTCGAATTGCCGTTTACGTTTGTGCGACGAGTTGCTCCTTTCCCGACTCCTTGTGATTCAGTGCGTAGAGGGCAAGTTCCAGGCGGTTTGATGTCCCAAGTTTGTTGAAAATTCGGAAAAGATAATTGCGAACGGTGTGCTCACTCAAGTTGAGTTCGCGGGAAATATCGCGGTTCGTTCGTCCTTGCGCGACAAGATCGACAAGGCTTTGCTCCCTCCTGGTCAGCAAAGTATTGCCTTTCGCATCGGTAATGGCCGGTGAATTCCCACCCGCGATGGACTCAACCAGGCATTGAAGCTGTTCATTGCCGGCCCAAATCTGGCCGGTGCTGACTTTTTGGATGGCCTGGCATAGTTCGCCAAATGTCCCGTCGCGGGGGAACACCCCCAGTGCTCCAGACCGAAACGCTTCCACAACAGCGCCGCGTTCGGGCGAATCAATCAATATTAGAATGCGAGCCTCTTCATGCGCCGCATGAAGTTCACGAGCCACGCTGATGCCGCTGGAATTGCCATCTTTCAAGTGCGAACTGATAATGCACACGTGCGGCTTTTTCGCCGCGTAAGTTTTCAGGATTTGGTCCGAGTCGGTGGCGCAGGCTACCACCGATAAACGCCGGCGGTAACGGCAAAGAGCTGCGGTCATCAATTCACAACTCAGGCGGCAAGTCTCGGCAACCAAGACTTGAATTAAGAATCCGTTGGCCTTTCTTGTTCGCATCACTCCACCTTCCATCCCCCACCCCGGCGCTGCCTTAGGTTCGATTGCCTGTCCGATTTGCGTTTTACAAGCACTGATTTCAGCCTTTGATTTACATTTTTTTATCGCCACGATCCTCACAAATAAATTCAGATTAATAGTTATAACTAATCTGTTTTCCGTGTTATCGGCAGAACTATGTAATTTTGCTTGGGGAAAAGGTGAATAGGCTCCTGGCCCTCCGGGTAAGAAATTGAGTTTTCGAGCGCGGACTGGGAATACGGTCAACGAAACGGGGCTGGGCAATCCGATTGCGGTCTTCCTGCCAGTGAATTCTAATCCAAACACGTCACTCGGACAATCATATTCAAGAATCGGCCAAGTGCGGGCTAAACCTCTTCACGACGTATGCGATGCGAGAGCCTGCTTGTCCGTTGCCCTGGCATGATATGCAAGCCGGAAGATTTCTACCTTCCGGCTAACTGCGCCATCATGTGCGGGCACAACCCCGCCCGCGTCGTATTTACCTTAGATAGAGAGACGTTTGTCCTCAATCGCATGTAGAGATTCTTGTTCAGCTTGTTTGACGCCAAGGCAGGCGCATCATTTCCGGGAAGCATGTACTCGGCATAGAGGACATTTCACGCGCTCAAACGATAGAAACAAACCGCTCCGCTGGTTGTGACATTGCGCTTCTTGTGGGTTTCGCGCCCGCCAATTAGGATCGCGGCGAGTGAGGACTCATCGAGGCCATGAAACTATACACAGCGCCTTGTGATGCCGTCGCATCAGACGGCGCCTTCGAAGTGGAAACAACTGCCGACGTGCGGCACCAGATCCGCTACCCGTTGCGCGCTCCAGTCTCCTTTACGTGGTTCAGCAGAGAAGGAGAAACGCGAGAGGCAAAAGGCAACAGCCGCAACATCGGAGAAGGGGGCGCGTACGTCCTGACCAGGAACTGTCCTCCTGTGGGCGCCCAAATTATTTTGGTTTTTCGATTTCCTTATCAAACGGATTGTGGACTCTCTCATCGTTTGGAGATGAGCGGCCAGGTGGTTCGCGCTGAGTTCCTCCCAAGCGGCAAAGGTATGTGGGGATTTGCGGTCGCCTCAACATGGACGATGTTGCAGGAAACCGAAGATTCAAATCAAGGATCGAGGGATACGGCCTAGCTGAATTGCATTCAGACTGTCGGAATCCGTCGAGAGTTTGGGCGGGGTACACGCTACAGAGAAGTTGCCGGACCCGCCTGGGCTCAAAATTCAATGAGGCGAGATCCACGAAGACTCACTGAAAGCAGCAAATTGTGAGTCACGGGGCGAAGCTTTATGCCAAATTCCATGGAAACCGGCAGCACAACTCTCGAACAGACTCCCCGGTGGTTTGCAGTGCACACGCGTCACCAGCACGAGCAATCGGTCGCCAGGGCCCTCTCCAGCAAGGGATTTTCAGTGTTTCTGCCCACATACGACGCCGTTCACCGATGGACGGACAGAAAGAAATACGTCAAGTTGCCCCTTTTCCCAGGATATCTCTTTTTTGCGAACGAAATCGGCCGCCAGATTCATGTTCTCAGCATACCCGGGGTTAACGCGATCATTAAAACAGGAAACGTCCCTGCGGAAATCTCCAATGACGAAATCATAGCGATCCGCCGGATGGTGGAAAGCACACTGCGCGTGGAACCCCATCCTTTCATAAATGAAGGGGATCTCGTAAGGATTAAGGCGGGACCGCTCGCGGGTCTTGAGGGAATTGTATCTCGCAAGAAGGACGCCCTGCGTTTGGTTCTCTCGATACGAATCCTTGGCCAATCAGCGGCGGTGGAGATTGACGGTTGTGTCGTGGAGCGTCTGGGCGCACACCGGCCGGAGGTTCCGCGGCCCCTTGGCAAGATTTCGCCGCAATGCGACAGCCACGCATTCTGAGGCTTCCATGCGTTCACTCCAATGATAGGAGAACCTTCTGATTCATAGTAGCGATTGCCGGATCGGAATAAACCATGTTCCTCGAATTCTATAAACTTCGCGAACAACCTTTTGGCGTCACTCCAGACCCGCGATTCCTTTACTTTGGGACCACGCACAGGGAAGCGCTTGCGTCCCTGCTCTACGCCGTCGAAACCAAGCGCGGATTTTCAGCTCTGGTCGCCGATCCGGGCATGGGAAAAACTTCTTTGCTGTTTCGAATGCTGGAGTCACTCCGCAATTCGGCCCGGACGGCCTTTCTGTTCCAAACCGAAGGCGACTCACATGAACTTCTGCGCAATTTGCTGCATGACCTCGGGATCAAGGCCCCCAGCCACGATCCGGGCGCCATGCACGAGGCACTCAACGAAGGGTTGCTTCTGGAATTGAATGTGGGAAAGCAAGTCGTCGTGGTGATTGACGAGGCTCAGAACCTGGACGAGAAAGTACTCGAGACCGTCCGTCTGCTCTCGAATTTTGAAACTTCCACCCAAAAGCTAATGCACATCGTTCTTGCGGGACAGCCGGGCCTCGCGGCGAAACTATCCGACAAAGGAATGACGCAACTTCGCCAGCGCGTCTCCACTATCCTCCGCCTGGAGCCGTTCCGCCGCGATGATACCGCCAAATATATCGAGCACCGGCTTCGTGCAGCGGGCCACCAAGGCCCTTCCATTTTCACTGCCGATGCGCTGGACATGATCGCGCGAATCAGCCAGGGAATTCCTAGAAATATAAACAGCATGTGTTTCCAGGCGCTGTCGATTGGTTTCGCGACTCAATCGAAACAGATTGGCACAGAAATTTTGCATGAAGTCGCTTCCGATCTGGATTTTGCGCCCAGGCGGAACCTTCGAGGAGCCGCCCGGCAATTGGCACTGCGGCCCCGGCGAGCGGTTGATCCGCCCGCAATCCGCAACAACACCGGACCCGCCGTTTGGGAATATGCGGCCTCTCTGCCGCTGCGCTCTTCCCGCATCAAATGGATGGCTGCCATAGCCTGTTTTGTTATTGTGCCCATTTCGGTCATCGCTCTTAGTGACTCTAAACTTGGTTTTACTGATACCCTGCCGGGCCGCGCTTCGGAGCAGGTTGTCAACGCCGTATTGAGTTCCAGGGATCCCAACGCCGACTTTGTTCCGCCATGGCCGGACAAGCTCAAGCCACCGCAACCGCCGCCGGCAGCCGAGGCGCCGGGCAAACCCTCCACAACATCTTCATCCGCGAATTTGGACAGTCCGGATTCACCGAGCGCCCGCGAGACCAACGACGAGGCCGCCGAAACAACTCGCGCGCAATCAACTGCGGCAGCTCGAAATTACACGCCTGCCTCCGAGGTTAAAAAAGATAAATCGTTCCACAACAATCGCAATGAAGCTAGCCATTACCGGGGTGGGCAATCCGGCGCCCCTAAGAGGGTGCAAGTTCTCCGCTCCGAAACTCTTTTCCAATTCGCGCTCGAACTTTACGGACAATCGAACTGGAAAATCGTCGAAGCCATCTGTGCGGCGAACCCGCAAGTTCATGGACCGTTTTCCGTGCTTTCTCCAGGACAATGGATTCAGCTTCCTAGCGACCTCGTGACAGTGACGGCGAATGACAATTCGCGGGCATCGTTCGAGCGATCCCACTAGGGGACACGAAATGGCGTTTTTGGGAGGTTGAAATGAAAGTGAATCAGGCGGTTGGAATTGGCGCAATCAGTCTGGTGGGGGTTTTTCTCTGCGTCGCTCCAAACTGCGTATCCGCTCAGTCAGCCAAAGTGCTCTCCGCCTCTACCGCTCCCGCGAAGCCAGGGAATCCACCCGATTCGCAGCCGAATGTGGGCGAGCCTCAACTGCAGCGGCGCAATCCTCGCTACAAGATCCAACACAGTGACACGTTGTCGATTGCGTTTCCATTATCTCCTGAATTCGATCAGCCGAAAGCGGTGGTGCAACCGGACGGCTACATCAATTTGCAAGGCGCCGGAAGCGTGCATATTGAAGGATTAACGGTGCCGGAAGTTGTCGAAGCGCTAAAAAGGGCCTATGCCGGAGTCCTGCATGATCCAATCATCGACGTGGACCTCGTCGATTTTCAAAAGCCGTATTTTATGGTTTCCGGCCAGGTGGGCAAGCCCGGCGAATACGAACTGCGCCACGAAACAACCGTTGCGGAAGCCATTGCCATGGCGGGCGGTTTCGCGCCCACGGCAAAAACGCAAGTCTTCTTCTTCCACCGCGTCTCACCGGATTGGGTCGAAGTCAAAAAGTTTAACGTCAATGACATCATGCACGGAAAGAACGTTAACGAAGACCCCAGACTCTCGCCCGGCGACATGATCATCGTCCCGGAGAAGTTCATTACCAAATTCCGCAAATATATTCCGTACGGCGTGGGAACTGGATTCGGCTTCTACTGATTGCTCCCGGGGCTGAGCTCCCGTCATAACCATGGAGACACCATGAACAAACCTATTCCTCCGAAACGAATCGACGATTCCTTGCCGGAGTTCACTCTGCGGGACATCCTATCGCCTATCTTCCGCCACAAGCGGCTGGTCCTCGGTGTCTTCAGCCTCGTGTTCCTGCTTGCGATTCTGTTCGCGTGGCTCTTCGTGGCGAATTACTACGCGACCTCCGTTCAGATTTTGGTCCAGCAAGACAGGTCCGACCCCGCCATAACCACGGGGCAAAACGCGGCCGTTCAAACCGGCAGGGAAATTACCACCGATCAAATGACTTCTGAAATTGCGCTGCTTCAGGGACGGGACATGCTTCGTTCCGTGGTAACCACTTGCGGGTTGGTGGAAAAGGGTCACTGGTCACTTTCCGACCTCTTTCTTCCGCAAGATCCGGTGCAAAGAAAAGCCGCTAAAGTGGAGCGGGCTACCACGGGACTTGGCAAAGCCCTGAAAATAAACACGGAAAAAACCTCCCACGTGATTGAAGTAAAGTATGGCGCCTTTGGTAATCCTCAAATTCCCTCGTGCGTGCTCCAGAATTTGAGCCAACTTTATCTTGCCAAGCGCCTGCAACTGCGGCGTCCACCGGGAGCTACCGAATTTTTCACCCAGCAAACGGAAGAGTATAAGCAGGCTCTTGCGAACGACGAAGCCCAACTCACGACATTCAGCCGCAAAGAAGGCGTCTCCGCCCCCGATGTGCTGCGCACCAACATGGCCACGAACGTTGCCAACGCCGACGCGGCTCTCTATCAGGCTCACCAGGCTATAGCTGCGGACGAGCAACGCATCAAGAACGATGAAGCGCAATTCGGAACGACCACGCCCAGGATCCTGACCCAACAAAGCACGAACGCCGACAGCACGTTGCTTGAAAATCTGCAAGCCAATTTGCTGGCTGCCCAGGTCAAACGGACGCAGCTCATGCTCAAATTCGAGCCGACCTACCCGGCAGTGCGGGAAGTGGACCAGGAAATCGCGGAAACCCAGGACGCCATCAAGAAAGCCGAAAGCATGAAATACGTAAACGAAACCACGGACCGCGACAATACTTACGAGTTTCTGCGGGAGGACATTGCCAAAACAAAGTCGGACCTGGCGTCTCAACAAGCGACGGCCAGCGAACTTCTAGCCAGCATCCAAAAAATGAAAATGCAAATGGTCGATCTGGATGGAAAGGCCGTGACGCAAGAGGCGCTGCTCCGGGAACAAAAGGCGGACGAAACCAACTACTTGCTTTACCTCAGCAAACGAGAGCAGGAGCGCTCCGCGGACGCCCTGGATCAAAGAGGAATCGCGGATGTGGCGATTGCGGTCCCCCCCATGGTTCCAGTGCTCCCCGCATTCAGCCCGCTGCTGGCCCTGATGGCCGGGTTTGTTTTTGCGATAGTCGTTAGTTTGGCGTCCGGCTACATCGCCGAATACCTGGACGATTCGTTCCAAACCCCAAGGGAAGTCGCAGAAGCGCTGAACATGCCGGTACTTGCGTCGGTTCCGAGACAAGCTGCGTAGTGAGGCTTAATAAGAGAAATCGCTCCAGGGTCGCAGATGAATTTCAGCCCGGCAAAATGATATGGACACGCCAATCACTTCTCAGAACAACAATTCATCCACGAACCACGCGACCACGAATGCAATCGCAGTTGAGAAAGGAAAGCCGTGAGTAAAAATTTCGAGTTGATGCAGCGTGCTGGAAGGCTCCTGGAGATTGAACTTCCACGCTCCGTGGAACCGGCCAGCCCGTCGCCTGCCCCTTCAATTTCTTTGCCTTATACACCCGATCTCGGTCCGGCTATGGCTCCGGCATTGGGTCCGCAACTGGCCGAAAAGTGGAAGGCCAGGCGGCCCTCCCGTCGCATGACTGTCAATCAAATTGCCAGCGAGGAGTCGCATAGGCTGGTGGAGCATGTTTTTCTGGCGCAAACGGAAGAGCCGCCCCGCGTGGTTGTGTTCGCAGGGATCGACCATGGCAATGGGTGCAGCAGAATTTGCGCCCAAACTGCGGAGGCCCTCCAGCAGAACTTGGCGGGAACGATTTGCCTCGTCGAAGCGAACTTCCGCTCTCCCTCATTGCCCAAATTGTACGGCATGAAGAACCACTTCGGACTAACCGACGCCCTACTGGGCGAGGGCCCGATTCGATCCTTCGCAAAGCCTTTGAAGGACAATTTCTGTTTGATGTCCTCCGGCTCGCTCGTGGTGGACTCCCACGGCCTCCTGAATTCCGACCGGCTCAGAGACCGTTTCGATGAGCTGCGAAATGAATTTGACTATGTCGTCGTGGACGCGCCGCCGCTGACCCGGTATTCCGACGCAATTACCCTGGGAAAACTCGCGGATGGCTTTGTGCTGGTTCTGGAGGCGAATGCCACGCGGCGGGAGGCCGCTGTCCGGGCATCCGAACATTTGCGTACGTCTCAAATTCACATTCTGGGCGCTGTTCTGAACAAACGCACATTTCCGATTCCCGGGCCGTTGTACCGGCTCCTATAAGGCTGCCGCAAGCCGGCGGCGCGCTTCCAGGCTGTACTTAGTCCGCATTTCCGTAATCGCAAGCTCTGTAAAAAAAGTATTGAGAATCTCCCGATTGAAAATTCCCTGCGTTTTTACACTGAACGCCTGATTTGAAAATCAATTTGTTTCGGATTACCGCTGGAAACCCCGCCCATTCCCTCCGATTTGCCTGACGTATGGCGAGTGAGTTGTGAGAGATCATCCATGGAAGAACGCCGACAACGCTTCCTGATAAATTTGCTCAAGATCTTTGACCTTGTGCTGGTGACGCTTTCGTTTGGCGCAGCTTCAATTCTGGCCGCCTATTCCGACAACCGCGTTTCCATCGCCGAGTTTTTGTCCCTTCGAGTCAAAATCTCCAACTGCGTCATATTTGTGGCGTTCCTGATCGTTTGGCATCTCCTGCTTCGATCCTACGGTCTGTATCGCTCTAAGAGTGTTCCAACGCGAGAGGCGGACATTCTCGAGGCCATGAAAGCGATCGCGCTTTCCACCGTTTGTCTCGGCGCGGGTGCGGTATTCTTTCACATCCGATTGGTGACACCGCTTTTCCTGCTTTTGTTTTGGTCCTTCGGAACCTTTTTGGTGGCCGTTTCGCGCATCTCCCTTCGCCGGACTCTTGACCAAGTCTTGCAGCGGGGCCGCAATCTGCGCTACGTCCTCATTGTGGGGACTAATCCTCGCGCCGTGGAATTCGCCAGAAGAATAAAAGCCGAGCCGGAAAGGGGATATCGCGTTCTGGGCTTCGTGGACGATGATTGGGTCATGATCGGGGAACATGAAAAAAGCGGGTACGCTCTCGTTTGCGATACCCATGGGCTGCCCGAGTTTCTTCGACGAAATGTAGTGGACGAAGTAGCGATGTACCTGCCGCTGCGGTCGAATTATGAGCGAGCTTCCAAGGTCGCCGAACTCTGCGAGCAGAACGGAATTCTGATCCGCTTCGACGGGGACATCTTCAGCCTCAAAAAGGCGCATTCAAGCACGGAGGAATTTGCCGGCCAGCCGTATGTGACCGCCTCGACCGCGGCACGCGATTGGTGGCCGCTGACAATCAAAAGGACACTCGACATCCTGTTCTCTATTATTTTGCTGATACTCTTCTCCCCCGTCTTTCTGCTGGCCGCCATGCTTATCTATTCCACATCGGAAGGCCCGATATTTTACCTGCAGGAGCGTGTGGGACTGAACAAGCGCAGATTTCGAATGTACAAATTCCGGACCATGGTCCGCAATGCGGAGAAACTGATGGACCGCTTGGAAAGCCTGAATGAAGCATCGGGCCCGGTATTCAAAATCAAGAACGACCCGCGAATTACACAAGTCGGAAAGATATTGCGGCGGACCAGCGTTGACGAGTTGCCGCAGTTGCTCAACGTACTAAAGGGGGAAATGAGCCTTGTCGGCCCACGGCCGCTCCCGGTTCGTGACTACGAAGGGTTCAACGCGGATTGGCAGCGGCGTCGCTTCAGCGTCCGTCCGGGCATTACCTGTCTTTGGCAGATCGCGGGCCGCAATTCAATTCCGTTCGAGCAATGGATGCGGCTCGATCTTCAATATGTGGACGAATGGTCGCTGTGGCTCGATCTGAAAATTCTGGCCCGAACGATTCCGGCGGTGGTCAAAGGAGTTGGCGCGGCGTAACCCGGCCTCGGCGATAAATCATGGTAAATCAGGACGAACCTTTTGAAATCTTGAGAAAACGATTTCTTTCTCGCCATGTTTAACCTTTCGCTGAAAAACGGACTGGTCCGCAATACGATTTGGATGTTTCTCGGCCAGGGGCTGCGACTCGTCATCCAGGCGCTGTATTTTGTCGAGATTGCCCGGTCGCTGGGCGCGGCCAACTACGGCGCGTTCATCGGCGTTGTGGCCCTGGTGGGGATCGCATTTCCTTTCGGAGCGCTGGGCAGCGGCAATCTTCTGGTCAAAAATGTGGCGCGCGATCGGGCCACCTTTCCGATCTACTGGGGCCGAGCACTCGCCGTGACCGGCGCATCCAGCTCCCTTTTTTTTGTTGTGTTGGCCACTCTGTCTCATATCGTCTTGCCGGCGGCAATTCCGCTGCGGCTGGTGCTATTGGTGGCCGGGGCGGATCTGTTCGGCTTGAATATCATCACGGTGTGCGGGCAAGCGTTTCAAGCCTTCGAGCAACTGAACTGGACAGCAGTAATTAATGTGCTGATCAGCTTCACGCGCCTGATTGGCGCGGTCATTCTGATCCGAATCCACGCGCACCCCTCGGCCTTGCAGTGGGGGTATGTCTACTTCCTAAGCACGGCCGCGGTTGCCGCAACCGCGCTCGCGCTGGTCTGGATCAAACTCGGCCCGCCCAGATTTGCGGGTCTTTTTCCGGGCGCTGAGGCGCGCGAAGGCATTTACTTTTCGGTAAGTCTAAGCGCGCAGACAATCTACAACGATATTGACAAAACCATGCTGGCGCGCCTGAGCACGCTTGACGCTACAGGCATCTTTGGCGCGGCCTACCGTCTGATCGACGTATGTTTCGTGCCGGTTTCGGCGCTCTTATGGTCAGCCTATCCAAATTTCTTTCGTGCCGGAACGACCGGAATTTCAGGCAGTTTCGGTTACGCCAAGCCGCTGCTTCTGCGCACCTTGGCTTACTCCTCTATTGTCTGCATCTTTATCCTGCTTTCAGCCGGATTTGTGCCTCGCGTGATCGGATCGGAGTATGCGCGCACTGCCGAAGCCCTTCGCTGGCTCGCCCCGTTGCCCATACTAAAGGGCTTGCACTACTTCCTTTCGGACTCCCTCACCGGCGCCGGTCACCAGGGACTCCGGACAGCCATTCAATCTTGCGTGGCGGCATTCAACATTCTGATCAATCTATGGATTATTCCCGCCTACTCCTGGCGCGGAGCGGCATGGTCAAGTGTCGCCTCAGACGCGTTGCTCGTCTGCGGAGCCGGCGCGGCTGTCTTAATTCTGTCCCGCAGGTCGCGTGTGAGGTTGACTCAGGCTCCGAATGCAATCGAATTTTTGCCTGGCGATTGAAGTATCTGAATTACACGAATGTCCTGGCTCGCCTCACAGTTCTCCGGGAGCGAGCCAAAGAAAAGACTCTATGGCGCGGCTTCCAATTGCACGAAGTTCCGTTGAAAACGCAATATTCGTCGCTGTTGCGCTCGTTCTTTCCAGTGCGCTGGTTCGTGTGCTTTCGACCGGGAACACCGATCTCGTCACTGCCGGAGACCGTCGTTTTGAATTCGTTCTTGGCCTTCTTTACTTCTCCGCCCTCTTGATCGGCTCGGCGAATCTGAAACGAACGGTTCTTTCCGGCTTGCATACGCCGGCGCTCATAGCCCTGCTGCTGCTGGCCAGCGTCTCGTGCATGTGGGCTGAACTTCCGGGCCTGGTGTTGCGGAGAACGGTTGGTCTTGCCGGCGCGACCCTCTTTGGACTGGTTCTGGCGTCGCGCCTGGATTTTGCGGATCAGTTGGCGCTCCTGCGTCGAGTCGTCAGAATTGTTACAACGCTGACATTTGCAGCGTGGGCGGTAAGTCCCCTCGTTGGATCCAACCTTGTTACCGGAGAATCGACAACAATCAACGGGTATCAGGTTCAAATCGAGGCTGGAGCGTGGCGAGGAATCTTCGTTCACAAAAATGACTTGGGCGCAATGATGGCGCTTGCCATCCTGGTTGAATGGCATTTGCCGGCTGACACGACATTATCCAAAGTGGCGAAGGCGCTGTGGGTGTCCGCCTACACCCTGTTGCTGTTATTTTCACATTCGGTAACATCACTCGTCTCGGTTGGGCTGGCGATTTTGCTCATGTTCACATTCAAGACGTTTCGTCACCAGTATCGAGTCATTGTGCCAGTGCTGCTGTTGTTGACAATCTTTTCGGGAACTTTGATCGCGCTGAATGCGACCTCGGTGACAGGCGCACTGGGACGTTCAGAGGATTTATCGGGACGCGCCGATCTTTGGCGCTGGGTCGTGGTTATGATCCTAAAAAAGCCATTCCTGGGTTACGGCTTTTCCGGATTCTGGAAAGGGGCATCGGATCAATCTGCTCTCGTGGAGTCTCGCATCGGCTGGTCCCCTGTTTACGCCCACAATGGATATTTAGAAATCCTGCTGAGCCTTGGCATCGCGGGATTGCTTCTATTTTTATGGTTCGCCGGGACAGGCATAACGCGCGCCGTGGTCCGTGCCAAGGCGGCCCAATCGGTCCAGGATCTTTGGCCGCTGGCCTTCCTTACTTTCTTCCTGATTCATAACCTCGGCGAATGCACTATCCTTTGGCAGAACTCGCTGGAATGGGCGATCTGCGTTGCCACCGTAGTCGGCGCCGATCCACGGCTGCATCCATGCTTTGACGCCACTTCTGCCACGGACGACCTCCTGCTTGATGCAACACCCGAGTATTCCTAAATGCGATCCGTCCATAGGCACAATCAAAAAAAAGCGCGTGTTGGAATTTGCATCGCAACGTTCCAGCGGCGCGAATTGTTGCGACAACTTCTTTCCGGACTCTCGCGGCTGAGCTTTGACCGAATGCCAATTCCCGATATCCTCGTCGTGGTCGTCGATAACGATCCGGCCAGGAGCGCAGCTGATATTTGTGACGCTGTTTTGCTCCCCTGGCCGAGCAAATACGTCGTCGAATCCCGCCGGGGAATTGCGCAGGCCAGGAACCGGGCAATACTGGAGGCAGAGAATCCCGATTATTTTGTGTTCATAGATGATGACGAAGTGCCGGCGCCGAATTGGTTGGATGAATTGCTATGGACCCGGGCGTGCTTCGAGGCGGACGTTGTCTGCGGACCCGTTTTGCCTCGCTTCGACGCCGCCGCGCCGGATTGGATGATAACCGGGCAATTTTTCAGCAGGCATAGCAATACAAGCGGGCAAATCGCCGAGAATTGTGGCGCTGGCAATGTGCTCATCAGCCGCAAAGTTATGGCTGCGGTGTGCGCCTTTGACGAACGGTTCGCTTTGACCGGCGCGGAGGACACGCACTTCTTCCTGCGAGTCCGGCAGGCGGGCTTTGAGATTATTTGCTCCGGTGGCGGCGTCGTATATGAAGCAGTTCCGTCTTCGCGTGCCAGCCTGCGTTGGATTCTGCGGCGCGCGTATCAATCCGGCAATTCCTGGGTTCTTTGCGAGTCGTCTCTGGATCGGAGGATTTCTACTCGAATCGCGCGAATTCTCAAAGCGAGCGGCCGGATTCTTCAAGGCGCGATGAGCGCCTGCCTCTCGCCCGTTTTTGGAAAAGCTGCCTTCGCCCATGCTCTTTCGAACCTTTTTCTCGGAGTGGGGATGTTGGCGGCCACGGCGGGCCGGACTTTTCAGGCGTATCACTCTGCCGGTGCGGACTCTCTGGAATGATCGGCTAGTCGTCCGCGGCGGTGAGCGGACGATTCGCCAAGGAAGGAGGTAAATCCAATAAGCACTCTTCGAGGGCATGCGATCTACCTGCTTGCAATGATCGCTCTGCTGTCGACCCGAGCCGATGCCAAGTATCAACTTGCCCCTTCCTCACAACGCATTCCGGAGAATTTTTTTGGAATACATATTCACCGTGCCGCCGGTGTGACGCCCTGGCCCGCTGTTCCGATCGGTGCTTGGCGATTGTGGGACGCGCAAGTTTCCTGGCCGCAGCTCGAGCCGAGAAAGGGACAGTGGAACTTTGCGCTTCTCGATCGGTATGTATCACTGGCCGAAGAACACAGAGCCGAAGTACTTCTTCCGCTGGGACTCTCCCCACAGTGGGCCTCCAAACATCCGCTGGAGAGTTCCGCCTATCAGCCTGGTAATGCGGCTGAACCCGCGGACAATGCGGACTGGAGGAACTACGTAGCGACGGTCGTTACTCGTTACAGAGGCCGCATCAAGGCCTACGAAATCTGGAATGAACCGAACAACAGAGGCTTCTGGACAGGCGACACCCGGCAAATGGTGGCGCTCACGCGGGAAGCCTCAGAGATCATTCACCGGATTGATCCGGAAGCGAGCGTGGTTTCCCCCGCTGCGACCACAAGTTCGGGCATCCCCTGGCTCACTCAATTCTTGAATTTGGGCGGCGGAAAATACGTCGATGTCATTGCTTACCACTTCTATGTTTCGCCTCAGCCGCCGGAAGCGATGGTGCCTCTTATTCAACAAGTGAGGCAAATCATGCGAGATACCGGCGTGGGTGACAAACCGCTTTGGAATACGGAATCTGGTTGGCAAATCCCGAAACCGTTCCCTTCCGAAGAACTGGCTGCCGCTTACCTCGCCAGGGCTTTCATCCTCAACTGGGCGGCGGGCGTCAGCCGTTTCTATTGGTATGCCTGGGACAATCACAGTTGGGTTTCCTTACAAACGACTGAGTCAGACAATCGGACTGTCACGCCGGCAGGCCGGGCTTTCGGGGCAATTCAAAAATGGCTCGCTGGTGCCGAACTAAATTACTGCGAAGAGAACCCAGACCACGTATGGACGTGCAAGCTTACAAGGCGGGGTGTCCCGAGCTGGATTCAGTGGAATACGACAGGGACGCCGGCAGAAAAAAGGACGTTGCTTTTCCCTTTCGAGTGGAACGACAAAAGTTTTATTCCTTTGCTGGGCGAAGCTCAACCACTGAGCGGGCCGGTAATCGAAGTCAGTCAGATGCCGGAGCTTGTAACATCGGCTGGGGTTCGGTAACGGCAGCGCGGTAAGACTCTCCGCCTGCGCAAGCCCGATGCGTCAATAGCCTCGAGCAGCAATTGGAAACCATTGCCAACATAATTATGTTTACCCTAAACACTTCAGTCATGCTCACGGAAGATTGCGCACCACCTCCGCGCAAGGCCAAAACGAAATCTGCGCGAAGTCTTCACTATCGCCCGGATATCGACGGACTCCGTGCAGTTGCTGTCCTCTCGGTTCTCGCGTATCACCTGAAGATCAGCTGGTTCAGGGGCGGTTTCGTCGGAGTTGACATATTCTTTGTAATCTCCGGCTACTTGATCAGCGCCATCATTCTGAAGGACATCTCGTCCAGGGATTTCTCCATTGCCACATTTTACGAACGCCGCGTCCGGCGTATCTTCCCCGCCCTGATCGTCACGTTGCTCGGGACGAGCTGCCTGGCTTATTTGTATTTCCTTCCTGCGGAGCTGGTAAACTTCGCCAAATCGCTTCTGGCCGCCTTATTTTCGGCGTCCAACTTTTACTTCTGGAAACATTCCGGTTATTTCAGCGCGCCGGTCGAGACGATACCGCTGATCCATACCTGGTCGCTTGCGGTTGAAGAGCAATTTTACGTTTTCTTGCCGATTTTTCTTGCCGCCGCGCACCGCTATTTCCCGCGCAAGGTTCGCCTCTCCGTCATTTTGATCGCGGTTCTCTCTTTCATCGTGAGCGCTGTGGGCGCATTCCGGTATCCTACGGCAACATTTTACCTGGCGCATACGAGGGCTTGGGAATTGATGCTAGGTGTGCTCATTTCCCTGGAAGTTTTCCCCGCTATTTCCCGGCCCATGCTCAGAAATCTTGCTACGGCAGCGGGGATCGCGCTGATCTGCTTTGCCGTGTTTGCTTATTCTTCCGCCACTCCCTTTCCCGGGATCGCGGCGCTTGCTCCCTGCGCGGGCGCCGCATTGATTGTTGCAGCGGGCCGGTCGGGTAGTTCTCTCGTCGGGCGCGTTCTTTCGCTCAAGCCTGTGACGTTCATCGGCCTGATTTCGTATTCCCTTTATTTATGGCATTGGCCGATTATTGTTTTCCAGACGATGGAGTCGCCGCTGATGAGCGGTGCTTCGGTTCGCGCGGCGAAGCTCATTTCCATTTTTGTATCGCTTGCGGTCGCAACTCTCTCCTGGAAATTTGTAGAGACGCCGTTCCGCGCCAGCCGAATACGCATGGCTCGAATCGCCCTCTTCAAGGTGGCGGCAGCGGCGGCAGCCGCAGTGGCCGCCGTCGGAATTACTGCTCTCATTTCCCAAGGATTTCCGTCTCGGTATCCCTCGAACGCCATTCAGGTCGCGTCGTACCTGGACTACGATTCCGCGAAATACTTCAGAGATGGAAAATGCTTCATCTCATCGGAATATAAGTACAGTGATTACGACTTTTCCCAGTGCTTGCGCGAAGACCCGGGAAAAAAGAATTACCTCCTGTTCGGAGACAGCCACGCCGCTCACCTCTGGTATGGGCTTTCGACGAAACTCGATGGCGTGAATCTGCTTCAGGCCACAGCCTCCGGCTGCAAACCAACGCTGGATCAATCCTTGCTGACGGCAGCCACGTGCAAGCAAATGATGAGCTACGTGTACAAGGATTATCTGCCATCGCATCGCGTCGATCGCCTGCTGATCGCCGCGCGCTGGCAGAGCGAAGACGAATTGCCGCTATCCCGATCCCTGGATTGGTTGAAGGACCGCGGGATCACCGTGGTGCTCTTTGGTCCCATGCTTCAATACGATATGGCGCTTCCTCGGCTCTTAGCATTTTCGATCCGCGGCCATGACCAGGCAATTCCGGACGAACACCGTGTCGACCAGCGCGCGCTCGACGATGCCATGTCCGAATTGGCGGAGCAAAAGGGCGTGGAATATGTCTCCTTCTACCGATCGCTGTGCGGGCCTCGATCCTGCGAGGAATTCGCTGTGAAGGACGTTCCTCTCCAGTTTGACTATGGCCATCTGACTAAAGAAGGTTCCCTTCTCGTGGCGCAGAAAGTGATTGGGGGCGGGGACCTGCGATAACGTGACGATGCAGAGTGAATCCTCGATGCCTTAGATCTAGAATCAGGGATCACAGCTGTCGCACCAACGGTGTGAACAAAATTCTCTGATGAGCGTTCTTCATAACTCGGGCCGTCACTTCAAGAGGTTGCTCCGCGCAGCGCGCGGTAAGGAACTGTGGCGGAACATCGAATCGCGTTGTGAAACGCTGAGCCTTGGCAACGAAGGAGCAAGCTGGTGTATTTGCCCGACCATGCTTTCAGAGTCGAGCGACGCGTACTCGTTTGGCGTTGGCGAGGACATCTCCTTCGATCTGGAATTGATTCGCCGCTTCCGATTGCATGTACACGCCTTCGACCCGACCCCCCGGTCCATCGCCTGGGTTCACTCACAAACTTTGCCGCGGGAATTCGTATTCCATACCTACGGCGTAGCAGGCGCCGACGGGATGCGCAAGTTTGCGCCCCCCGTAAATCCCGCGTACGTTTCCCACACGATGCTGCAAAGAGACACGCCATGGCCGGCGATCGAAGTCCCGGTACGCCGGCTGTCGGTCATCCTGAATTCCCTCGGCCACGAAAAAATTCATCTGCTGAAAATGGACATCGAAGGGGCTGAGTACGAGGTTCTCCCGAGTTTGCTCGACTCCCGAATCCTAGTGGATCAATTGCTAATTGAATTCCATCATCGCTGGCCCGAAGTCGGGGTTGAAAAAACCAGTCGGGCGCTCCGTGAATTGAAACTATCCGGTTACCGCATTTTTTATGTTTCGCCGTCTGGGGAGGAATATAGCTTTCGGCGCGCCAAGAGCTAGGAATCACTTCAAAAGCGTGCCTTGTGGCTCGCGGCTTCCGTTGCGGCATCAGAACACCAAACAATATCGCGCTTCAGCCGCCGCTGGCCGGTCGAATTCGGATGGATCATCTCTCGCCTCAGTCTCTTCTGGTGCACCCACATGTTAAATCGCAAATCGAAATTGTGCCTGCTCGTGAATATGATTTCGCCCGCCAGGTTACCAATGTATTCCGCGCTGGGGGACCGATTCGACCTGCTCCTGCTGCATGGAGGAACCGAGGCGAACCGGACAATCTGGCGCGACGTAGACAAGGCTTTGCCAAAGGCCAGGGTCAAACGCGCGTGGGGCTGGCACATCTCGCGCATTCAAGAAGATAACGGCACATTCATTGACCGGCGTTTCATTCACGTCACGCCGGGATACTTGCCGGCCTTGCTGAAATTTCGCCCTGACGTAATCATCTCGAATGAAATGGGTCTGCGCACGGCCATCGCACTCGCTTACGGAACATTTTTTCGCGTGCCAATTTGGGTGTGGTGGGGCGGCACTCTGCACACCGAACGAATGATCGGCCCGGTGCGAAGGCTTTTGCGTAAACTGATTTCTCGTTGGGCCCGCCATTGGATCACCTATGGCAGGACGTCTACGGCCTATTTGAAATCTCTCGGTATTAATGATGGGAGCATTCTTGAAGTCCAGAACGCCGTTGATGAGGAGAGATTTTCAAGAAGCACGGAACGGGAATTTGACATTCGGCCGGGGCCAGTCCTTCTTCATGTAGGCCAGTTAGTCGCCCGCAAAGGCATTGATTTGCTGCTCCACGCAGTTGCTGACCTACAAAGGGAAGGCCTTGAGTTTTCTTTGCTCCTCGTGGGAAGCGGCCTCGATGAATGCGCATTCAAACAATTGGCGCGAGACTTGGGCTTGAGAAACGTCCATTTTTGCCCCGCGCTCCCGCCGGAAAGTATGCCCTCGGTGTATCGGAGCGGGGACGTTCTCGTTTTTCCGACGATTGAAGACGTGTGGGGATTGGTCGCAAACGAAGCGATTCTCTCCGGAATTCCCGTCCTGTGCTCCCAGTATGCCGGCTGTGCCGAGGAACTGATTCCACCGGAAAACATATTCAACCCTCGCGACCAGGAACAGTTCAAGCAGAAGTTGCGGGCGGCTGTTGGCGGCCGGATTGCCAGGCCTGATCCATCGCGCCTGCGAACAACCCCCCAACTCGCAACCAAACTCATCCAAGCGCTCGAGGCCTCCGTGCGCGGTCCACTCGAACGTCTGCCCGCGAGGACAAGAGAGCTCGCTCCAATTCAAACTGAAAGATCACCCCATGAAAATATGTCTAGTCCACAACAGCTATGAGCAGCGTGGTGGCGAAGACGTTGTCTTCGAGCAGGAAAGAGAAAATCTCAGTCGCGGCGGGCACGACGTTATTGCTTACCATCGCAGTAACAGCGAAATTAAAAGCCTGACGCCGCTCACGCAACTCTCCCTTGTGAAGGACTCGGTCTGGTCGACCGGCACGAGAAAAGAATTCGCGCAATTGCTCGACCGGGAAGCGCCTGACATCGTCCACGTTCACAATACATTCTTCATGATCTCACCTTCGATCTACAGCGCCTGCCGGGAGAGAGGCATCCCCGTCGTCCAAACCCTGCACAATTTTCGCTGGATCTGCCCCGCATACACTCTCTACCGGAATGGTAGCGTGTGTGAGGATTGCCTGAATGGCAGCCTGTGGAACGGCATCTATCATGGATGCTACCGGGGCTCAAGAACGGCAACAGCAGCCGTCGCGCTCATTCTCGGCTGGCACCGGCTCCTGAAGACTTGGGATGATTGCGTCGATTGCTACATTGCGCTCACCGAATTTTCGCGCGAGAAATTTATTGCCGCAGGCCTCCAGCCCGCCAAAATAGTCGTCAAACCAAATTTCGTGGAATTTGATCCCGGTCCCGGGGCCGGAGACAGAAAGTATGCCCTGTATGCAGGTCGATTGTCCGCCGAAAAGGGATTAGACACTCTCCTTGCTGCATGTGAGCGCGTCCCTCCCGATTGCCCGCTGCAGATCATCGGCGACGGCCGGGAGCGAGCCGCTTTGGAGGTTCAGGTTCGGCAAAAAAACATTTTGAATATAACCTTTCGAGGATTTCTCTCCCGTTCGGAGACGATCGCAGCCGTGAAGGCTGCGCGTTTCGTGGTCGTGCCCAGCAAGTGGTACGAAGGTTTTCCAATGGTGATTGCCGAGGCTATGGCTTGTGGCACGCCCGTAATCTGCTCCTGCTTGGGAGCGATGAAGGAAATCGTAGATGATCGCCGCACGGGATTGCATTTTAATCCGGGCGACGTCGACGACTTGGCACAGAAGATGGCGTGGGCTTGGGATTTTCCGGCCGAAATGTCCAGATTGGGCCATGCCGCGCGCCGCGAATACGAATTGCGATATACCGCGGAAAGAAACCTCACGTTGCTCATGGAAATTTACGAAAAGGCTCTGGGACGCGTTCATGAATTCGCGCCGGCTGATATGAATGAGCAACCCGCAAGAACCTGACTTTTATACCCCCGCAAGGCTTAGTCCACCAATAAATCTTCCAGAGGAGAAAAATCATGAGCGTCGCGCTGATCACCGGTTCGGCTGGATTGGTAGGCTCCGAAGCCGTTGCTTATTTCGCGTCCCTCGGAATGGATGTGGTCGGGATCGACAACGGCATGCGAGCAAACTTCTTTGGCCAGGAAGCTTCGACAGCATGGGTCCGGAACCGGCTGTGCGCGGAAGTTACCCGCTACCACCATTTCGAAACCGACATCCGCGACAGCGGCGGCATTTCGAAAATCTTTGCGCACTTTGCCCCTGATATCGCGCTCATCATCCACACGGCCGCCCAGCCTTCGCATGACTGGGCCGCAAGCAATCCCACGACAGACTTCGAAGTCAATGCCAACGGGACATCGGTCTTGCTGGAAGCCACACGCCGGTTCGCCCCGGACGCCGTATTCATTTACACGTCAACTAACAAGGTTTATGGCGATCTCCCCAACTATTTGCCGCTGGTGGAAAAGGAAACGCGCTGGGAGGTGGATGCTGCGCACCCGTACGCAAAAAATGGCATTCCGGAAGCCATGTCGCTCGATCGAACGACGCACAGTTTGTTCGGTGTGTCGAAGGCGGCGGCGGATTTGCTGGTGCAGGAATACGGTCGCTATTTCGGAATGAAGACCGCGTGCTTCCGCGGCGGCTGCCTCACAGGCCCCAATCACTCGGGCGCTCGACTGCATGGTTTCCTGGCCTACCTGATGAAATGTGCCGTCAGGGAAGAGCACTACACGGTTTTTGGTTACAAGAGAAAACAGGTTCGAGACAACATCCACAGCGCCGATCTCATTCGCGCCTTTCACGAATTTTTCAAGGAACCTCGTTGCAGCGAGGTCTACAACATCGGCGGAGGTCGGCACAGCAACTGTTCCATGCTCGAGGCCATCTCGCTCTGCGAATGCCTCACGGGCAAGCAATTGCGCTGGAAATACGTAGAGGAAAATCGCCGCGGAGATCACATCTGGTGGATCAGCGATGTCTCGCACTTCCAGGAACAATATCCCGATTGGAAACTTCACTACGATGTGCCGCTCATTTTGCGGGAAATCTACGAATACAACTGCGAGCGGTGGAGGGAAGAATGCTCAATGCAGGCAAAAGGAACATCCTCGGGGTTCTGATTGACGCAGTGGATTACGAAGCTGCCGTGGATATTATTTTCCGTGCAGCAAGGGAACACCACGGCGCGGCTGTGTCAGCGCTGGCCGTGCATGGGTTAATGACCGGCGCGCTAGACCGTGAGCAGAAGTTTCGCCTAAACCGCTTCGATCTTCTCGTGCCCGACGGCCAGCCTGTACGCTGGGTGCTGAACTGGCGCTATCGCACGCACCTGGCCGACCGCGTGTACGGGCCTAACCTCACGCTCAAGGTGTGCTCACGTGCCGTTGAAGAAAAAATGCCTCTCTATTTTTACGGCGGCACGCCGCGGATTCTCACGGAGTTGCAGCGGTCCCTAGAACGCAAGTTCCCTGGGATTCTCATCGCGGGATTGGAACCCTCCAAGTTTCGCCGGCTTACGCCCGGCGAAAAAGATGATCTTGCTCAGCGCGTTCACTCTTCCGGAGCCTCGATTCTTTTCGTGGGCCTTGGTTGCCCCAGGCAGGAAGTGTTCGCGTACGAAATTCGCAGAGTCCTCTCGATTCCCGTCCTAGCGGTCGGGGCCGCCTTCCCGTTTCTGGCAGGTTTGCTGCCTCAGGCGCCTGAATGGATGCAAAACGCCGGACTGGAGTGGCTGTTCCGCCTGGCATGCGAACCGCAAAGGCTGTGGCGCCGCTACGTGTTCTTAAATTTGGCTTACGTGGCCCTCGTCGCCATGCAAACGCTCGGACTCTATCGCTTCCCAACGGAGGGGCAATCGCCTTCTAAAGAACTTCTATACGGTTAAGCGCCAGCCCCCGCTTTCGCTCACAGAATATCCGAAACCTTCCCCAATACAGTTTAGAATATTTCGACCGATCGAATCTGCCAGGTGCGGTTGAACTGAGACCGGACGCTTCGCCTTTGCAACCGTCTGCCGTTTCCTCTATTCCAACCAAGCCAAGCAACGAGATCGCGCTATTGTGCCATACGCTCATGGTCAACTCCACTCATGGCCAATGATCTAACGCTTCTTATTCGCCAAAGCAACCCGTAACAAAGCCTGCGGAGAGCTGGCGACAACGTACGAAATATTGGGTACCTGGCGCGGAGTAAGCGAAAAGGCATCTTCATCAACCACGTAGAACGTTTGAGTCAAGTTTCCAACGACGAGAGTCTTATTGTCAGCCATTTAATTAATGCTCATGGGCTGAGGTACAGGATTGCGAGCTTGCACGCTAAGGTCTATTCCGGAAAGGGCGTCCATCTCATTCAAACCCACATTTTTCGCGAAGAGCGGCTGGTGAAATTCATCGTAGAAACCCATGCACCATTCCGCTTCCTAGATGAGTACAGAGTCGCGGAAGAAGAGACGCGCTGATGGTTAGAGTCAGGACTTGGCCCACGGTCTTGTCGATCTCCGGCAAAGATGGCCGCGATTTGTTTGTCGAGCATCGGTGTGTGGAAAATCCATTCCATCACTCGATCTAGCGTGATACTTTGTTGTCGATCTCGCCCGAGGCCGGAAATTAGGAGGGAACTCCAGTGCGGAATCGCCTGATTTTTTCTGCTGGGGCAGTGGTGGCGACGCTTGCACTTTCTGCTGCGCCCCGCGGCCAAGATGCCGCCCACCCGGGACCATTGCCGGACATTTCAGGTGTCTGGCTGGTGGAAAAGTTTCAGCCCTTGCTGTTCCCGAACGGGGGCGCGCCCTTGCAACCTTGGGCGGAGACGAAATTAAAGGCGACCAACCCTCAGTCCGACGACCCCAATCTAGCCTGTCTGCCGGAGGGAGTGCCGCGGTTCATGATTTCCGTGCCTTACCCGATGGAAATCATTCAAGGGTCCACGCGTGTCCTCATTATTCACGAGGGGACATCGGTTCTACGGCAAATCCACATGAATCGGCAGCACCCCAAAGATTTGGATCCCACTTATGCGGGCGACTCGGTTGGCAAATGGGAAGGCGACACGCTCATTGTGGATACGATCGGTTTCAACGATAAGACCTGGCTTGACGGCGGCGCTATCCCCCACACCGAAGCGCTGCACGTTTTGGAGCGCATCCGCCGCATCGACCACGACACCCTTGTCGACGAATTCACGATCGACGATCCCAAGGCGTACACCAAACCCATCACCGCTCGGCAAGTATACAAACTAAAGCCGGACTGGGAGATTCATGAATACGTCTGCGAAGAAAATAACAAGTACACTTACCAGAAAAAGTGACTGTGCAAGAAGAGAGATGAGGGATCGCAATGAGGAATAAGCTGCTGGTCTTTCCCGCTACCGTCATTTTTCTGTTGCTTTCACCAGGGGGATCGGCGTTCGCTCACCACGGGTTTGTTTCGTGGTTCGACATGAGCCGCTCGGTCACCGTCAAGGGAGCCGTAACGGGCTTCGACTGGACCAATCCCCATTCCTACATTTATCTGGACGTGAAAAACGAAAAGGGCGCGGTTGAAGAGTGGCGCATCGAATTGGGCGCCCCGGGCATGCTGGCGAGGGCCGGTTGGAGAAGAGATACGCTAAAGTCCGGCGACGAAATTACCGCGATCGGTAATCCTTCCAAGGACGGCAAGCCACTGATGCATCTCAGCAAGATTGTCTTTGCCAATGGCCAGGAGCTTTCTACAGCGCTCTGAACGCCTAGTAGCCGCTGCCCGAAGACCCCCACCATCGGAACCCGCACGATTGAATTGACTTTGGCAACGTAACTCCCAACACGTGGAATGGTAAAACCAAACCAGGTTCTATCCGACCTGCTGGGGTATTGGCGACGGCTTGCAGGCAAAAGCGGACCATGCCCGACACTGGAAGCCCAAACGGTGAACGCCGTATGGTTCAAATGGCAACTCGCGAGAGAAAGGCGGGGCTGGCTGGGATGGCGGAGAGGCTCGCAGTACCGCTGAAACCGGCTAACTCCGGCGGAGGGAAGGGGCCTCAGTTGAAGGCGGACGCAAGAAGCGGCGATAGAAAGGAAGATTGGCGCTAAGCCTGAGAACTCGCAAGTTGTTTTCAGAAGTTGCAGACAGCGTCATGTGCGATGGCTATAGAGGGAAAAGTAGTGACGAAGAAACCGAAGCAATCCAGGAGGGCGACGAAGGGTTCAAAACGGGGCAAGGGTTCGGCACAACGTGAAGGAGGACAGCGCCCCGCCCACCGCAGCTACAATTGCAGCCGCGCCGATCGCAGGAGAAGTGCGGTCGAACTCTGACCGCATTGCGGCGACAGACCAGCAGGCTGCGCCAATCACAAAATAATAGTAATTACAGAACGCTTGCTTGTTGAAGGCGAAGAATATGAGGTAGATGAACGCGATGGCCGCGGCAAAGCCGGCTGGCGTATGGGAACAACGCTTTATGGCGAAAATAATAGCCGGAATGACGATGAGAAACGGCGTCCACATGGGAGCCTTCGCGCCGCCGTTGTGGTTGTATAACCAAACCAGATAACTAAGCGCATCGCGACGGAATGGTTGTACGAGCTGCCATTGCACGACGGCTCGAATGAACTCATGAGGATTCCAGACGAAAAACGGCACATTGGTGACCGCGACCACGAGGGCGATCTTCGCGACCATCTTCAGCAGTTCTTTGAACAAATTTGGGCCTTCGACCAACAGAAGCAACAAAGGCACAGCTAACACCGTGTACTGCTTGGTGGCGAAGAACAAGCCCAAGGCCCACGGAAGGCCTTTGCGCCAGCGACAAGCACAAAACATGATCAAAGAAAAGTTGAGAAGCAGCAGCGGCTCGGTCCAGGACATATTGATGACAAAGAATCCCTGTGGATTCACCAAGAACAGCAATGCTATCAGTGCCGCACGTCGTCCTGGCCGGGCGGCGAACATAAGAAGAGCCGACACACCCATTGCAGCCACGATTGCAAAACGGCAGTCACCGCCCAGCACATAAGCAGGCATCACCATCAGTAAGCTCAGCGGCGTATAAGGAAAACCGTATGTGATGTACCCATTATCATCAACGACTCCAGGTCCGTAAACTTTTACGCCCGGGCCATATCTATGGGGGTCCTCGAAAACACGGGAGTTATCTCCGTTGTATATATTCGGAAAGCGAATCGCGTATGGGTCCTGTCCGTGCCGCAAGGCATCCGCCGCGCTCTGCTGAAACAAGAACACATCGATCTTGGGATATTTGGCGCGCTGCGGCGAAGTGAAGTTGACGACAGAAACGAGACAGAATCCGGTCACCAAAACCACGAACAATGGGGTCCGCATCGAGCCTAGATTGCTGACCTGCAAAACGCCCAACACCGCCAGAACCACTACGGAAAGACTGATTTCGATGTCATTTCTGCTTTGGTACAACAGAATACACACGCAGATGAATGCCAGCACGGCCACAATTACGCTGAATCGCCGTTGCAGAAACTCCTCGACAGCCGGTCCCAAGTGCAGAGTAATCGCCGCAAAGCACACGAATGCCGCGATCGTCAGCCAAAACAACGCCACCGCGTCGTACTCGCCCTCATGAACGTTAATTGCCAGATCTAGAAAGAAAGCGCAAAGAATCATTCCAACCGCGAGGCTCTCCCGATCCCGGCCTTTGCCCGTTTGCTGGGGAATGGTCATAGCTTGGCGCAGGCGAGACCATAAAGTCCGCGCCACATCAAAGGTCATGTCCTTGTTAGCGATTTCTCGACGAGGGTTTCGTCGTTGTGCTCAAACAGAACTTCCGGCCGATCCGGGGAGGCGGCGATCACAAACTGGTACGCGAACGCGGTTTTCCAGCATTGCGTGAGCGCGTGCAGAGTTTCGTGAAACGGCACAAAGAATTTCTTCGCCGTAAATGGAAGGACAATTTGTACTGGCAATGAGGTCGGAACCACATCTGAAACTTCGCAGGATACTTCGCTCATCATTTTTCTCACACTTCTTAGCGTGAAAAATCGGAGGTGAGTTCTGTCCAGGATGCCGCGGTCCGTGTAGTCGAAGTGCCCCAACATCAGGCTCAAACGAATGACCAAGTTAGCGACGTTCGGTACCGAAACTATAATTTTCCCCGAGTCTTTCAGGGCTGGGATGTATGTCCGCAAGACCGCGGCTGGATCGCGCAGATGTTCCAGAACATCGGCGAACAAAATGTAATCAAACTCCCGCCGGTAGGGAAGCTCGAATGTTTCGATATCCGCCACCTGGAAGGAGTCGTAGAACTGTTTCGCCGTTTCTGCAGAAGCGGCGTCGTACTCGATTCCCGCGACATAGTGCCCTCTTCCCTTCAGTATCTTTCCGAGGTATCCGCTGGCTGTGCCGACATCGAGAATTTTGAGGGGTTTTGATTCGCGCGCCAGAAGTTTCAAAATCCGATCATGGCTGCTGTACTTGAAGGGCTTAAGTTCATATTCGGCCCCCGGCATCCTCGAACGGCTCACTACGCTCTCCTGTATCTGGAATGGACCGCCCTAAACTGCCGCAGCTCAATCGACGATACCTTCTGAAATATGAACCGGCCCAGCAGGAAAAGAATGCTCAGCCCATAAATAATGCTGGCCGACAGACTCGCGTTGGATGCTTCTGGGAAGTATTTTGTGGGGACGGGTACTTCCACGATTCTGAAACCCAGATGAGCTGCTTGGACAAGTATTTCCTGGTCGAAGACAAACTTGTCGGAATTCAACAGAAATGGAATTTCCGCGAGAGTCTGGCGGCTATAGGCCCGGTAGCCGGTGTGGTACTCGGAAAGATTCAATCCGAGCGTCCAATTTTCAAGTTTGGTCAGAAATCGGTTGCCTAGATATTTCCACCAAGGCATCCCCTGCTCCATGGTGCTCCGCCCTAAAAAGCGGGAACCTAAAACGATGTCAGCCTCACCGGCCTTAATCGGCGCCACAATTTCCGGTAGAAGAGTCGGATCGTACTGGTAATCCGGGTGAAGCATTACAATGATGTCTGCGCCCTCCTGGAGAGCTTCTGTATAACAGGTCTTCTGATTGGCCCCGTAACCAAAATTCCGCGTGTGCACGAACGCCGTCAGATTCAACTCACGGGCGATTTCCAGGGTCTCGTCCGTGCTGCCATCGTCGACAAGAATGATCTGGTCGACGGCATTGGGCGGTATGTCTTCGTACGTGATCTTCAGAGTTTTGGCCGCATTGTAGGCAGGCATGACGACGATGATTTTGGGCTTATTCAAACCTTTTTCCCCCACGAGTTCGAAATCCCGATTCGTTCCCGCCGTTCTGCCGAAAGCCTAACCCTCCGCCCTCTTTGAGTCAACTGCCAGCCCGGCCTGCGGACTTCGGCATAATGATAGGCTTCATTTTAGCCGCCGTGCGGAGAGACTATTCCAGCTTTGCTGGTTTCCAGGCAGCGGACGCCCTGACCGGCGTGGTTGAAGTACGAGTTGGCTCCTCCTCAACGGGACGGCCGTGAGGCGTCAGTCTCCCGCTTCTCCTCAAGAAGGCGATCGAGGTTATCCTTTGCCATCGGGTAATCGGGCTGAAGTTGAAAGGCCTGCCGCGCACTCCGTAGAGCCTCATCCCACATGCGCAGAGCCTCGTACGCCGTCGAGAGATTCCCATAGGCAGCGGCAAAATCGGGCCGCAGCGCGACCGCCTGTTGTGCGGTGGCAATAGCATCCTGATACCTGCCCATGCGGTACAGTTGGGATGAAAGTTCCAAGTATTGCGCCGCGCGCACGTTTGACGCGCGCTGCTGGCGCGTCGGCCACGGGATCGCCACGTTGTCGCGGCGTGCCTGCCGGAAAGCGGGGTAGATCAGAAATATAAGCGCAACGGGAAGAGCAACGAATTGCGAGGTCCGAGGGGTGAAACGGGACGACCAAAGGCGCGGATCGGTAGCGGAAGCCCTCATTTGCTTCCAGGCAACAATCAGGATCACCAGAACCGAAAGCCAACACATAATCTGGAAGTAGTCTAGATGTCCCTGAAAATCACCCATTCGGTAACTGTCCGCCATGTACCACGGAATTCCCTGGGACCAATAGTTGTACGCGAGAAATAGAAATACTCCTGACGCCGTGAAAAAAATGGCAGTCGGCATTGCGCCAAAACCCACCACCCAGGGCACCAACCAGGCAAGATACTGCACGCCAAATGCATTTGTGAGCGAAAGAAGCAGAAAAAAAACGATGCCAACCTGCGAGTACAGACGCGGTCGAGTGCCTTGTCGATTCATCCACCACGCCAGATAGGTTGTTCCCCCCAGTAACGCGTAAGCTCCGCCCAACCGGAAAGCATCATTTGGCCATCCCCAGACTGGCAATCGATCCAGCAGACGTGCAGAGAGATACGATAGTCCCCAGTGACCATAAATACTGTGGTAGCCAAAAATTTGGCGCACCATAAACCATGTATCCTGGAATATATAGGGCGACCACGCAATCAAAAGGGCGCCGCAGGCAGCAGTGAAGAATGAGATCCGCTTCCTCGCATCTCGCATATTGAAATACATCACCGGCGCAGCAATTACCGGAGTGATCTTGAAGCACATCGAAAGTCCGAACATCACGCCTGCAAGCCAGGCATGCATACCCCTTTCGTTCACATACACCGAAACGAGCAGGAAGAAAATCATGATCGTGTCGGTGTTCCCGTGAAACCCCGCCACGAGAAAAAAAGTGGGCGCCGCCGCGAACATGAGGAGCGCCCATCGAATCGATCGTTCTGGAAGGCGCTGTTCAAGAAGCTTCCAGAGAACCCAAACGCTGGCAGCATCTGCAAGAATTCCGGGTACCCGCAACCAGAAAGAGAATGGCAAACCCGTGACCTTTGACAGCCATCCCATTAGGAGAAGCACGTGAATCATGGATGGAGGATGGTTGAAATCCGCGGTTGCCCGGTAAATGAAAGCGCCGAAATAGCGGGACGCCGCCATGAAGGCTTCAAAACGATATACGTCGTTCGTGCCGTAAGTCTTTGCTGCCAGGAGGAGCTTCAAAACCAAGCTCGCCACGGTCGTTACGATGATGGAGACGCGCCACCGCAACGATACCGATGCAGGCTCGAGAGCCGGTCCGTCGGTGGCGCGACCCTCGCGAGTGAAATGTGTTGGGGACATAACTTGCGAATATCAGAGTGATGAACCGCGAATCGCCGCTCACTCCTGGAGTCGGACAATAATTTATACTCGACCGCCCCAGTGTGCAATGCTCCGGACGGGATAGTGATTGCGAAAACTTTTTGTCGCGTGGGACCGTACGGAAAAAAGACGATTCAATACGTTTTCAGATGCTTGGTTTGGTAGGGGGGGTGGGGAGGCAACACCTTGAGGCATTCCGTTGAGTGCTGTTCCACAGGCCGGTCCTTGGTATCTATTTTGCGTATTTCATAGACACCAATACGACTCCAGCTTGCTGAAATACCTATCTGAAATTAAGGATATGGCGGAGAGGGTGGGATTCGAACCCACGGTCGAGTTTCCCCGACACTCGCTTTCGAGGCGAGCTCCTTCAACCGCTCGGACACCTCTCCGCGGTTGTGCTCTCATTCTAGCGGAGCCGCGACTGCTGGGCAACGCTGGTCAGGTTGATGGTTGCGGGCTTCGCGTCCGCCAGGGTTACGGCTTCCGTGGCGCGCGCATGCGAATCGGCAAAAAGGCCGGAACACGCTTGCGATATTCCTCATAGCCGGGTCCGAATCGAGCCGCTAATTCCTTTTCCTCGAGACGGATCACAATCAGGGCGAAGGGGTACCAAAACAACAGGACGATCCAAAGTAGCGGAGCCCCGGCCAGCAACGCGGCGCCCAGGACCGCGCAGAACATTCCCGCATAGCGCGGGTGGCGTACCCGGGAATATAGCCCGCCCGAAAACATTTCGCCCGTGCCGGTAAGTTCCGCGTGGCCAACGAGCCTTCGGCTTCCGAGTTCGCGTTCAACTCGCACGAAAAGATATCCTTCGACGGCGATCAAAGCAAATCCAGCGGCAATCGCGAACCAGGATGCGCGCGTAGCGGCGAGCAGTAAGCGACGGAAAGACCACAGCGCCACTCCGCCGCAAATCCACGCCGTGAGCCCCGCGAACCAGAACGCGGCGCGAACGCGACTCCGCCAGAACGAATGGAATGGGTGAACAATCAGCCAGTAAATCGGTATCGGCATTTCAAAGAACAGAACGAACCCGGCGGCGCCATGGAGGAAACGCATTCAAATCGCTTTCTGATGTTTTTTCGCGAACCACGCGTGCAGAGGCGAGTAACCGATCATGCCGAGAACGAGCAGCGTCCCTCCCACAACCAGCCAGGCCCATTGCGTCCAGCCCTGGTCCGCGCCCCACAATCCCCAGCTTGTCACGGCAGCGCCCGCCACAAGATGTAGGAGACGCGCCATGCCCGCAATGTTCGGCTCCGCTGCCATTCACGAACCTCGCTCTTCGACGATTTAGAGCGCAAGGCATCTTATCAGATGTTTTGCGCCCGATTTGCTCTTACGGCGAGTTTCGTGGAGCCCTTCCGTTTTCAGGGCGGACCGCCGTTTGTTTCATCCGCGATGAAGCCATATCAATACGCCTCTTGCGCCGGGGGGGCGGGCCAAGACGGGGTTGACGCCACGCGGAGTTCCGAGGGAGGATGCTGACGAGGCTTGGCCAACGCGAGGAGGCACCATTGCGCGCTCTTGAAAAGTCATCCTGGAAAACCATGGAAATTGAAAAATTGAACGACAAGCTTTCGCGCCAGATGATTTCAGGGGAAAATGCCACGATTTCCCAGCTCCTGCTGAAGAAAGGCGCCGCGGTTCCGCGCCACTCCCACGTGAATGAGCAATATTCGTGGATCATTTCCGGCGCATTGAAATTTGTGTTCGATGACCGCGAAATTCTGGTTGGGGCGGGCGAAATTCTCTTGATCCCGGCAAACGTGGCGCACTCGGCATTAGCGCTGGAGGATACCGTGGACGTCGATATCTTCGCCCCGCGCCGCGAAGACTGGATCCGCAAAGAGGATTCTTACCTTCGCAAATGAGCTTGCCCCAGCGCAAGTCTCGCTGGAAACCTTTCACCCAACTGCGCGTCCAAGGACAATAGGAAGAAAGCTTGCCGTGATTCCGCGCGGCGCCTGCAGGTATAATATCTGGATGCTCCTGCGCGCCGCCCATTCCCATGCGAGGTCGGAATGAAATTCTCCTGTAAAAGACTGCGTTCATGCGTGTCCCAGGCAGCCGCGGTTCTTGGCGTGGCCGTGCTGCTGGGCGCGATTGCGCGCGCCGACCGGCCTTACGCGCCCAGCCGCGATTACCACTTGCAGAACGTGCGCGTCTCGCTGCACTTTGACCTCGATCAACGTAAAGTGATCGGCGATGTCACGCACACACTGTCCACCTTGCGCGACGGTGTGACGCATCTGGACTTCGATTGCGCGGAACTCACGGTTTCGAGCGCGCGCGTCAACGGGAAGAACGCCGCATTCGACCTGGGAAATGACAAATTGAGTGTGCAACTGGCTCAGCCCGCGAAATCCGGAGAAAAATTCGAAGTCGAATTGAAGTACGAAGGCAAGCCGACCTCCGGGCTTTTTTTCATTCTCCCCGACAAGGACGATCCTGGCCGGGCCAGGGAAATCTGGACGCAGGGGGAAGCGGAAGACACGCACCACTACATTCCCATCTACGATTATCCCAACGACCGCACGACCTCCGAAATGATTCTGACCGTGCCGGGGGACTGGCTTACCGTTTCCAACGGGAAACTGCTGGGCGTCCAGGACGCACCCAACGGGCAAAAGACCTGGACGTGGCGGCAGTCGTTGCCGGTTTCGACCTATCTGATTTCCTTCGTGGCCGGTGAATACAAGGAAAAGAAAGATACCTGGCGGAACATTCCGATTACCTACAATGTCCCGCGCGGAATGGAAGACACGATCGACCCCACCTTCAGCCACACCAAAGAAATGCTCACTTTTTTTTCGGACCGCTTCGGCGTCGCATATCCGTGGGAGCAATACGCGCAGACCGCCGTCGATGACTTTGTCGCTTCCGGCATGGAGAACGTGAGCGCGACGACGCTGGCGGCGCGCGACATTTTGCACGCCGAATTCGCTTCGGAGAAACCCGAAGCGGCGGACGGCCTGATTTCCCACGAGATGACGCATCAGTGGTTCGGGGATCTGGTCACTTGCAAGGATTGGACCAACACGTGGCTGAATGAAGGCTTCGCTACATTTGGAGCCACACTGTGGGAAGAGCATCACTACGGCGAGGAGGCGTCCTCTTTCCGCTACTGGCGCGAACAAAATACCTGGATGCAGTCGAAGGAACTCTACCCGATTCCCATCGTGACGCGGGAGATCAACGATTCAGTGGAATACGTCGGCAACGTCTACGACAAAGCGGGCTGGGTGATCCACATGCTCCGCGAAGAGATGGGCGATGAGGCGTTCTTCCGCGCGCTCAAACATTACCTCGAAGCCAACCGCCTGCAAAATGTGGTCAGCGCGGACCTGGCCAAGGCCATCGAGGAGTCGTCCGGCAGGAACGTCGACCAGTTCTTTGACCAATGGATTTACGGCGCGGGCGCGCCGCGATTCACCGTGCGATCCAGCTATGATGATGCGGGCAAGAAGGTCAGCATCAGCGTCAAGCAAACGCAAAAAGTAGAGGAACACGTCGGATTATTCCGTGTTCCGATTGAGATTTCGATAACCACTTCGAGCGGCGAAAAGGCATTCCCCATCGAAGTCTCCAAAGCCGATGAAACGTTTTCTTTTCCCGTGGATGGACCGCCGCTGATGGTGCTTTTTGACAAGGGCGACAAAATCCTGAAATCCGTTGATTTCCAGAAGTCGACGGAAGAATGGATCCGTCAACTGCAAGCCGCGCCGGATGTTCCGGACCGCGCGGAAGCGGCTCAGATGCTCGGCAATCTTCGCGATAACGAGGCCGCGGCGAATGCCCTGGGAGAGGCCGCGCTGCACGACAAATTCTGGGGGGTGCGCGAAGAAGCATTGCGCTCGCTCGGGCGCATCAGCTCCCCGCAAGCGCGAAAGCAGGTGCTGGCCGCGCTTTCCAATGACCAGCCCTGGGTGCGCGCCGTGGCCGTCGATCAGCTGGGCAAGTTTCGCGGTGACGAGGAAATCGCCAAGCGCCTGCAAAACATCTACAAAGACGACAAAGCGTATTCCGTGCGCAGCGCGGCATTGCAATCCCTGGTTTTGGACAAGGCTCCCAACGCTGAGTCCATCCTCGAAAAGACGCTCACCATTTCTTCACCGGATGATGTGCTGCGGAGCGCCGCTCTTCGCGCCATGGGCTCGCTGGGGGACAACTCCGTCGTTCCGGCGCTGGTCGAATGGTCGTCGCCGGGAAAGCCGTCCGCTCTGCGCGGCGTAGCTATCGGGTCGCTGGGGCGCGTGGATTTGAAAAATCATGACATCACCGCGCGCTTGATTTCGTATTTGAATGAACCGTCCTTCGACATCCGCTATGCATCCATTTTTGCGCTGGGGCGCCGCGGCGATCCCACGGCCGTCGAGCCTCTCGAGGCGCTGTTGAAGACAGGACAGCTGTCGATCGGCGTTCCTCATGCCCTGGAAGATTTGATCGAACAGCTCAAGAAAAAAGCGGGGCAGCAGAAGGGAACGTCCGCAGCCGATCCCAAAGGTGATGATGCCGCCAGCGCAACATCTAAAAACAATCAAGCGGTTCTCGACCGGCTCGAGCATCTCGAGCATCAGCTCACGGACATGAATGACCGCCTGCGCCGGATCGAGGCATCCCTGCCGGGGAGCAAGAGCGATTGAATTGGCGCGGGGATCGTGATTTGCGACTCCTGATACGTGGAAAAGCTTTCCTGTGCGGCGCCCGGGATCTTAGTATTTTGTCGAGCGACACCAGCGATGCCGGCACGAAGCGGCTTTGATGGCGCGTCAATTTACCCTGTTAAGTGAAGGCAGGCTATAATGCGGCCTGCCAGGTGGCCCTTGCCTACCTCCGGAAAATTTGCGAAATTCGGCCCCGTGGTCGCGGGTCTACTGAT